>JABAOC010003803.1_pt1 | contig 29675 bp, 30 predicted proteins | sample 7062161 | NCBI WGS metagenome assembly JABAOC01 (sample SAMN14538625, study PRJNA623070) | marine sediment metagenome | biome: marine biome [ENVO:00000428]; feature: marine pelagic biome [ENVO:01000023]; material: deep marine sediment [ENVO:00002113] | place: India: Gulf of Khambhat ... | reverse complement strand
CTGGAGTCCAAAGTTCGTTGCCGAAGGGCAGGTTTATCGAGTAGTAATTTGATAATACAACGTTGGGGGCAATCACCGACATAATTTGAAGAGGTAAGGGAGAGTTTGTCGCAAATGCAACGAACATGGCGACACTTGAGATTATGTTCAGGGCGAAGTAGAGGACGATGCCGATAACAATAGTCAATCCACCTCGTCGAAGGGCCAGTGTTACCAAGAGCATGATGCCCGCAATAAATAGAGTGGGGCTTAAGGTTGCGGCATATGTTAGAAGCACCGTGCCTAAATAAGGGGAGATAACGTCTGGCGCCAAAACGTAAAGGGCTGTAATCTGGATGGTGAGAAAGAGAGTTAGGGCGACGCCCAGTGCGGAGAGAAGTTTTGCGGTTAGAATTCCCCATCTCTTGAGGGGGTAAGATAGGTAGGATTGAATTATCCCTTTTTCGAGGTCACTTCCCAAACCATAAGCAACGTTTTTGAAGATGAGAATGATGAAGATAAAGAGAGGTAGCCCGAGAAGAGAGGTTGTCAAAGTATAAGCGATGGATTCGTTCGAGACGGTTTGAGGAGCGATGAAAGCTCCAAAGCTAGCAAACACAAATGTGCCGAGCGTATAGAGAAACGCGAAGATTTCTAGAATTGGGAATCGATAGTCCTCGTGCAGGGCGGACGCGAAAATCTCTAAAAACGGTTTACCTTTTCCCAATGGTCATCACCCTTTTTCGTTCGAGCGAACCGCTAGCCGATACAGCTCTTCCAAGGAGGCACTTCCCGTCTCAATTCCCAAGATTTTAACTTTGATTTTCTTCGCCAGCTTAGGCGCGTCCTCGTAAAGTTTCGCATCCATTCCTTCAGTTACTCGAACCGAGATCCCTCGCAGGTCAGTGTCCAATTTCTCGATGTACGCAAGCTTTTTGATCTCAGAGGCCAGTGCTTCAGGGTTATCGGTGGAGATCCTAATAATTCCCACAGCATACCGCTCATATAACTTACTCAATTGTCCCGACGCCCAGACTTTCCCTTGGTTAATAATCGCTACAGAGTCGCAGACTCGACTCAACTCGGGAAGGATGTGAGACGAAAGGAGAAAAGCAACGTTTTCGTCCTTGTGGAGTCGTAAAATCAAATCCAGAAGCTCACTTCTTGCCTGGGGATCCAAGTTCGCCGTCATTTCGTCGGCAATGACCAGCTCAGGCTCATGAATCAGGGCATGTGCGATCGCAAACTTTTGAAGCATCCCCGCGGAAAGAGCCTTAATAGGTCGATCTCTCGCTTCATGCAAGTTCACTAATCCTAAAACCTCCAAGGCTCGAGATTCAGGAACACCGAAAATCCGGCTTACCCTTTCCAGATAGTCTAAAATTTCTTGGTGAGAGGGGAAAAAAGCCTTTTCATACACCACTCCGATGCGCGACCGTATTGCTGTGTTGTTCCAAGGATCTTGACTAAAAACTTTTACGTGACCTCGATCCGGCTTTAGCAAGCCAAGAATCATTTTAATAGTCGTGGTTTTCCCTGCACCATTAGGCCCTATCAAACCAGTGATAGAACCCTTGTCAACCGTCAAGCTCAGACCATCAACAGCGACCACTCTGCCATAACTCTTTGCGAGATCTTCCGCCACAATCAAGGGCATGATTATAGTCTATGACGGAAAACAGCATTTAAATTTTGATATGCACGTACGTGCTTTCTCAGATTCATGCCTTGATTTAAACTCGGAAATTTAAAATAGTGTGCACGAATCTAGCTATCAACAACTTCGTATTCTTGCTCATTTTTCACACCTAACCCAAGCTCAACAGCTCTACGGATCTGAGTGTAACTCCATGGATCATTCCTTAGACTAGAACCCTTAAAAGCTGCAACTGTCTTTAGAGCTTCGACATCCAAAGCCACTCTATCTCCGGAAGCTAGCACTAGACCTGGATTTCGAAGATCACCAGTTGCAGGTCCTCCAGAAATAAAGCATTTCCTGCCATCCATAATGATTAGATGTGGATGAACAACTAAATTCAAGTCTGATACTTTTTCCTCTAAATGCCTTATGTGAAGCTGTATCCTTTCTCTTGGCATCATGAAACCGACGGCTAACTTCAAACTGAAGGTGAATTTCGCGAATCTATGAGTCTTCATACAACATGTATAAACAACTTTTTTCGATTCCAACGCTGTCTCAGGCAAACTCACATTTTTTAGATATGTGCCACCAGTTGCCACCCTTTTCCATTTCCCTTCATTGAAGATTACAACTTCTGCTCCAGCCTCCTCCGCTTTTTTCAGCATTCCTGTTTCTTTCAAAACTTTTCGAGTTGAAAGTCGAAGCATCGAAGATTCACCGAGAAGAACTTTTTTGGCACCATGCTCATACAACAACTCAATTACTGCCTTAACAAAATCAGGGTCGCTGGAACTAGGTGGAGGATCTGCAGTATTGAAGTTTGGTTTCAACAAAACTTCATCTCCCCGTTGGACAACTTTATTGAAGCCCCCAATCAGACTCACAGAGCTTTGAATGGCTTCCTTCAAAGAACTAAACTTCGCCACCCTACCAACTGCCACTCTGCCGTCTTTCTTGTATGGATTACCTACAGCCATGCCAATTCTATCTTTGTCACCAGTGACAAACATGAAAGATTCCTGCTAGATTCTTCTGCAAATAGATTTCAAGTAGGCAACTATATAAATATGACGCATGTCATATTATCATACGTACGCGCCATACTAAAATCGATGGAGGAAAATTTGTCTTGGAAAAAAACCCTTCCCCTCCCACTCTTCAAAAAGACATTCATGATGATACCCAAGTGCTTATGACAGATACACTTACAAATTCTAGGGATCTCGTTGATATTATTCTAAGCCGCCGAAGCGTTAGACGGTACCAGCAGAAGGAGATTCCTGGGGATGCATTGCGTAAGATTCTTGAAGCCGGGCGACAGGCTCCATCAGCAATGAACAGACAACCTTGGCATTTCATCGTTGTGACCAATAACGAGGTTAAAAGGGAGTTGTCCAGATGGCACTTCACCAAGCATATCAAGAATTCTCCAGTCACCATTGTAGGATGTGCTAAGACTGGGCTCTTGGACAGAAAATGGTCTATTGTTGGAACATCAATTGCCTTGCAGAACATGGTTATTGCTGCTTGGGCTTTGGGAATAGGATCATGTTGGATAGGAGGATTCAAAGAAGGCCAAGTGAAACAACTGCTAAAAATCCCTGATAAATGGAAGATTGTAGCCCTCGTGACTCTTGGATATCCCGATGAGACACCTCATGTGAAGAGAAAGAAACCAATTGAGAAAGTGTTTAGCCTCAACAAGTTCTAAGATTTGACGCTGCCTTACGCGAGCACGCGGATTAAAATTTGATTTTCTTTTTCAAATCGCCTTATAAAGAGGAAATTCTTTCCACTTGGCGTGGGTGCCCGCGAAGCTTTCAGTAAGGATAGCAAGTGTTATTTAATGAGAGTATAAAATTAGAATCGTTAAGGTGGTAAGAACTTTTCTGAAAGTCAGCTTGCTCTCAACGAGTATGGAATACCTTAGAGTTATGAGAGTTAGGAGTTGGATTGGATGGATTTTTAGCTTCTGCGTCGGAAGCATTCTTCTAAGTTTACCGCCTCTTCATCATTTCATTCTTGTATTGTTTGCTTTCTCACTTGCCACAGCCAGCATCTTCATCTTGAATCAATACTTCGACAGAGAAGAAGATCAAGCAAACAGGTTCAAGTCTAGTTTGCCTGTTGCCTCAGGGAAAATAGCACCTCGCGCAGCGTTAATCCTCTCCCTTATACTAATGGTATCATGTTTGGTCCTAGTCGTCTTTATTGATACAAGTCTTGCATTGATGTTTCTTGTCTATCTTGCGTTTGGAGCCGCATATTCAGCTCCCCCCTTCAGGTTGAAAACTGTGCCAATTGTGGACTTCATTATTTCAGGTGTGGGGGGTGGCTTCATGCCCTTCTTGATGGGGTTGGAGTTAAATGGCAGATTAGGATCAAATGTTTCATTGATTCTTTCGGGTGTCGTTCCGTTAATGTTAATTCACTGTGGTGGCCACATCATTCAAGCCGTTGGAGACTATGAAATAGACCGCCAAATGAGAGTTCACACTTTTGTTGTCAAGTTTGGAAAAAAGAGCGGCGTTATTGTCGCTGGACTCTTGTTTCTGTTAGCAGGCCTCTTGCCTTTAGTGTATTCGGTTTTTGGCTTACTCCCATACGGGCGTTTGCTAATTTTTTTCATCCTCTTCCCACTCTCCATGCCAATCATCAAGTGTTATACTGCTGTGTTGAAAAAACCGTCATCGCAAAATGTCACTAACCTGCAGAAAACTGCGACAAAATATGGAGTTATCGGGGCAACAGTGGCGCTTTGCTATATGATTCTAGTCAACATTGCCAGTATTTGAAGAATCTAATGCGCGCGTATGCTGGTTAAAGATCGGGATTTGCGGGTAAACGGCATTTGTCAAGGAGGAAATTCCCGATAGACAAGTATTCTATCCCAGTATTGAAGAAGGTCTTCACCGCGTCCCGCGGGGTGCGTACAATAGGTTGGCCTTTAATGTTAAACGAGGTGTTGATAATGACAGGAACGGAGGTTTCTTCTTCGAAGGATTTAATTAATCGCCAATAGAGAGGGTTGTTCTTCTTACTGACTGTCTGCGGTCGAGCCGTTCCATCCACATGAGTAATAGCGGGAACCTCTTTCTGCTTATTCTCTCTAACCATGAAGGTAAGGATCATGAAAGGAGAGGGATACGCATCTTCGAGGTATTCATCAGCAGCCTCTTCGAGGAGGGACGGACAGAAGGGGCGATAAGGCTCCCGGTGTTTGACGTAGAAGTTCAAGATGTCCTTCATCTCAGCCTTTCGGGGATCAGCGAGGATAGAACGATTCCCTAGCGCTCGGGGACCCATTTCCATTCGGCCTTGAAACCAGGCCAGCACATTCCCCTTAGCTATAAGCTCAGCCGATACCCCTGCGATATCGTCGTGTTCCTCATAGTCAATGCCATGTGCATCAAGATATTTCTTAATATACTCGTTGGAATAGGAGGGCCCCCAAAAGGCATGATCCATGACGAAATCCGACTTATAACCTAGTTTATGATAGAGATCGAAAGCCGCCCCGATTGATACACCTGCATCATTGGCAGTCGGCTGGATGTAGATATCGTCGATATAGTCTGATTGGAGTAGTTTCCCGTTCATGACACAGTTCAGGCCCACACCACCAGAAACAAGGAGGGTACGAGAATTATATTGACTCGAGAGATCAGAGAGCATTTTCAACGCAATTTCTTCGGCCTTAGCCTGAACCGAAGCTGCGATGTCTTTATAACGCCTGTTAAATCGCCCATCCTTCTTCCGCGGTTTGCCAAACCGCTTAGTAAACAGTTTTTCATCATGACAAAAGGCTTTGAGGTGAAACTCCATTTTTTCGACCTCTATAGCTATTCCCCCAAAATAGTCGCTATTTAACCATAAATTCGAATTGTAGTCAATTATGTCTGATAAATCGTAAGAAGGTGATCCGTAGGGCGCTAGCCCCATAACCTTTCCCTCGCCATTCATTGCCCTGAAACCCAAGTACTCAGTGAAGCCCCCATAAAAATGGCCAAGAGAATTTGGCAATTTCATGTGTTTGTAGATATCAAGAACACCATTCGAGTCATAGAAGCCTAAGAGTCCAGAATCAGCTTCTCCCCGACCATCGAGTGTCATGACCATGCCTTCCTTAAACCCAGAACAGTGATACGCACCAGCAGCATGGGCTACATGATGCTCAACGCATTCGATTTTTCGATTCAGTAATTTCGTAGCCCTATTGTGATTGAGAATCGTTACGAAGGGGACCAATATTTCTGTAACAATCGATTTGGACTTCCTTGAGGTTCTCAATACATTACCAAGCGTTTTCTTAAAAAAAGCCCAAGGTGACGCCCACCCAGACGCAAGGTAATCAACCTCTCCTAAGGTTATACCCGCTTCTTTCAAACAGTAGAGAATAGAATGTATCGGGAATTTCGCTGTGTGCTTTGCACCAACAAATCGTTCCTCCTCAGCAGCAGCCAAGATGGTCCCGTCCTTTAGGAGACAAGCTGAGGTGTCGTGGCTGAAACCCTGTACGCCTAGGATGTACATTTTCACTCTCTCCTATAGTTTAACACAGTCGCTCCAGACTCGCATATTAATGTATACACGTTTTAAACTGCGCGCTTTGAAGTAGCTTCTTCTTCATCCATCATGAACATTTGAAACTCAAAACTAAAATACGATGAGTCTACGCTGATTAAGAGGTTGATGAGCAATGGCAACTACAGGAGCAACCACAGCAGTTGTGGCTGCACAGCACACAAGCTCGTATCGTGTGAAATTTAAAAGAAAAGAGTTCTTGGAACTTGTAGAAATCGCAAAGCCAAAGATAATTTATCATAGAAAGAGAATGCACTTCTTCGCCTTTGATGGTTTCGTAATGTATACTTTTGAATGTGAAGACAGCGATTTTCTAGATAAAAAAGTTATTCACGCGATTGAGTTCTCAAACGTAGCTTGGGAAGAGTAACTCAAACACGTGGGATTGACTAAATCCGAACAAGCCCTAGGCATACATGCAGATTGAGGCGTTTATGCATGTCTTACTTCTTGCGCCATACTTTGAAGTATACAATGGTCAGGATTATCGCTGCGGGGATACCAAAAATTACGAGCAGCCAAGCCAAAGTGAGGAACCAAGAATACACCCAATAGCTATAGGGATGGTCTCCAAATTGGGTGAAGAAATCTCCAGTGAGATACATGTAAATCGAATACGCAATGAACATAGCGAACCCAAAACCCCCACCTTCAGCGGTTCCCCGACCCCCCATTCTGCCTTTAAACTCCACTCTCTCCTCAGCTGGTAATCTCTTCCACCAGAAATACCATCCCACGCATAAAGCAACCCCGACAGGTATCCCGACAATCAATAATTCCCACAATAGTAGAAATATGAAAAACTCCCAAATCCACGCTAAAGTCCACTCTCCGATGGTGGCGGTGCCCATCGCTCCAACGGGAGAAGTTTCAATGAACCAAAAAAGCACCAGCAGCGCTCCCGCGACAGCGGCGACACAACCAATAATGACGGTAACAAATATTATCCAGTGTTCCTCAATTTTCCGCTTCCAAAACTCTCCGTCGCTAGAATTACCCTTTTCCTCCAATTCTTTCACCATTTTGCGCGTGCGCAATACCAGACCCCTATCTCCTCATTATTAGTATAAAAGATGTTGCTCGCGCGCTCGCATCTCATGTCGGCTGTTCTTCCATGGTTCTTTTAACTTTTGCAGCGCGCGCTGGTCGCGCAGAGTTTATTAGCGAAGGATCATGTTCAATCCAAATGGGACTCGTGCATGGATACAAATGAGAAGGTCAAGCCTCTTGTGAGGAAAGAGGACATTAAAGCTGGCCTAGTGAGGCTAGGTTTGAAGAACGGCGATATGGTTGGTGTTCACAGCTCGTTGAGCAGTTTTGGTCATGTTGAGGGTGGAGCTAATACCGTGATTGATGCCTTGCTGGAGACTGTTGGAAAGCACGGAAACGTGGTGATGTCAACCCATTCAGCAAATTTGTCTAAAGACAAGAGAACCCCCGAAATGGTCTCTCTAGGCATTTCTTGGTTGTTCAAGATCCTACCGTACGATCCTGACACGACTCCCGTGACAACAGGAATTATTCCAGAGACGTTCCGGAAGAGAAGGGGGGTTGTTCGTGGACGACATCCAAGCCTGTCAATTGCAGCGTTCGGTCCACAAGCAGAGGTGTTGTCGGAAGGGTGGCATCGACTGCTCGAGCTCGACGGTTCCATCCTTCTCATCGGTGTGGGTTTAGACCGATGTACAGCGATGCATCTCGCCGAGAAACGGGTGCGGTTTCCGGATCGTATTTTGGAGAAGATCACACCGCCGAAATGGTTTGTTGAGCAGCATCCTGAGAGCGAGTGGGAGTGGGATGTTGGTCCATACCCAGATTTCGCTAAATTGACAAGGCCATGTATTGATCGAGGAATAATGAAAACGGTGAAGGTCGGCGAAGCCACTATGAGGCTGGCAAAGCTGAGGGGACTGGTAGATCTGTATGTAGAGTATCTGGAGAAGAACCCGGATCTTTTCTACTTCACATCTACAGCATAGACATGAGCATGTCGCAGAAAAGTTGGGAAGCGCGCGCATGCTTCCGAGAATTTCTAAAACATTATAATAAAATAGGTCTATTACTTGAATCCAGCTTTCCTGTGCCTTTCCCAACTTAGCAAGCAAAGAGCTCATTGAAAGGAAAGAAACAAAAGAACGCCCACAGTATCACATTTCTAAGATGACAGAGTACAGAAATCTGATAAATTCTAAAATTAGACATCGTAGTTTTTCTTGGGTGATTGTCCATTTATCGAGTGCATCCCAACTTTCATCTGTAGCCTCTACATAATCCTCGGTAGAAAGTCCGCGTTTTTCTTTGTGCTTAGACTCCCACCCACTCGCAGAATCCTTGGTTTGGTGAAATAGGTCAACAAGTCGTTTGTTATACGCAGTTATCTTCTCAGCTATGGAAGGATCATGCTTCTTTGCATAATCTGCAACCGTGAAGAGACGTTCCAGATTAGCCCAGTGTACCTCTGCGGTCCCAAACCACTCGCGCAGTGGGTAGAAGCAGTCTTTGTCCCCATAAAGCATCTCCAGTTCGTCGAGAATCTTTGTGTCAATAGCCCTCATGGATACTTTTTTGGGCTCGTAGGGGTAAAAACCTTTTGTGTACACTGGACAGGCATGCATGAGAAGTTCTTTCCATCAATCGTGCAGGCCATAAAGACATTAAGGGAGGAGAGAGTAAATCTGCTCATGCGCTGTTCCCATTGCGGAGTTTGCTGTGAACAAACGGAAATGATGCTTTCAAACACAGACATTAAACGTTTAGAGAGATTGGGTCATGAAAGACAGAAGTTCATCCACTACGACAGCTACGGCTTTGCCAGACTGAAAAATCCCCACGGACTATGCATTTTCTATGACGCCGAAAAATGTCGCTGCCAAATCTATGGGTACAGACCTTTGGGATGTCGAATTTATCCGGTGATTTACAGCGAAAAAGAAGGACTAGTAGTGGATGATCTTTGCCCAATGCAAGACACTGTCTCGAAAACAGAACTAGAAAGAGAAGGAAAAAGGCTTGTTGAACTTTTGCAGAGAATAGACAACGAAGCACACGACCACACGTTTGAACACGTTCGCAGAGCACGCGGTGACATGACGTCTGAGCCCGAAAAATCGGGCTGTGATCTGCAACATAGTGAACATACAAAGGTTAATAAGGCGGACTGGCGTAGCAAGGGTAGCAGTTAGACGCTTTCTGAAAAGGGTAGAACGGTAAACGACGGTTTTGCTTTTTCTGACCACTTCTAGCTGACAAATCCAGTGAGGTGAAAGAATGTCATATTCATACGGTGGAAGCAGAGGATACGGATTCAACCAGAAGAAGCCAGTGGAAGTTGACAAGGAATACGAAGCCAAGATCGAGGACATAAGTAGAAGAGGCGACGGTATCGCAAAAATCGAAGGATTCATCATATTTGTGCCAAACACGAAGCAAGGAGAACAAGTTAAATTTAGAATAACACGTGTTGGAAACCGATTCGCAATAGGTGAGCTAGTGCAAGCGTAGCCTAACAGCTTCCAAAATTAACAGTAGCACACGAAAATCTAAAAGACGGAGGTGTATTGTATGTCAAAAAACGAACAAAAAAGCAACGACGAATCTGAAGTTGAAAACAAAGAAGCAGCAAAGGAAAAAGCGGCTGAGAGCCCCAAAACTCGTTCCAAAGCTAGCAAAGACCAGAATATAGTTTACGTTGGAAATAAACCTCCAATGAATTATGTCATGGCCGTTATCACCGCTTTTAACATGGGCAACGGAACCGAAGTGACACTAAAAGCACGCGGCCGCGCTATCAGCACAGCTGTTGACGTCGCTGAAATCACCAGGAACCGATTCTTCAAAGAAATGAAAATACACGCAATTTCAATCGGAACTGAAGAAATACCCCCAAGAGAAGGCGGTAACCCAAGAAACGTCTCGACGATGGAAATCAGCCTCAAGAAATAAGCACTTGAAACACTGAAGACCATCTATTTCCTATTTTTTATCCATAGATGTCCATTAATCATGAGCCGCATGTATGCGCGCACGAATTGCAGCTTTTCTCTGCGTATGCGCGAATGATATTATTCTATCTCTTTGACCTTTGGAAATCTTGTCAAGATTTTCTGAATGAATTTATTTTCAAAGTCCCATGCTTCTAGTATGTCTGTTACTTCCTCCGCAAGTTCTTCGCGTGTGTATTTCTCCAGTTTCCCAGTCAATTCGTCGAGCGCAAGTCCACAGGCGTACAAATGAGTTCCTTTCTCGCTGGGGGAGATTACAATGTGTACACCAGATCTTTGGGCTGCTTGGACGTAGCTGTCTAGCCCTAGGGGAGACAGCAAAGCCTTGGTCATCAAGGGCACAACTACACCTTCTCCTGCAAAGACGGTTGTCTGCCCTTCCTTGGTGGACTCTTCTTTCAAAATTTTTAAACTCATACTCTTCAGAACATCGTGGCAAACCTTGACCACTTCATCACCAGTCGCATTACTAATAAACAGCTTTTTCTTAAAGCAAACAGACATCAATGACACAGTATTCCCTTCAATTTTTCCAGCTTATTTGTCTTTTCCAGTAGCGCACGCAAGCAAAGGTATAATTACTGTTTCATTGAGCATTATTGATGTCTGAGGTGTGACTGGATTGATACAGTGGGAGTACAAAGTGCTTCCGCTAAAGACAAGAGTTCACGCAGGTCGTCTCATAACGGAAGGAAAACCCCGAATCGAAAGCGTCCAAGACGGATTAAACGTTTTAGGGAAAGATGGATGGGAACTCGTGGGCGTTCAGAATATTCGCCTGGAAGATGGTAGACTATTTACAGTTGCCTATCTTAAACGGCAAAAACCATGAAACGCGCGGGCATCCGCAAACCAGGTTGGTTGCGGCGGCTTATTATGGGATATTGCGTGTGTTGGTTCGCAAGGAACTCTCCAAGAGAGACGAATGACGCGCTTAAGGCATATACACATTAACCATGCATGCCTACGCACGTATAATCCTTAGAGGCGAGGTCGATGACTGAAAGAGAAGGGTTGGACGTTGGTAACGGGCGTCAGTCGCTAGAGTCCATCTCCGAGGGCTTAGCGAAATTCTATAGGAAAAGGCAGCCCAAATTGAAACAGGTCACCGTCCATGACACGACCGATCTGACCTCCGGTTGGGAGACAGAGCTCTACGGATTCACTCTGAAATACTGTGAAGGCCACCGCTCCACCTTGAGGCGTCTCGTCGCGAGACTCTACGCGGGGAGAAACGCAGCAGAGAAGGCCAAGCACGAGTTCAGTGTGATTAGGAGGCTCGACGAGGTCGGGTATCCTGTTCCCTCGGTCCATGAGGTCGAGGTCGATCTCGAAGCTCTGGGCGTCCCGTTCATCACGATGGACTTGATCGAGGGCCACAGCATGATGGACGACTTCCTGGGGACACCAGTAAAGGAGCTCGGAGCCTCTCTCGAGGTGTTCACCAGACTCTTCGTGGAACTGCACCGAATAGATCCAGCAATGGTCTTCCCCGAACTCCCTCGCTTCGTAGACACCTCAGACTACCTTGACCTAGCCTTAGAGCGAACGCGAAGAGGTCTAGAAGAGCGCGGACCTTCTTGGCTTGAACCCGTTCTGGACTGGCTCGAAGAGAGCCAGATCGGGGTCTCTCCAGGGCGGTTCTCAGTCCTTCACAGGGACTTCCACCCTGCGAACATCATGGTGAGACTAGATGGTTCCCATGCGGTCATCGACTGGGGTGCCTCCTCCTCTGGGGATTTTAGGGAGGATCTCACGTGGACCTTCATGTTAGCAAGTGCGTTCTGGGGAAGACCTTTAGGGGAGGCTATCCTCGAGGCCTATCAGAGAACAGCTGAGGAGGAGATTAGGGATGTGGGATTCTTCGAGGTGGCGTCGATTTATAGGAGAATCCAAGATACGTCGATTTCGTTCACGAGGGGTGCCGAGGAGGTGAATATGAGAGCTGGCGCGGTGGAGCAGATGAGGGAGGGGGTGGCTCATCTACACCGGATCCATGACTTCCTCAAGGAGAGGACTGGCATCAGGCTCTCCGAGTTCGACGAGATACTTAGGACCGTTGAGGAATAGCCCTTTGTTGGCGCGCGCTGTTTCCGAATTTTCTTCGGGTTATCACCTGTACATCCTCTTTGTTCACCATGGATTATATTTCCAAAAAAAACGCTATCTAGGGTATCCAACGATTTCTAGCAAAAACTTGTGTGCGCATGCGATTTAGGTTTAAGTTGCTGCAGAGTCTTAATATACAATGTTGACAATATTTTAAACAGCCTTTTGAACGTACCGAGTAGTTCGGGATTCTAAGGTTACTAGTCTCTTCCGAACAGGAACTAAACAGATGCTACTGGATAAAATACGAATAACGAATGTTACCAAGAAAGCAACGCAGTCTCCTAAAAAACACTCCTTCTACAAAGGCTACGCTCTTTTTGTCACAAAAACTTTGCGAACCCCGCTATTCCAACGGTTCCTGCGTTGGTTACTAATCAAAGAAAACATTGATAAAAGCCTGATTGAAGAAGTGCAGATCAGGGTCTATCCATTTCAGAAAAAGAATGGAAACAACCTCGCTGGAAAATGGAATCAACGGGGCAACATATCCATTTTTCCCAAAAGTTATGAATTTTACGGAAAGTTAAAGGCAAGACATGGAAATAAAATCGCCCATTCGTACGTCAAATGTAGAGCCAGAGCTACGTTGATTCACGAGATTCTCCACGCAAAATACTTTAGCGATGAGGAACGGGTTAGAAGACTAACAAAGAGGTACTTCACTCTCTACGCCAAGAACCCCAAAACAGAGAAACTCAAGAACATTGTTTCCAATATTCTATTCAAACAATAGAACTCTGTTGAAAGACGTTAGAATAGTGCCGAAATTTTACATAATAGCAAGAGGACATCCAACCTGGGAGGATGAAATTGATGCTTCTCTTAAATGATACATCGTTTTTAAAACCGACTATCTATTATGGCAAGCCAACTCCATAAATGTTGAGAAGGAGAACAAGAAAAAAAATTCCAAAAAAACGCTTTAGAGAACCAGTTTCTAGTCTACTTCTTGACTTTGCCTTTGCCTTTACCCTGTTTTCGTCCTTTCTTCTTTGCCATAACTTTTCGCTCCTTTCTATTTTCCTTCAGGTTTAAATCTTTTTTACCAGCCGTCTTCTGTTTCTTCCCATTCTTCCTCTTCCATTTCGTGCATGGTTTTACACCTCCGACTCTCGCTAAATTGCACCAAGCATGATAGTGGATTTATACTTTTTCTTCCAAAAATAAGGATGGAAGATCCTTATTAAAAGAGAAGAAGGCTTAGGAGTCCTCCTTTTTTGTCTTATAAAGACTTTTCAATTTGCACGTCGACGCTTTGCGCGCGCGCAGGTTTATAAAAGTGTTTGATAGACGCACACCCACGCAAAACCTTGATTAACCAAGTCGAAAATCTTTAAGACGACCCTGAAATACATTTTGGCTGTGAGAGTTAGATATGGCGTATATTGTCTTGAACGGGTTGAGGACGTTTTACGAATCAAGAGGAGAGGGTCGCTCCCTACTCTTCATCCATGGATCCGCTGGCAACCATTCAATGTGGAGACATCAGCGTGATTTCTTTGGTAGCAAGTATCGCATGATTGCAGTTGATCTGATGGGGCATGGACAGTCAGAAATTATAATACCTGCCACCAGCATCACGATTAAATTATATGCGGAATTTGTTAACAGTTTTTTGGAAGCGTTAAATATTGAGAAGGCCACATTGATTGGACAGTCGTTGGGTGGTGCTGTCTGCCTCAGCTTTTGCCTTCTTTTCCCCGAGAAAGTTCAATGTCTTGGACTGGTCAATACAGGCGCAAAACTTGGTGTCGATCCCACGTTGTTGTCATTGATGAGAAGGGATTTTCGTGAAGTTTTGAAAATGGGGTTCGAAAACACACTGGGTCAAAAACGCAAAACGGTTGAAAAGAGGGACACAAGCTGGGTGATAAGTGAAATGTTAAAGACTGATCCGGCCATTGGATTGGCTGATTTTGAAGCCTGCAACAAGTTTGATGCTCGGGACCAACTTTCCCAAATCGCTAAACCTACCAAAATTATTGGAGGAAGCGAAGACATTCTGACACCGCCATGGTATCAACAATATCTACATAAGAAGATTGAATCCTCAGAGTTAAAAATCATTGAAGGTGCAGGACATTTCTCCATGATCGAAAAACCCAAGGAATTCAATGCTACTATCTTCGAATTCTTAGAAAGACACCTTTGATGCGCACGCGCAGACAATTGGGAAAAGTGTTAGGTAGGCATATCTATCCATGTTGGGAATCTTATTATTCACTTGTGACCATATGCCTTGACGCTAATGAACGAACATTCTCTCCATTCGGAAATCAAAGAATGGTATGCCATTCCAGGAGACAGAATTGAAGCTAAGATAGACGATTTCATTATTGACATTGCTAGAGGAACTCTTCTGATTGAAATACAGACAAGGAATTTCTCTGCCATCAAGAGGAAACTATCCAATTTGGTTGAAAACCACAAAGTCCGACTGGTTCATCCAATTCCTGAAAGAAAATGGATAGTCCGGGTCACAGAAACAGGTGAAAATGTAGGTAGGAGAAAATCTCCAAGGAAAGGAAGATTAACTGACCTATTCTATGAACTAGTGAGTATCTCAGATCTCATTGGCAATAAGAATTTTTCTCTAGAGGTTTTAATGATTGAGGAAGAGGAGATAAGATGTAACGATGGTAAAGGAAGCTGGAGAAGAAAGGGAGTAAGCATCAAAGATGCAAAGCTGATCAACGTTAACAGCAGACAGCTTTTCAAGAATAGAGGAGATTTTCTTGCATTCTTACCAAATGATTTGAGAACCCCATTCACTAATCGGACTCTGGCGAATCAAGCAGGAGTATCAACTCCTTTAGCACGAAAGATCACTTATTGTCTAAGAAAAATGGGTGCAATAACAAATGTAGGAAACAAGAGAAGAGAGTTGATGTTTCAGAAGACTCTCCAATTGAAATGAGAATTGTCATGCATGCACATGACGATTCCCCAATTTGAGTAGCGCCACATCTTCTATCTAGATAAAGGAATTCTGGGCTACATTCATGAAAAAGAGGGAGGAGGAATGCTGCTATTCCGAGTTGTTTCCTGTCCGTTTTCGGATAGACGAATAGGGCTGCAGCCAGCGCGCGCCCCCAGGCTGGAGTGTCAATGGAAATTCTGGAAAACAGTGGCTTCGGTTATCGTCGCTAATATGGTGGTCTCGACTGCCCATCTCGTCCCGTCTCGAACCTCGAGTCTCACGAAGTAGTTGCCCGCAGCTGAATAGGTATTGCTGGCTGTAAGCATGCATGCATGCTGCCATCTCCGAACTCCCACTCATACGTGAGGGGGTCGCCGTCCGGGTGTGCACGCGCTTGGCGCGACTCCATTCTCTCTCCAGTCTCTAACTACGATGCGCGTGCTTCGGTTTTAATGACTTGTGGAACACACACGCACATGATTGATTTCTTCCACGTGCGCGTATGCGCACGCATTCTGAAAAACTCAAAGCACATATATTCCTGTTGCAGTTAACCCGTTGCAGAGGCCACCCCTTGCAGACACGTAGAGCAGTTAGGATCCTTGAGAATCCGAAACACAAATCCAAGGATGTCGAGCTTCATAACTTGCAGAGGCAGATGATAGATTGTCTGAATGATGGCGCCTTCCAAAAAGGACTGAAGATTGCTTTGGAGGCAATCTACCGCTTCCCGGAGAAACCAACTCTGACTCATTCTTGGGCCATCGACTTTTACACGTCTCTGGGAAGAAAGAAAAAAGTAATGAAAATGCTGGAACAAGGTTTTCGTCGAGGAGCTTGGTGGTCACCGAAGTATTTGAGGTTAGAACTCAAAGAACTAGAAGACGATCTGACATTTTCCGAAATTCTCAAAATCGGAGAAGAAAGATTCAACGAAGCAAAACAGCGTGCTGAGGCAGAACTGGTGGTGAGGACTCCAAAGGAATACTCTGACGAGAAGATGTATCCTCTACTCCTTATCCTCCATGGGGCCTACAGCAACAACTTCGATTCTGAACCGTATTGGCGGAGTGTTCTTCGCAGGAGGAGATTGTTTCTTGCGTCACTTCAATCTTCTCAGATGGTTTCTGGCAATCATTGTGTATGGGATGAGGAGGATGTAGCTCTCAGAGATGTGGAAAGCGCCTTTTCGGTGCTCGTGGAACGCTACCCAATAGACCCCTCAAGAGTGATTCTTGGAGGAATTTCCCACGGGGCTGAAATCGCGCTCATAGCAATCTTCTCAAATTCTGTTCCTGCAAGAGGGTTCATTTCTGTAATCCCGTCGGTTGGGGCGTTTATAGAACAATTCGTTAAGAGAAGTTCCCTAAAGCATGGGGAGAAAAGTCTGAAAGGCTGCATAGTTGCAGGGGAAAAGGACACGCGCTACAAGAATACTAGAGTAGTTTGTGAATTCTTGAGCAAGAAAGGAGTTCCTACTAGGTTCTACTCTTACCCGGAATTGAGTCATTCTATTCCAGATGATTTCGACCAAACGTTGGCTAAATCTGTTAGGTTCATCTTAGAGGAATAGAATTCTGTTGGCATCTTTGCACCTAGGCTCAACGTTAGAAGGGGTTCGTTCGCGCAAGAATTTGTGAAACCTAACATGCATTCACAGAGAGAGCTGGCAGTGAAGGTTTTTTCGATCAGCGCTTTCTAACAATGTACCCGTTGTCCTATGAAAATAGTTAAATCTAGGAATAGCATGGTGCTGTAGGAAACGTGGAGGAAGTGAGTTGCTGAACGTTAGACGCTTTGTTCAAGGCGAGGATGAACCGGCTTGGGTCAGTGTGTGGAATTCTGTCTACGGTACACGTTGGGATTGGAGGTCTATGACTGTGGAAGAGATGGTGGCTCTCGAAAAGGCGCCGGATTTCGATGCGGAGGGGAGGTTCATTGCTGAACTTGACGGTCAGCCTGTGGGAATCGTATTCGCTTATGTTGATAAGCTGAGGGAAGAGAAGAGGGGTTTCGTGAGGTCTTTCGGGGTCATTCCCATGCATCGTGGACAAGGAATCGAGGAGAAGCTTGCGGATACGGCTCTAGGAGAACTCAAGAAGCGTGGAATGAAAGTTGCTCAGAGCAGTGCCAACGATGATCAAGAAGAGGTCATTCATCTGTGGGAGAGTCTAGGATTTAAACTGGTCCGCATATTTAGCCTGATGACAAGCGGTCTTGCCCAAGTTCAATCAACCATTGACGAGAACTTGGAGGTTGCTCTTCGACCTGTACAGAAAGACGCAGACGACGATCTGAAGATGATTAACTGGCTTGACAACGAGTGTTTTAAGGAGCACTTCAATTGGAGACCAAACCCTGTCGAGCAGACTATCCATTTCGTGCGTGAAGATCCATTCTTTAAGCAGCAGGAGTGGTTCTTCGCCCTCTCAGACAAGAAGCACGTGGGATACATTGGGTTGGGTGTGGATGAAAAGTACAACGTGGAGAGGAACACGAAGTGCGGCTGGATTCTGGACATTGGCGTACTCAAACCGTACAGGAGAAGAGGAATTGGCACTAGACTGATGCTACACGGGATGCGTAGGCTCAAGGCTATGGGAATGACCACCGCGATGTTGGGCGTAGACGACTGGAACGTGACGGAGGCGATGAAACTCTACGAGAAAGCAGGCTTCAAGGTTGCCAAGAAGGACATGGCCTACGAAAAAGACTTGGAATAACCGTTTGCCTGCATCTCTTACTGTACGTAATGATGCACACATTTTACAGTGGTGAATTTTCAAGGCTTTGCGGAGTACATCTACCCATTCCAACTAGCCTTTCATGTACGCCGCAGCCCCGACCCACGAACGCGCGTAACATAATTCTCCTTTACCCATTCAAGAGAACGTAAGAGACCATCTTCAAGTGTTCAATTGCCCATAGCGCGCCACTCGACTGAGTTTCTATTGCGTCCAACACCCTTTTAATGGGAATACAGCCTTCTCCTTTTACTCTCACGCTCTCCCAGGGTAATCTACCTTTTTGAAGGGCCATTCTGAGCTGATCCAATTCCGTACTTCTTTGAATAATATATCGTCTAATCCTTTGTCGTATTCGGTCTGGCGCACCCACATGACCACAACAGCGTCTGAGTCGGCAGTTTCTGGAGGGTCGATGTAGACACAGCCAAGAATCCTTGTTTCATCCAAGGACACGACCGTATAGGTAAAAGCCTTGCGACTGAGGAACTCTTGTTGGTGTCTTTCAAGGTCAGCGAGGTTTTCTTCAAGGGTGAAACCTGGTCTTGGCCATGGACCACCAAACATCGTATGAAGAAGTTCCTGGCTCTCGACGACTGCTTCGTAGTCTTTTTCGACGTCATCTACAGACAGCATCCGAAGGCGGAAACGGTCTGTCTCGAACGAGACGGGGATCTTAAAATCATCGGGTACAAATCGGTTTGTGGGCATCGTTTCTCCTCTCAGCTATCTTTGGCATACACGACATAGGATGTGTCGATTTATACTTAAGCGCGAGCGTTGGCTGTAACTTTTGTTTTCCCAATAACGGGTTTGTCTGTGAGCATGCATGCAACCTGTGGACGTGTACTAGAGAAAATGTCTGTTTCACCCGTCACTGTGGTTTATGGGTTTTCGTTGCTTCAACCACCTTAAATCAGAATTAAGTGAAGTAGCTTCCATGTCTCACTTGCGGAAGCTTGTCTGGCTTTGCCAGCACTGCCTTTCGCGCGTGTAACTATATCATTACGAGGGTTCATTCCAGTGGGTAGAGATTCTATTCGTTTTCTTCATCTCAGTGACACTCATTTTGGTGTCCATTATGCATTAAGGCCAAGGAATCTGCTTCGAAGGGCCTATGGTGAGTTGTTTTTTCGAAAGGTAGAAGAGGTAATTCGTGAAGCAATTTCAATTCATAAGATTGATTTCATTATCCATTCTGGCGATTTTTTTAATCGAAGTAAACCTCCACCCGAGGTTGTGAACCGAGGAGTGAAACCTTTTCAACTTGCTGCTAGAAAGGAAATTCCCGTTTTCATAATCCCCGGGAATCATGAGAGAAGTAGAGTTCCTCTCGGTCTTCTTCCCTTTTCTAACGACAATATTAATCTATTTGCTGAACCATGTTCTTACCTTTTTGAGAAAAATGGGATAAGCATCAAAATAGCGGGTCTTCCTCATATTAGACACAAAGCTCGAGATACTTTCTCTGAGATTCTAAAGAAAGCAGGGAACAACTACTTCAGCTACAGTTCAACGAAATATGATTTTTCCATCTTGGTGGTTCACCAACTTCTTACAGGGTCTCGCATAGAAAACTATACCTTTAGTAGAGGCTGTGATGTTGTTCCAATGCTCCAAGCATTAAGGAAATTCAATTACATCGCTTGTGGTCATGTTCATCGTTTCCAATTCCTTTACGAAAAAGGATCATCCTTGTGGAAATCAGCAAACAGGTTTTACTCAGTTAAACAGGATTATAGGACACGCAATTGGCATTTTGATGATGAATACAGTAACTACTCACATTTTCCAAATCCCGTAATAGCTTATGCTGGCTCCCTTGAACGTGTATCCATTATGGAGAGAAACGAACCGAAAGGATACCTAATTGGAGAACTGAAACCATCAACCACAGGACTCGGAATGATGAATCTGAAATACCAGTTTCATGAATTATCTGCAGTTAAGATGATATATACTATCTGGGATCTTTCGAAGTCTTCTATAAATGACTACATTAACCAAGCGCTAGAAGAAATGTATGACTTTCACTCGACCTACAAGTCGAACAGCGAAAAACCCCGAGAAGGCTTAACTGGAATTATTATAATAAGAATCAAAGGACAGAGATTACAAAGCAAAGCCTTTCTGGACCTTTTCAAACAGGAAGCAAAAAGGCTTAGATTCTATCTGACAGTTAGAGTGTGCTCCTGAAATTCGAAACCAGCTTGTCTTTTTCTCTAACCAGATGCGCACGCAGCATCTTTTATGGTTTTTAAGAATTAAAGCTGATCACTAAGTATTAATTTTGTGCCAAGGTATTAAATCGAAGTTTTTTTCCACAAGCCATAAAAATGAAATTCACAACAATTTGATAGGTGAATGTAATGAGCAAAAATCTGGCTTCACTAGTTTTGGCTCTTATCCTCATTGGAGTGTTCGGCTTAGCGATTCGGGTTCCGAAGGTTGAAGCAACCATCTACATCAAAGCTGATGGAAGTATTGACCCTCCAACAGCAAACATCACGAGCGTCGACAACGTCACTTACATCTTCACCGGCAATGTTAATGACAGCATTGCGGTGCAGAGGGACAACATTGTCATTGATGGAGCAGACTTCAGTGTTCAAGGCGCTGGAAGTCTAACAGGGATATCACTTTACGAAAGGAGCAATGTAACAATCAAGCGTGTGCACATTAGAAACTTCACCTACGGCATCTACATCTATGAATCTTCAAACAACACCGTTATCAGCAGCAACATAACCGCGAACAGCGACCAAGGAGTTTATGTTCGTTCTTCAACGCATAGCAACATTACTGGAAACAACATAGCAAACAACGGCGAAGATGGTGTCTTCCTTCTTTATTCTTCAAACAGCAGTATTTACGGGAACAACATAGTGGACAGCGAAGCTGGTATCCACCTCCAGAGTTCGAGTCACCACCGCATCTTTGGAAACAACATAACAGACAATGGAGGTCTACAGGTTGGAGGAGGTGTCTGGCTCGACCGTGCAGATTTTAACACATTATCTGGAAACAACATAACAGCAAGCGGCTGGCACGGCATCCAACTTGAAAGGGCTTCAAACAATTCCATTTCTGAAAATGAGATCACGGCAGGCACAAACCGCGCCATATATGTTGACTATTATTCGGATTACAATAACATCACTGGGAATAGGATAATAGACAACTACAAAGGCATTGAACTCAGCGGGTCTTCACATTACAACACTATTTCTGGGAACAACATGACATTGAACGGCGAAGGTATCCACGCCCGATATTCAGACTATAACAGCATTTTTGGAAACAACATAACAGATAATGGCAACGGCATAATGCTTTCGGATCCTTCAAACAACAACAGCATATCAGGAAACATTATAACAGACAGCGGGAACGGTATCACAGTTGGATCTTCGAATAACAGCATATACGGAAACATTATAACAGGCGGCAACGCTGGCATCTCAATCCAGCATTCTTCAAACAACACGCTCAGAGATAACACAATGGCTAACAACAGGTATAACTTCTTAATTATGGCTTACAACCTTCCGAATTTCCTTAACGATGTTGACGATTCAAATACTGTAGACGACAAACCAATCTACTATTGGATAGACAGCCATGATTCCACCATCCCGTCGGATGCGGGTTGCGTCATCCTCGCAAACTGCACCAACATAAGCATCCGAAATGTAAACATATCTCACAATTGGCAAGGAGTAGCTGTCGCTCTCACAACAAACGCAACAATAGCTGAAAGCAACATAACCAACACTCAATACTGCATCTGGCTCTGGAATTCTTCAAACTGCTACATCAATGAAAACTACGTTTCACATTTCATCGGCATCCAACTCGAATATTCTTCAAACAACACGATCTATGGAAACACCATAACAGGCTGCGGGAATTGGGGCGGCGTAGGAGTCGTTGAGTCCTATGACAACACCTTTTTCGGCAACAACTTCACCGACAACTACATTCACGTCAAAATTGACGTGGCATCCGCAAACAACTGGGACGACGGCTATCCCGAAGGTGGCAACTACTGGGATAACTTCAAATACCTCTATCCTCATGTCAACAATGTTTACAGCGGTCCCTATCAAAACGAAACAGGAAGTGACAACTTCTGGGACAGCCAATACACGATCAACGCAGACAACATTGACCAATACCCAATAGTTCCGGAGTTCACATCAATCATCATTCTACCACTGTTCATGATAGTAACACTACTGACAGTCAAAATCTATAGAAGAAAAAACATTCTCTAGAAACTTAAGGAGAGTGGAACAGAACATGACCCATTCGAATTGGGCAAAAGGCGCCATTTCGATCAATGCAACTCGCCAACACCAGCGCGTGCATTAAAAATGGGTGTTTTGCGAGTGATGTCTCCACTGTGGTAGAGGTTCGAATCCCACCCCCCGCGCCACCACCATTTAGAAAACTGCGAGAAATATTGCAGGGAAGAGTGCGAAAAGCCCCAGCAAAAGGCTATAGGAAGATACAACATGTACTCCACAAGCTTGGAAACTTAGACAATCCACAGATGGAAAAGCAGATTTAAGAGGCAAGGCACAGTTGTGTCTAATGATGGGGACATCATCTGTGGCCAAAGGTTCTGGATCAGCCGTGAAACTTGTAAGTGTTGCTAAGCGATATGCTGATGTAGCGGCTGCGGATCACATTGATTTGGACGTGAAGAATGGCGAAATCTTTGGTCTTCTAGGCCCAAACGGCTCTGGCAAGTCCACCTTGCTGAAGATTATCTTGGCATTAGTTAAACCTGACGCAGGATCTGTAAATGTATTAGGCACAAACGTTGAGAAAAACCCTGTTGCGATAAAGGCGCAAACTGGATATGTACCAGAGGTTCCCCGCTTATACGAATTTCTAACAGGCCTAGAGTACCTCGACTTCACAGCGGATCTTTATGGTGTCAGTACGACAGATAGGAGGGAGCGGATCAATGAATACTTGGAAGCATTTGAGTTAGAAGGCAGAGAGGGCGACATGATAAGCGCCTATTCTCTCGGCATGAAGCAGAAGATCGCGCTAATATCCGCTCTTGTCCACAAGCCAAAGCTACTGCTCCTAGACGAACCTTTAGGCGGTCTTGATCCACGTTCAGCCAGAATTATCAAGGATCTTCTCCGAGAATTGTCATCGAAGGGCATAACCACCATCATGTCAACCCATATTCTGGAGATCGCGCAGGCCATGTGCGATCGCATTGCCATCATGCATGAGGGAAAGCTGCTTGCAACAGGCAACATGAAGGAGCTGAGAAAGAAAGCCCGCCTCCCAGGATCAAATCTGGAGGAGATATTCCTTGCGCTAACAGGAACCAGCGACATCAAGGATGTGGTTGAGGCTCTGATGAAATGAAATGGAAAAACGTTCTTAGGCTCATAAGAGTTGACATCAAATCAGGCAGACTTATTCGAGGACAAAAGCTTCGAAGACACCGAGAGAGCAGAGTCATCCAGTATGTAATGTATGGCGGCAGTTGCATCCTTGGGATAGCCTTAGGATTGGTTGTTGGGACGGTTTACAGCGGAGTCACAAACCCAGAGGATAAGATCGGTCTTCTTCTGGGCGTCAAAAGCCTCTTCATAGCCGCACCAACCTTGGTTCTCACGTATAGCCTAATCTTCACCATGATGCGTCAAATTCAACGAGGTGGAATAAAGGCATCGATCCAACCGCCTTATTGGTTGCCCTTCACTTGGGGGGAACATACGCTTGCAGCCATCCTGGCAAACCTCATCGGCATCCAACTAGCTGCCTTAATTTCCGTTATTTCAGCGATAGCCGTGGTCTCCATATTCCTTGGCGAGGCTCTCTTCGCCATCCTGACAATTACTGCTCTGCTGGCAACTGCGTTTATAGCCAGCGTCACCACTGAAATCTTCAGGGTCACCCAGGTAAGGCTTACAGGCGCGTTTTACAAGAGTTCAGGGACGAAGGCGATTTGGCTAAGGTTTGTAGGCTCAATTCTTCTAATCACTGTGTTCTACGCGATATACTTCTTCTTTACATCTGGAGCAAACTTCCCTGCGATCATAGAGACACTAGCAAGTGGTCAGAAAGCAGTGTGGTTCATCCCATATTCATGGCTTGGAATTGTCCTATTCTCCTTCATAAACGGTCGAATTCTTGAGGCGGTTGCCTTTTCCTTAGGGTCCGTAGCTTTTTTGTCAGCCCTTTTTACAATAGCAGTCAAGCTGAACAGCAGGTTTGGGCTCTATGAACCATCTACTATAAGAATCTCGGTTGGTGGCTACGCGCCAAGGTCCAGTATATGGAGAAAACTTGGTTTTTCCTTACCGGAATCGGCTATTATGATAAAGGACTTCAAGGCCTTCACTAGACGTCGAGAGCTCATGTACTTCTTCGCGTTGCCCATAATTATTACAATGATTTATCTTTCCTTAACGACCTCAACACCTTATTTCCAAGGTTTTTCTCCTTTTTCTGCCTTGATTCTTCTGGCACCCGGAGCCTTAATGGCTACTTCAATGGGCTCCATGATGATTGGCCAGGAAGGTCCGCCAGTGTGGCACCTATACTCATCGCCTATCAAGGCAGAAAGTTTAGTCAAGTGCAAGTATGCCTTTGTAGTCATCGTTTCGTCTGCGGTGACGTTGGCATGCAGTACCATTGGAATAATCATTGTCCGTCCATCAATGAGAACCATTTTTGCAGCACTCATCGAATCGATCTTCCTGATTATTTCCCTCAGCGCGGTTTCGCTTATAGCAGGATTCAAAGGCGCAAGCTTTGTTGAAATTCCAAGACAAAGAATGATAAGACCTGTGGAGAATATCGTAAACTTCATCGTATGCTTAATCCTGACCAGTGTAATCCTTTTACCCCTCACTCCATACATTGGCACAATTATGGGGTTCTATAGCCCTCTACCTCAGCTCTACCTTTACCTTGCATTGGCGATAAGTGGAGTCATAACAGCAATCGTTTCCTACGGTTCCTTCACAATCGCGGTAAAAAACGCCAAAGACTTCCTAGCCAAGGCTGAAATATAGAAGATAGAAAAAAAGTGAAATCTGCTCTCATCAAGCATTTTGAGATTCTTCAAACCAAGCAATGGGAAGATAATAGAAGGATCTTGTTTGTCTGCAGAAAGAAATGAATCTATTAGTTTCTTCCATAAGTCATAAGAGACACTGCAGAAATATGAGATGAATCAGAAAGCCTGTAACGAGGAATTATGGATGAAGGTTGTGATACGTGCTGACAAGCTGTCCAAGTATTATGGTAAGGGAGGCGAGATCAAGGCCGTGGATGAGCTTGACCTCGAAGTCTATAAGGGAGAAACCTTTGGTCTGCTAGGTCCAAACGGTGCAGGCAAGACGACAACTGTTCGTCTATTAAACTGCATAATAAAGCCGACCAGCGGCTCAGCTACAGTGAATGGCTATGACATCCTTAAGAAGGAAACAGAGGTCAAGCGGGTCACAGGCCTGCTTGCCGAGTCACCCGGCTTGTACGAGAAGCTCAGTGCACACGAGTTTCTAGAGTTTATGGCAGCCCTCTACGATGTCCCCAATGATATTCTAGCTAAAAGAATAGACGACTTACTCAAGCTATTCGGCCTCCATGAGAGGGGTGACTACCTACTTGAAGGTTACAGTCGAGGCATGAAACAGAAGATCTTGATCGCATCAGCTCTGATCCACGATCCTCCTATTCTGTTCTTTGACGAGCCCACTTCGATGTTAGACCCACGTGCTGCCCTCATGGTGAAAGATCTGATAAAGAAATTGGCCGACACTGCAGGGAAAACCATCTTCATTTGCAGCCACATTCTTCCGATTGTTGAGGAGTTGTGTGACCGTATAGGCATCATCAACCAAGGTAGGCTCATCGCAATAGGCACAGTGGATGAAATCATTGCTCAGACAAAAACGAAGACTCTAGAAGAGGCGTTCATCGCCATAACCGGAGGCGTGGAAGAGAAGGAGCTGTTAGCGTGGAGGGAGCAGAAGGGTGCCAGCGCCTAAGTGGCTGGTGGTCGCCAGAAACGAATACCGCATCCACACCAGTAGGATACGGAAGTTAAGACCCTACTTTCCCTATCTGGTTATTGGGCTGCTAGCGGTTTATGTGTTCTTCCTTGCGCCAAGATTTGTTAGCCTATTCATTGGAGACTTCTTCTCTCTCTTCCCACCTGGGGCTGCCATACCTATGATTGTGGCCTTGGTGCAGATCATACTGTTCATGATCTTCTTCTACTTCATAATGCTTCCAATCACCTACACATTAAAGGAAGTGCAAACTGAGCAGCTGGAGATCTTTCTCGCAGCCCCCATAAAGCCTGGTGACGTTCTGCTGGGCGAGTTTCTGGGCCAGATGCCCTTTTACGCCATCGCAGTCACGGTGATCGCTGGCTTTTTCACGGCCGTGCTGAATCCTCTCGGGCTGGATGTGGCTCAGATAGCAATAATCATCATAATCTTCGTTGTCATGTTTTTTCCGCTCTCTGGATCGGCACCGTTATCACCGCTCTCCTGCGAACAAGGCTTGGCAAAACCGCTCGTGGAAAAGATATTGGAAGAGCTCTCGCACTAGTCATCGCTCTGCCCATGATCGCAATAATGTACGCAATCATGGGTGGGGGCTTGATTGAAGCCCTTGCCAATCCCGGAACAAGCGGGATGGTTAGAGCCATTCTCAGCGTGTTGCCCAGTTCTTGGGGAGCCGAAGTTGTCGTTGGCTTCGCGTCCAACCCTGGCAACATAAGCGCCATTGGTTTTCAGACGCTGACCCGATTCGGTGGTCTTGTCGTCTTCTTTCTTGCGGTGCTATGGTTGGGCACTAAAGCAGCTAATCGTGCCTACAGCCTGGAAACTATCACATTTGTGGCTTCAAGGGCTAAGCCTGACGGCGCCTTCTACAAGACCATCAAATATCTAGGAGGGGGCGGATCGTTTGGCGCTCTTCTGGCATCTGTCTTCAAGGACTACAGTCGAAGGCTTGAAAACCTATCGAAGATCCTCTATATGGCAGGTCTACTCGTTTTGGTGAGGCTTTTCTTCGGTCGTCCTGGTGATCTCGAAGGTGCCCTGTTATTTCCTCTATTTATCCTTCCGCTCCTTGCTGCATTCGTTGTCGGCGAGGTGACGCTCCGAGGGAGAGAAACGCTATTTATATATAAAAAAACCCCTTCTGGTGTGGGAAGGCTTGTTAAGGCTAGGCTTCTACACGGCTGGCTAGTGGTGGTTCCGATCGCTGCGGCACTCACAGCTATCTCAGCAATCCTAAGCCCACAACCTACGTTCATTGCTGTGTTGACTATCACCGGATTAGTGGTGCTAACTGTTGGAGCGAATGTGGCTTTCGTTCTCGGTCTCTCCCTTTTGAACCCCGCGTTTTCTGACAAGTCGGGAAATTATGTTACAAATCTGATGATAACCATGTTTGTATTACCGAACGGACTATTCATAGTCCCTCTTATCGCTCTTGATCTCCCATTGCTACACACATTGTGTTTCATCTCAATCCCGCTGAGTTGGCTAGTGGGAATCGTATTACTCTACCTTGGGAAAAGAAAACTGAGCAGAATCGAATAACGAAAAACCTCTACAGATTAACCCAAGTGGTCTATGCGCGCGTAGAGACATCATTCCCAGTACGCCACACAAGTCAGGGTAGACGAGTAAGCAACTGGTGTTAGATATGAAATGTTGAGTTTAATGGAGGAGTAGAAAAAGAGTGACTGTGGGCTTCTTTACTTGATGGGAACCTTCTCGAATGGCGTTAGCTCTGATTTTAAGCCGGATTGTTTATTTATTTCGGTAAAAGCTGCTTCTAGCGCCTTCAGGTTTTCGGTCTTCCATGTGCACCACAGTATCTTTCGTTCGTGGGCAAGCCAGAAATCTTGGAGCTCTGCAATGCCTTGAGCTTTCCAGTTTCTGCAAATCTGAGTGCTTGTTGATCAGGATTTCTTTGGGCATCTCTCTTCCCATGTGTTTACTCCCAGAATCAACATTTCGGTTACCTCGTGCCCTGTGTCAGTTGCACCAATGCTTCTATATTTTCCGAGACGTTCGCGCTTGAAGCCCTCCCGTGACGGTTGCCTAGGGTGTGGGGAAGTAAACTTTTTATACTTGAAGGTAACAACATCTATGTTAGACGCAGAAAAATCTGAGTTGAAATGAAGAATGGTTGCATCTGGAAACGAGTATGAATCCTTCGCCGAGTGGAAGGTGAGACGGATACCTGAGCCGTTCAAAGAACCCCACGAGACCTATGCTGAGCGGTTGAAAGACTGGGTTCTCTCCTCCATTGGCATAGATGGGACGGCGAGAGAGCTCTTTCTCTACCTGGAAAACGCCAAAGTGGCGACGTTAGACGATTTAGCCAAGCATGCTAACGAGGAACCTGAGGAAATCATTGAGCTTGTGGACCTCCTCTACGCCACCGGGCTAATTGATCACCTTGGGAAAGCTTACTATGTGCGGGAAACCTTGTCCACCTCAATCGTGAGGCGCCTGATCCCGAGGATCACGGAAAACCTCCGAAGTATAGCGAAAGCCGAGTCGAGAGCTCGTTCAGACGCCACATACTATCATACTCTGAGGGGAAGAGCGTTCAGCGATGTAGGCAGCGCCATCGCCGCATGTAAAGAGATTTCCCGTATGGGGGGGAGTCCGCTAGCCAGAGTTGTAGGCGTCCACAGCTATAATGATGAAACGGTTGAAGTAGAAGGACCTGTGTCAGACTATGGTCATGCCCCTCAACATCTTACGATCATCACCGCGAGTGGGGAGAAGCTTGTTGTTGGCAATCGCAACAGCAAAGGCGCCGATGTGAAGGCTCATTCAATCATCGTGAAAGGTGAGAAACATGAGTGAAGAAACGAAAAAAGAGAAGAGGGAAGAGACAAAACAAGTCTCCAAAAAAGAGGGCACCAACGAGTTTGAAGTCCTGGCAGAATGGACCGTTCGCCGGCTGAGGCCACTACAAGGCGTCTCTGAGGAGGACTACCCTGAGAAGGTCAAACGCTGGGTGATCTACTCGCTCGGACTGGATAAACTGCATCAAGACATCTTCTTATACCTTGAAGAGAACTTTAGAAGCACCACAACCGACATCGCCAGGGAGTTCGACATCAGCCCCAACACCGCCCGTAAATATCTCGATGAGCTTCACACCGTTGGCCTCGTGGACTACATCGGGAGAGAATACACGCTCACGTACGAGTCACTCTCCAGAGGCATAGAACTGATGCTCATCCCACGTATCACTGATACGCTGCGCACGATCGCAAGAAGCGCCTCAAACATGGACGCCTCCTACGCTTTTCCATCCGCTGGTCTTGAAAGCCAGGAGCTGCTGGTTGAGAGCGGGGTTACGCAGATCAACAAGAAACTCCTCGAGTCATGGTATAGCCAAGGGAAGAAAGTACGTGTAAAAAGCTACACGAGTCTCACAGTCAAGGAGGATGTCGACCCGGAACTCTTCGACGCTGTGATCGACCATCTCAAGTGCATGGGAAGCGTGCGGATTCCGACAGAAGTCTACACCCGAGTTGCCCACAAAATCAGATGCTACGGTTCAGTTGAAACCTATTGAAACCCAGAAGAATGAGAGAGAAATGTTTCGCAGAACATCTCGAACGCAGGGGAAGCCCAAGAGAGACGTTCAAAGCGACAGGATGCACC
>JABAOC010001763.1_pt2 | contig 29715 bp, 39 predicted proteins | sample 7062161 | NCBI WGS metagenome assembly JABAOC01 (sample SAMN14538625, study PRJNA623070) | marine sediment metagenome | biome: marine biome [ENVO:00000428]; feature: marine pelagic biome [ENVO:01000023]; material: deep marine sediment [ENVO:00002113] | place: India: Gulf of Khambhat ... | reverse complement strand
TTAACCCATATCTTGTAAAAAACAACCTGATAATAATGGAAAATATTCATCTGATTCACTGGGCTGAATGGCTTAATATCGGGGTAATGGTGAAATTATATCCAAAGCTTGGAAAATATTTCTTTCTTGTTTCCCGTGTAGAAATTGTTCTTGATGAACCTACATTTTTAGATCAACCTATGATATATCGAATGAAAATATTGGCAGATAAGCATAAAGAGAAGAAACATGAATTTACTTTTCTAAATAGAATAGGCAATTGGGCATATGTCATAGTTGATTATGCAATATTAGAAGAACAATTTGCAATAATGAAACACTATCATGAAAAACATGAATATTTATTTAAGGAAAGTAGAAGCATAAAACGTGAATAATCATCTTGATGGGTTGAAGGAAGAATGAAACACCAAGAAAACAGAGGGAAAATCTGTAGCGTACTTGGGTGTAACAATATAGCCAGAGCGAAAGGATTGTGTATGGGATGTTATCTGAAACAGAAAAAAGAAAAAGAAAGGTGAATAACTATCTCTTGATGGTTGAAAAGACGGTTTTGAAATTATAGATTTGGGGGAGGGAAAAATGGGCAATTTCGCTAATTTAATACGATTTCATTAGTAAATAAATACTGCCAATGTTGTTTTTAGCCAGAAGAATCTGTTATATATATTATATTAATCTCCTACGCCATGACTACAATATGCATGGATTTATAGCGATAAAAACCCAAATCTTCTATTATTTCAGTTTCCTGTCCATGTGGAGTTGTAACTTTAATCTCATAATCATTGTCCTCTTGGTAAAAATCTAAATAAATACAAACCAAGTAAACGAGTCTTCTCTTGTATTACTTCCCCTATGTCTAAATCTTTTAATTCAAATTTTACATTCCATGCTATTCCTTTACACCTATTTATAAAATAAATGTTGATAACATGGCATAAAATAAAACCAAAATCCTAATCTTCTGAATTATACTTCTCCTCCGATAGTATCTCAGATTCACTCATAACAGTTGGAAAAGAATATATTATCAGTACGGTAACTGCTATGATACTGCCGATGAGTATCTTCTTATTCACTATTTACCACTCCCATCCCATAATATAAACAATCAATTGAAGAAAATTAAAAAAAACAGCTCCCGTTCCAACTAACCATATACCTCTAATGAACATAATAGGATAATCTACTTTAAAATCTTCAAACCAATTAGGCCAATTTGAAGCTATGTAGATAAGAAGGGCACCTCTTACTGCTCTATATCCAGCAATATATCCAAGAATATAAACAAAAAATTGTATTAAAAAATGATTATCAAATAATTTATGTAATCCCTTCACATTTTTTATATTAACTTCATTTAGTTTTTCACTAACACTATGATATATTTTATCCTCAACAATTTTCTGCTGGATTGCTGGAATAGATGGCATTAAAAGAAGTAAAGTTAAAACCAATATACTACCTATTAGTATTGTCTTTCTCATTCATTTCCCCATATTCTCATAGATGTTCTGATATTTTTATTTACCTATTGGAAGTATAGTTCAATGAGGTGGTATACTGTATGATAATTTCACTTTTCTTGCATAACCAAAAAAGTAACATGTTCCAAACAAAAATATTCTTATTCCCCTAAATCCAGTTATGCCGTTAAAAAAATAAGAATCTTGCCATCTCCCCAATCCCACATAACATAGTAAGAGTTACTTTCTGGATGAACTGGTAAATCAAAGCAAAAAGTATAGTTAATACCTGGAAATCCTTTAGATGGACCATATGGACGATTTATTCTGCCCCACGGTTTTATTAATGGATACCTATCCTCATTATCACCACCAGGTATAGGATAGGGTGTGTCACCTATGCCATCTCCATCACTATCGTTACCAGTGTAGTCATCCCAATAATTTCCACCAGAGGGATAACCATCATCCCAAATGTTACTATACCTATCATAAGCAGTTTGATTATTGTTTATGAAATTGTTGTGGTAAAGAATATTGTTATTGCTGTTATAATCGAATTTTATCCCAAGATTATTGGTTGAGATGTTGTTTTCAATAATAACATTCTTGTTGCAGGAACCCTCGAAACCATATAACATTATTCCAAGTGTATTATTTGTGATGTCGTTACCTGTAATTGTGTTGCTGTCATTATATATACATATACCCCAAGAATTATTTGAAATAATATTCCCAGTAACAAAATTATAATCTGATTCTAAAAAGATACCTATAGCCTCCCAATATGGATTGTAAATATCAGAGATTATATTATCCGAGATAGTAATACAATAACAGAAATCATCGACAATTATACCGTATTCATAATTAGAACAAATATTATTCTGTGATATTTTACTGTTTATAATACTACCATTTAACCATATCCCATACCACTTGTTAAATTTTATAATATTTTTAGCAATAAAATTGTTCGATACCTTGCCTCCAGCAATTATTATACCACTATAACTATTATTTATGATAATATTATCGTATATTGATACATTATTACTCCATATTTCTATCCCAAAAGAACTGCTGTTTTGTATTGTAAACCTGCTTATATTCACCCAATCAGCATTAATACCAAGAGACCAATGGTTACCATTATAATCTATGATTGTTGAATTTCTATCCTCACCTATAAGATTAATTGATTTATTAACAAATACATCTTCAATATAAGGTGATGATTCATTATACACAAACACCGTATCCCCATCACTCGCATTATCTATCGCATCCTGTATCTTCGTGTAATTACCAGGTCCATTCCCACCAACGTAGAGGGTTTTACCATTGGATATTACGACATTAGGTTGCTCTCTTACATTAAATCCAGTAGATGATGATAAACTCATCCCTATGAACAGAAGAATAATACCGATGGTAAGGATTCGTTTCATTCTTCCCCCATCAATTATAATGCAGAACTGATATATTTGTTTAACTGTTACAAAGATTAATATACAATAACGTCTATGAGATTATGTAGGGAGGTTATAGATGATACGGAAAGGCATTGCCCTGATTGTCATGCTGTTGTTTATTGGACTGGTCATTATTCCATCTAGTGGAATATTAATTAAAAATTCAGAAAGTTTAGAAACCAATAAAGAAATCGAAATATTAGTTAATTCCCCACCAAAAATCCCAAGTAATCCAATTCCAGAAAACGGTGAAGTCGATGTCCCCATTAATGGAATATTTCTAAATTGGGATGGTGAGCCACTTAGGAATGATGTATACTTGGGAAAAAATTATCCTCCTCCATTAGTTGCTGAAAATCTTTCTGCTACCCAATATGAACCTGGACTAATGAACAAGTATACCATATATTACTGGCAGATTGTTGCCAAGGATTATTCTGGAGCAAAAACTCCTGGTCCGATATGGAATTTCACCACAGGTTCAAGAATAAATAGACCACCGAATGCACCAGGAATAACAGCAGAAAAAATAACAGATAACATATTCCTAATAAAATTTGAATTAACTGACCCAGATGGTGACAATTTAACAGCTTTTGCAGTTCAATGGGATAAAAATCAATTTGGATTTTTATACAAAGGAAATTGGACAAATGGAACCATCATAGAAGAAATTAAGGGATATGGAAGAGGTAGACATCGAATTACAGCAAGTTGTTTGGATAGATGGAGTAAGTGGGGAGACGATGGCTATCTTGAGATTACGATACCAAAGAGTAAGAACGTGTATTTTGGATGGTTAGAGAGGTTTCCGATACTGCAAAGATTGTTAAATATACTTGAAAATATCAAAAAATAAACAAATTGCTATCCTCTTGTTTTTCTTACTTTTAAACCTAACTCAAAATGCTTTTATATTTGTCGCTAAAGTCTAAATTTATAAGGAGAAGGTGTTTTTAGCCAGAAGAATCATGGAATTGGAATAAATTTGGGCATAGATTAATATAGTAAAAAATCAATATAAATGACAAAAAAGGAGGACAAAGGCTTGGCTCAAATATTCTGTGCGTATTGTAATAAACGAATTTGTGCAAGGCGTCCTATTAAATCTAAATTTTCTTCGGTTGTTAAAAGCTTAAACCTCAGCTTTTGTTCTCTGTCATGTCGTTCTAGATATTTTAATGAGCGGCCTACTGTTAATAATAAATAAAGTTAAGGAGTAATTCATGTTGCCCTTTTTATTCTCAACAAAAGCCACAGGACTGATTTTATAAAAGAATAGATGTTATGCAGTCGTAGCCCAGAGGAGAATAACTATGGCAGAAGAAACAACAGAAAAAAGAAGAAGAGATGAAAACGTAATATACGTTGGAAAGAAAGCACCAATGAGTTATGTACTTGCGGTGGTAACACAGTTTAATAGCGGTTCAGACGAAGTCATTATAAAATCGAGAGGCAGATCAATAAGTACAGCGGTAGATACAGCAGAAATTGTGAGAAACAGGTTTGTTACTGATGCAAAGCTAAAAGACATAAAAATTGGTACGGAGAGCATCACCAATGAGGAGGAAGGCAGAACATCGAATGTATCTTCAATTGAAATAATATTAACAATTAAAAAGAAGAGCAAATAGGTTGAACGATAAGTCTACATAATAATATCTATATCTAGTTTTTTTGTAAGTTCTTTGTACCTATTTCTAATGGTTACCTCTGTTACGCCTGCTACATCTGCTACCTCACGTTGTGTTCTACGTTCACCACAAAGTACTGTTGCAATGTATAGAGCGGCGGCTGCTATACCTGTCGGACCACGTCCACTGGTAAGTTCTTTATTTACCGCTTCTCTGAGTATATCCAATGTCTTCGCTTGAACATCGGCACTTAACTTTAACTCGCTGCAGAACCTTGATATATAATCCCGAGGTGTTGTAGGCATCAATTTTAATTCTAATTCACGGGCAACATATCGATAGTTTCTCCCGACATCCTTCCGTGACATACGTGCAATACTACTTATTTCATCAAGTGTCCGTGGCACATGACATTGCCTGCATGCAGCATACAGTGATGCAGCAGCAACACCATCGACACTCCTTCCTCTAACCAATTTTTTCAATGCTGCTTTTCGATAAATCATGGCCGCTCTCTCTCGTACCGTTCTGGGAAGACCCAGAGTTGACGCCATTCTATTGATCCCTGAGAGAGCAAGAGCAAGGTTTCTTTCTGTCCCATTACTAATTCTGGTTCTCGCCTGCCATTTTCTCAATCTAAATAACTGGGCCCTATTTCTAGTTGGAATTGATTTACCATATGAATCTCTGTTTTTCCATCCTATTACCGTACTTAGTCCTTTATCATGAATGGTATACGTCATTGGTGCCCCAGTTCGAGCTCTCTTCTCCCGCTGGTCACTATCAAAAGCTCTCCATTCGGGCCCATGATCGATAAAAGCTTCGTCGATGACTAGGCCACAATCTTCACAAACTAATTCTGCTCTGGAATAATCCTTACTAAGGTGTGTACCCCCACATTCAGGGCATTTGATAGTTTCTTCTATTTTTTGTTTATCTTTTTTGCTTGCCAATTAAATCAAACCTGTAAAACTCCACTAATCCACTCTACAAAAAAGGAGAGGTCTCCTTTATATAACTATTCCTACACAAATTTTTTTAATAATAAATATACAATAAAACGTTTACAAAACAAAAGAAAATAAAAACGAAGAAAAGATTTTATGTAAAAAAGAAGAAATCATTTTCAGGATTTCTATGCATTCCTGTTCTAATATCTTTTCGGTCGATGTTTCCGATAACATTCCTGGCAGTAAACGGGTCTGCTGCCATCAGGCTTGAACGGAACTTGGGTTTCATTCCCGCAGTCTGCACAGGTGACTGTGTGCAGCTCCCGTCCTCTTTCATCAACGTTTTTTTCTTTATTCATTTTATAATTCCTTTTTTTATTTGCGACTCTTTATTTTTTGAAGAGTCCTGTTCTTGGATAATGAATAATTAGTATATAATCATATGTATCAGAGTTGAAAAATACAAAAGGGTAGACTATTCGATTATGAATTACGACTTTAATTGTAACATAAGATGAGAGAATTATTTTAATAGACACACTTGTTTGTGGTTTTTACCACCTAAAAATTGCGTTACTGTTTAATGGGAAGCGATAATATATGATAGAAATACAAATACAAAATATTGTAGCATCTACAACATTTACAGAGAAATTAGATCTAGACGTGATAGCACAATCTTTAGAAGAAGCAGAATATGAACCAGAACAATTCCCAGGATTGGTTTATCGATTAAGCAATCCGAAGACGGCTACACTCCTCTTTAGAAGTGGAGCAGCTAATATTACTGGTGCAACGAGTATAGAGGATGTACGTAAAACTATTGATATTATTGCTGAGAAATTAAAAAATCTAGGTATCGATATTTATAAGGATATTGAGATAGTCGTTCAGAATATGGTAGCTACAGCTGATTTAGGAGGGGAGCTAAATCTTAGCGAAGTAGCTGTAGCTCTTGGTTTAGAAAATGTGGAATATGAACCTGAGCAGTTCCCAGGGCTGGTCTATAGGATTAGAGAACCTAAGGTGGCTATGTTGCTGTTCGGTTCTGGTAAAATAGTCTGTGCAGGTGCAAGAAAGATAGAGGATGTATCAATAGCGGTAGAAAAATTATCAGAAGAGCTCACTTCGTTGGGACTTCTTCACTAAATACAATTATAAAAAATTAAAAGAGGTAAAATTAATAGATTCTTCTGGCTAAAAACACCATTTTTCATTACCTTTTTATACAACTATCAAAAATTAAAACTTGATGGTAAAACCATATCCTCAAGAGATTATTGATAAAATAAGACAAGAAGTCCTAACTGGTAAAAGCAAATATAGGGTAGCAAAAGAAATGGGTATCCCATTTCAAACTATATACACTCATACAATGGATATACCAAACCAGCAATTTCATGAGACAGGTATCCAAGGAAAATCTTTGGAATTGCTGAAAATGCTACTAGAAGAAGGATACGTCCACTCCAATCAGGAAACTCATCAACGACTTCGTAGATTAAAGAGGTATCTTCCTATGATCCAACGGGCGCAAATCGATGGTAAATCTATCTATTTTTTGGATGATAAGAATAAGTTGGCACTTCAATCGATGATAAAAACGAAGCATTCGAAGATTATCAGCTATCAGGAACTTAAGAGCATTTCTAAAGTTTTTGGTGTGAACTTAGATAGTATGGAAAAACATCGTTATGTTAGGTTTAAGGATAAAAGAGTTTTTCCAATAATACGTAAAAAGACAGGTGGATTTTTATCTAGCCTCAGAAAATCTCAGACTCAATTGGATGATTTTGTAGGTCAAAGTGGTTTCCTTGGTAAAAATGGTTCACTGAAATCACGAAAAATTCAACAAAAGATTTCTAATTTTCTCCTGGAAAATGATGATTCCTTGGTAGATTTTTGCATTCGGATGTACTGTTCGCCAATAGTTGTTTATGATAATTTTTAAATAAAGTAAGTAAACCTATGAAAAATATTGTAATAATCTCAAAAAGTTTGTTTTCAATAATTATGATTTATTATTAGTTTTAAGTTTCTTAACCAATAACTCAAGCCCGTTTACTTTTTCTACAATAATTTTCTCTCCTTTTTCAATTCTTCCATCAATAGATTCTGCAGACCATAATTCCCCTTTCATAGAAATAGTACCAACCGGATCTAACACATCTGCTGTTATACCCGTTCGTCCAATCATCCCTTCAGTGCCTGTTACTGGTTTTCTAAGTTGTGGTAAAAATATATACGCCATAAATATGATTATTGTAACAAGAATAATAATCACCAAACCATAGCTCCACCAATCCCAACCAAAAGAATATAAAAGAAAAATTAAGAATCCGCCTATCAAAATCTCATCTATAATTAACAAAAAAAATTTTATAGATAGTCTCATCATCAATCACCTTTACTATTAATACAATTAATAGATTAAATTTGTTGTATTAAAATGAGTGTAATTTTTATATATTATTCAATCTGTACATTTAATTAAAATTCAGCTAATATATCGAGCGTAAGTAGTCAAATTTTTCCTCAAATACTTCTGCTTGTTTCTGTAATATGGTTTCTGCTTCGTTTATATCCATATCTTTTGTTTCGATAGCATAACTAACAAATCGTCCAATCCATAGTGTTTTTAATGAATCAAGAAGAAGAAATCTATCAGGTTCCGTTTTTATATTTTTGTAAGCAGCAGCATAGTTATAGACAACTTCCGCCCAAAGATCTGAATCAAAGGATTTACGTTTTTTTACAATTTTTTCTAAATCACTCAAAATTGCCGATGGCAAAAAATGGCCAATTATCTTTTTTGAAGATTCAAACTCATTATGAAATGAATTCTTCAAATCGTCTATATCTATATGTACAGGAATCGGTTTTTGACTAAAACTATCTCTATGGAAACCCTTGCGGTGCATATGTGGTCTACTTTTCCAGTAGTCTTCATAATATTTAGCAAGTTCAAACATACTGCCCGTTACTTTTCTAAACATTGGAATTAAAAATTTTTCGGGTTCAAGATAACGTGTCGTAGATTCGTGGATCTTTAAGGAAAATAATCCTTCCTTTACATATCCTCCTTCTGCTGCGGCAACAGTAACAATAAAAATATCAATTCCAAAGTCTACGGGAAATAATGGATGTTTCCGCAATAACTCATATAAATTTTTTGAAAGGGCAAATTCACCTGCAATAGGTTGCCGAATATCAATCCCATATAACGTTCGTGTAAAGGGATATACTAAATTATTTGTTATAACTCCATCATTTTTATCTCTAATATAGTAAGGGACAGTTAAATCAGCTCTACCATAGACTATTGGATTAGATATAGTTTGAATCCATCCAGGTTTTATGCTAAGGAGATCACCATCCATTAAAACAACTGATTTTGCTTCAGCTTCATGAGCAATTTCAAAAATCGTAAAAACGCCTGCACCTTTGCCTCCAGTAATAATATCATTTGTCACAATTTTTTCAATACTATTGTATGGCTGAAAGAGATTAATTGCTTCTATAGTTTTATCAGTAGATTCACCTTCACATATAACTATTGCTTTATTATAATCTGGAAAATATCTGTAAAGACCTTCATTTATCACATTGAGTACATTTAACACCGTAGCTTCGACGTCTTTACATAAAACGCCAACCATTATATCAATAGGTTTTATTTTCTTGCATTTATCGATAATATCTTTCTTTAGACTTAGGTTCTTATTCCATTTTTGTCTCATGATTTCACACTTTTTTTACCCATTATCAGATAAATCTCATCTGATATTTTTCAGAAAGATCTTATCATCATGTTATTATATAATATTCTATTTTTTAGTTTTCAAGTATTTATTTGTTAGCTTTATAGTTAACTAATTTTTTAACTAATGTTTTTTAAAGTATATTCAATACATATTAAGTGATTGTGCCCCTATTTTATTCAATAAATAAAACATTTTAAATCTTTAATTTAATTTACTCAACATAATAGTTAAGGCTGAAAATAGAGATTCTTCCTATAAGAATTGGATATGGATTGATTATGAATAGGATGAAGATTTTATTAATTACACCCTTACGGGGTGGTATTGGTCATTGGACTAGGTGTTTGATAGAGGAACTTGATAAACTTGTTGATATAACGATAGTAACTTATAAAAGAAAACGTAAAGAAGATGATTCAAAACCATTTATGAGGGTTAATGATGGATTTATTTTAGAAATTGTAGATCCTGATAGACCTCATTATATCATAGAATATAATAATAAAAAATCCTTAGAAGATCTTGTTAAGCTAACGGATATGATAAAACCTGATTGTGTCTATTTTGTAATGTGGGCTGGACGACAAATTACTTGGTTTTTAAAAGAATACTCGAAAGTTGCAACTCATAAAAATATACCATTTGTTTTAACCTTACATGAAGCTTATCCGCAAATAGTTCAGAAGGGAGATATAAAACTCTTTAATAATGCATATATTAACGCTGATTATATTATCGTTCTAACAGAAGATGCTCGTTATGAACTAAAGCAAAATGGAATCACTATTCCAACTAGTGTCATTCCTCACGGTAATTATCATATGATGAATAAAAATCATGTTGATGACAAGGAATCTAGAGAAATAATAAGTAGACTTTTATCTGTTAACATAAATAAAGAAACACGAGTGATATTATTTTTTGGTTTTATCAGAAAATATAAAGGTCTAATATATCTAATAAGAGCCGCACCATATGTATTGAATAAAACATCAAATACGTTATTTATAGCAGCTGGCTCTATGGAATTAGAAGAGAATCCGGAGCAATATCAAAAAGAAATTCGAAAATTGGGTTTAGAAAGCAATTTTATTTTATACCCTGAGTTTGTCGAAGATTATGTTTTGATGGAATCCTTTTACAAAGCTGCTGATATTGTGGTTTTCCCATATGTTGGAATTAGCCAGAGTGGAGTCATGTTTACAGCTTTGGGAATGAAACGACCAGTTATCATAAGTAATATCGGTTCTTTTATCAATAAATTAGAACAACAACACGTTATATTAACTTCTAAACCAAAAAATCCAAAAGATATCGCTGAAAAGATCCTATATCTCCTCAATAATGAAAAAGAAAGAAAAGAACTAGCTGAAGGAGCATATAGAATCCTTGAAAAGAAATATAATTGGAAAAAGATTGCAAATGAATACTATAAAATATTCAAAAATATAAAAGATAAATCACAATAGTTATTTTCTAAAATTATCATGTTTTGTTTTCTTCCATTACGATATCTAATAATTCTTCCCTAATTTTTTTTCTAGCTGACATGGTTCTAAGCCAATCTGGTATACGAGTTCCAACAGGTTTTAACATATATTTATTTCCTGCTATCATCATTTCTTGACTAAATTTTTCTACCATAGATTCTTCTAAATGTCTGTCATAATTTATTCCGTTTATATGAGCATCAGCATGATATTTTCTTACACAATCTTGCGCATTTTTTTGATAAAGTACTCTTAAAGAAAGTAAAAATGATCTGGAGATCTTGATATTGTCCTCCTCGATTAACACTCTCAATAATGTTTTAAAAATCTCACCCGACATCTTTACAAGGCCTTTATGACTATCACCAATAACTTGATGTTTGTGTTCATAAAAACCAAGGTCAGTCTGACATATTCTTTTTGCAGCTATATTTCTATATATTTCGGCCATCACTCCTATTTCAATACCCCAACCTCCAGGAATATCAAGATCTCTTGCAAGATCACTTGTTAACGCAAATTCCCCTGAAATTGGATACCGAAATGAGCGTAAAAATCTAATGAAATTAGGTTCAGTTTCTAATAAATCTACTAATGATTTAAGTAGAGGATGAAGAAACAATCGAAAAACACGACCATACATTATTGTTCTATTAATGTTTACTCGAGCATAGTAGCCTTTATTAAATTTAAAATCAAGTTCTGGTTCAAGTATTGGATATAACAATTTTGTTGGGATAACTTCAGTGTAACCTTGAATATCTGCATCATGTAATGCTACTGCATATGATCTAAGGTTTGCGATTCCAAGTGCAAGCCAAACATCTCGCCCTTTCCCAACGTATTTTGTAAGATTTAAACCCTCTGATTTCAATTGAGTTAATAAGTTTACAATTTTTGGTCCATTACACCACATAATTAGGTTAGGAATATTCAATTTCCTAAAAAAGAGTTTAACATGATTGAATTCTTCTTCATTTTTAGCTGCAAGCGGAATAATAACTTCTTTTAAGTAAGTGCATTTGTTCAATTGTTGGACGATGGTTCCTAATGCATCGCTTTTTATTTCAGAATATAGCATTGGCATAACTACCGATACTGGTCGCTCTATAGAAATATCGCTAATATTCTTCAAAAGTTTATCTTTATCTAAATTTAAATCATGCAGCGTTGTAATTTCTTCCTGTTTCATGTCCATATTATCACTTTAAATATATTCCAATATAATATTCAAGTCATTGCTAATTACATCAGCATATTTTTGAACATGTTCGGGTGCTTTATAAGCTATTCCTAAACCTGCTTTTTTAATCATACCAATGTCTACAATACCATCTCCAACTGCAATAACTTCTGTGTTTTTAATATTTAACTTATCGCATAATCTGGTCAAAATCATACCCTTACAGATAGAATATATTTTATTTTGATTGCATATCTCCTTTTTTTTATTATTCAGTATAATATCTCCAGTTACAATTTTGTTTTTTATTATAAGAATATTTGCAAAGGCATAATCAAAATGTAAACGTTCTTTCAAGTCATCTGCAATAAATTGATAACTGTCTGTAACAATTGCTGTGGTAATTGATCTTTCTTTTAATTCTTTAGCAATTTTTCTAATGTTTTTTTGTAATGGAATTTTATGAAATATGTTTAATAGCTCTGTCTTTTCATGTCCCCTTAAAAATTTTGCAATCTTAATACTTTTTTGAAATGGTTCTATATCACTTTTTAAAACTTTAATTAGTTTATCTTTAAATCCGAGTATCTCCGAAAATATAATTATTGATCTCCCATCAAGTAGAGTTCCGTCCATATCAAACAAAGCAAGTTTAAATTTTTGATATTTTAGCATTTCTTTCACATGAAAATTGATATCTTAAAGTTCTACGAGATAATATCTTCGTAGCATATGTTTACTAATTCATCAATTTTTTTTGTAGCATCAAGTTTTAAAAATCTTTTATTCTTTGAAATTTTAAGATAATTGCTGTGAACCTGTTCCAAAAATGAAACACGTTCAAATGGTGTTAATTCATTTCTTTTTTCTATTCTTGCAAGGGATTTTTTTGGATGAATAACAAACAGATATGTTCTTTCAGGTGTAAGTATATGATTTTTTGATAATTCCTGAAGCCATTTAATTGGATTTTTAATTTGATTTTCTAGCTGGGCTCCTTGATATGCATAGGTAGAATCTGCATAACGATCACAAAGAACTATTTTTCCTTCCTCCAACCACTTTTTTATTTCTTTGCAATGTTGCATACGATCTGCGATAAAAGCAAAAGCAGTAACAAAAGGATCGGACTTGGTTTTTATGCATTTTTGAACGAATTTACCAATTTCTGTATCTGTCGGTTCGTATGTTAATATAGCATTATAACCTTCGGAAATTAATTTGTTATTGACAAGTTTTGATATTGTAGATTTACCTGACCCATCAATTCCTTCAAATGTAATAAATTGTTTCATTTCTTGTTTTTCTCCTTTTTCCATTTTGCACTATAATAACTTAGAGGATGGCGAATTTCTCGACATAATTCATCCATTTTTTCTACAGGGCATATACCATATGTTCGCATTTTATCACATCCTGGAGATTTGTAAGATGTGGAAGAGGATGATCCAGTTATATGTTCTACTTGATATCTAGTTCGTTCCTCTTGATAATCAGGGGCATTGCTAAATATTTTTAAAATTTCATTTGTACTTAGTTGTAAAGAATTTAAAAAAGAAACGAGTGCAAATCTTCCCATATGAGGTACATTCTCTCCTGCTTGTATAGCAGTTAATATATCCTTCATACAGGGAGGTAATTTTTCATAACTTAATTTTCCAACGGGTGCTTCTTCAATCTTTTTTCTATGGACGTTAACAATTTCTTTAAATCTTTTTATTTCAGAAGAAAATACCTTTTCAATTGTTTTGTTGCTTTTTCTAGAATCTAACTCCTTTTCAATTCTTATCCGTAAAGATTCCAAAATAAGCCTAGTTATGTCCCTAATTGATATTTTGACATAACCATCATCCATATCTCTATTGACCATTTTCCATTTTTTGTATCTTGTTGGGGCGTATCGCAAATAATCTTTGAAAAAAACCTTAATAATACCCAAATTTTCTAAATACTCTGTATATATATTTAGTTCTTTTGAAACATCAACAAGAAAATTGGGGCGTTCATTTAATAAATTTTTATATGCATGTATTGCTTCCCCAAGTGCATATCTTCTTTTAAAATAGTTATTTCCAACACTGACTGCTACCATTCTTGCAATCGGATAAGAAAAAATCTCCATTATGCGATCTGTATTACTTGCTAAACTTCTATTTCCGACATCCCCATTTTTAAAAGCATTATCTAATCTTTCTATTCCAATCGTTCGTGCTCGTTCATAAAATAATCCTTCTAATAGTTCGTTAATAGAAGGACCATTCTCTTTAATAAATTGTTTTGTATCATTAAGGAATGGATATTTGGCCAGTGTTGAAAGATCTCTTACCATTATATTACAATTAAAACTTCTTTTGATTAATGAACCTTCCCATATTATTTAGCTCAAAATTTTAAGTAGTAGAAATCATATTATGCCTTAAAAAGGGCTCGTAGCTTAGCCTGGTGGAGCGACTGGCTCATAACCAGTTGGTCGCAGGTTCAAATCCTGCCGGGCCCATAATTTTATTATTAAGAATCGTGTGGAAATTAAAATTTTATAATTATTGAATTACTTAATTATTCTACTACTTGTTTGTTGAAAGAAATATTTAATTGCTCACCAGGGCCTTTATCCATAAATTTCATATTTTCTCTTTCTAAATTCCAAACCTCTTGCTTTACGAAATCTAGGATTCCAAGAATTGAGATAATTCTTAATTTTGTAAAATATCTCTGACATGATCTCATTAATTCTCCATACAATCTTGTTTCTAACGTTTTATATTCTTCGAGAGGTAAATCTTCTTGACCCTGTGTCCCTTTATCATCCATTTAAGCACCTCAAAACCTACAAGTAATTATAGATTATAATACTATCTAAAAACTCAATATAAAAAATATGTTATGAACAAATCCTTTTATTAGCACTCAGCTTAATTTTAATACAGAAATTAGTGTAAAAAATCTAAAATTTATTAACAAAATAGGAGTAAAAAAATTATGCAACCATAGGATCGAAATTATCCTTAGGGGCTATCTTACTATTATCTCTTATTTTCTTTGAAATATAATTTTTAAAATTTTTTTCCACCATTTCAACCTGTTTCCTGCTTAAATTAGTTTTTCTGATTAGTGTTTCCCCATTTTCATCAAGCACTTCAATAGTTCCTTTACTTGCATTAGAAATAACCTTGAAAACCTTTCCTTTTGCTTGCAACCATGTCCACACTTTTTCGCTTGTCATAGTGGTTCGCCTGATTATTATTTATTTTTATAGATTTAAGTTAATTTAAAGGTATATAAACATTGCGAATTAAAAAATAAAAAAGCTTGAATTTTTGTATGAGGAATTTAAAATTTTAAATAAAAATTTTGAAAAAATATCGTTTCGATTTTTCCATAATGACATTTTGCCACATTAGATTTATATACAATTGTCGTTAAACTTTGTCATGCATATAACGAGAGAGATGGACAGTGAAAATAATTAAATCAAAAAAAATATTATTTACATTAGTTTTGACTCTAATCATAATGATATTTATGGGTTTTTTTCCAATTGAAACTTGTATAGCTTCCGGCAATACAATCTATGTCGACGCTAGTGGTGGAGGAGATTATACAACAATACAAGCTGCAGTAGATGCGGCAAATTCTGGTGATACTATATATGTATACGCTGGAACATATAATGAAAATGTTGAAATAAATAAAAATTTGACACTCACAGGGCAAAACAAAGATACCACAATAATAGATGGAGGAAAAAGTGGTCATGTTGTTTATGTGTATGGGACTATTGGTAATGTTATAGAAATTCAAATTTCAGGATTTACAATAAGAAATGCTGGTGGACTTGGTTACGATTGTGTCGCTCTTTCATATGTGAATAATAGTTCTATAAATAACAACAAAATTATGAATAGTGATGAAAGTGATGGGATTCAACTAGACCACTGTGAGGAGATAACGATAAATAATAACATAATTAAAAATAATGAAGGTTCGGGAATAAGTTTAACTCTATCAGAAAATAATATAATTTTTAATAATATAATCCAGAGTAATCAAAAGGGCATGTATATTTATTATTTTTCAAGTAGTAATCAAATCTATCAAAATACAATCACTGGAAATAGTCAGTATGGTATTCATGTTGTTCAATCATTGAATAATCGTTTTTACAATAATGATTTCACTGATAATGGACAAAATGCACAAGATCCATTAACAAATTACTGGAGCTATAATTCTCAAGGAAACTATTGGGATGATTATAACGGTTACGATAACAATAGTGATAATATCGGGGATATTCCTTATGGCATACCAGGAGGAAATAATGAAGATGAATATCCCTTAGGTTATTTTAAGGAATCTGGATCATCAGGTAATCTTAAACCAACAGCCCATTTACCATCTATATCACCAAATCCAGCAGCATTTGGAGGTGTTGTAACGTTTAGTGGAAGTGGATCAGATTCAGATGGTTATATAGTTAGTTATAATTGGAGATCGAGTTTAGATGGGGAATTAAGTACAAAAAACCAATTTAATTCGGCAACTCTTTCTTTAGGAAATCATGTTATATATTTCAAAGTAAAAGATAATGATGGCGATTGGTCCTCAGAAAAAACAGCAATATTAGCAATCGATAATATTGAAAATCAAGCACCAAATGCATATATTGATTCAATCGCACCAAATCCAGCAACACCTGATCAAAAGGTGTATTTTATCGGCCATGGGATTGATGATGGTGAAATTATTGAGTATAAATGGATTTCTAGTATAGATGGTGTTATTAGTAGTGATAAATCATTCGATTCATCAGTTCTATCAAAAGGAATACACACCATATACTTCCAAGTTAAAGATGATGATAATAGATGGTCTAAACAAGATACAGAAACATTATCAATAAGTGATTATTCTTCTAATCTTCCACCAATTGCGAATGCGGGAGGACCGTATACAAGTTTTACTAGTAAAAAAAATAGCTTTGATGGTTCAGGAAGTTATGATAATGATGGATCAATTGTAGAGTATCTTTGGGATTTTGGAGATGGTATATTAGGAACTGGTAAAACTCAAAAACATACATATACTACACCAGGAAACTACAGCATAACATTAACTGTAACTGATAATAATGGATATGCCTCTACAGATTTAACATATATAACAATTTTTAAACCGGTAAATCAAAGTAGTAGCAGTGGAGGTTTTTTTGGCCTTAATATCGAAGTACCATTTCCTCTAGTTATTGTTTTTACACCAATAATTATTATAGTAATAATTGTATTATTTTTATTTTGGTTTAAACATAAGTAAATAATAAGAAGAAACTTAAAAGAAAAAATATAAGTCATAGACATTCAATTAAAGATAATGGATGGAGAGATGAAGTTCAATAAATATATCAAGAGAGAAATAGCTGTTGCAGGAGTTATTGAGGCTCTTCTACTTGTAGCTCTTGCTTCAATAATAATATCGACAATACAGCTTGTCTATGTACCTCAGATGATGGAAGAAAGAGAAGCAGAACATATGGATGAAGTATCTAATCAATTCTCATCGTTAAAATCTATGATAGAATTGCAAGCAATGACAAACTCGTCATCACCTATATCAACAATGATAACCTTGGGAAGTAAAGAACTCCCCTATTTTATATCAGCTAAAGGATATGGTGAGATTAGTGTTCCAGATATTGGGAATGAAAATATAAAAGTAATAAGTTTTGATTCCGGCATTTACATCTATGAATTAACTTCAATAAAATACGAAGCTTATAATTCATACTTTGTGGATCAAATATATGCTTTAGAAGGCGGAGGAGTGATTGTAAAGCAATTAAACGGCGAACCAGTCATGAGAGTTGATCCATCCATTACTGTTAAAAATACAACAAAAATTGAAATACATTATAATCTTCCAATAATCGTAGGATTCCCTGGAAAGAACCTTACTTATGGTCCTGGAAAATGTTTCATACGGACGAATTGGTCCAAAGGAGATACTGACCGCATAATAAATATATCTAGTATAAACATCTCTACACAATATCCAGAAGCATGGAATAAATCATTTTTCAGCATGCTTAGTAACAATGTTAATTATGAACAAGGAGCTTCTTACGTGAAAATCAGTAAGAAGGTAAAAAAGATTAATCTTGATGTTGAATATTATTATATTTATACACAAATTGGTCATGGATGGATTAAGTAGACAAAATTAGTAATTATAATTACTTATATATATTATCTATTATATTTGAGAGATGCGTATGGACGAAGAAAAAAAAGACGAAAAAATACTTAAAACTGATATTCAAGGATTTGATGGATTATTTGCCGAAGGGGGTGTTCCAAAAGGCAACTCTATTTTAGTTGCTGGTGGAACAGGTACTGGAAAAAGTACTTTTTGTAGACAAATATGCTATAGTCTTGTTACTAAAGGGAAAAATTGTATGTACGTGAGTTTTGAAGAGAGTATAGAAAGAATTCAAAAAAGTATGAATGCCTTTGGATGGGATGTAAAAAATTATATTAATGAAAATCGTCTATTAATCCAAAAGATTAATCCACTTGATATTCTTAGAATGAAGTTCGGTTCTATAGGTGGGTCAGGTTCTGCAACAGAAATATCATACAAGGTTAAGCCTTTGATAATACCTACCGGATTTAATCCAGAGATTATTGTTGTTGATTCTTTAACTGCTGTCATATCAGCTTCAATTAGTAAAGAAAAAAATTATAGAGTTTATCTTCAACAATTGTTTAGTTTCTTTGAAGAAACTGGGGCAACATCATTTTTAATAACCGAGACAGAACCAATACCAACAAGATTTAGTGAATCGGGAATTGAAGAATTTTTAGCTGATGGAATAATCGTTTTATATAATATTCAGAAGGGAGACAAACGGGAGAATGCCATTGAAATTTTAAAAATGAGATATTCTGACCACCAGAAAAAAATATTTGCACTGGAAATTACAAACGAAGGTATTAAAATTTATCCAGATAGACAAGTTCTCCTGTATGAACCTGTAAAATTGTGAAAAGAAAATATTTATTAATATGATCATTTAAAGATAGGTAAAAGGTTCTCTATGACCACCTACTCTGTTGTCACAATGATTTGAAAAAATAATTTCAATATTTTTTATTTGTTTCTTAGTTAATCCAATTCTTCTTAATAGTATATTATCATATTCATCATATATTGTTAGAGTGCCAGTAATTTGGTTTATTACTGCCTTAAGCAATCTGTTATTTTGCATCCAAATCCAAGTCTTTGCGTTTACCTTGATCATTGTCACACTTTGTTAAACTCTACTATAATATATCTCTAATTATTAATATTTAAATATTTGCATAAAAATTAATATAGCTGTAAAAATGGGTGATGAAAATTATCTTTAATATAATGAAATAACGTAAAAGATAAAATAATTATACACGCTACAACATATGGAATTATATGTCTCTAATTAAATCTGAAAGTAAGGACATGGTGAGCAAAATTGAGAGGGTGAAAACAGGCGTTAATGGTTTGGATGATTTAATTTCAGGAGGGTTTCCTAAAGGAACAATTACTCTTATATCAGGTCCTCCAGGTAGTGGAAAAACAATACTTTGTTGTCAATTTCTTTATAAAGGAGTTGAAGAAGGAGATAGGTGTCTATTTTTAACACTTGATAAAAAAGTTGAGGGACTTCTCAGCCAGACAAGAGAATTGGATTTAGATTTCCAACCAGCAATAGATAATGGGCAAATAAAGTTCTTATATCTAAATATAAACAAAAAATTAATTTATGAAACTATGACTAATGAAATTTTATCAGGAAATTACGACAGAATTGTCCTCGATTCAATCACACCTTTATCTGAAATGCCTATATACATAAATAATACGGAATTGATAAATGATATAAATATCATCGATTCCGAAGAAATATCCACCGATGGCAACTATCCGATAAAAAGATTACATCTGCATTATATTATGAATGCTCTGCAAACTGCAAAATGCACCTCTTTAGTTACATCAGAATTACCATCAGGATCTCCTTATCTTTCTAGAGATGGGCTCTCGGAATTCTTAGCAGATGGGGTAATCGTTATGAGTTTAGATTCCACTATGGATAGGAGAAAATTATCAGTAATGAAAATGAGAAGTACTAAACACACTCTTAAACCACAAGATATTCAAATAGAGAAAGGTGGAATAACAATTATTTAAAATCCATGTTGAAATACAAACCTCCAAAAGAACTAAGAGCACTTTTTATTATCCATTATGCTCCAATTTTATTAATTATTTTAACTGGACCGTTTACCGCATTATATGGGATATGGGAGATACCAGCAAATAAAATTGCTACAATTATCATTGGCTTGTTTATCTTTCTCATTGGTACATATGTATATTTTAAATGGGAGATATTTTGGGAGAGAACGTATAATGGACAGCTTGTTACAAATGGTATTTTTCAGTATATTAGACATCCTCATTACACATCGTTAATTATTATTGGTTTTGGATTAGCTTTTTTCTTTTTCTCAATTTTTTCATTAATAATTGCATTGATAGCTATACCTATAATGATTTGGAGTATAATTGACGAGGAAAAATTGTTAATTAAACAATATGGAAAAGAATATCAGGATTACATGAAAAAAGTTCCCTGGAGAATGGTACCAAAGATATTTTAGAAGAAAAACTATTGACCCAACTGTGTCAAATAATAATAATACTTTAAGAAAAAAAGCAGAGCTAATAATCAACAATAGAATCTATGTACCAAAGAAGATAAAATTACCGTTTCCTATGGATAGGTCAACAGCTGGACCATCAACGGGATCTTTTTCTATAGCAATGATTTTTTCTAACAAAAATATAAAATTAATTGTAAGTAGGTATCAAAATGAATATTTTTCATTACATCAAGAAAATGGTAAATATAGCGTATTAAAAAATGGAGAAATTTTTATTGAAAATGTAGGTATAATACCGATCTTATTCCATTCACCTCAACAAGCTTTTATTAATTTAGATGACCGTTGTATCTATAATTGTGCATTTTGTAACATATCAAATCAAGGATTCTTTAGAAATTATTCCTATGAAAAATTTATTAATCTGATTCTTAAAGTATCAAATCATAAAAATATTTCATCTATTGCTTTGACCAGTGGAATTTATCCTAACAATAATGAAATTATTAAAAAGATGTGTTATATCATAAAAAACGTAAGGGAAAAATTTCCTAACATTCCAATTGGTGTCGAACCGTATATATCCAATAAACAAGAATTGTTTTTACTCAAGAAAGCAGGTGCTAATGAGATTAAAATAAATTTACAGATTCCAGATAGAGAGTTGTTTGGTAAATTATGTCCCAATTTCAATTATGAGGATCTATTCAAAATTTTGGAAGAATCTGTGAAAATTTTTAGAACCGGGAAGGTTACCTCAAATATTATATATGGTCTTGGGGAGTCTGACAGATCAGTGATCAATGCGATCGAAAGGCTTGCAAAAATTGGCGTTGTCCCAACTTTAAGAAAGATTAGAATAAACGAGGGTAATAGGGATAAATTAGAAGATATCATATCAAATAAACTGCCCAATGTTTCAGTTAACAGAATAATAAGAATTGCACAAAAGCATAAGAAAATCCTTGTAAGAAATAACTTAACTACTAAAACATTTGAAACAATGTGTCATAAATGTGGATGTTGTGATATTGTTCCCTTCTGGGACATATAAAAAAGGATAATAACATTTATATACCATTTTCATAATGCCTAACTTCCCTGTCTCTACCAGACATTGATCGGGCAATTCATTTAGAAACCCGGCATCAAATAACCATTTATATTTTTGGTTATTTGAAACATGTCACGGTTTAGATAAATGGGATAAAACTTAATTAATAATAATAAAACCTTTAGAGGTTGAATTATGCCAGAGAGACATCATCCTAAAAGAGGTTCGCATGGCTTTTCGCCACGAAAAAGAGCTAAAGCTGAAACGCCACATATCAAGAAATGGGCTGAAGATACAGAAAAACCAAAAATTCAAGGTTTCTTTGGTTATAAAGCAGGAATGACTCATGCTTTTATAGTCGATTATAGACCAACCTCAACTACCTCTGGAAGAGAAGTAAAGATGCCTGTTACAGTAGTTGAAACTCCTCCAATAAAAATCGCAGCTGTTAGATCATATCAAAGAACTTCCCACGGCCTGAATACTATTAATGAAATATGGGCAGATAAATTAGACCCCGAATTATCGAAGAGAATTCCTCTCTTAAAAAAACAGAACAAGAAAAATTGGGATCTTTTCAAAGATGCTGATGAAATTAGAGTTATTGTTTATACACAACCCAAATTAGTTACCGGGATTCCAAAGAAATCACCTGAAATAAGTGAGTTGAGAATTGGTGGCGGATCTATCGAAGAACAGATTAAATATGCAAAGGAAATTCTTGGGAAAGAATTGAAAATAAATGATGTAGTTAAAGATGGAGACATGTTAGATATCATAGCAATAACAAAAGGGAAAGGATTTCAGGGTTCAGTGAAAAGATGGGGTGTAAAACTCTTAACACATAAAAATTCAAAACATCGTAGAATGATTGGTACCGCAGGCTCGTGGCATCCTAACTGGATTCAAACAACCGTTCCCCAAGCAGGACAAATGGGATATCATCAAAGAACTGAATACAATAAACGTGTTTTAAAAATTGGAGATAATGGTGAAGAAATTACTCCATCCGGTGGTTTCCCTTATTATGGTATTATAAGAAACTCATATGTTCTTATTCACGGCTCAATACCTGGACCTGTAAAAAGATTGATAGGTATGAGAGATGCGATTAGATACCAACGTGGTGTGAAAGTTGAGAAGGCAGAAATAAGCTATATATCTACCACGAGTAAGCAGGGGGTTTGAACATGACAAAAGCTAATATTTATGGTTTAGATGGCACGGTAAAAAACAAGATTGATTTACCTGACATTTTTAATACCCCTTACCGTCCAGATATCATAAGAAAATCATTCAATGCTTTACGTTCTCATAAAAGACAACCCTATGGCTCAGATCCATTAGCTGGTGCGAAACATGCAACAGCATCTGTCGGAAAAGGACGAGGAAGATCAAGAGTTCCAAGACTTACTCAAGGAAGAACCGCAGCACTTGCCCCATGTGTAGTTGGAGGGAGAAGAGCTCATCCTCCAAAAGTAGAGAAAAATTGGAGGGAAAAGATAAACAAAAAAGAAAAACTACTTGCACGCAACTCAGCGATAGCTGCAGCATCTGACAAAGAGATTGTTTCAAAAAGAGGACATAAATTTGACGATAAATTGACATTACCAATTATTATAGACGATGAATTTGAAAAAATTAAAAAAACAAAAGAGTTAATTGAAACGCTAGAAAAGATTGGAATTTATAATGATGTTTTACGTTCAATAAATGGTAAACATATCCGTGCAGGTAAAGGTAAAAGCAGGGGGAGAAAATATCGAAGGCCAAAATCGATTTTAATTGTTGCGACAAAAAATAATATAGAAAAAAGTTCGAATAATTTATGTGGTATAGATATTGCTAAACCAAATCAGTTAAATATCGAGCATCTAGCGCCTGGTGGCGATGCTGGCAGACTGATATTACTAACAACATCTGCATTAAAGGAAATAGGTGGGAAATAATGGATCCTTTTGATATAGTATTACATCCTTATGTTACAGAAAAATCAATGAATCAAATGGAAAAAAATAATGCGTTAGAGTTTATAGTTAAAAGAGATGCAAATAAAGCACAGATTAAAAAATCAGTTGAACAAATGTTTGATGTTAAAGTTAAAAGTGTTAACATAAGAATAACAAAAAATGGAAAACATGCGATAGTAATTTTTATGCCAGAATTTAAAGCAGAAGATATCGGAATGAGAATAGGAGTATTTTAGAGGTAGAAAATGGGTAAAAATTTAATTCAACAAAGACGCGGAAGAACAAGAGGAAGATATAAAGTCCCTTCACACAAATTTAGAGGAAGAATAAAATACCATAATAATAGAGAGATTAAAGGGATTGCTGAGGAAATAATTCATGACCCCGGTCGTACCGCTCCAATAGCAAAAATTAGACTCGATAACAATAAAAAAATTCTTGCATTGGCTACTGAAGGAATTGAAATTGGTCGTGAAATAAATTTTACAGATAATAAGGAATTTATCGAAATAGGAAATGTAATTTCGATTGGGATAATTCCTGAAGGTTTTCCGATTTATAATATTGAAATCATGCCTGGAGATGGAGGTAAACTAGTAAGAGCAGGTGGAAGTGGAGCTACAGTTGTATCACATGATTCTAAAAAAACTGTAATAAAGCTCCCTTCAGGACAATTTAAAACATTAGATTCTTCATGTAGAGCAACAATTGGAATCTCTGCAGGTGGTGGAAGAAAAGATAAACCATTTTTAAAAGCAGGAAAAAAATTCGTTGCATATAGAAGAAAAGGAAAACAATATCCGGTTATGAGAGGAGTTGCAATGTGTGCTGTAAGTCATCCCCATGGTGGTGGAGGTCATCAACATGTTGGAAAAGCAAGTTCTGTCCCTCGAGGTGCACCTCCAGGTAGAAAAGTTGGAAATATTGCAGCTAGACGTACTGGGAAAAGGTAATTATTATGGCAAAAAAAGTTGGTTATAGTTCATCTGCAAGAAGTAGACGTAAAAGAGAGCGTAAGAAAGTAGGTGTAAGAAAAAAAGAATTTAGATATCATGGGCTCGCACTAGAAGAATTACAGAAACTTTCTATCGAAGAATTAATACCGATATTTCCATCAAGAATTCGTAGAACGTTAAAAAGAGGTTTAACTGCAGAACAAAATAAATTGTTGCAAGACATAAAAAATGCAAAAGGAAAGGAGGGGGATGAAATTAAAACACATTGCAGAGATATGATTGTATTGCCGGAATTTATTGGTCATATTATTCAAGTTCATAATGGGAAAGAATTTCAAAGGGTGAATATACAACCTCAAATGATAGGACATTATTTGGGAGAATTTGCATTGACTCGTAAAAAAGTAAAGCATACAGGACCTGGGGTTGGAGCTACAAAATCCTCAAAATATATGCCATTGAAGTGATGAAAAATGACAAAATACTCAACTGATGTGGATCCAGAAAAAAGTGCAAAAGCATATGGTTATGAATTACACTGCTCTCCAAAAGATTCCATGAATCTAGCATATGCTTTAAAGGGGATGAAAACCGAGAAGGCAAAGAAATTTCTTGGGGAAATAATTGATTTAAAACGTCCGCTTCCTGCAATATTTCATAAAAGAAAACGATCACATCAAAAGAGTATAGGAGCAGGAAGTTATCCACAAAAAGCTGCTAGGTATATATTAAAAATAATCGAGAATGCTGAAAATAATGCTGAATACAAAGGATTTGATTCAGAAAACATGAAAATATCCCATATATCTGCTTATAGAGGGAGAACTATAAGAGGAATAATGCCAAGAGCACAAGGAAGAGCAACAGATAAAAATGAAACAACAACAAATATAGAAATTATACTTGAGGAGGAGGAATAATGGCAAGTGAACGCAAATTTATAACAGAAAATACAAAAAGATCATTGATAAAAAAATTTTTACTAAAAGAGATCGAAGGAGCTGGTTTTGGTGGCATGAGTATTCAGAGAACCCCTATTGGAACTCGATTAAATATTCTGGTCGAACGACCAGGAATGGTAATTGGTAAAGCAGGAAGTAAGATAAAAGATTTAACAGAAACCATTCAAACTAAATTTAATGTAGATAATCCTCAAATTGAAATTCAAGAAGCTGGTGCTAGTGCCCCATTAAATGCTCAGATAATGGCAGAAAAACTTGCAGAAGCATTGGAGAGGGGATGGCATTTTAGAAGAGCAGGGCACTCAACAGTTAGAAGAATCATGAACGCTGGTGCAAAAGGATGTCAGATTACAATAGCGGGTAAATTAACCGGAGCTAGACACAGAACTGAAAAATTTACAGAAGGACATGTAAAATATTGTGGTGATATTGTAAAGCAAATTATGGATGAAGGTTATGCGACATCAAAATTGAAAGCAGGAGTTTTAGGAGTAAAAGTTAGGATTATGAAACCTGATGCAAAGCTTCCTGATGAAATTAAGCCAATAATTCCAGAGAAAAAAGAGTTAAAAATAAAAGAAAAAAAGGTTGAGGAAAAACCGGAAGTAAAAGAAAAGAAAAAAACTGATATTAAAAAACTCACTGAAATCCAAGGAGTTGGACCTTCTGTAGTTAAGAAACTTGAAAAAGCAAAAATAGAATCATTAGAAGAGTTATTCGAAATGGATGTAGACAGCATTGTATCCATTGAAGGTATCGGTAAAAAGACTGCAGAATTAATCATTAAAAAATTAGCAAAAATAATCGAAGAAGGTAAGTAGAATGGTCCTTAAAGTTAGAGAAATTAGAGAATTTACTCCTGAAGAAAGAATTGAAAAACTTAAAGAATTAAAAGAAGAACTTATGCATGAACGAGGAGTATCTGCAATGGGTGGATCTCCACCATCTCCGGGTAAAATCCGGCAGATACGTATGTCCATTGCAAGAATACTAACTGTTATGCAGGAGGAAGGAGAAAATAAATGAGCGATATATGCCCAAAATGTGGTCTTCCCAAAGAAATTTGTGTTTGTGAAGAGATTGCCAGGGAACAGCAAAATATAACTATCGCTATTGATAGGAGAAGATATGGTAAGATGATGACCGTCGTTGATGGTTTGAATCCCCATGACCTGGATTTGGGTTCTCTGATAAGTAATCTAAAATCAATATGTGCCTGTGGCGGAACGATAAAAGATGGTAAGATAGAGCTGCAGGGGGATCATAGAACCAAAGTAAAGGACGCATTAGAAAAAATGGGTTTCGTGGTTGAAGTTACATAATACTCTCAACTTGCAAGCACAAATATTGAAGTATACTACAGGATGATAGAATGGACAATAATAAAATTGTCAAGGATGAATTGATGGGTAGAACCGTCACAATCAAACAATGTAAAGATCCAAAATGGATTAATATATCTGGAAAAATAATAGATGAAACAAAGAATACATTCCTATTAGAAATAGGAAATCAACAAAAAATAATTGCTAAAAATATTGCAATATTTGAATTTGAATATCATAGAAAAAAAATACTCATTGAAGGATCGCGGTTGTTATATAGATCTGAAGACAGGATAAAAAAAGCTAGGTGAATAATTTGGCAGAAAAAAAATTAGTTAGAAATGTGGGATTAAATATCAAATCACCAACAGACAGTTGTCATGATAAGAATTGTCCTTTTCATGGGAAGTTACCAATTAGAGGGCAAATAATACAAGGAATCATTATATCAACTAAAATGCAAGGTTCAATATCTGTTAAAAAAGAATTTATGCACTATATTAAAAAATATGAACGATATGAAAAAAGAACATCAAACTATCTTGCCCATAATCCTCCTTGTTTAAATTTAAAAGTAGGAGATAAGGTTAGAATAGCAGAATGTAGACCTTTAAGTAAATTAGTATCCTTTGTAGCTATAGAAAAATTGTAATGGTGAAACAGAAATGAAAGGTATCGCTGGCAGAATGATGAGAGGTTTACCTATCGGCTCTCGCTTAGAATGTATTGACAATACAGGTGCAAAAGTTGTTCAAATAATCATGACACTTAAACTAAAAGGGGTACATCGAAGATATCCCAAAGCTGGTGTGGGGGACATGGTAGTAGTCAGTGTTAAAAAAGGTGCCTCAGACATGAAAAGACAGATATTGAATGCTGTTATCGTTCGTCAAAGACGACCTTTCAGGAGACCAGATGGTACCATGGTGCAATTTGAGGACAACGCTGCAGTATTAGTTACAGAAACTGGAGAAACAAAGGGGACTATGATTAAAGGACCAATTGCAATAGAAGCAGCAGAACGTTGGCCTAAAATTGCCTCATTGGCTTCCACAATAGTATGAGTGATAAAAAATGAAATCAATAAAACCTAGAAAACAAAGAAAAAGACAATTTAAAGCACCTCTTCATAGGAAGAGAAAATCGATGGCTTCACATTTAGCAGAAAATTTACTTTTAAAATACGATCATAGAAGTACTCCTATTATAAAAGGAGATACTGTAAAAGTTATGAGAGGTAGTTTCAGAGGGCATGAGGATAAGGTTGCACGTGTTGATATACGGAAACAAATAGTAGAAGTTGAAGGTATAACAACTGTTAAAGCAGATGGGACAAAGATAGCTAAACCTGTACATTCAAGTAATTTATTAATTACAAAGTTAAACTTAACAGATAAATGGAGAAGGAGAAAATTAGAAAGGGGGCTTTCAGAAGAAACAAAGAAGGAAATTGAGAAAGAAGCAGAAGAACAAATTAAAGAAATCGAAGAAAAAGAAAAAGCAGCTGAGGAACTAGCAAAAGCAAAAGAGGAGGAGGAAGCAGAAAAACCAGAAGAGCCAAGTAAAATACCAGAGGGAAAAGATACAACAAAAGAGAAGAAAGCAGCAAAGGTTAAGCCCCAAAAAGCAGAAACTACGACTAAGGAGCAAAAAAAGAAGCCCGTTGAAAAAAAGAAAGAAGTCCCTAAAAAGAAGGTTAAAAAGACTACTTCTGCAAAAAATGTAAAAAAGACAGAGGGAAAGAAAAAATGAGTAAACATTTAAAGAGACTCGCAGCACCAAGAACGGTTAGGTTGCACAGAAAGGAAAAAACCTGGACGATAAAATCATCACCGGGCCCACATCCATTAGACAAATCAATACCTCTCGGTTTAATAATAAGAGATTACCTTGGTTTATGTGATACATATAGAGAGGCTAAAAGAACCATTGCAAGTGGAGATGTATTAGTAGATGCAGTAAAAAGAAAAAATCATAAATTTCCCTGTGGACTTATGGATGTAATAACAATTCCAAAATTGAATAAGAATTACAGAGTTTTATTTGATCGAAAAGGTAAGCTGGCAATTGTGCACATATCAGCAAAAGACGCAAAATGGAAGCTATGTCGAATTGAAAACAAGACGATTGTAAAAGGAAACAAAATACAGCTTAATTTACATGATGGTAAGAATAAACTTGTAGAAAAAGACGAATACAAATCTGGAGATGTTCTTAAGATTTCTTTGACAGACAATAAAATTAGTGATGTTTTTAAATTTGATAAAGGTAGTATATCGATGGTAATCGATGGTAGCCATGTTGGCCAAATAGCCAATATAGAGGATATACAAATAGTTACATCATCAAAACCTAATATTGCAATAATGAAAAGCGATAAGGAATTTTCAACACTTGCTCAGTATATCTTTCCTATTGGAAAAACCAAACCAACTATAATACTTCCTGAGGTGAAGATGCAATGAGTGCAAAAAAAGATTCAGAACCTAAACATAAAAAAGAAACAAAATCGATAAAACCAAGTATTGCAAAAATTACTGTTAATATCGGTGTTGGTGAAGCGGGTGAAAAGCTCAAAAAAGCGGAAACAGTTTTGTATAATCTAACTGGTCAAAAACCAGTTCAAACTCTTTCTAGAACAACAAATAAAGATTGGGGTTTACGAAAAAGAATGCCAATCGGGTGTAAAGTAACCTTAAGGAAAAAAGCTGCTGATAAGTTTTTAATTGAAGCATTAAAAACAAGGGAGAATAAAATTGCTGATTATTCATTTGATGATCA
>JABAOC010009632.1_pt3 | contig 29846 bp, 26 predicted proteins | sample 7062161 | NCBI WGS metagenome assembly JABAOC01 (sample SAMN14538625, study PRJNA623070) | marine sediment metagenome | biome: marine biome [ENVO:00000428]; feature: marine pelagic biome [ENVO:01000023]; material: deep marine sediment [ENVO:00002113] | place: India: Gulf of Khambhat ... | reverse complement strand
TTCGACGACATGCGGGCGCTGCTCGAGGACGTGGAGAACAACGTGCCTCGAGCGGAGGAGACGTTCGCGCGGACCGAGGACCTGAGCCGGTGCGGCCGGTGCAACTTCATGAAGGTCTGCCGGCCCGAGCTGATGGAGGCGGTGAGGGGGGAGGGGGGCGATTAGGCGGCTGGGCGCACAGCTGTCCGCCCCTACTTCGGCGGCACCGCCGGCCTAGGGGGCAAGGGGCTTAAGCCCCTTGTCGAGGCGGCCGGGCGGGAGGGTTTGTGACGTCGGGCGGAGCGGTTCTTAAATAAAAAAGGGCCGGCGGGGAGGTCGGCCTTTATTTTTTCGCCGCGTGTACGATTATCTTTATTTACACGCGGACCTCCTGCTAACGCGTTAATTATACCTTACGATTTAGAATAATGCTATTATTAGTCGCGGCGGCCTTGGGCCGCGGCGGCTATGGTAAGTGTACGAAGGTCCGCCGGCCGGAGTTGATGGAGGCGGCCAAACCGGCCGGGGGAATAAGCGAAAGAAGCGTAGCTTTGGCCTCAGAAGAATACGTCTGCCGCGATTGGAAGGGCGACCTCAAAAAGCTGTTGGAGGAGGTGGCGGCCTCGGCGGCCGAAGGCAACGTCCCGCGCGGCCTCCGGAAAAGGTTCCGCGCGATCTGGCGCGAGGCGAGGCGGTGCGAAGACGCGCGAGAGGCAACGCGATACGCCGAGCGCGGAATTGCGTACGCCCGGCGCCTTTTGATAACGGCGGACTTGCACCGGGCGGCGGGGCGCCTTTATCCCGAACAGCAACTCTACCGCCGCGTTAGCGACCGCCTTAACGGGAGGTGGGGGGCGTGGGCGGCGGAGTACTTCCTATGGCTCGTCGCCGGCCACGGCCGCACGCACCTCGGCCTCGCGCGCCTCTTCGTCTTCATCGTAGTCGTCGTACTGGGGGGCTTCGCGCTCCTTTATCGCTACCCGGAGCCGGGCATCAAGTACCAATTAACCGACGAGCCGCTCAAATGGTACCATTACGTCTACTTCAGCGGCAAAACGCTGACTACGATCGGTTTCGGCGACATCCATCCCAAACAAGACCGGCCGGACGTTATGTTCTTCGCCGTTGCGGAGGGGATAATCGGCTATGTCCTCCTGGGGACGTTCATCTTCGCCGTCGTTTCGTATCGTCGCCGCCCGCCGGCACCCGAGGACGACTGGGAGGAGAAGTTGTTCGCGGGGCTGAGGAAGTAGGGCCGGGCCGGCAGGCGTGCGGCCTTAAGGTCAGGGCTTACAGAAATGCGTAACCCCTCCCCGCGGCGGCAAGAGCTTTAAAGCCCCTTGTCGAGGCGGCCGCGGGAGGGTTTGTGACGGCGGCGGGAGCGTTTCTTAAATAAAAAAGGGCCGGCTCGAGGGCCGGCCCTACTTCTTTCCCTTTCATTATTCCTTTGCATCCTTGGCCGCGACGAGGCGCGTCGTCGCGTAGCCGAAGACGGCGAGCCAGGCGAACATAAAGCCGAAGGCGACGTTGAATAGGACTTCGAACGCGCCCTCGCCCATCACCGCGCCGGCGCCACCGGCGGCCGCGGCGCGGTGGACGTTCGCGAGCCCCGCTATCGTCCCGACGCCGCCGTTGAACGCGCACACGAGCCCCGCGAGCATAATGACCCACGCCCACGTCTTGACGAGGGGGCCGTTGGGCCGGCGCCGCGCGTACGGACCCACCGCGACGTAGCCAATTACGATAAGTACGACTATCGATATCCCAAAAAAGAAAGACAGGTATGCGGGCGCGCCGCCGAGGCGGAGCATTTCGGAAAGCGTAAGCTCGGCCATAGTTCGCTCCTTTCAACTGCCGGTCCAGGGTGGAAGGCCTCGTTAACGCTTCAACTCCTTTACGAAATCGTCGACGGGCAAATCTACCTCGCGGAGGATTTCACGCAAAAGGGGCCGCGCAACGTCGCGGCCTTTGTGGTCGGGGGCGGTGGTCGTCCGCCCGTCAGCGTGGCGGTAAAAAACGTGGCTCCCCTTCCGCCGTACTTCGTCGAAACCGAGGCGCCGCAAAACGCGATCCAATTCCCGGAAAGTGACTACGGGCAGCCTCGTCACACCTCGACCTCGACGGTCTGTAGTCCCGCGAAACGCGGCAGGTCGGCGGCGTCGACGTCTTCCCCTAACTCACCCAAACATAGGGCTACCACTTCGCGGAGGTTAGCTTGTAGTTCGTCGAGGCTTGCCGCTTGCGTGTGCGCGCCGGGTAGGCCCGGGACAATGCCGACGTATAACGCCGTCGCCGGGTCATACTCTACGTACGCGGTAAAAGTTTTCATAAGTATCTCCTTAGGCGTAGCGGGCAAGGGCTAACTAGCCGCCGCCTTTGATTTTACGTTTCCTCATTTCGGCGATCCAAGCGAGGTATTTTTTAATCCGCGCCTCGTCGCCGCGCTCGCCCGGCTCGTAGAATTGGACCGGCTCGGGCATGTACTCCTGGTCCACCCAACCGCCGGGGAAGCCGTGGGGATACTTGTAGTCCTCGTGGTCCGGGTCGCCGGCGCGCGGGACGTTGCGCAGCAGCGGCGGGACCTCGCGGCGCGGCCCCTCCGCGACCTCCTTCTGCGCCCGCCCTATCGCGAGCGTCGCCGTGTTGGACTTGGGCGCGGTCGCGAGGTAGATTGTCGCGTGGCCGAGGATAAGGGGGATTTCGGCGTCGCCGATGGTCTCCGCCGCCCTGAAGGCCGCCGCGGTCAGCATCGCGGCCTTCGGGTCCGCCAGGCCCACGTCCTCGGAGGCGAAGATGACCATCCGTCGGGCGATGAAGCGGGGGTCCTCGCCCGCGGTCAACATCCGCGCGAGCCAGTAGAGGGCGGCGTCCGGGTCCGAGCCGCGCATGGATTTGATAAACGCCGAAATCGTCTCGTAATGGCCGGTCTCGTTGCGGTCGTAGAGGTAGTCGCGGCCTCCGGTGGCCTCGCGGGCGACCTCGAGCGTAATCTCGCCGCCTTTGCCCACGAGCAGCGCGGACGCCTCGAGCGCGTTCAGGACGCGGCGGGCGTCGCCCTCGGCGGCGCGGATGATGTGGCGGCGGGCGTCGTCGGCCAGTTTTAAATTTAATTTGCCCAGGCCCCGCTCGTCGTCGGCCAGCGCACGGTCGGCGACGACGTTCAGGTGCTCATCCGTAAGGGCGTCGAGGCGGACGATGCGGCTGCGCGAGCGGAGGGGCGGCGTGAGCGCGAAGAACGGGTTGTGGACCGTCGCGCCCACCATGACGAAGAGGCCGGCCTCGACGTGCGGCAGGAGGCCGTCCTGCTGCGTCCTGTTGAAGCGGTGGAGCTCGTCGATGAAGAGGAGGGTGCGCCGGCCCTCGAGCGCGCGACGCTGGCGGGCCCGCTCGACGACGGCGCGTAGCTCGGCTAAGCCGTCGGTCACGGCGTTGAGGGCCTCGAACGCGGCGCCCGTAACGTTCGAAATGATATGGGCGAGGGTGGTCTTGCCGGTCCCGGGCGGGCCGTAGAGGACGAGCGACTGGAGGCGGTCCTCCTCGATGGCGCGGCGCAGGAAGGTCCCCGGGCCGAGGACCTCCTCCTGGCCGACGAACTCGTCCAACGTCCGCGGCCGCATCCGGACCGCGAGCGGCGCCCGGGCGAAGTCGTGTTTCTCGAACAGGCCTTCAGCCACGGCTCGATTATAAATACCTCAGGGGGCCGCGGCAATTAAAAAAGAGCGCGAATAACGAATTGAGTGGCCGGCGCGAGGGACCTCTCCTCCGCCCGGGGCGTAGCATTTTTTACGTGCGAGCGAAACGGATATATGTTAACATAGGTTAAGAGGTTAGCGTTTTCAATATTTCCCTAATCCCGAGGAGGAACTCGAATGAGCAAATGGACCGCAGTAATCTTTGCCGTTGCGGGCCTAGTCGCGGCGACGGCCGGCACCGCCGGCGCCGCGTTCGTCAAGGGCAGCGTGACCGCGGGGTTCGTTCTCCCGCAAATGGATATGCCGCGGGCAAATGCCTGGGTCAAAACACGGGACGTAGAAGGTTTTGAAAAGAGGCTCGGCCGCGAGGGCGAGTTCGGCGACATCACGCCCGGGATGGGCTTCGGCGTGGGCTACGGCGTAACTCTCGGCGATTACTTCCGGATAGACGCCTTCGTCGCCAATATGCGCAAAGAGCACGAAGTAACTTACACCGCCCCCCAATACGAGCGCACCGTAAGACTTACGACGCACATCCTACCGGTACGCGTCGGCGGTACGTTCCTCATGCCGGGATTACTCGGCGGCCGAATAAAACCAGAGATGGGTCTGGGCATAGTCACCTTTATCGTGAATTACGACACGTTTGAAGAATTTAGGCTTATAGGCGTACCCGTCACGGGCGGTACGGCATGGACGAGAGACGTATGTTACGGCCCGGAGCTAAGACTCGGGGCCGAGTTCACCGTGTTCGGCCCCCTGGCAGTTGAAGCGTACGGTACTTACTGGACAGGGGAGGCGACGCTCGTCAACTGGGCGAAATACGGGGAAGTACCACTAACGGGCCCTACCAGCGAGGACTTCACCGGCTGGGCCATTTGGTTCGCCCCGCGTTTTTATCTTTAGGGTCGGAAATATTGAGGGGTTTGCCCGGGTCCGGCGTGGCCCGGGCATTCCTTTGCCGCGCGGCAAATAAAAAGGGCCCTTGCGGGCCCGATTTTAACCCCGCCGGTGCCGTGTGAGGGTGAGATTGGAACAGCTGTTTAACGTGGGTGCCTGCTTTTGAGGTTTGGACTTCCGCTCGCGGCGGCTTGCCCGACGCTCAAGGGCCGACTCCCTAAACAACGGTCGTAAGCTCTAATCTTCTAGGCCCCATCACCTGCACGGCAGGGAACAATATAATAAAAAAAATATTTCAAAAAATCAAGTCTTATTTGTTGCTTTAACTTAGCTCGACCTTACGCGTGCTCCTTCACCTTCTCCGCCAGACGTTTAATATGTGCGCGGAACTTTCGCGCTTCGGCTTCGCCCGCGACGTGCTTGAGCGCCTCCTCCCAAACGGACATAGCTTCGGCGTACTTCTCGCGCGCCTCCAACGCCTGCGCCAACGCCCGGAAGTACCTCAGCTCTCGCGGCCTGAACGCCAACGCGGCCCAGAACTCGTCCTCGGCCCGCGCCACGTCCCCCTTCCGGAGGTTGGCAATCCCGAGGTAGTAACGCGTCGTGGGGTTCGAGTCGTCGACGTCCTTGCTGCGTTCCAATATCTCGGCCGCGTGTTCCGCGTCGTCCCGCCTGAGGTAGAAATAACCGAGCTCGTTCAAGGCCGAAGTGTTCCGCGGGTTATAGGTCAAAGCCAGGCGGTATTGACGCCGCGCCCCTTCGAAGTCGCTCTTCTCGACGAGGTGGCGGCCGAGCGCCAGGCGCGCGATGACGTAGGACGGGTCCGCGGAAATCGCCTTGCCCAGGAAATCGGCGTAGCCCACGTCCTCCTCGGGCACGCTGTATTTCGAGATCAACGCCAAGTTATACCAGGACCGCGCCGAATTCGGGTTGAGGCGCACCGCCTCCAAAAAACGCGTCTGCGCGCGGCGGAAGAGGTCCGCGTCCCGACCCCCCGATAGGAAGACGAATACCTCCCCCATAACATTTTGCCCTTCGTAAAGGGAAGGCCGCTGCCGGACGGCGCGAAGCGCTAGCCGATACGCCCCCTCCAAAAGGGAAAGAAATTTTTCCTCGTCGTGGACCTGGCGGCGCGCGAGTTGCAGCATTACCTCGACGGCGCCGACCGCGGCGAGCGTAAAATCTTCGTCCTCCGCCGACGCGCGCCGGAACGTCTCGCCCGCCCGTTCCAAGTCCTCGCGCTCGCCCGAAATCTGGAGGCGACGCCCCTCGCAATAATGATCCCAGGCGGCCGCCGAGGACGTCGGCTCCATGTAGTACGCGAGCGCCGTTTCGTTCTTGATACGTAAATTATAAAGTTTTACGACGTCGGCGAGGACCGTACGCGCCGCTTCCAACGGGCGCTCGGCCGGAACCAAAACTCGCGGCCGCCGCCAATCGCGGCGCTCGAACATCCCGACGACTTTATAACGAACTTGAATATTTTTACCTACCCTACGCGCCCTCCCCGCGAACAAATAATCCACTTCCAACGCCTCCCCCCACTCCAAAACGTCCGCCTCCGAAGTTACGCCCCGGCGAACGTACCCCGTCGCCGCACGCACCGGGTCCATGACGCCGACCTCGTACGCGGAAAGGCAACGGGATATCACGTCCCCAAGGCCGTAACCGTCCCGCCAATCCTCTTCCACCGTCCCCCCGAGCGCGAAAGGCATCACGGCGACTTTGGCATCCTTCCGCAGGGCTATGACGCTCGTACCCCGACGGCTAAGATAAGCAACCTGCAGGACTACGGCGGCCAAAAGTAAAACGACCAGAACCGCCGACGCGGTAAAATTTCTGAGCGAAGCTGAGAATATTATGATAAAGAGAACCGCCGCCGCGTCCCCCACCCAAATAATGTCCGTCGTGCGGAACACGTCCCGGTTGAATTTGAAAAAGAAATAGATAAGCCCCCCGACCACGAGCGCCAACAGAACGGCGAAAGCCGTCTCAACGCCGTAGTAAACCGGGTAACTGACGACCTTGGCTACTACGTCCATAACTGTCATAAGCCTTTAGGGCGGTCCCCTTTCCGCGCGGATTATAACCGATAAGTTTTTAATAAGGCAAGCTAATTCTCCCGCGGCCTCTCTAGCCGAGACCGAGCGAGGGCGCCGGGTCCGCGGCGGCGTCGAGGACCTCTCCCCGCGCCGCGGCGAGGAAACCGGCCGCGGCGACCATCGCGCCGTTGTCGCCGCACAATCCGGGCCGCGGGCAATAAACCGCGGCCGCGCCCGCGGCCAACATCTCGCGGAGCCGCTCGTTCGCCGCGACGCCGCCCACGACCGCCAACCTCTCCCGGCCCAGCGCCTCGCACGCCCGCAACGCCTTGGCGGCCAGGACCTCGAGCGCGGCCTCTTGAAAAGAGGCCGCGAGGTCCGCCCGCCGCCGCGCCGTCTCCCCTTCGCCCAGGCCCTTGACCCTCAAAGCCACCGAGGTCTTCAAACCGGCGAACGAGAAAGACCAGCCGCGTTTTAACATGGGACGAGGAAAATCGAAAGCGGGCGTACCCTCGGCCGCGGCGCGCTCGAGCGGCGGGCCTCCCGGGTAAGGCATGCCGAGAAGGCGAGCGACTTTGTCGAACGCCTCGCCCGCGGCGTCGTCGGCCGTCTCGCCCAACGTGCGGTAATCTCCCCAGGCGGTCACGTCGTAAAGAGCCGTGTGGCCGCCCGTCGCGAGAAGGGCCACGAAGGGCGGCTCCGGCGGCGCGCGCGTTAACCGCAACGCCGCCAGGTGGGCCTCGAGGTGGTTTACGGCGTACGCAGGCAGTCGGGCGGCGTACGCCGCGGCCTTGGCAAACGTCATCCCCACCAAAAGCGAACCTTGCAACCCGGGCCCCACGGTCACGGCCAGCGCGTCTACGCCCCCCATACCCCCCGCCGGCTCGAGCGCGGCCCGCACTACGGGGATAAGGTTGACCTCGTGCTCGCGCGACGCGAGCTCGGGCACGACGCCGCCGTACGGGGCGTGGAGCCGGGCCTGGCTCGCGACGACGTTCGAGATCAAGCGAACGCCGTCTTCCACGACGCCCGCGGCCGTCTCGTCACAGGAGGTCTCAATACCCAGGATTCTCAACGTTTGACCCGCCGCCCCTTGACGACCGTGGTCCCACGCGCAGCGGCGACGACTTCGCCCGACGGGTTTACGACCTCGCTTCGCGTCTCGACGACCCTCCCCCTATCGTCGGCCACCCAACTCCGCACGCGGAGCTCCTCGCCGACGGGCGCCGGCCTCTTCAGCTCCACCTCCAACCTCGCCGTTACCGCGGGTATGCCGAGCTCCCAACAGAGCTTCAGCATCGCCTCGTCGAGCAAGGTCGCGATTATGCCGCCGTGGGTGAAGCCCGCGTAACCTTGGTGTTCGTCGAGGGGGGTAAAAGCCGCCTTCGCCGCGCGGCCGGCTTCGTCCACGTCGAACTTCAGGTGCAGGCCCAGCGGATTGGCCGCGCCGCAGCCGAAGCAGTAGTCGTCGCCCTTCAATTCCATAGACGGTAGGAGTTCATTTACGCCCGGCGATGGCGGCGAGGGCTTCCGCCGCGGCCGCGCGCACCGCTTCGTCTGGGTCCTCCTCCGCGACGCGCGTCAACGTCGGGACCGCGTCGAGGTGTTTAATCCTGCCGAGCGCGAGCACGGCCACCTCGCGCACGCGGGGGCTCGGGTCTCGGCACGCGCGGACCAAGCTCTCCACCGCGTACTTGCCGTCCAAAGCCCCCAAGGTCTTCGCCGCGGTCCAACGGACGGACTCGTCTTCGGCCTCGAGCAAGGCCGCCACCGGCTTTACGGCCCGCGCGTCCCGTACGTATCCGACGATCTCGCACGCCGCCTTCTGGGCCGCCGGCTCGCCCGAGGCCAACGCGCCCTCCAGAGGTTCGTAGGCCGCCGGGCCCATATCGCGGAGGGCGGCCATTGCGGCCCGGCGCGTTACCGGGTCGCTGTCGCCGAGCAATCGTACGAGGGCCGCCGCGGCCTCCCCGTCGCCGAGGCGCCCCAACGCGACGACGGCGCTCCTTCGGGCGACCACGTCCGCGGAACCGAGCGCCTTGACCAACGGCCCCACCGAAGGTTCGCCGATGGCGACCAGCGCCTCAATAGCCTGCTCGCGAACGTAGAGGTCGTGGGCGGCCAACAGGTTCACCAAAGGGCCGACGGCTTTGGCCTCCCTCATACGCCCCAGCGCGACGGCCGCGCCTGCCGCCGCGTCGCGGTCGTCGGACCGCAGCTCGGCCAAAAGCGCCTTAGTCGCCGGCTCTCCGAGCTTGGCCAACGACGTCGCCGCGAACCATTGCACCGCGCGATCGCGGTCGTTCAGCACGCCGATCAAGGCCGGCACCGCCCGGCTCGAGCCCAACTCGCCCAGCGCCATCGCCGCGCGTTGGCGAAGTTCGGGGTTCTCGTCGCCGAGGGCAGCGATAAGCGGCTCGAGCGCGGCCTCCTCGCCCGTCGTACCCAGGTACTCCGCGGCCTCGCACTGCTCCTCCAGCGTCCCGCCCTCGAGGTCGCCAAGAGCCTCCTCGAGCGTATAGGTCGCCCAAACCCACGGCGCGAGTTGCAACGCCAAAGCCAACGCCGCCGCAAACGACTTAGCCACTTAACACCCGCCCTTCCAAATCAAGTACGCGATAACGGCGATAAACAAACCGCCGTAAATCGCGGCACGCACGTACGCCGGGTTCGCCTTTTTTTTAACCATAGATATCACCCCTCGAGCGCCAGAAACGCCCTCAACGCGTCGTGGATGGCGCCGTTCGTCGCAACCAGGTCGACGTCGCCGGGTTTATACGCGGCCCCGTCGATGCGGCTTACCTCGCCGCCGGCCTCCGCGACGAGCAGGATGCCCGCGGCCGTATCCCAAGGCGAGAGTTTCAACTCCCAAAAGCCATCCAAGCGGCCGGCCGCGACGTACGCCAAATCGAGCGCCGCGGACCCGCCGCGCCGGATGCCGCGCACGCGCTTCGCGACGCGGCCGAAGTTGGCGACGTTGTCCACGCTCGAGTCGTGTTTGTCGTACGGGAAGCCGGTCGCGACGAGCGCTTCCGAAAGCTCGGCCGCGGCCGAAACCGTCAGCGGCCCGGCACCGCACGATGCGCCGCCGCCGCGCGCGGCCCAAAAAGCCTCCCCCCGGAGCGCGTCGAAGACGACGCCGGCCACGACGTCGCCGTCCCGTTCCAACGCGAGCGATACGGCGACCATCGGGTAACCGTGGGCGAAGTTATTCGTCCCGTCGAGCGGGTCGACGTACCACCGCCAGCCGCCGTCGCCCCCTCGCCGCGAGCCCTCCTCGGCGACGACGCCGTGCGAGGGGAACGTGCGCGCGAGCGCGTCGACGATGAGCGCCTCCGAGCGGCGGTCCACGTCGGTGACGAGGTTGGTCGCGCCCTTAAGGTCGACGCCGAAAGTCCCGAGGAAATTCTCCTTTATCAAGGCCCCGGCTTCGGCGGCGACACGCGTCGCGAAAGCAAGGTACGGCTCGTACTCGGCCACGTTACTGAACGTATCCCACCGCGCGCATCCGGTCGCGGACGGCGTTGCTCACGCCGGCCCTTTTAACCTACTTCGAGAACTCGAGATTGCCCTCGAGCCAAATTTAAAGCAAAAATTCCAGCTCCTCGCGCCGCGGGCCGAACAACTCCGATGGGCGTCCCGGCGAGGGAGGCCGCGAAAGCGCCGGCGCCGAGCGCCCCCGCGGCCAGGAAGATGGCCGACGCGGTCGTTATTCTCCAAATTATATCCTTCACAATCGCGCCACTTAACGGACCCCTACTCGACCAATACGGTGGCGCACAGCTTGTAGGGGTCGCCCGCGTCGCGGACGACGTCGAGCTTGACGCCGGCGTTGGCGAAGGTCGCGAAGACGTCCATCCCGCAAGCCTCCATGGCCGGGCGCGGCTCGCCCGGCAGTTTGCACGGCTTCGAAACGTCGCAAGTGCGGCACAGGTTGCACGGGCCGGCGACGAACGCCAACGCGCGGTGGAAGCCGTCGAGGAATATTTCGCGCTCGAGCGCGAGCACGGCCCGATGGACCTTTCTCCGAAGAGGGCGCTCGCCGCCCTTGGGGCCGGACTCGTACATAAGGAGGATCGCCGTACGGTAGCACTCGACGACCGCCGCGGTCTCCTCGGGGGTGGGCGTGTTGGGCGGGCACAGGTGCCGCGCGCCGTAGCTGCCGCAGCCGAACCGACATTTGTAACGCACCCAAGGCGCGGTGACGACGTACGACGCGGGTACGACGCGAGCCCACGAGGCGCCGCGCGCAAGCGCGCTCCGGCAGTACTCTCTCAGTCCCGTCTTCCGCGGCGTCATTATATTATAAAAATAATAACATCCGCCCGGCTTACCGTCAATCGGCCTTTACGCGGCGCCCGTATCAAGGCCGCCCCAAGATGCTTTCGATAAGGGCCGAGCGGGAGAAAGCTTTGAACGAACGCCCGTTCGGCCGGACCGGTTTCCTCGATTTCCCTTGACAGGCGAAGGGCTGTTGCGTATAATAATTTTCCCGAAGAAAGGAAACGAGTATTTGCCGATATGGGCGTTCCCAAGAGGAAGACGTCACGTTCGCGGCGGGGGAACCGCCGAAGTCACGACCGGGTCACCGCGGCGAAGCCGGTATTGTGTCCGAACTGCGGCGAGGCACGCCTAAGCCACCACGTGTGCCCGGAATGCGGCTACTACGACGGCGAAGAGATAATCAAACCGAAAGAAGAATGACGGCGCCGCTACCTTGAGCGGTTTCAAAATATAAGCCCCGCTTAGGCGGGCTTTATTTCGTAAAGTCAACCGCGGCATCACGCAATGAAAATCGTCGTCGACGCCATGGGCAGCGATGCCGCTCCCGCGAACGAGGCCGCGGGCTGCGTTAAGGCGCTCAAAGAATCGCCCGAGCTGGAAATCTTACTCGTGGGCGAGCCGAAGCGCGTGGGGCGGGAACTCGCGAAGTACTCCGTGCCGGGCGGCCGCATCGAAGTAGTGCCGGCCTCGGAAACGATCGGCATGGACGAGAAGCCCGCGGAAGCCCTTCGGAAGAAAAAGGACGCGTCCATCAGGGTGGGTGCGATTTGCGTCCGCGAGGGGCGGGGCGAGGCCTTCGTCTCCGCGGGCAATACGGGCGCCGCGACCATGGCCTCGTTGATCGCGATAGGCCGGGCGCCCGGCATACGCCGGCCCGCCATCGCGGCGTTGTTCCCGTCGAGAGAAGGCCACTGCGTCGTCCTCGACGTAGGCGCCAACGTAATATGCAAAGGCGTCCACTTACACCAATTCGCGATCATGGGCGAGGTTTACGCCCAGTGCATCTTCAACATCGACCAGCCGCGCGTCGGCCTGCTCTCCATCGGCGAAGAGGCGGCCAAGGGTTCGGGCGCCATCTTCGAAGCCCATCGCCTGCTATCACGCTCGCCCATAAATTACGTCGGCTACGTCGAGGGGGGCGACATCTTGAGGGGCAAAGCCGACGTCGTTGCCTGCGACGGCTTCACGGGCAACGCCCTCCTGAAATTCGCCGAGTCGGTGCCGGCGATAGTGTTCTCGGGTTTACGGAGCGAAGTGAAAAGGGACCTGATCGTACGGATCGGCGCCGGCCTGTCGCGGGCGGCGCTGCGGCGCGTGAAGAAACGTTGGGACTACGCCGAATACGGCGGCGCGCCCCTGCTCGGCGTCAACGGCGGCGTCATTATCTGCCACGGCAAATCGTCGCCCAAAGCCATAATGAACGCGGTCCTCGTCGCGGAGAAATTCATCCACTTCGGCGCGACGCGGTTAATAACCGAAAAGATCGGGAGGTGCGGTAATGGCCGATAACCGCCGCCGGGCCGCCTTTCTCGGCGTAGGCCGTTACGCACCGGAAAAGGTGCTGACGAACTCCGATTTCGAGAAGATGGTCGACACCACCGACGAGTGGATCATAGAGCGAACCGGCGTCCGCGAGCGCCGCATCGCGAGCGATAAGCAAGCGGCCTCGGACCTGGCCATCCCCGCGGCGCTCAAGGCCCTCGAGACGGCCGCCGTATCCCCCGAGGAACTCGACCTCATCATCCTCGGGACCGTTACGCCCGACTTCTTCTTCCCGAGCACGGCCTGCATCGTCCAGGATAAAATCGGGGCCAAGAACGCGGGCGCGCTGGATACCTCGGTCGGCTGTTCCGCCTTTATTTACGACTGCAACATCGCGAGCCAATTCATCGAGAACGGCCGCTACGAGCGGGTCCTGGTCATCGGCGTCGAGACCCTAAGCAAGATAATGGACTTCACGGACCGGAACACGTGCGTCCTCTTCGGCGACGGCGCGGGGGCCGCGGTGCTCGGGCCCGCCAAACGGGACGGCGGCATCCTCGCGACCCACATGAAGGCCGACGGCTCCCTGGGCTACTTGCTCGAGATGCCGGGGGGCGGCTCGCGCCAACCGCCGAGCCACGAGTCGCTCGAGCGGAGGATGCATTACATAAAAATGGCGGGGCGCGAAGTTTTCAAACACGCGGTCCGCTCGATGGTCGAGGCGGGACGGTACGTCCTCGAGGAGGCGGGTTACGAAGGCGAAGACGTCGACCTCCTGATACCGCACCAGGCCAACTGGCGTATTATGAGCTCGGTCGCCGACAAGCTCAAAATACCGCACGGGAAAGTCTTCGTGAACCTCGACAAATACGGCAATACCTCCGCGGCCTCCATACCCATCGCGCTGTCGGAAGCGTTGGAGCAAGGTAGGATAAAGGCGGGCGACCTGGTATTGAACGTCGCCTTCGGCGCGGGGTTCACGTGGGCGGCGAATCTCGTCAGATGGGAATAGGGTGGGCCGCGGCGTACGCGAACGCCGCTAGTAGGACCGGGCGAACTCGCAACTCGAGCCTTGTTGCGCATAGAAAAACGTCGCTTGCCGCTTTTCCTTGCCTGGGTGGCGGGGACGATTTATTTTATCTTGTGGGCGCCGAGGGCGCTGGACCTCGCGGACGAAGGGTTCGGCGCGGCGTGCGCCGTGCGGGTCCTCTCGGGCGAAGTCCCGCACCGCGACTTCTTCAGCCTTTGGCCCCCCGGGGCTCATTTGCTCACGGCGCTGCTCTTTAAAGTCGGCGGCGTAAGCTTCCTTTGGGGGCGGATCGTCGTGGCCGCGGCCGGCAGCTTGACGTTGGCTTTGGCGCTCTCTTTAAGTTTCAATTTAACCAGATCGTTTTGGCTAGCGGCGTTGACGGGGGCGATCTTTGTCGCGTGGGGCCCGCCCATGTTCAACCTCATGCAACCCGGATGGCTCGCGGCAGGAATCGGGTTGCTGTCGGCGGCTTTCGCGATAACGAGCTTGGATAAACCTTCTTACAAAAAGTTCTTCTGGGGAGGACTGACGGTAGGCGTCGTGGCCCTTTTCAAACACAACGTCGCGGTCTACCTTGCGGTAGCCTGGCTGGGTTTGATTATTTATACGGCTAACGCTACGGAAATGCGGGTGGGAAAGGGTTTGGCGTTTTTCCTCGGGGCGTTATCGCTGGCGGTGGTCCCGGTCCTGGCCTGGCTCGTCGCCTCGGGCGCGGGCGGCGCGGCGTTCCACGACCTCGTCGCCTTCCCGCTGCGACGTCACCGGGTCAGCATGGCGATAGGCCAACCGTGGCCGTCGGGGCCGGAGCTGGTGGCGCTGTTGGGGGTAACGGCGTTTTGCGTAGGTATCGCTTTGGAACGTTGGCGCAATAGACTGGTCGTCGCGGGCGCGGCCGTGGCGGTAGCGGCGCCGCTCGCGCTGCTCGCCGGGCCGACGAAAGTCGCGGCCGGCACGTGGACCTGGGCCTTCCACCTGCCCTGGGTCGGCTTCGCCGTCGCCGGGGCGCTCGCGGCCTTCTTTTACCGGGGCAAACGCCGAGCCTTGCTGGCCTTCTCGCTGCTGTTCCTTCTCGCGCTGCACCTACAGATCTTTCCCCGCGCGGACCGGGCCCACCTCGCCTTCTCCCTCGCGAGCACTACGTTGATATGGGCGGCGGTATTGGGGCAAGGCGCGTGGTTGGGCAAATGGAAACGAGCCGCGTTCGGTGCCGTCTCCGGCCTGCTGTTGGTGGCGATGCTTCCCGCCGCGGCCTGGCAGCTCAGCCAGTTCGTAGAATTGAAAAGCAGCCTCGAGGCGAAACGCGTCATCTTCGACGTGCGGGAACGCTTTCCGAGCGTACGGGCCCCGTTCGTCGTAAAGGCGGAAGAAGGCCGCGACGTACGTTATACGGTCAACTGCGTGGACCGACTCCTGACGGATGACGAACCGCTGGTCGTCGTTCCGGTGGAGGCGACGCTCCTGGTTCTCTCGGGCCACGATTTCCCGGGGCGTTACAGCATTTTTTTGCCGGGCTATCTTGACGAGAACGACCAGCTAGCCGAGATCGCGCTGTGGGAGGGAAAAGGGCTAAGGGTGATCGTAACCTCCACGACCGAAATTGGGGGGCATAACTTCTACGACTATTGCCCGATCCTGGGGGAGTATATAAGTGATAACTTTAAACCGCTCGCGACTTACGGAAGATTCACCGTTAATCTAAGAGGGCAAGAAGCTTAATACGTTGGGGGTGCCGGCTTATGACGACGGCTTTCGTATTCCCGGGGCAAGGCTCCGCGGCGGTGGGCATGGGCGCGACGCTGTTCGCGGCCGAGCCGAAGGTGGACGAATACTTCGCGAAAGTGTCCGCGGTGCTGGGGCGCGACCTCAAGGCGATAACGCTCGCGGGCCCGGAGGAGGAGCTCGTCGCGACGGAGAACGCGCAGCCCGCGATCTTCGCGCTCGCCGCGGCCTGCCTCGACCTCTTCCGGGAGCGGTGCCCCGTCGCCCCGGACTACGCCGCGGGCCACAGCTTGGGGGAGTACACGGCGCTATACGCCGCGGGCGCGCTCTCGTTCGACGACGCCGCGACCCTCGTCTGCCGGCGGGGGCAATTCATCGCCGACGCCTGCGCCGAAAAACCGGGGACGATGGCCGCGGTCGCGGGCCTGGAGGACGCGGCGGTGGAAGAAATATGCGGCGAGGCCACCGCGGCGGCGCTGGTGGTGCCGGCGAATTACAACATGCCGGGCCAGGTGGTAGTGTCGGGGACCGAGGCGGGCGTCGCGAGGGCGGGAGAACTCGCGCGGCAGCGGGGCGGCAAGTTCATCCCCCTTAAGGTCTCGGGAGCCTTCCACTCGCCGCTCGTCGCGGCCGCGGCGGAGCGGATGAAGGAGGCGCTCCGAGCCTTCATGATAAACCCGCCGACGGGGATATTTATCGCCAACGCCTCCGGCAAGGCCGCGAGCCAGCCCGAAGTCATAAGGGACCTTTTGTACAAACAGATCGCGCGGCCGGTACGGTGGAGCGAGACGATGGAACGGATGGCGGCGGGCGACGTGGAGGCCGTCGTCGAGTTCGGCCACGGCCGCGTCCTGACGAACATGTTTAAAAAAGTAAAATCCGACGCGCAAATTTTCAACGTGAGCGACGAGGTGAGCCTGGCGAGCGCGGCGGACGCGTGCCGGAGGTTCGCGCTCTGAGCGCCTCCGGGGCAAGGGGGCCGGAACGATGCCGGAATTCGTGAACAGCGTCGCCGTCGTGACGGGCTCGGCGCGGGGCATAGGGCGGGCCATCGCGGCGCGGCTCGCGCGCGGCGGCGCCGCGCTCGCGCTGTGCGACGTCCTCGCGGAAGAAATCGAGGACGCCGCGGTGGCCCTCGCTCAAGAGTTCGACGTACCGGCGCGCGGCTACGTCGTCGACGTCGCCGACGCCGCGCGCGTAAACGACTTCGTATCCGAGGTACACCGGGAGTTCGGGTCCGTCGACATACTGGTGAACAACGCCGGCATCGCGCGCGACGCGCTGTTAATCCGAACGAGCGACGAGGACTTCGACCGCGTCCTCAAGGTCAACCTCCACGGGACCTTCTACTTCTGCCGCGCGGTGGCGCGGATCATGGCCAAACAGCGGCACGGAAAAATAATAAACGTGTCGTCGATTATCGGCGTAATGGGGAACGTGGGACAGGCCAACTACGCGGCGTCGAAGGCCGGCGTCATCGCGCTGACCAAGACGGTGGCCAAAGAGCTCGCCTCGCGCAACGTCAACGTCAACGCCGTAGCGCCCGGCTTCATCGAAACGGAAATGACGGCGAAGCTGAGCGACGACGTGAAGGAACAATATAAAAAGTTAATCCCGACGGGCCGGTTCGGGACGCCGGAGGACGTGGCCGAGGTGGTCGCGTTCCTGGCCTCGGACGCCTCCGCCTACCTCACGGGCCAGCTGATATTCGTGGACGGGGGTATGATGATGTAGGTGTCGCGCGATAAATTTCTTTCGAACCGTTCTTATACCTCATATTTCACCCCCAGGAGGAAAGGCTAAATGGCCGAGGTTGCGGAAAAAATCAAGGAAATTATCGTCGAACAATTGGGCGTCACGCCCGAGCAGGTAACGCCGGAAGCGTCGTTCATCGAGGATTTGGGCGCCGACTCGTTGGACACGGTGGAACTGGTCATGGCGCTCGAGGAAGAATTCGACATCCAGATACCGGACGAAGAAGCGGAGAAGATAACGACCGTTCAACAAGCGGTCGACTATATAATCGCCAAGAAAGGCCAATAGCGTAATTGGGTGCCGCGCACGGCGCGCCTCTATCGCGGAGGAGTTTGCGCCGGCCGCGCGCGTTACTAAGGGCAGGCCGGCGGGACCGTGGCGGCGACCAGCGCCCATTATGCCGTAGCGCGCGGGAGAAGCGAGAATGACCGGACGGCGGGTTGCGATAACCGGCTTAGGCGTGGTAGCGCCTAACGGCAATAACGTCGAGGAGTTTTGGGACAACCTCGTCGCCGGGCGCGGCGGCGCGGGTCGCGTAACGCATTTCGACGTCGACGAGTTCTCAAGCCAGGTGGCTTGCGAAGTCAAGAACTTCGAACCGGAGCGGTACGTAAACGCCAAGGCGCTCCGGCGGATGGACACCTTCGTCCAATACGCGCTCGCGGGCGCCGTAATGGCGATGCAGGACGCCGGGTTGGAAGTAGGCCGCGACGAGCTCGACGCCACGCGGATCGGCGTCATCGTCGGCTCGGGCATCGGCGGCATCGGCGTTATCGAGGAACAACACGCGTTGCTGCTCGAGAAAGGGCCGCGGCGGGTAACGCCGCTGCTCATCCCGATGCTGATTTCCAACATGGCGTCCGGCCAGCTCTCGATATATTTCAACGCCAAAGGTCCGAACAGCTGCGTCGTCACGGCGTGCGCGACCGCGGCGCACAGCATAGGCGACGCCTACCGCGTCATAGAGCGGGGCGACGCCGACGTTATGATCGCGGGGGGGACCGAGGCCGCGATAACGCCGCTCGGCTTCGCGGGCTTCTGCGTGATGAAGGCGATGTCCACCCGGAACGACGACCCGGAACACGCCTCGCGCCCGTTCGACCGGGAACGGGACGGCTTCGTAGTGGGCGAGGGCGCCGGAATACTCATACTCGAAGAATACGAACGAGCCAAACGGCGGGGCGCGGACGTATACGCCGAGGTAGCGGGTTACGGCATCACGGCGGACGCCTACCACATCACGGCCCCGGACCCGGAGGGCGACGGCAGCGCCCGGGCGATGAAAATGGCCCTCGAGCACGCGGGCCTTAATCCCGAGGACGTGCATTACATCAACGCCCACGGGACCTCGACGCCGCTGAACGACGTCGCCGAGACGCTCGCCATCAAAAAGGTGTTCGGCGAGCACGCGTATAAAGTCCCCATCTCGTCAACCAAGTCCATGACCGGCCACCTCCTCGGCGCGGCGGGCGGCGCGGAGAGCGTCGCCGCCATCCTGACCATTAAAAAGGGAGTAATCCACCCGACCATAAACTACGAATATCCCGACCCGGAGTGCGACCTCGACTACGTCCCCAACGACGCGCGCGAGGCGGACGTCAAGGCCGCCATCACAAACTCCTTCGCCTTCGGCGGCCAGAACGCGACGTTGGTATTCAAGCGCGTATAAAACCAATCCTTCCGACCGACCGCCTATGATTAAAATTTTAGAAAAACTATTCGGTAAGTCGGGCCGGTTGGAGGGCTACCTCTTCGACGACGAGCTCCCGGAGGAACGCCTTCGGGAGCTCAAGCGTTTCTGCAAAGGGCACGGCATTCACCTCGCGGACCTCTCGCTCCTCGACCAAGCGTTGACCCATACCTCCTTCGCGCACGAGACGGAGGAAGACACGCAAGACTACGAGCGCCTCGAGTTCTTGGGCGATTCCGTCATAAGCGTCTTCATCGTGGAATACTTGTACAACACGTTTCCGGGTATGAACGAGGGCGACATGACGAAGATCAAGAGCGAGGTCGTGAGCCAAACGACGTTGTCGGAGGTGGCGATCGAGCTGGGCTTGAACCGACTTCTACACTTGGGGAAGGGCGAGGTGTTGAGTCGCGGCCGGCGCAAGCCGTCCATATTGTCGGACACGCTGGAGGCTTTGGTGGGAGCGCTTTACCTGTCGGCGCCGCTCGAGGAGGCGAAGGAGTTCGTAATAAACCAGCTCGACGACCGTATCCAACGGGTGGTGGCGCGCGGCAACCTCGAGAACTACAAATCGCTCCTGCAACGCGTGGCGCTCGAGCGTTTCGGCGAAAACCCGAACTACACCGTACTTTCGCGGCGGGGGCCGCAACACAACGCCGTATTCGTAGCGGGGGTGGAGATAAAGGGGAAACTCTACGGCAAGGGAAGAGGCCGCTCGAAGAAAGACGCCGAAATGAGGGCCGCCCACAATACCCTTCAGATGCTCAAACCGAAAAGACGGCAACGGCCTTCGCCTTAAAGGAATCGGCGCACGGGCCCGGCGACGTGGAATACTTACTGACGGACGAGCAACGCGAGCTCCAACGGCTGAGCCGCGACATCGCGCGGCGCACCGTGGCCCCCAAGGCCGAGTACTACGACCGCCACGACGAGTTCCCGTGGGACGTCGTAAAGGTCTTCGCGCAGGCGGACCTGTTCCGCGTTTTTATTCCCGAGGCGTACGGGGGCCTGGGCATGGGCGTGCTCGAGCTTTGCATAGTCGCCGAGGAGCTCTCTCGCGCCTGCGCCGGCATCGCGCTCGCGCTCCTGGGCACGGCGCTGGGCGTCGAGCCGATACTCATAACGGGGACCGCGGAGCAAAAAGAAAAGTACCTTCCGCGCGTCGCCGCAGGCGAGGCGCTCGCGGCGTTCGCGCTCACCGAGGCCGAGGCGGGCTCGGACGCGTCGGCGGTCCGCACGCGAGCACGGCGCGACGGCGGCCACTACGTTCTGAACGGGACCAAACAGTGGATAACGAACGGCGGCGAAGCGGAACTTTACGTCGTCATCGCCTCGACCGACGCGGCGCGGGGCGCCCGCGGCCTAAGCGCCTTCATAGTCGAGAAGGGCACGCCCGGCTTCGAGTTCGGTAAAAAGGAAGACAAGCTCGGCATCCGGGCCTCCGCGACGCGGGAGTTGATATTCGCCGATTGTAAGGTCCCGGCCGAGAACTTGCTCGGGAAAGAGGGCGCCGGTTTCGTCGCGGCCATGCGGACCTTCGACCGGACGAGGCCGGGCGTCGCGGCGCAGGCGGTGGGGATTGCCCAGGGTGCGCTCGAGCACGCGTTGGCCTACGCCAAAACGCGCCGCCAGTTCGGCCAACCGATCTCGAGTTTCCAGGGCCTGCAGTTCATGCTCGCGGATATGGCGACCAAAATCGAGGCGGCGCGCGCCTTAACCTATTCGGTGGCGCGCATGATAGACGCCGGCGCCCGCGACGTGAGCCGCTATTCCGCGGCTTGTAAGGCGTTTGCCTCCGACGTCGCGGTGGAAGTCGCGACCGACGCCCTCCAGATATTCGGCGGGTACGGCTATATGCGAGAGTATCCCATCGAGAAGTATTTCCGCGACGCCAAAATCACGCAACTCTACGAAGGGACGAACCAGATACAGCGCCAAATAATCGCGCTCGAGCTAATCCGGACCGCGGGCCGCAAATCTTAGCGGCCTCAGCCAAGCCCCCGGGCGGGGGCTTTTTTTAACGCGATGGCGACGCCCTTTACGGCGGTCAAATCCTGGGCCCACTCGCTGCGTTCCGCGGCGACGCGGCGGCCGGGCGTCGTACGGGCCGGGGCGACGCTCGCGCTCCTCGCGCTCGCGCTGGCGCGGGCGGGCATCGTCTTCAAACTCACGCCCGAAAATAACGAGATGTACTCGGAGTCGCTGGTCCGCTTCCGGTACGCCGAGATGGTGATGAGGGGGGAGCCGCTGCCCCGCTCGGACCCGATGGTCCAGTGGCCCGAGGGCTTCCGGCGCGACGAGATGATAATGCCGTTGCCGGACTACCTCGTCGGCTTGAGTTACCGCCTCTACGGCGGCATCTTCGGCGCGCCGGACCGCTACGCGCACCTCCGGCACTTTATGGCCGCATATGCCGCGGCGTACGTACCCGCGGCCTTCCTGCTGTTCTGGGTGGCGTTCCGTCGGTTCGGGCCGGCGTGGGGCGCGACGGCCCTCTACGTTACCTGCCTCCCTACGTTCGTCCGTGCCGCGGGGAACTACCTGCGCGAGGATTTCGCGACGCCGGCGCTGCTCGTCGCGACGGCCGCGGCCTGGTTATTTTTGGAAAAACCGCCGGCGACGCGTCGCAACAGAGTTGCGTTGACCGTGGCGTTGGGCCTGTGCATCGTCTACGCGCTCAGCTGTTGGCATATGGCCCAATTCTACTTAAACGTACTCTTGGGCGTGGTATTCGTCGCGGCACTCGCGGCCAGGCCGGGCTCGTATGGGAACTTGGGCGTCGCGTTCCTTTTGGGTACCGCGGCGGCCGCGGTACTGAACAAGCCGCTATTCGTGAAGGGCGTCTTGTGGTCGCCGACGGTCGCGGCCGCGGCGGCCCTCACGGCGTGGGGCCCCTGGCGGCGGCTGGCGACGCCGCGGTGGCGATTGACGCTCGCCGCTTCCGCGGCGGCGTTGGTGGGCGCGTCGCTCTTGGCCGTCGGCTCGGGCGCTTACGGCCACGCGTACGCGTTGATCTGGTCCAAGCTGCGCTTCGCCGGCGTCCACCCCGACGAGCCGACGCGCCTCCCCATCGACGCACGTATCTTTTGGATGGGCCCCTACGACACTGCCTCGCTCCGGCGGGCGTTCCTCGAGTACGGGCCGCTGCTCCCGGCCGCGGCGTTCGCGTTCCTCTGGGCGTGGAGCCGGCACGTTAGGCCGCGGCAAAGCGGTCCCCCCGCCCTCACGTTATTCCCGACGGCGATGACCGCGGCGACCGCGGCGCTGTATTGGCTTTTGGTCCGGCTGACCATATTCTTCGCTCCCTGGGCGGCGCTGTGGGGGACGCTGCCCGCCGCCCGGGCGCGCGGGCGGTGGAAAGTTATATGCGCCGCGCTCGTGGCGGGGCTGCTCGCGTTCCAATTCTACTGGGCGTTCAACTACGCTCGCCCCGGCTTAGTACGCCGCCTCCTCGAGCTGTTCCCGGCGGAGGAAGAGCCGCTTTGGGATTACGGCGCGCGCGACAACGACGTCTTCCTATGGTTAAAAGAAAAAACGCCCGAGGGGTCCCCCGTTCTCGCCCAGTTCGGCGTGAGCGCCTCCGTGATGTACTGGGGGGAAAGGCCGGTGGCGCTCCACCCGATGTTCGAGGTCCCCGACATTCGGACCAAGATCGTCCGCGTCTCGCGCGCCTTCGTAGAAAGCGAGGACGATTTTTACGAATTGTGCCGACGTTGGCGAATCGCGTACGTCGTCTACAACGCGCCCGTATTCCTCGTCTACGAACCGCCGGGCGACCGTTACTTCGCGGCCGCGCCCGACCCCCCGGCCAGCGCCGTCGGCATGAAGATGCAGTTTAAACCCGAGGAGCTAACGCGCTTCCGCCTGAGCTACGAGACTTATTCCTTCCGCGTCTTCGAAGTGGGCCGGCCCTACGCCGGTTACGCGGCCAAACGCTACCATCCCTACTTCGACACGTCGTTGTTCGCGGAGCTGCCCACGCGCGAACACTACCGGGAAATCGCGGGGGCAATCAGGCGAGCGGGCGAACACTACGCGCGCGGCCTGGGCAACGAAAGTGTGGAGCGGTGGTCGGCCGCGGCGGCGCAATACGGCCTGGCGCTTAGCCTGCACCCCGACTACGAGGACGCGGAGATGCGGCTGGGATACTGCCTCGCGCAAATGCGACGCTACCGCGAGGCCGAGCCACACTTCCGGCGCGCGGTCGCGGTGGACCCGAATAACGCGCAAGCGCACACTTATATGGGCTCCTACTACCTCTCCGTCGGCGCGTACGCCGCGGCGCTCGCCGAATACCGGCGCGCGCACGAGCTCGCGCCCGACGACCCCCAAAATTTAGAGAGGATTCGATTGCTAAAAAAAATAATGGCCGGCTCCTAGCCGGCCTCCCGCCGGGGCGAATATTTTCACACCTACCCTTCGCCGCGCGGCTTCGCCATCTGCTCGTAGATCCCCCAACCCAACTTCTCCTGCAATAACCTGTAGAAATCCTTCTCCTCCAAACGTATCAACCTGAGCCGCTTCTTCGCGCGCGTAACGTATACGCGGTCGCCCTCGCCCAGCGCGTAGATGGCCTGTCCGTCCAGCGTCATGACGGCCTCTTCCTTGCCGCGCGTCGCGAGGTCTATGCCGACCTCGAGATTGGGGGGGATAATAAGAGGCCGGACGGTGAGCGAGTGGGCGCATATGGGCGTGAGGAGCAAAAGGTCCACGCGCGGGTCTACGATGGGCCCGCCCGCGGACAAGGAGTAGGCCGTCGAACCCGTAGGCGTAGCCACGATGATGCCGTCGCCGCGGTAAGTAAAGAGCCTCTCGCGGTGGATGTAGGCGTTGACGATTACGATGCGTGATATGGCCTTGGGCCCCAGGACGAGGTCGTTGACCGCCAAAATGTCTCGTTCGACTTCGCCGCTCGCCCGCTCGAGCCGGGTCGAAAGGAGCATGCGGCTTTCTACCAGGAAGCGGTCCGTCAGAATCGCGTCGACCGCGGTCTCCATTAACCCGATGTCCATCTCGGAGAGGAAGCCGAGGCCGCCTAGGTTCACGGCGAGAATGGGGACCTCGTTCGCCGCGACCAGTCGCCCTACGGACAACAGCGTCCCGTCGCCGCCGAACGAGACGACCAGGTCGCAGGCCTTTCCCATTTCGGCCAACGCGACGCGGTCTCCCTTGAGGTTTCCCCAAACCGCGGTCCGTTCCTCGATGACGTAGCGTTGGCCGCGCTTTCTGAGCGCATCCAAACAAGAGGCAACGCCATCCACGGCGCCCTTTTGTTTCCAATTGGCAACGATGCCGAAGATGTAGCTATCGGTGACCGCCACGGGAGGTTCCCGCCTCAGCGACCCGCCCTGATCGACCGCAAGAGTTGCTGTGACTGGTCGAGGTAAGTACGCCCTTTCTCGACGTTGCCCGTCTTCGTATACAAAAGGCCAAGCGCGTTCAGCGTCTCGGCGACGCGGAGCTGAGCGCCCACGCTCTTGTAAAGGGCAAGGGCCTCTTCGTACTTGGTCAAAGCCTCTTTCAATTTTTGGGTATCCTCATAAACTTGGCCGAGGTAGTAAAGCGAGTCGGCCCGGCCGCGCTCGTCCCTCAAGTTTTGGTAGATAGCCAACGCCTCGTTGTGCTTCGCCGCGGCGGCCTCGAACTTCCCGAGGCGGGCTTCGGTCAGACCCTGCTTATTGGCCGCGAGGGCGACGTTCTCTTTGTCGTCGACGCGCGCGTACGTCGCGTACGCGTTTTTGTACGCTGCGCCCGCGGCCTGCAGGTTGCCCGTTTCGTATTCCGCGTCGCCCAGCGCGCGGTAGCAATAAGCGAGGTCGCGCTCGAATTTTTTCAAAGGCTTATAAGCTTCGACTGCTTGAGTATAGCTGGACCTCGCTTCGTCGTACTGGCGTTGAGCTATATATATGTCGCCGAGTTTACGGAGGCACCGCGCCTGGCCCTCCTCGTCCTCGGCCGCGGCGAACGCCGCTTTGGCTTTATTGAAGGCTTCGCCCGCTTCGCCGTATTCGCCCAGGGCCTCGTGGTAGACGCCGGCGTCGTAGTTCGTCTCGCCGACCTCCTTCTGGTTCTTGGCCTCGCTCAAGAGGGGCAACGCGTCGTCGCAATACTTCAGCGCGCTGCGGTAGTTCTCCTGCGCGCCCAACGCCTCGCCGATCATCCTCAGCGTCACGCCCTCTTCGTTCTTCTTGGCCTCGCGCCGCCAGATGCGGAGCGCCTCCGTCAGCACTTTGTTGGACTCTTTGTAATTACCCAGCTCGTAGTTGACGGCGCCTAGGTAAACGAGCGACCGCGCGACCTCGTCCTGGCGCCTGAGCTCCCGCCACAGCGCCAACGCCTCGCCCTGGCTCGTCTTGGCGGCCTCGGCCTCGCCGAGCCGCGCCTGGACGGAACCGATGTGATTGAGCGAGGTCGCGACGCCGGCTTTGTCGTCGAGCGAGCGATAGGCGGCGAGGGCTTCGTTGTATAGCGTTTTCGCCTTTTGGAAATAAGCCGGGTCGTCCTGGGCGACGCGGGGGCTTATCTTCGAGAGGCCGATGAGTTCGTACGTGTGGCCGAGGTCGTTCTCGATCTCCGCGGTGAACCCCCTGTCGTTGAGCGGCGTCGCGTAGTCGAGGGCGGTCGTGAAGTCCTTCCCGGCATCCGAAAGCTCGCCCTGACGCAGCGCGAGTTGGCCGAGGTCGACGTAGAGCCGGGCTACGGCCGGCGCGTTCTCGATCTTCTTTTGCACGCCGATGGCCTCGTCGAACGATTTGGCCGCGTCGTCGTATTGCCCGAGCTCGGCCTGCGCCAGGCCCCTCGCGCGAAGCGCATCTCCCTCCGCCATAGGCCGGAGGGTGGCGCGGAAGACCTCGAGCGCGTTGTTGTACCGCTGGACCGCGCCGGCGTTGTCGCCCTGGGTCGCGAGCGTCTGGCCGAGATTGTAATAAAAATCGCCCTTGCCCGCGGAGATCTTACCGGCCCGGTATATGGCCTCCGCGTCGCCGAAGTACTTCGCCGCGGTCGCGGTATCGCCCTGGGCGAGGAAGACCTCGCCCAGGCCCACGAGCGCCTGCGCTTTGCCGGCCTCGTCGTCGAGAGCGTTGAATATGCGGAGGGCTTCGTTAAACTCTCGAGCCGCGGTGCGGACGTCGCCCGAGGCCAGGCGCGCCTGCGCCAGCTGCCGCTGGGAGTCGCCGATGCCCGCCTGGTCGTGGAGCTCGCGGTAGGTTTCGAGCGCCTCGTTGTGGGCCGCGAGCGCCGCTTCGGCGTTGCCCTTCCGGCGTTCCGCCCGCCCCAACGCGTTCAAAGCCGTCGCGACGTACGTCTTGGCGCCGCCGCGCTCCGCGAGGTCGCGGGCCTTCCTGGCGTCCTCGATCGCCCGGTCGAAGAGCAACTCGCTCTCGAATAAGGTCGAACGGCGCACGAGGACGCGGCTTTGTCCCACCTCGTCCCCCGCGGCCTGGTAAAACGAGAGGCCGAGGTCGAAGTTCTTTTCCGCGGCTTTGTAGTCGTAGCCGTCGTAGGCTATTATGCCCATCTGGAGCTCGCAGAAGCCCTGGCCGGCGTTGTCGTTGAGCTTTTTGTAGACGGCCTCCGCCTTCTTGTAACTCGAGACCGCGTCGGCGGCGTTGCCCGCGCGATACTGGACGCGGGCCAGGTCTACGGCCGTCGCCGCGGCGGAGGGGTCGTCCTTCGTCCCGGCGAAGCCCTCGAGCGCCTGTTGGTATTCGGCCTGCGATTGGCTTAGGTTCTCCTGTTTTTCGTACGTGGCGCCGAGGCGGCGGTGGGCGCGCGCGGCCCAGTGCGTTTCGCCCAGGCCGTTGAAACCGCCCAGGCTCAATTTATAGGCGGAGAGAGCCTCGTCCAGGGCCCCTTTGGTCTCCTGAGCCTCGCCGACGTAATATTGGGTCTCGGCGACGCCCATCTTGTCCTGCACCTGTTGATAGAGCGCCAACGCGTCGTTGTGGTACTTCAGGCCGCTGTCGGGTTGTTTAAGCGCGACGTACACCCGGCCTATCCAGTTCATCGCGAGCGCCGCTCCCCTCTCGACGTTCCGCGTCCGGTATATGCGGAGCGACTCGCTGAAGGACCGGATGGCCTCTTTGTACCGCTCTTGTTCGAACTGGATGGCGCCTATCTCGATGCCCACGTCCGCGGTGCGGATCTGGTTGCGGCCGGCCCGGAATAGCTCGAGCGAGGCCTCGAAATCCCTCAAGGCCTCGTCGTCTTTGCCCTGGGCCCGCTCCCCCTTGGCCTTGCCGAACGTCGCTTCGGCCTGGCCGCTCTGGTCGCCGAGGGAGGTGTAGGTGCTCAGGGCCTCGCCGAAGCTTTGGCTCGCCAGGCCGTATTCGCCCAGCTCGAGGTGCGCCTGACCCTTATAAACCGAGGTCTCGGCTATTTCCGCCTTGGTGTTCGCCGCGCGCTCGTACTCGAGGGCCTTTTCGAACTGCGCGAGGGCCTTCTTCTGGTCGCCGGCGGCGACGAAGGCGACGCCCATTCTATTGTAGACGGACGGCACGTCCTTCGTATTGCCGGCCTTGTTCATCGCGCTCAGCGCGACCTTATAATCGTCCTGGGCGCCGTCGTAATTCTTTTGGTTATATTTGACGTCGCCCAACGCCGCGGCCGCGGCCCCCTCGCCCGCGGGGTCCTTCACCGTTCGGTATATATTCAGCGCCTCCGAGAACTTGGCGAGGGCGTTCTGGTAGTCGCGCTTCGCCATATACGCGGCGCCGAGGTTCATAAGGGTCCGCGCTTTGCCCGGCTGGTCGTTGATCGCGGAATACGCGCTGAGCGCGTCGTCGAAGTAGCGAAGCGCCGTATCGTAATCCTCCTTGGCCACGTACGTCCGGCCCAAGTCGTTCTCCACCTCCGCGACGCCGAGCTTATAGTCCTGGGCGCGGTTTATGCGGAGGGCCTCGTCGAAGTAGCGGGCCGCGGAGTTGTAGTCGCCCTTGGCGTAATGCATCCGGCCCACGTTGGCCATCGTCTGCGCGACGCCGAGTTCGTTCTGGAGCGCGCGGTTGGTGGCCAGGGCCTCGGTGAAGGCGCCGTTGGCCCGGTCGAAGTCGCCCTGCGCCGTGTTCACGCGGCCCACGGCGTTCAGCGCCAGCGCAACGTCGGTACGGTCCTCGGTGCGGCGGAAGGTATCGAGCGCGCTTTGGTAATTGCTGAGGGCTTCGCCGTATTGGCCGCGGTCGAACTTGACGTCGCCCACCTTCATTTGCGAGAGCGCTTTGCCCGTCTCGTCGCCCTCGCGGCCGAAGTTCTGGACCGACTGCTCGAAGAGCGCGAGCGCGCCGTCCTGTTCGCCCAGCATTTGAAACACGACGCCGAGGTCGCGTTGGACGCCGGCGACCTCGACGGTCAAATTCTCGCCCTCGTANNACCTTGGCGAGGCGGGCGTTGTCCTTCAGGCCCTTGACGATATCGAGCGCCTGCTCGTAGGTCTGCAGCGCCTTCGGGTATTCGCCGGTAGTCTTGTAGACGCGGGCGATGGCGATCGTGGAGTCGGCTATTTTCCCTTTGTGCCCCAGCGCCTGGCGGATACGCAGCGCCTCGTTATACGACTCGAGCGCGGACCTGTAGTCGGCCTGCATCTCGTAGGCGTAGCCGACGTTGTGGGCCGCGTCGGACTGGCCGGTTTGGTTATTGATTTCGCGGTACTGCTTGATGGCGTCGTTAAAATATATCGCGGCCTTACGGTAGTTCTTCATCGACAGCGAATACACGAGCCCCATCGAGTTGAGTATTTCCGCGGTGCCCTCCCAATCGCCGAGGCGGCGCGTAATGACCAACGCCTGCTCGTAGTAACGGAGCGCATTGCCGGCGTCGCCCTGCGCGCGTAGGGCGTCCGCGGTGTACTTCAGGCAGCGGGCGATGCCGTCCTGCTTGCCGAGCTTGGTATAGAGCTCGCGCGCGTTCTCGAATTGCGTTCGAGCGCCGGTGTAATCCTTCTTCTCCAGGTAGACGCGGCCGATGAGCATCTCGCCCTCGGCCTCGCCCTCGCGCTCGCCTAGCCTGGAGTAGACGGTCAGGCCTTTGCGGAAATAATCCAGCGCGCGGTCGACCTCGCCCTTGTCGAGGATGATCTGGCCGGCCTCGAGGTACATCCGGCCCTTCATCTTCTCGTCCGCGGCGCCGGCGTACTTGGCGGCGGCCTCGTCGTAAGCTTTCAACGCCGCGTCGTACTCGCCGCGGGCGAAGTAGATCGAGCCGATGGCGGCCTGCGCCCGCGCTTGCCCCGTGATGTCGGCCGCCTTCTTGTAGAGGCCGTACGACTCCTCGTAGTAGGTCAGCGCCTGGTCGTACACCTCTTTCGCCTGGTAGGTGGAGCCGAGGTTCTTGTTGACGAGCGCGAGGCCCGCGGTGTCCTTCAGCGCCGCGAAGTCGTTCAGGGCCTTTTGGTAGTAGCCGACGGCCTTGTCGAATTCGCCCTGGACCTCGTACACCGAGCCGAGGATGTTGTTGGCGCGGGCGACGCCTTCCACGTCGCCGATGGAGTCGAAGAGCTCGAGCGCCTCCTCGAACACGGCCACGGCGCGCGCGAACTTGCTCCCCTCGAAGAGCTTCATCCCCTCCTCGAAGGACTCGAGCGCGCGGTTGCGAATCTCCGTTTCGGTTTGGCCGTAGGCGGGCCCGGCGGCCCAGGCCGCGGCGAGCGCGACGCCCAACGTAATTAACGTTAATTTCCTCGATGCCTTCATAGCAGCCCTCTTCGTTGATCGGCTCCGGCTAAGCTCTTATTTTTATTTTATCCCGTGTAAAATAAAAGGATACCAGAGTGTAGTAGCGTTGTCAAGGTATTACTGGCCGCGAGTTCATAGACTACGTTATATTAATTAACGAAAACGGCGCCGGCGCCCGCGTCCCCGGGACGGGAAAAGGTAAGTCAAAGCCGCCCGGGGAGGGCGGCTTTTTTAACGCAAATCGAGCGGGCCTTATCTCGCGACGACGAGCTTCTCCACGGCGGCGTCGTCGTTCCAATCCGGGTCTTGTTGCCACCCCGGGACGTTCCAATTTTCCCAGTCCCTTAGGTATATCGTTTGGTTTGTTATGTAGTAAAAGCCCTCAACGATTATAGTGGGGTCCCACTCGACGTAAACGGTGCCGGTCCAGAACGGGTAGCCGAACATATCCTCGGCAAGCTCGTAGACGCCGTCTTTCTCCGGCTGGCCTACCTCGTGCAAATGCCAGAAAGCCGTGGCCCAACTACCCGGGTACCAAAGGAACCTGTTCTCGGCCGTGTCCGCCGGGACGAAGGTTAAGCGGTTGTCGGACCAATCGTCCGT
>JABAOC010007100.1_pt2 | contig 29876 bp, 25 predicted proteins | sample 7062161 | NCBI WGS metagenome assembly JABAOC01 (sample SAMN14538625, study PRJNA623070) | marine sediment metagenome | biome: marine biome [ENVO:00000428]; feature: marine pelagic biome [ENVO:01000023]; material: deep marine sediment [ENVO:00002113] | place: India: Gulf of Khambhat ... | reverse complement strand
GAAAAAAGTAGTCAAAATTTGGTCAAAGGAGCAAATCGAAATATTTATAACGCATTGATTGTAAAAGAGTTAGAACAAACAGAGCGTCTGACTACGAATCAGAAGGCCGTAGGTTCGAATCCTGCCGGGCGTACCAGGGAAAAACCTTGTTTTCCCCAGGTATTTTAATCCCTTCCTTTGTTTTGAGTTTTCAATCCTAGTACCACAGTTTCAGCGCTTTTCAACCGAATTTGTGCGAGTGTGACATGGAGGAGAAGTATGTTCCAATTTGCAATTGACTCTATTCATATTCCTTGATAATATTTTGGCTACCACATAGAGGGGAAGACAATGCCAGTAAAATGCCCCAAATGTCAGCATGAGAATCCCGACGATACACTTTTCTGTGGTAAATGTGGCACTCAGTTTCCTTCTCCTCAAAAGATCGAAGTCACAGAAACCATGGAAACACCAAAAGAAGAGCTAACCACAGGCTCAACATTTGCAGGAAGGTATCAGATCATCGAAGAGCTTGGTAAGGGTGGAATGGGAAGGGTTTACAAAGCTAATGACATGAAGATTAATGAGAAGATAGCCTTAAAACTCATTAAGCCTGAAGTTGCTGTAGATAAAAAAACGATTGAAAGATTCAGTAATGAACTGAAGTGTGCCAGAAAGATCAGGCATAACAATGTTTGTCAGATGTTTGATCTAAATGAGGAAAAAGGCACTCACTATATCACTATGGAATATGTGAAAGGAGAGGATTTAAAGAGACTGATCAGAAAAATGGGTCAATTAAGTGTAGGGCAAGTTATTCCTATAGCCAAACAAGTATGCGAGGGATTGGCAGAGGCTCATCGATTAGGAGTTGTGCATCGTGATTTAAAGCCTCAGAATATCATGGTTGATGAAGAAGGAAACGCCCGAATTATGGATTTCGGGATAGCCCGCTCTATTACAGATAAAGGAATTACAGGTGCAGGAGTGATGATAGGGACACCTGAATACATGTCACCAGAGCAGGGGGAAGTTAAAGAGGTCGACCAACGTTCCGACATCTACTCGTTGGGAGTCATCCTCTATGAGATGGTTACAGGGAGAGTTCCTTTTGAAGGAGAAACGCCATTAGGTATAGCTATGAAACACAAGAGCGAGATGCCCAAGCACCCTAAAGAGCTTAATGCTCAGATACCCGATGGTCTCAACCTGGTGATACTTAAATGCTTAGAGAAGGATAAGGAGAAGAGATTTCAAAGTGCTGGAGATGTGCGTTCTGAGTTAGAGAAGATAGAGAAAGGGATACCAACAACAGAAAGAGTAATCCCAGAGAGGAAGCCTATCACCTCAAAGGAAATAACCATAAAGTTGGGTTTGAAGAAACTGCTTATCCCTAGTTTAGCTGTTGTCGCTCTGGTAATCCTAGTTCTTATCATCTGGTTGGTTATTCCCCGAAAGGAAGCAGCTCCTCTTGAGTCAGGTAAACCTTCGATTGCTGTCCTTCCTTTTGTAGATTTAAGCCCGCAGAAAGATCAGGAATATTTCTGTGATGGGATGGCAGAAGCATTGTTGAATGCGCTGACCAACATTAAGGACTTACACGTCGCTGCTCGAACCTCTGCTTTTTCGTTCAAGGGCAAAGAACAAGACATCCGTGAGATTGGAGAAAAGCTGGGTGTACAAACGGTGCTGGAAGGTAGCGTCCGGAAAGCAGAAGAACAATTGCGTATTTCAGTCCAGCTTATCAATATAGCCGATGGATTTCAACTTTGGTCAAAGCAGTATGATCGGAAGATAGATGATGTGTTTGCCATCCAAGATGAGATCGCCCAGAACATTGTTCAAGCTTTGAAGATTGAGTTGAGTGAAGAAGAAAAACACATATTGGAAAAATCTGGAACCGAAGATGTCCATGCCTACGATTTCTACATTCGAGGCCGGAAGTATTTTCAGCAAACGCATTGTAGATCGTTTAAATATGCAATTGAAATGTTTTCGCAGGCGATTAAAAAAGATCCAGAGTATGCACTTGCCTATGCCGGCTTGGCGGATAGTTATTCGCAATATTATATGTATTGTGATAGGAATAAAGAAAACCTTGATCAGGCTCTTATAGCCAGTCAAAAGGCACTTGAACTAGACCCAGAACTGGCGGAAGCCCACGTGTCATGCGGGCTTGCTATCTCACAAAACTTGGAGTACGAGGAGGCAGAGAGAGACTTCGAAACTGCGATCCAGTTGAACCCCAAGCTGTTTGATGCGTACTACTTTTATGGGCGCACTCTCAGGGTGCAGGGGAAACATAAGCAGGCAGCTCGATTGTTTGAGCAAGCCTCTCAAGTTCGGCCAGAAGACTTTCAAGCTCCAACTTTTCTCGTTGCAGCCTATGAAGATCTCGGCCTCGAAAAGGAGGCACGGGAAGCGAATGCACGGGCTGTCGAAGTTTTCAAAAAACATCTGGAACTAAATCCCGACGATTCACGGGCATTAGTTTTAGGTTCCTTCGCTCTTCTCAGGTCAAATGATGAAGAAACAGCCGTAGAATGGATGGAACGGGCGATATCTTTAGATCCTGAAGAAATATCGGTGCTCTATAACGCTGCTTGTTTATATTCTCGGATGGGAAAGGTCGAAGAAGCACTTAACTATTTTGAGGAAGCGATTGATTCTGGATATTCATCCAAGGAATGGATTGAAAATGATTCTGATTTCGACCCAATCCGGAATCATCCCCGCTTTAAAGAAATCATGAAAAAACTGAAATAAAAAAACCTGGATGAGATTCGTGATCGGCAAAACCATCCCTCATTTCAAAATCCCCGATAACTTGGCAAAAGTAGCAGGCTCGGCAAAATCTACGAACAGAAAGGCTATACAGCCAAAGCCATAGAGAATTACAAGAAATTCCTCGACCTCTGGAAGGATGCTGATCCTGTCATAAAAGACATATTTCCCGCTAAATGTGCAAATAAGTACAATTTTACAAGAAGTAACTCTCAACTATCTTCCTTTCCTTCAGTAGAAAGACTCCAATTGCTGTTCCCTTAATCTCAATGCCTGTTGGCTGTATTCCATCGAATACTCCTTGATGTGTTCCCGTATCTCCATAACGCAAAGCAACCTTGTCTCCTTCGGCAATGAAATCATAGAAGAAGTATGATAGGTTTGGGAAGGCAGCAAAAAAGAATCCTGGAACTTCATTAAGTTTTCACGCCCTTTGAAATCGACCCCACCAGGAAAATGAACAAGATAATCCTCACTCGATAATTCCATATATGCAGGGCTCCTATCAGCCATGAGTTCAAAGTAACGTTTGACAATCTCTTTATTCTGCTCCTCAAGTGCTGCCTGGGCTTTCATCTCTTCAAGCTCTTCCATTGCTTCCTTGTCCTGGCAGCCGACCACAAAGCAAAGAATCATAGCCAAAGGTAGAATCAAGTAAAGTTTTTTCATAGTTTCTCCTCTCTGAAAACCTGGTTTCTGGTTGGCTACTTTTTCTCTTCTGGCGGTTCTGGTGGCTGTGGAGGAGTAAGCGTAAAGCCGAGTTGTGACATCATATCCAGCACATTATAAAAATCCCATATCTCAACCGCTTTTCCGTTATCAAAATGGGCAATAGATATACCTGAAATCTTCACATTTTTACCTGTAGGGGGCATATCGCCCATAGAGCCTGTGTTTGTACCTGTCATTGTCCAGCGTTGTGCCATCTTGTTACCTGCTACAATCATATCGTCAACTGTAAGACCTAAATCAGGAAAAGCATTGAAGAGATTTCCAAGGTGATTCTTCGCATTTTCTAGACCCACTATGTCTTCTGGAACACCACAGTCATGCCGCACAATCTCGGGAGCATAGACCTCGCCGACTACAGTGAGGTCTGCCTCATTCCACATTTTCAAAATACGGTCTGTAAAAGTCTGTGCCTCTTCTTCTGTGATTCCCTCCTCAACCTGCTTCTGGCAGGCAAAAATAAAACAAAGCAGAAAGACCAAAGGCAAAATCAAAAGTAGTTTTTTCATCCGTTACCTCCTCTGTTGATTGATACAAAGCTATAATATCTTCCTCCACTAAGTCAAATTGAATTTAAGTCAATCTTATTATTTCATTAACAGCTTGGACTTTCTGTTTCAATAAATCAGAGGAAAAATAGGTTCTAAAGCTGTCCGCTTAGGCGCACCATCGTATATGTCATTGCGAGATTTCGCAGAAAGCGTGGCAATCACATTTTAATTTGACACCTCCGGAGTTCCTTGATAATATTTTGCCGGCCAAAGATGGGTATGTAAAGGGAAAGAAATGGCAAAAAAATGTCCTAAGTGTGACTCCGATAATCCGGATACCTTAAAATTTTGTGGTGAGTGCGGCACACAACTCCCATCCCTCGAGGACATAGAGGTCACAGAAACCATGGAGGCACCCAAGGAGGAATTGACTACAGGTTCTACATTCGCAGGAAGGTATCAGGTCATCGAGGAGCTGGGCAAAGGCGGGATGGGAAAGGTCTACAAGGTCCTCGATAGAGAGGTCAATGCCAAAGTAGCCCTTAAACTTATCAAACCCGAGACCGCTTCAGATAAAAAAACCATCGAGCGATTCCGGAACGAATTGAAGGTCGCCCGTGATATCGCTCATAAGAATGTATGCCGGATGTATGATTTGGGGCGGGAAGAAGGGGCTTACTACATTACCATGGAGTATGTGTCGGGGGAAGATCTCAAGAGCTTTATCCGGAGATCTGGAGTCCTTTCAGTAGGTAAAGCGGTCTCAATAGCCCATCAGGTCTGTGAGGGCTTGCTCGAAGCCCACAGACTGGGAGTCGTTCACCGGGACCTCAAGCCTCAAAACATTATGATAGACAAGGATGGCAATGCCAGGATTATGGACTTCGGGATAGCCCGATCCTTGAGGGCCAAAGGAATCACAGGATCAGGCGTGATGATCGGAACACCCGAGTACATGTCGCCAGAGCAGGTCGATGGGAAAGAAGCAGACCAGAGGGCAGATATTTATTCACTCGGAGTCATCTTGTATGAGATGGTGACGGGAAAAGTTCCTTTTGAAGGAGATACAGCCTTTTCCATCGGCGTCAAACAAAAGAGTGAAACTCCCCGTCCTCCCAAAGAGATCAACGAGCAGATTCCAGAGGACTTGAACAGAGTGATACTCAAATGCATGGAAAAGGAAAGGGAGGAGAGATATCAAAGTGTTGGCGAGCTGCATTCTGAACGGATGAACCTCGAGAAGGGCATCTCCACTACTGAAAGAATTGTTCCCGAGAGAAAGCCCCTCACCTCGAGGGAGATAACAGTTCAGTTCAGCTTGAAGAAACTCTTCGTTCCGCCCTAATCGTCCTAGCAGTTGCCATCGCCGCCATTCTTATCTGGCAGGTGCTTCCACAAAAAGATACCATCCCTCCTCCCTCCGGAAAGCCGGCTCTGGCCATCATGTATTTTGAAAACAACACCGGGGATGAGAACCTGGACCATTACCGGAAAGCCATATCCGATCTTTTGATCACCGACCTTTCTCAGTCCAGGTATCTGGATATTATGGGAGGGGACAGGCTCTTTGACATATTAGAGGAACTGGGTCTTGTAGACGCCCAGAATTATTCCACCAGGGATTTACAGGAGGTGGCCTCCCGGGGAAGAGCCTCCTATATCATTCAGGGCAACTACACCAAGGCCGAGGATACCTTCCGCATCTCCGTGATGCTGCATGAAGCCGATACCATGAAGAGGGTCAGCTCGGAGATGTTCGAAGGCACAGGAGAGAAGAGCATTTTTTCCATGGTGGACAGAATCACTAACACCATCAAATCAAACTTCGAGATTTCTGAGACTGAACTTGCTTCGGATATCGATGAAGACATCGAAAATATCACAACGGATTCTCCTGAAGCCCTCAAATACTACACCCAGGCAAGGCAGTTCCATCTAAACGGGGAAGAAAGAGAAAGCATTCCGCTCATGGAAAAAGCCGTGGAGATCGACCCAGAGTTCGCTATGGCTTATCGATCTTTAGCTGTAAGCTATGGTAACCTTGGTTTCATTGTTGAGGATAGAAAATATTTGGAGAAAGCCCTGGAGCTTGCAGACCGGCTTCCGGATAAAGAACGGTATCAGATCATGGGGGATTATTACGGGTTAAGAGAAAAAACCTATGATAAATCCATTGAGGCTTATCAGAAGCTTCTGGAACTTTATCCGGATGACACCATAGCGAACCACAATCTGGGCCTAAAGTATTACAACCTCGCACAATGGGATAAGGCCATAGAACGATATGAAGTTGCCACAAAGCATAATACCGAGTTTGCCGGAACCTACACACAGTTAGCCGGCGCCTACAGAGCCAAACAGATGTACCCGGAGGCCAGAGAGACATTGGAATCCTATCTTTCCTATTTTGGAGAACACGAAGCGATCCGCCGCGGCATGGCTTATCTGTATATGGATCAGGGAAGACTCGATCTTGCCCATGCTGAAGCGGATAAAGCCTTTCTCCTTGCTCCGGACGATTGGGTGAATTTTAGACTTAAAGGAGATCTCTATCTTTATCAGGAGGAGCTGGAAAAGGCGGAAGAGGAATACCGGAACATGCTGAAGGGAAGTGAACCTGCCGGACAGGGCTGGGGCAGAGCGAGGCTGGCAACTCTGTACGAATACCAGGGGCGGTTTGAAGACGCTTTGAAGATGTGGGACCAGAACGTGGCCCAATCCCAAAAAGCCAATCAGAGAACCTGGGAATCCATGTGCTTCTACGGATTAGCCATCTGTCATTACCATGAGGGAAATCCAGAGGAAGCCTTTAAGGCATGTGAGCAAGCTCTGAAGATTGCCAGGGAAACCGATTATTTAGCTTAGGAAAGACTTTCGCTTTATCTCAAGGGACTGATTCTCTTAGAAATGGACTTGATCTCAGAAGTCCAAAGAACAGCGGAAGAACTCAAGAGCCTGATCGAGAAAGGATTGGACCGTAAAATCATCAGGCTCTACCATGCTCTGGCAGGCCGCATCGAGCTCAAAAAAGAGAATTTCTCCGGGGCCATAACTCGATTTCAGAGAGTTTTGGATCTGGAATCTTTTGGACCCCTTAGTAAATCTGCTGATACCATCAGTTTATTAGCCTCTGCTTATCATCAGTCCGGAAACCCGGAAAAAGCCGTAGAAGAGTACAAACGAATCCACAGGCTGAACACCGGAAGGCTCAGCCACGGACCGGTTCATGTCAAATCCTTTTATAGGCTTGGTAGGATCTATCAGGAGATGGGTGAGACTGAAAGAGCTGTTGAGCACTATGAAAAATTCCTCACTCTCTGGAAGGACGCTGACCCAGGTATAGCTGAGGTAGAAGATGCAAGGAAGAGGCTGGCTGGATAAAAGAAACAGAGCGTACATAGTCCGTTCAAGTCATAAAAGACATATTTCCCGCTAAATGTGCAAGTAAGTACCGTTTTGCAGGCACTAACTCCCAGCTAATGATTTAGATGCAGGTACCAGGTAGTTTGCTCCGAGAACGAGCTATATAGTGCTATTTTCAGGCAAAAACAGGGATTTTAATAACATATTGGCAAGTTGACACCTCGCTGATTCCTTGATATCCTTTAGCCACTTTATTATTCATACATCTTGATATCAATTTAGTCAGGAGGAATGAATGAAAACACAATTATCTCTGAAACATCTAGTTCCGATAATGACGTTGGGATTGCTACTGATTGCGAGCACCATATGGGCCCAGGATACCAAAGCATTTGTTGGTGACTGGAGCGGAGCAGTATTTATCGGAGGAGAGGAAATCGAAATTGTATCTCATTTTGAGCTGGATGAGGAAGGTAATCTAACGGGAATCATCGATTCTCCCTCCCAGGGAGCCTACGGGATAGCGCTGGCGAACATCAAGATCGAGGGCAAAAAAATAACCTTTGGTGTCGATGATCCCAATGTTAGCGGGGACCCGCAGTTCGACGGTATGATGGATGAGACCGGCACCAAGATCAGCGGTGATTTTTCCCAGGGAGGCGGCGAAGGCACCTTCGAGCTGAAAAAAGAATAATAAATGTAATAAATGGGGACAGTCCCAATATTTCTGATAATGATAGAAGTACTATCCTTTTGACCTACCTCCCATCAATAGAATACCTGCGTAGTTAAATATTCACCCTCAGGAAGGACCCCGACCTTGGTATTGCTGAGATTGAGGATGCCAGGAAGAGGCTCTATCAAAAGAGAATATTATAAATAATTGCTTTCAAATCAAAAAGGAGGAGAGGCGAGATGAGAGACGATGATTTCTTCAAGGATACATCTAGAAAAACTTTGGAAATGAAAGGATTATCAGTTGAATTTCCTGTCCTGTATTATGACTTCCGTTTTACAACATGTATTTTTACCGCCAAGATTAATCGATTAAAAAAGATGCTTCCACATCCACAATTCGTACCAATTCAGATATGGCCAGGAACTGGCATGTTAGCCATTACTGCTTTCGAATATCGAGACACCTCTATCGGACCCTACAATGAAGTGGCTATAAGCGTTCCTCTAAACTTTCCACCAGCAACGTTTTTAGGTAAACATTCTGCTCTCTCCATGATGCACAATAATATTTTTCCGGTCTACATTCATCAACTCCCGGTAACAACAGAAATTGCACGAGATGGCGGGATCTATTTCTATAACTATCCTAAGTTTCTGGCTGAGATTATTTTCCAAGATCGACAAGATTTTTTAGAGATAACTCTAAAAGAAGGAGCCGAGCTAATCCTGAAATTGCTTACAAAAAAACTCTCTTTCAAAAAATCTGAGCTGTTTGAATTCCACACATTTTCCCTGGGAGAGCGAACGATCATGCATTCTCTGATCGAGGGGCGTGCTTCCAAATTTGGCCAAAAGATGTGGGGAAAATGTGGTGAATTGGAACTTGGCTCTCACAGAATCAGTGATGAGCTTAAGAATCTCAAGTTGAGTAAATCTGCACGGAGTGGATTTTGTGGTGAAAATACAATGAGCAAACTCTACGATCCTGATCAGCTATGGGATAAAGATACTATAAAGCTTGTTTCCAGTTGAAGATGCGAGGAAGAGGCTGGCTGGGTTGATGAGTCAATAATCTTATTACTACCGCTAAAAAATGTCTGATAAAAGTTTATATTCTATACCTGACTTTATTTAAGAAAAATGTTATAATATCCACAGTCAAGAAAGGTTCCCCATATAATGGAGAGCCGGTTTCTTTCTGTAGGAAATCCCCTTGTTAAAGTGGCAACCTCCAGTCTGGGACATTGATAATTTTATGAAAGGAGTACGTCACTATGATTATTGGAACTGTGAAATGGTTCAATAGCAGCAAAGGCTTTGGCTTCATTGAACAGGAAGATGGTCCGGATGTATTTGTTCATCATTCAGCAATCAATGCAACCGGTTTCAAGTCTCTCAATGAAGGCGATAGAGTTACCTTTGACATAGAGCAGGGACCAAAGGGACCTGCGGCTACAAAGGTCACTGTAATTTAACTCTCTATCTCTAAGCAATAAAAGGGCACTTTCTCAAACCTGAGGCAGTGCCCTTTTTCTTTATCCAATTTCTTAGATCCGCAGTCCAGAAATGAGCTTTGCTCTTACCCTCCTCAGAGAAAAAATAAAATGGCATTTCTGTCCCGATATCTCCAGCGTAATAATGAGGAAATTCCATGAAACTGCCCTTATTAAATATTACGAGGATGGTCAAGTCAACTCTAAGTTGACAGCAAGTTATTCTTTGTAATAAAAATAGAGAGTATTTCGGGGAGTGAATGGATCAAAGTCCTGAACCTCGCTTCAAGAAGCTCAAGGAATGAGTCAAGCGCGAAGGGGAAAATTTTGAAGCTTGAAAAGGCTGCAATTACGAATTGAGAGAGCATAAAACTGGTGAGGTCAGCTTGATTAATAAGTTTAAATAAATTAGGATTTTAGCAAATAGGGAATAATGGCCATCAAGTGCCCAAAATGCAACGCCGATAATCCTGACACCAAGCAATTCTGTGGGGAGTGCGGCACTCAATTACCATCTCTTGAGGATGCCAGAGTGACAGAAACCCTAGAAACACCCAAAGAAGAGCTAACAACAGGCTCCACGTTTGCTGAAAGGTACCAGATTATTGAAAAGCTAGGTAAAGGTGGAATGGGTAAGGTCTATAGAGCGATCGATAAAAAGCTGAATGAAGAAGTGGCAAATGTAGGTATGTCAGACCCTCCTGGACACTTTGTGTTATTTTGTAAGCTACAGAAAGGAGGTCTGAGAGTTATGACAAGAATTTTGAGGAAGTTTTCTCTGTTCAGGATGATATTGCTCAGAAAATTGCCAATGCTTTAAAAATTGAAGTGTTAGGGGGAGATAAAACACAGATCATAACTCATTATACCAATGATCCTGCAGCGTATGAGCTGTACACGAGAGGCTATTTTTTCTTGGATAAGAGAGGGAAGTCAAATATTGAAAAGGCAGTTGAGTGTTTTGATATGGCCATCCAGAAAGATGCCAATTATGCCCTTGCATATTTGGGACTTGCTGAATCCTATGTGAATTTAGGAGATTGGGGATATCTTCCCTCAGTTGAGGCCTATCCCAAAGCAAGAGAAGCAGCAAACCGGGCGCTTGAGATAGATAATTCCCTTTCAGAAGCCTACTGTGTGCTTGCCATGGTTAAGTACACGTTTGATTGGGACTGGGAGAAGGCAGAAGAGTTGTTTAAATTGTCTATCTCTCTGAAGCCAAATTATTCTGATGCCCACAGAGAGTATGGATTGTATTTAACGAAATTGAAACGATTTGATGAAGCCCGCAAAGAATTAGAGAAAGCTCGGGAGCTTGATCCTGTTTCGCTTATCATTCTTTCACATGTAACTTGGCCATTACGCTATTCCGGTCAATATGATGAAGCCATAAAACAATTAAAGCGGATTCTCCAGATGGACCCTGATTTTGGACCAGCTCAAAGTTATCTTGCTGAAGGTTATTTTTGGAAGGGGATGTACGATGAAGCGATGGAGCTGTACCAAGAATTTGGCGGTGGAATTGGATTGGCAAGGTGTTACGTAAAAATGGGAAAAATGGACGAAGCAAAAGAAATCATAAATCGATTATCTTCAAGGCAAAATATTAATCCCAGAGATCTCGCTGGATTTTATTTTATGATTGGAGAAAATGACCAAGGATATGATTGGCTTGAAAGGGGAATTGAAAATAGACATTATGGCCTCACCTTCCTTAAAATCCACGAGGCATTTGACAATATCCGCTCAGACCTTCGCTTTAAGGCGATTATGAAGAAGGCAGGTCTGGATAAATGAAAAACAGCTGTCTGTAGTTCTCATCACTCCGGCTGAATTCTTTGCATTTTTTAAAAAATAGGAAACCCGGGTGTTTTTTTTACTCTTGTTTGTTCTAGATAGAGATAAAATCTGCGGCGAGCATTCCTGTATGGAAGGCCGTTGGAATGCCTCCCAGAAAAAGCTCGGAAGCTGCGAAGATTCCCACCATCAACAGGTTCGAAACAGGCGTTTCCACCAGGATTTTGCCTCCCAGGGCTTTTTCGTTCTTGACACCCCAGGTCCATCCTGCCAGAGAGCCCCGGTATCTCTGGCCCCAGTCCTGGTAGGTCAGGGGAGTAGCGATTTCCCTGACTTCCACAGCAGAGCCGAGCCCTGGAAGGATGTTTTCAACAGTCTGCACCAATGAGCGGGCCAATTTTTCCTTGTAAGGCCTGTACTCAGGTTTTCTCTTTTTCTCCCCTGTCCGGTAGTCTGAGAAATGATCGTAGGGGAAGCCCACCCGAAGCACCAGCGCAGCTTTTTCGGGAGGAGCCAGTTCGGGAGCATTGGCCGACCAAAGACAGATCTCGATCTCCCGGTTGTCGAAATCTTCCAGTTCCGGCGTGATCTCTGGATCGTACCAGCGGCGGTAGAAGAGGTGGGATGCCCTCATGGAATTCAGGTTGACTTTGTCCGGGTCCACACCCAGATAGACGCACAATTCGGATCGAGTATAGGGAATTTTGGCGATATCATTCAGAAACTGCCTTTTCACCGCCTCTTCCTCCACGAGTTCGAAAAAAGTCCTTTTATAGTCCGCATTGGACACAATCCAGTGCGCCTGGTAAACCTGCCCGTTCTCACAAACCACGCCATTCGCTTTCCCGGCCTGTATTTGAATTTTTTTGACAGGACATTTCGTTATCAATTCCCCTCCGAAGCCCAGGAATGCCTCCACCATCAGGTCGGTCAAGCCGTAGATGCCGCAGGAAGGAGACCAGATGCCCTCAAAAGACATGATGTTCCACATCAAGGCAAGGTTCAGAAAAGACATTGCCGGGAGATGAGTGCCCTGGGAGCCCAACAGATTTTTGATGATTTGGCTGTCGAAGTGGCTGTCCAGCAAGGCGCTGCAGGGTGTGGCGGAGAGGTCTTCGATGAGACGGATCTTATCTCGTGTGTCATCATCCAATCTCTCGAGAGCCATCTTCTTTCTCTCTCCGAGCAGGTAATCCGGATGCCAGGAAGAGATGTCCTCGATCGAGGCAATCGCTCTGCCGAGTTTCTCAAAGAAAACATCGATCTTTTTCTCATCCGGAAACGTCATTTTCAAATCTTCTTTGAATTCTTCGAAGGGACGGCTGTAAACGGTATCGAAATGAGGGGTGACGAGCTGGAAGTGGTTTCGTTTGAAATCGATCTTTTTCTCGATGCCGAGATCTTTTAAGAAATTCGCGACTCTGTGCGGGAAGCTGAAGCTCATGGGGCCCATGGGAAAGGCGTATCCATCTCTGTGAAAGATGTAGCTCGTCCCGCCGGCATGATGGTTCTTCTCGAGCAGCAGGACTTTTTTCCCCGCTTTGGCGAGCTTCGCTGCACAGCTCAAACCGCCGATGCCGGATCCGATGACGATGACATCATATTTCATGGTGGTCTCATTTCCTGTGCGGCTTCTCTGCTCCAGCCCGGAGATCTTCTGCGGTGAAGCTGAAAAAAGTGTGAGCGGAGAGTATACCACAGTCTGTGCGATTGATTCCAAATTTTCCATGTGCTAGAATACAATTCCAAAATCGTGATGCAGTAACAGTCAGGCAAGCCGATGCGTCAGCCCTCGGATTTTCTCCATCGAGAAACAATGTCATTACGAGGGCCGAGGGTCCGTGGTAATCTCATATAATAAGAGGCCGCCACGCTCCGCTCGTGACACCCGTTCTCCTCCGGATGGCTTCCTCACAGGCTCACCTGACAGGTGTTGAACTTTTCGCGAAAATGGAGATGCTTCCAATCGAGGGGAAAAACGCAGGCATAAAAAATTAGTAAAGACTAATGAGAAAAACGACTCAATACATAAAAAAAATTCTAATGGTATCTTTTGTGCTTGCAGGCTTTTTCTCGATCATTATGAATATAAGTTCCGGGCCTCTATTTCCGCAGGAGAAAGAAAAGAAAGGAATTTCCTATGATATCGCCGTCAGCGCCATCTCCATCGCTGTTTCGGTTCAGGACAAAAAAGGGCTGTACATCCGGGACCTTGATAAAGAGGATTTTTCGATCTATGAGAACGACGAAAAAAAGGAGATCACCTATTTCAGCCACGATTTCGACGCTCCCTTGAGTTTGACCGTTCTGCTGGATGTGAGTGGAAGCATGGCTCTCCTGGACAGGCTGAAAGAAAGCAAGGAGGCCCTGAAATATCTGGCAACCTATCTTCTCGACGAGAGCGATGAAGTCTCTCTCCTGATTTTTGCCGACGGACAGGTGGAAGTGGCTGTGAACTTTTCAAAGGACAAGAACGATTTTTTTGAAGTTCTGGAGGAGACCGAGGCTTATGGACAGACGGCCTTGAACGATGCCGTGGGGGTTTCTCCCGAATTTGCGAACAGAGGGAGTTTTGAGAAAAGAGCCCTTCTTTTGGTTACGGATGGAATCGAAAATGACAGTGAGTACTCTCCCGATCAGGCCATCGAAGTCGCGCGGAGGGTGGATGTCCCCATCTATACCATCGGATACAAAATTCCCTTGAGTGAGCAGTATTTGGAGAAATATAAGAGAACCCAAGGGTTGACGGCCTTCGGTATCATGGACTCTCTGGAAAGGTTTTCGTCCGCGACCGGAGGCAAGGCCTTTTTCTTGGATAATGCCTTCGATTTCAAGCACACTTTGAGGATGATAAAAAGAGAGCTCAGCCATCAGTATATCCTCGGATACACATCCTATACCGATCCCAAAGACGAGTATCGAAAAATAACGGTCACCACTTCGAAAAAGAATTACAAGGTGAGAACGAGAGAAGGGTATTACAGTGGGGAGAAGAAAGAATCGTGATGTTCGATCACGGTTCTGGAAATGTTAATATCCAGAAGTTTTTTGTTTTGTAAACACTATGTCTTGTGCTATGATAACACTATCCGAGTAGAGGAAAGGGAGGAAAAAATGAAAATAAACAGAATCGCCTTCCTGACGGGGGCATTCCTGCTCATCGGCTTGTTCGCCGTCACGGGATGCGCCACCAAAAAATATGTGTCGGGAGAAGTGGCTACTCTGGACCAGAAAGTGGAAGGGGTAGAGACTGCGGTCGAAGAGAACCAGAAAAGAATCCAGGAACATGACGAGCGGTTAGCCACCCTCGGTTCGTTGATCAAGGAGCAGGAAGCCCAGATGAAACAGCAGAAGTCCGAATTGGACAGCAGGATAAGCGAGGTCAAAAAAGCGGCTCAGGGAAAATTGATCTTCGAAGAGGTTCTGAAGAACGATGACGCGAAATTCAAGTTCGACAGCTATGAATTGAGCGATGATGCCGAAGCCATGCTGGATGAGTTCGTTCAATTCCTGATCGAGCAGGACAAGGGCGTGTATCTGGAGATTCAAGGGCATACCGATAGTACGGGACCGGAAGCCTGGAATTTGATTCTGGGGGAGAAGAGAGCCGAAGCCGTGATGGATTATCTCCACAAGAAGTACAATATCCCTCTCCACAGAATGGAAGTGATCAGTTACGGCAGCGAAAAGCCCGTGGGCGACAATTCGACCCGTGAGGGGAGAGCTGAGAACAGGAGAGTGGTCATTTTAGTGTATGAATAGATAGAGAATAGGCATATCTTTTAAATCGTTTGCATCTTATCTGAATCATTTCTTTACGCCCTGGCAAATTCCTCTAAGGATCATTGCGCTGACTCCGCTTTTTTTACACAGTGTGGCGGAGAAAGAATATTTATCCGGGCATCATTGTCCACTGCCTTATGAACCTCGGCGGTTCATTTGCAGCAGCGATCTCAATCATCAGCCTTAACTGATATTAACGCATTAAGTAATGTGATACTGTCATGGCGAGTGACCAAAGGTCGCGCGGCCATCTCATAAGGGTTTGCTTCGCTATGCTCGCAACAAGGCTTCACTTCATTTGCAACAACGGATCGCCACGTCGCCCCACTTCTCGCGATGACCCGGGAATTAATACGTTCATAATAGCTTCGGAATATCAAGAAATCAATTTTCCGCAGCTTGCTCCACCCGGCCGCCGAGGTGTATACCCAGAAACTTTTCCATGGCCCTGTAGAAGTCGAAGCGGTTCTCTTCATTGCGGAAGCCGTGGCCTTCGTTATCCTTAACCATGTACTCGACTTCGATGCCCCGTTCTCTCAAAGCTTCGACGATCTGATCCGATTCGCCCTTGTTCACCCGGGGGTCATTGGCACCTTGTGCGACCAGCATCGGAACCTTGATTTTGTCTGCATGAAAGATGGGTGAGACCCTCTCCCACAATTCCTTGTCTTTCTCCGGATGTCCCATCATTTCGTAAAACATCTCCCGCATCGGCTCCCAGTAGGGCGGGACGGATTTCATCAGGGTGAAGAGGTTGGAGACGCCGACGTAATCCACGCCGCAGGCATATAAATCGGGTGTGAAGGCAACTCCGGCCAGGGTGGCGTATCCTCCGAAGGACCCTCCGTATATGCCCACGCGATCAGGGTCGGCGATTCCCTGTTCGATCAACCAGTTGACTCCATCCGTGATGTCGTCCTGAATTGCCAGACCCCACTGTTTGAATCCAGCCTCCCAGAATTCACGTCCATACCCGGTCGAGGTCCGGAAGTTCATCTGAAGAACACCGTAACCGCGGTTTGCCAAAAACTGCACTTCTGGATTGAAACCCCAGACATCCCTGGCCCAGGGGCCGCCGTGCGGATTGACCACGATCGGGAGATTCTCCGGCTTTAATCCTTTAGGGAGAGTCAAGTACCCGTGGATGATCAAACCATCCCGGGATGTGTACTGGATGGGTTTCATTTCGGCCAGTTCTTCTTCGTTCAGCCAGGGACTGACATCGGCCAGTTTCATGAATTCATCTGTCTCACGGTCGAGGTAGTAATAAGCCCCCAGGGACCGGTCGCTGTAGGTGCGGACAAGGACCTTGGTCTCATCCCGGCTCATGTTGGCAACGACCACCTCGCCCCCGGGCAGCCTCGCCTCCAAATTTTCCTGGAGCTGTCTCCGGTCTTCGTCCAGGAAATGGTAGTGCCTTTTCTCGGTGAGATAGACCACTCCGGTGATGACTTTGCGCTTGTCCGACCTCAGGAGTCCCGAGACATCGACCTCGGGATGTTCGTAAATGAGCCGGGTGGTCTCCTTGGTGTCGATATCGTATTCGAAGATTGCGGTTTTGTCCCTGCCGATATTGGAGGCCACATACAGATTCTGGTTGTCGAAAGTGAAAAACAGGGGCGCCAGAGTCTCCTTGAAGTTGGTGGTTATAAGCGTCTGGAAGTCGTCCTTTTCGGTTGGGCGGTACAGCACACTGGTGTTGACGCCATCGGTCGTCGTCACGATACGCAGTTTGCCGTCATGATCGGTCTGCCAGCCTGTGTAGGTGCCAGGATTTTCGGCAATCATCTCCATATCCCCGGTGTTAACATTGATCCTGAACGCATCGAAGAAGCGTTTGTCCCGGTTGTTGATGGCGATCAATATGTGCTCATCGTCGTTTTTCAAGTCATCGATCAGTTGAACCCGAACCTTTTCGAAGGGGGTAAGGGTTTTCTCTTCGCTCCCGTCGATATTGACGGCATACAATTTGAAATTTTCGTCTCCTCCCTTGTCCTGCACATACGCGATGCGCTCGTTGTTGGCCCAGAAATATCCGGCGATATCCCTCTCTGTCGCATGGGTGATGCGGGTCGCCTCCTCTTCACCGATTTTCTGCACATGGACATTGAGACGCTTTTCCCACGGCTGCATAAAGGCCAGATGCGTCCCATCAGGGGAAAGAGAAAATGCTGTCTTTTCCGGGTTGCGGAAGAAATCCTCCATCGGGATCAACCGCGGCATCTCCTCCTTGGGAGCGCAGCTCGCAATCAAGACTAGAAGACAAAAAACTGAAGCTATAGTCCGGACACGCATAAAAACCTCCTTTCTGGAATTCAAAGTGTTATCTCTCTAAGTATTATACGAAAACAGCATCAATTGGTTATGTTTATTTTATAGCTTGAACGTCTCCATTTCCCTGATAGTGCCTATATCGGTCGGGGAAACCGAATATCCGCGTCCCTTTTGGACTTGAATTCGCTTCCTTCGTTCCACTCAGGAAACCTGGATTCCATGCTCAGGCGGTAGCCGATCATAAAGTACATATGCAGGTCGTCCCGCATGCCGCTCAAATCCCAGCCGGGATCGAACTCGTCAGAAGGTTGATGGTATTTTTCTCTGACATAATTTTCCTGTTGGGTCCGTCCCCATTCCTCCCCCTTTTCCAGATGCTGAATACCTGAGCCGGCATTCAAGGCAGGGACGCCCTGCCTGGCGAAGGGAAAATGGTCGGAACGGAAAAAAGAGCCTTTCTCCGGTGTGGGATTGGGAAGGACCACCCTTCCCACTTCCTCGGCATAGGCTTTGACATATTCGTCCAGCTCGGACTGGCCATAGCCGACGATCCGGATATCCTTCATCCGGCCGTAGATGTTCAGACTGTCCATGTTGATGACGGCAGCGGTTTTGTTCAAAGGATAGATGGGATGGGTGGCATAATATTCAGATCCCAGGAGACCCTGCTCTTCGGCTGTAACCGCCAGGAAGAGGATCGACCTCAGGGGAGGAGAGCCGAGCTTCTGAAAGGCTTCGGCCACTTCGATCAGAGCCGCCGTGCCGGTGGCATTGTCCAGGGCTCCGTTGAAGATTTGGTCGCCTTCCAGGTTCGGATCCCTGCCGAAATGATCCCAGTGTGCGGTGTAGATGATGTACTCATCCGGCCGCTCGGAACCGGGAAGGAGTCCGATGACATTTCTGGATACAGCTTTTCTGATGCTGTTTTCCAGGGCAAGGCTGGCTTTCAAACCCAAAGGGACGGCTTTGAATCCAGGTTTTGCCGCAGATTCTTTCAAATCGTCATAATCCTGACCTGCGGTTTCAAAAATTGTCCGGGCTGTGTCCAGGGTGATCCAGGACTCCACGGCACATCTGGAGGCATTGCCGTCTTCGGAAACGAGACTGAAGTTGGGCCCGGTCCAGCCTTTCCGGACAACGTTCCAGCCGTAGGCAGCGGGTTCGGTCTCATGGACGATGACCGCACACGCAGCCCCCTGCCGTGCGGCTTCCTCGTATTTATAGGTCCAGCGGCCGTAATAGGTCATGGCCCGTCCTTTAAAAAGCTCCGGATCTTCGGTGGCAAACCCGGGATCATTGACCAGCATGACCACGGTTTTCCCTTTTGCATCCACGCCTTCATAGTCATTCCACTCGTATTCGGGGGCCACGATACCGTAGCCCACAAAGATCATATCGGAATTCTCCACCGACACTTTTTCCTGAACACGCAGGGTCAAACCCACGAAGTCATCTTTGAAAGCAAATTCGAGAGGCTTTTCGCCACCTGTGACCACGAGTCCTAATAGAGGGCTGGCCGTGATCTCGACCAGAGGGACTTCCTGGAAAAAACTCTCTCCGTTTCCAGGCTTCAGCCCCACTTTTTCGAATTCTTTTTTCAGAAACTCGATGGTTTTCTCCTCGCCGGGAGAGGCCGGAAAACGGCCTTCGAACTCATCGGAGCTGAGAATTGCCACATCCTGGGCAAGCTCGTCTGTGTTCAGGCTGGCTGCGGCAGCCTCGATATCATGCTCTTTGCTGGTGCACGATACATAAATAAACATGAAGATAGAAAAAAGCAGTATGCAGAAGATAAATTTTTTAATCATCGAAAAACTCCTCAAAAAACACGATCCATTCATTGAAAATTCACTTCCAGCGGCTTCCTCTCCTTGGAAGAAGCGGCCTGGATATCCTGGATCTCTTTCCAGGTATTGGTGTCCGGTTCTCCTACCCGGATGGTGTATGCGCCGGGGGCGAAGACCTTGGGCTGAAAGGACTGCCCGTTGATCCTCAACGTATAGATTATCTCGCCTGTCTGCTGCTCCATGATCTGAACGACCGGATTCTGCAGTCCTTTGACCCGGATTTCGGGCAGCCAGGCTCGAGCCGTCCTGCCGCAGTTGTGCAGTTGGTTGATCCGGATGGGCCACCCGGGAAAAGGCTCATCCTCTTCCGGGTCGGCCCAGTAGGGCCAGTTGGCCAGCTCGATGTCGCGGCTGTCTTTGTAAAATGTGATCACGCTGTAGCCTGTGGACAGCTCATGGTGCCGGGCAGGATGGATGTTGGTTCGCTGGGGATTGGCCACGGCATACACCGTGACTTTGTTTCCGAATCCATCCTCGAAATCACCGGTGTACTTCGGGCTTTCAGGCTTCCGGTTCCTGCCGGGCTCAGGCGGCCACCAGCGCCGCGGAAAGATGTTGCCTGTGGCAGGAGATACGATCACATATCCGGAGTCGCGCCATTCTTCCACACCGTATTGGCTGGTGTTTGCGAGGTGCTGGTCTCCCACCATGTGTGTGGCAAAAGCCTTGCGGAACTTTTGGATGGCCTTGTCCCGCCCGATCTGGGGCCAACCGTTGGAATCGAAGTCTGCCACCTGCCTATCTCCCTCCAGGTAGGTCCCCGGCTCAGGAATCTCCAGGCCAGGCACCACACCGTCATCCTTGGCGGTTTCAGGAAGTGTGGCGACATTGGAAAACAGCGTCTGGGACACCACGGCCTTCATCCAGGTCTGATTGGACCAGTCACCCGCCCAGTCTTCCAGGAAATTCAACTGGCGTTCTCCCAAGAGAACGGCGTCCGGGATCCGGGATTTCTGTTTCACATCCCAGGCAGGATTCTGTACCCAGCCGTTATAGATCTCTGCTTCTGGAAACAGAGGTTTGGGAGCGGATTTGAATTTCCGGTCCTCGATGACCGCGATGCTCAACCCGCCGATATTGCATTCCGTGAAATACACGCCGATGCCCTGTTCGACAGGACGCGGGTCATAGGGATCGGGCAGATGGCTGGTTTGTGTGGCCTGGACCATGTTGACGAACTCCGGGGACATCTTGTAGCCGCCCTGATCCTGAGCCGCCGCACCCTCCAGTCCCGGAGGCGCCGCCTTCCCTCCTGCGCCCCACAGGTTGCCGTGATAGACATCGTGATCGTCGGGGATGGCGATGGTGGGAACTGTGGTGGTCAGTTCTTTATTGGAGATACACCAGAGATACCACTTGTAGAGATAATCGAGAAAGGCGTGTTCGCGGTCGGCCCGGGTGGGAGAAGCCCCTTCATACACCTGGTCACCGGCGAAAAACATCACGTCGGGTTTGTGCTTCTTCAGGCGCTCTACGAGTTCTGCATGGGGATACAGAATTCCCCAATCCCAGGGGAACCATTCCCCGTCCAAACCGACCCAGGAGGTCCTTTCGGGTTTGATGACCTGCTCGACACAGCTCATCGAGATCATAACCAGCCTGTCTTTATCCGAGGGATCTTTTCGAATAATCCCTTCCAAGGCGTATCTTTCATTCTCCTTGCGCTTCAAGACATATTCTACGCGGTAGGGCACATCGGTTTGATGCGGCCAATCCTCGATCTTGAAGGCTGCTGTGTACGAAGGATGACTCAACGTGGATGCGGCAGTCAGCTCCCAATCCTCCCGGCTGCGGAGAAAGAGTTCCACCTGCTGGTTCTCCTGCTCGGAGAGAGGCATGAACTGTGCGGTCAGCTTGAGTGTTCCTCTGCTGAGGGTATATAGCGCCGTGACTATAGGGCCCAGGTTTCGACCGGGATGATGTTCCAGCTTCGATCCGGAAACCTCCCAGTTGCTGAAAGCAAACCGGCTGTCGTCTTCTCCTGAATATCCGCTGTGGGAAACCAAAGCGATATTTCCCGCCAGCCGATCCGGCGGCAGTTCTTCGATGACCAGTGTTGAGAGGGTGTCATTTCGGGCAGAGTCAATGGCCTCGAGAATCAGGCTGCAGCCGTTATTTTGAGGCTTGAGTTTCAGATCGAGCCGTATCTCATCCCACGCCACGGGCTCTTTTTGCTGGTAAACCAGATACTCGTCCTTTTGCTCGAAGTCTCTGACAAAGAGCCGTCCCTGGCAGTCGCAGCCTGCGAAAAGGCCGGCCTGTGCTCCGTATGCGTGATGGATCAGGGAAGCCATCCGGTAATCCAGGTCTTTTCCTGCGCCTAAAAGATATCCTGCCGCCGCTTCTGTGTGGTTTCCACCGCCGATCTTGCGAATAGTGACAGTACTCCACAGTTTTCCCTGGGTATCTTCGAGCCTGGCGGTGGTCAGGTGAAGGGTCCGCATGGGAAGCGTGCTCAAGCATTCCACCCTGCCTCCGGAGACACGCCAATCCTGAAGCCGGTTGGCCCAAAGCTCCGGGCCGGTCCAGGCGCCGTCCGGCGAGAACTCCCATCGGGACCGGTATTCAGGCTCTTTCGATACGGAGCAAAAGGAAAGCAGCAGCACCAGAGACAGAAAAACCAGGTTCATGCTTCCGAGAAACATCCATAAGAGGCGGGATGAGTTTTTCTGTTTTGCGGTTTTGGGCATGGCTTCCTCCCTGTGGGAAGATAAGCCGAATATAGCACATCGGATGTTCGCTTATCAATTCTATTTACTTTTTAGCTTTGTCCCAAAGTGACGAGAATGAGGTATCGTGTTAAGGAGCAGGGAAATGTCTCCGCTCTAGTTCAGATTTTTAACGCCATTCCTTCACCGTCCTTCTCGGCGCCTGCGGAACTGCGCATGATCCATCCAAACCTTTGGACTTTAACCTCTGTTAATCCGAATCTAAAACCTTTGGAATCGTCGTGCTCAATACATCCTCGGCGTCCGACAAGGCCGGATTCCCTCGAAGGACGGTAGCGGAAGGCTAAATCTTCAATGCCGCTCCGACATTTCCTGCTCCTTTATTCCGATTTTATTTCCCGTCACTTTGGGACAACCTCGATTTTTTATTGACCCCGGCGCTCCGGTTGTGATAGGCTCATGGCACAACGTGGCATGTAAAAAGTCTTGAAACGCCTCATGGGGATTGGGAAGATTTTTCCAATATAAATCTCGGTAATGGGAGGGAAAGAAAATGACTGCAAAAAAGATTTTACTCAGTCTGCTGACTGTATTTTTCGTTTTCCTTATTTTCTCTCAAGCACTTGCAGATTGGAGAACCGTTCAAAAATTCAAAGGAGTAAATGTTCCCTTCGACATGAAACATGAAGACCTCATCATGGAAAAGGGAAAATTCGATTTCGAGATCTTGAGTGAGCGGAGCCTCAACATCTTTCAACTCAAAATCTACAAAAAGGGAAAGTCACTCTGCGGCATAACAGGAAATGTGTTGAGAGACGGACTGCCCGGAGCCCGGGGGGAGAAGATGGAAGAAGTTCCCGATGAACCGACCTTGCAGATGAAGAGGATTCCGGTAAAAAAAGCCCTTTACATCATATTTGAAACCGGAAAACTCACGGAACTGTTCCCGGGATTCGTCATCCGATTCGAGCTGGAGTATCTCTGATCAGAATTTGATTTTGGGATGTGCTTGAGAAGGGAAGCATAGCAGCCGGCCAATATCCAAGCATTAATTCTGCGTCATCGCGAGGAGTGGAACGACGTGGCGATCCGTTGTTGCGAATGAAGTGAAGCCTTGTTGCGAGCATAGCGAAGCAAACCCTTATGAGATGGCCGCGCTTCCTTCGGTCACTCGCCATGACAATGTCACATTAATTAATGCGTGGATATCGGTGAACCGCAGGAAAACCCTGCAAATGTGGATCTCTTTAACGGATGCTTCGGAGGGTGAGGAAGGCTTTTTCAGCCATTTTTTCCTGGAATGCGGCCAGCTCTTCGGGTGTATGCCGCTCCTTCAGGAATGCCCGGGTCATCTCGATGATTTCGTTCTCCACCTTTAAGATCAGGGGCAAGAAACCCGTCCCTTCGGAATTGTCCAAGCGGGTGAGATCGACATAGTCATCTTTGTTGCCTTCTTTGAAGGGGCGGATGATATCCTTTATCCTGAGGGACTCCTGCCACATCGGGGCTTCCTCGCCTGTCCAGAGTTTTTCCGGGCTCGTTCCTGCCTCTACCCACAGCGGAAGGGCCGCGGCGCACAGCGGTTCCCCGGGTATGACCCACATGGTGGCCAGAGATTCCGGTTGGGAAGGAGCCTTTCCTGTGATCACCACCGCGGATGCCGTAGAGGGGCGGTCGATGCAGTCTCTGGTGAAGATCCAGGCATTTTCGCTGGCTGGGATTTTTTTTAAATCGTCCATGGATGGATGCTCGAGGAGGACATGGCCGAGGTCTCTTGTAAAATGGGACAGTATATCCTGAAAATCGATGGGCTTCCCCTGTAATCCATGGAAGAGCCGGCTGGCCCTTTCGAACCGGAGATAGCCCGCTCCTTTTCCCTCGGCCCCGCTTCGCGAATAGTTGGTATTGACGATGTATTTTTCAGGAGCAGAGGAAGCGTCGATTTTTTCACAGCCGTGATTATGGAGTTCGAAGATACAGGCGTTGCCCTCACCGTCGATCACGCCGTAATTGGCCCAGCTTCCCAGGTCCGGGCCGAGGTTGGCCTGGATGTAGGCCTCGAAGTCCCGCACGCTCCTGCAGGTCCTCAGCGCATCGGCCATGATGATTCCCTCGTGATCTTCCGCTTCTCCGGATTTCCTGGGGAGGTTGTAGGCGACCGTGTTCATGATGGCAAATCCCGCAGAGTTCAATCCCGCATAGGCCTCCCGGCCGGAAGGACAGGATGCATTGACCAGGGCCAGATAGCTGAAGGGCTTGTCTTCGACATAGACCACTTTGTTGGACAGCACTCCTGTGTCCCTGTTCTTCCAGAGCATGGGCGTTCCTTCGGATGAAGCATGGACGCTGACCACGGCAGAGGTGCACTGTTCCTGATTGCTGTATGATGCGCCCAGAAAAGCCCAAAAAACCACCAGGACAAAGAAGATTTCTTTGTTTCTTACTTTCATGGGTCCTCCTTCAGGGAAGAAATATTCTATCACAAAAATGTTCGAACATTTCGCACCATGTTTCCTTTGATACACAGCCAGGGCTTTCTCGAGAATCCAGGCGCCCTATTTTATGGCGACGCATTCGCAGCCCTCGAGGAAACCGGCATCCACATCGGCTCCATGGCCGGGCGTTTCGGGAAGGGTGATCTCTCCTGCCTGGTATTGGGCTCCCCCCACTACAGGATCGTCCTTGAGGGCCAGATAGCCGTCGAGGTCGGCATAACGGATGTTCGGACGGGCGGAGACAACATGGGCAGCCGCAGTCAGCCCCAACCGGGTCTCCATCATGCATCCCACCATGCACCGGATGCCCGAGCCCTCGGCGATGGCATTGATTTTCAGGGCCGTGTGGATTCCTCCGGCCTTGGCCAGCTTGATGTTGAAAAAGTCGCAGCATCCCATGGAGGCCAGCTTGAACGCATCGTGATGGTCGAAAAGCGACTCGTCAGCCATGATCGCGATGGAGGTGTTCTGCCGGATACGCCGCATGTTCTCGTAATCCCAGTAAGCCACGGGCTGTTCGCAGTATTCGATTCCCATGGGCTCCAGGGATTTGAGCACGGCGACAGCGGTGGTGTAATCCCATCCTTGGTTGGCATCGATGCGGATGGGAAGGTCACTGCCTATGGCCTCGCGGATTTTCCGGATTCTCTGGATATCCTGGTCTGCGGTGGTTCCCAGTTTGACTTTTATCGCCTGAAATCCCTGGTCCTTGTAGCCGGCGGCTTTCTGGGCCATGGAGTCCGGATCGGCTATGCCGATGGTGTTGTCGGTCCAGAAAGAGCGCCTGCCGCCCCCGATCAAAGCATACAGAGGAAGTCCGGCCGCCTTTCCCAGGATGTCATACAGGGCCATGTCAAAAGCGCTGCGAAGGGTGCTGTTCCGGACAAGGAATCTGTCGATCTCTCTCATCCTGTTTTCGATATCCAAAGGGTCTTTGTCCAGGATAAGTCTGGCAAGATCTCCGGCGCCAGCCGCGTCGATCGCCTGGGTCTCTCCTGTAATGCCCCACGTGGGATTGGCCTCGCCCATTCCATAGATTTCCTGGTTTGTGTTGATCCTGATGAACAGGCTCTGGGCTCTTCGAATCTCCATGATGGCGATCCGGAAGGGCTCTCTGAGTTCGATATCGGACTTGTAGATATCGACACCGGTGATTTTTAAACCTTGCTTCATGATTCCTCCTCCCGTTTGATTTTTATCTGTACCGGGCCGCTCCCCAGAAGGTCCAGACAATTCTTTCAGACGGCTTAGCTGTCGCCAGGCTGACAACCACGTAAACGACGACCGAAGTCAGGACAGAGATGAACGATGGATGAGTGCCCCAGACCTTGAGCTGGGGAACCACCGTATAGGCCAGGCCGTAGATCAGAGTTCCCCAGAGGATAGAGGCTATGGTTCCCCACTTGTTCCCCCTTTTCCAGTGCATGCCCAGCAGGATGGGTCCGAAGGTGGCAGAGACCAAGCCGCCGATGGAGAAAAAGATGATCCACTGGATGAGCTGCGGCTGGAACAGGGCCACAGCGATGGCGATGCTCAGGCATCCTGTCATGGTCACCCTGGAAGCGACCTTGATTTCTTTTCCAGAGACGGCAGGTTTGATCTCCTTCAGGAGATTTTTGGCGATGCTGGAGGTGATGATGATGGCCATGGCAGCCACAGTCGTCTGGATCCCGGCCACGATCCCGGCCAGCACGATTCCCCCGAAGGCCTTGGGCATGACATTCATGGCCAGCCAGGGTGCGATCTCGTCGGGGACCGCGAGGTCAGGGACGATGGCTCTGGCCATGGCCCCGGCCAGGCAGAGGAGAGTCGTCCATATGAAAACCAGGATGGCTCCCAGCCAGATTCCCCGTTTGAGGGCTCTTGTGTTCTTGTAGGTCAAAGCACCCAGCATGGCATGGGGCATGCCCACGATAAAAAATCCGGACATCAAGGCCAGCGAAAGGGCGAACATCGGCGGGAACTCTCCGTCCATGGTCGGTGAGAGAAACTTCATGTCCAGCGAAGCGATCGCCTGGGTGGATTTCTGGAATCCGCCGGCATAGCTCACCGTGCCGACAAAAAGCATGATGCAGCCTATGGTGATCACGATGCCCTGGAGAAGAGTGGCCAGGGAGGTTCCCCGCATTCCGCCCAGCACACAGTAGACCAGGACCACCACAGAACCCAGGGCAAGCGAGGTAAAATATCCCATGCCCGTCATCTGGGAAATGACCCGCGCAGCTCCCACGAACTGGGTTCCCATGTAGGGGAGAAGGAACACGGTCACCAGTACGGCCAGGAGGATGATGATAGCCTTGCTTTCGTACCGGGCTCTGAACATATCCAGGTAGGTGATGGCATTGACCCTCCGGGCCACCAGCCCGACCATGATGCCGATGGGGGCCAGCAGAAGGAGATTCATGAAGATCTGGTCATTGTTGATCAGCACCCAGGAATAGCCGTAGGCATAGCACATTCCAGGTCCGGCGATGAAGGTTCCTGCCGAGGCCAGACCTCCTGCGATGATCATGGCAACCACGATACCGCCCAGGCCTCTTCCGGCTGCGTAGAATTCCTTTTCGTACTTTTTTATGGGGACCTTTTCCACGATCCGGTAAGACCAGATGCCGATGGCAGCCAGGATGGCGGTGTAAATGACGAAGGACACCACGGCGGGATTCATGCCTCATCCTCCTCGTCTTCTTCCTCCTCGTCTGCCAGAGGAACATCCGGGATGAATTTCTCTGCCACGAAGATCAGCAGGACCACGAACAGAAAGGGAGTAAAAAGGTTTCCGAAAGTCACCCAGCGGGGCAGGCCCAGGACATAGGGTTCGATGCCCAGACTGTAGGAAAGCCCCAGGTAAACGACCAGGTAAGCGGCGAAAAAGATCCAGGCTATTGCGAACACTCGCCGTGCGGCTTTTATTCTCGGATCTTCGATGAATTTCACAGCCTCACCTCCTGAGTTAAATCACTGGTTTATTTTTAATCTGTTTTTAATTATACTGTTATAAAAGCTTTTAATGTTGAGGAAACGATAGAGATGGGAGCAGCAAACCGATGAGACGAACCGTCATTTCAATTTTTCTCACCTGGTGCATCCTTGCCGTGTCCGGACCTGCCCTCGGCTTTCCTTCCGCTTTTCAGAGGGTCGATCCCTTCTATGTTAAGCTCTTCGAAGAAGGAAAGCAATTATGGAGCCAGGGATTATTCACAGAGGCCATCCAAGACCTGGAGATCGCCTATTTCGGATTCCTTAAAAGTCCCGAACCTCTCCTCGAGGCCAGCATCTACCTTATGGTCTGCCACTTCGAGGTCGGCAGCAGAGACCGTGCCGCTTTCTTCAGAGCGAGGCTCATCGATCTCGGTGCAGAGGACAAGCTCTCCGGCCTGGACCTCCCTCAGGCCCTGCTCGAAAAATACCACGAAGCCAGTGCCTACTTCGAGCGCCAGAGGATGGCCGGCCAGCCCGATCCCTCCGCGGTCCAGGACAAATCGCCCCTGATGAGCGAAGAGGCCGTCACACCTCCTCAGAAGAGCCCCTTCTCCAGGATTGCCGAACTCGAACGGCTCATCGAGCGTGACAGGAACAACTTCGGCGCCTACCTGGAGATTGCATCTCTCTACATACAGCACGACAACGCCGGCAGGGCCGAGCCTGTCCTGGAGAAGCTCCTCCAGCTCGACCCTGAAAACTCGGCCGGACGCTTCATGCTGGGCAGGGTTTACCTGATCCAGAAGAAATTCAGGGAAGCTGCGGCTGAATTCGAGAAAGCCCTCCCCGCACTCGACGGCGATATAGAGTTCCACTACCAGTGGGGAATCGCCCTTTACAATCTGAGGGATTTTGAAGGGGCCGGCAGGGAATTCGAAAAGGTCCGGTCCATGAACGCGGGCTACAAGCTCAGCGAGGAATACATGGAGGAGATCGCCAGGCTGAGCGAGCCGGAGACCACTCCCGAAGAGCCAGAAACGGCCCCCGAAGAGCCTGCCGGCGGTCAGCCGGAGACCCCGCCGGAGTCATCCGCTGAACCGGATTATCTCGAGATGGCCCGAAAGGAAGGCAGGCTGAAAAAGAAAATTCAGTATTATATAGAGGCCCTCAAACAGGACCCCTCCCAGATCGATATCTATTTTGAAATGACCGGAGCTTACCGGACAGAGAAAAAGTACCGCCAGGGAATCGACCTCCTCATATATCTGATGGAATATATTCCCAACGATCTCCGCATCTACACCGGGCTTGCCGATCTCTACATTCTCCGCAAATCTTTTCAGGATGCCATCGACATCTGCAGCCAGGGCCTGGCCCTCGACCCCGGCAATTTGGATCTCACCTACCACCTCGGTAGAGCCTATATGGGAAAAAAGCGGTATGACGAAGCTGCCGCTGAATTCAGGAAGATTCTCGAAGAGTCCCCGGAATTCAGGGACGTGCCCGATCTGCTCGAAACCTGCCTCGAAAAGATGGAAAAGAACTCATACCACCGGATGGATCCCTTCATTCAGTAGGAGCCATCTCGAAGCTGTCTCAGGATCTCATCGAATGCGGCAGTATTCTTGAAATTCTCCTGCCAGCGCCGCCTGATTTTGTCCTCAAAATCGGTGCTGTTGTCCGTCAGCAGCCGCCACTGGGCAGCCACAAAATCCTTCTCCTCTTGTACCAGAAAATTCCACTGAGTCATGAAAATGTAGAGGACGTTCGAGTTCAGGAACTCGTCGGCCGGTTTGAGCGCGACAGCCCTGCGGAGAAAGGCGCGGCCCTGGTCCGCGTAGGTGAGAAGAGGGAAATTGTAGAGAAGGTAGATCTTTCCCATCTCGTAAAAGGCCCGGGCATCCACGGGACTGCGCCGGATCCACTCCCCTGCACTTTCCCGTGCCTCGTCGAGGTAAGCATCGCGTTCCGCCGGCGTCCCGAATTCGTTCTCGGCCATGGCCATCTCGAGGTAGAGGCGGGTCCTCTCTTTCCAGAAGACAGGCTGGCCGGAGAAGCGTGCGGCCTGCTTCAGCGAGGCCTCGAGCCGGACAAATCCCGCCTGGATGCTTCGCACCCTCCCGCGTTCGGACTGGTAGCGGTAAAAATAATGCCAGCCCATATAATCGGCAGCAGCGGCCCCCAGGAGGACAAGCGCTGCCGCAGCCCAGAGCCAGAGCTTTCCGCGTTTCCTCACCGCCACCTCTTCAGCATGACTGTCCGCAGACCCAGGACATAGAGCGCCACAAAATAGACGGCATTGGCCGGAGTGCGCAGGTTGAAATCGCTCAGGCTGTGGATGAGCATGGCCGCCGCACCTGCCGCACACCCGAGCCCGATCCCGCGCACGAACCTGTCGCTCCGGCGGAGCCACCTGGCGAACATCCATCCCAGAGCCAGGAAGGCGGCCAGAATCACCGCCCCTCCGCCTACCACACCCATCTCTGCCAGCATCTCCAGATAGTCGTTGTGGGCGTGGTGGAGAATGCCGTGAAGGTCCTCACGCTCGTACCTGGTGTAGGCGAGGATGTACGTG
>JABAOC010001960.1_pt3 | contig 29883 bp, 18 predicted proteins | sample 7062161 | NCBI WGS metagenome assembly JABAOC01 (sample SAMN14538625, study PRJNA623070) | marine sediment metagenome | biome: marine biome [ENVO:00000428]; feature: marine pelagic biome [ENVO:01000023]; material: deep marine sediment [ENVO:00002113] | place: India: Gulf of Khambhat ... | reverse complement strand
GGATTCCCTGATGGAGATGAAATCATTGGACAGGGGCTACACCATTTAAATGACAATAAAATTTATTACGAATTAGATAAAATCGACCAAAACCATGAATGTATCGAAGCCCATTTATTTCAATTAACTTATGGCAAAGACAAGAAAAGTTATGATTATATTAATTATGATCTTAGTTCCTCTTATTTTGTCGGTTTCAAATGTGATTTGTCGCATTTTGGTAAAAGCAAGGATGATAAACCACATCATAAGCAAGTGATCTTAGGCATATTGGTCAATGACAAAGGCTATCCGTTCAAATGGGACGTTTATCCGGGCAATATGTCAGAAGTGAATACTTTGATTAACAATGTTGATGCCTGTACCAAACGATTTAAGTTAAAAAATATCAATATGGTATTTGACCGAGGCATTGTTTCAGATGACAACTTAACTTATATTGGTGATAAAAATTTAAAGTATATCTTGGCACTGGATAAGGATCAAATAGCTAAAATAGAATCGATTGATCTGTCTGTTTTTAATGACATTAATTTTGATAATTTCAAAGCTCATTTATGTAACCACGGATTTAAGCAATATGATGATTCGCTTCTCTTAAAAGACCTGGGTCAAATAAACAAGCGTCGCTATGTACTTGGTTTTAATCCAGTGTTGTTCAAAGAAGAGGGAAAAAACCGACAGGAAAAAATCGCTTATTTTGAAAATTTTCTCAGCGAAAAAAATAATGAATTACAAAATGCCCAACGATCCCGAAAACGTTTGAGCACCCAACAATGTATCTTAAATGAATTAAAAAGGCTAAAAATTAAAAAATATTTTCAGGAGCCTGATTTAAGTCCCATAAAAATTGAACGAAAAAATAAAAGCGGCGACACTCGCATGGTCGATTCCTTTCAAATAACAATTAATAAAAAGGATGATATAATTGCTTATTGGGAAAAATTAGATGGAGTTTGTGTTTTTATCTCCAATCATACCGAAATTACCGATGAAATGTTTTGCTTTTCCCCTGAAAAAATAATTACAGCATATCGAGAGAAAACGAAAATTGAAGATGCTTTTAAGCATATAAACTCCTTTTTAACTGTATCGGAATTTCAAAGTTTTGGCAAAAACAAAAAAATAAACCGCAGATTTCACAGATGACACCGATTTTTACACTCTGTGCTTCCGTTGGTCGTCTGTGAAATCTACAATTTGTTATCTTATTATCAAAATAATCAGTCAAGAGTTGTTCAAATAAGTTAAGAAAATGATAATTTTAACATGAAAGGACGTAATAATCTATTCATGATTAATCATGTTCGTTATGTTAAAATTATGATATGAATGATTAAATCCCCTTGATTAATTTTATTATTCAAACCTAATTTAAAATATGGAGAAGCAACTATGTCAACCAAGCAAGCCATAATCGGGGAAGCCCTACCTAATATGCCCTGGGAAAATAAGCCAGCAGGATACACAGAAGTCCTCTGGCGTTACAGCGGCAATCCTGTTATCGACATCAATCCGATTCCCTGCGCCCACAGTATCTACAACAGCGCCGTTGTTCCCTTTGAGGGCGCTTTTGTCGGGGTATTCAGAGTGGACTATAATTCGTACATGCCATTCCTACATCTTGGCAGCAGCCATGATGGCATAAAATGGGAGATTGAACAGGATCGGATTCAATTCATATCCGACGATCCAGAAATTGGCAAGATGATTTATGCTTATGATCCCCGTGTTTGTAAAATTGATGATATTTTTTATATTACCTGGTGTAATTGTTATCACGGTCCCACGATTGGCGTTGCCAGAACAAAAGATTTTAAAGAATTCCACCAGATGGAAAATGCTTATTTGCCATTTAACCGAAATGACGTTCTTTTTCCAAGAAAAATCAACAGCGAATATTACATGCTAAATCGTCCCAGTGACAATGGTTACACGCCTTTCGGCGATATTTATATCAGCGAGAGCCCCGACATGATCCATTGGGGAAGACATCGATTTATAATGGGAGCAAGTGGACAGTGGTGGTAAGGTACCAAAGTTGGTACAGGACCAATTCCAATTGAGACGACTGAAGGCTGGCTAATGATTTATCATGGCGTTTTGAATCCCTGTAACGGTTTTGTTTACAATATCGGCGCGGCACTGCTGGATATTGATGAGCCGTGGAAAGTGTTGTATCGTACCAACCGCTACCTGTTAAATCCCGAGAGATCTTATGAAACCACGGGAAAAGTACCCAATGTCGTTTTTCCCTATGCTGCACTTTGCGATGCAATGACTGGTAGGATGGCGATTTATTATGGTGGAGTTGATACCTATACCTGTATCGCTTATGTCCAGGTTGATGAATTGATTGATTTTATTAAGGCGAATTCTGAAGTCTTTTAACTATTTCAAACCACGAGGACACAAAAGAACGTTCTTTATCGAAAAATCTTTCAGAAACGCTGTCATTCTGAACGGAGCGAAGCGGGGTGAAGAATCTCTAAGCACTCAGTCAAATTTATATGGTCACAGATTTTTCAGCCGCTAAGTTTATCCTGAGCTTGCCAAAGTACTCCTTCACAATAACAAAGATATTGTCTTAAGTATGATTCGTTGACATAATTAATTAGAACTGAACAGCCCTGTCCCCAGACCGGTTCCAAACATTGACCACATAGCCCGAACTTAAAAATGCCAATATCGAATGATGCTATGGACGGACTGGTTTCGGGGATTATAAACCCTGTTTGCCCTCTGTTGCGTACCATACCGAGTTAATGCGCTGGAATCCAAATTCAAATTATCTTCTCTAAAAACTTACGTATCAATACACCCATCCCGTCCCAGGCGGCAATCGGTTTGTTGGTAAAGTCAATCCAAACTTGATTCACACATAGAATCTCTGCTAAATTGTCACAGTAAATCTTATTCACTTTTTTGTACTCCTTTTGAGTTATCCTGACGATCCCTTAACATGTGTATTTCATTAGATTTAAGTTTTAAAGTCAAGAAAAAAATAAATGCTATTGCATTATTTGGGATTATAACTGAGTGTACCGCGCGTTTTTTCCTATTCTTTCATACAAACATTAAAATTTATTGTCAGAATGTAAATAACATCTTTAAGAAAGCATAAAGTCTGCCATTATCATTCCATTTTAAATACTCGGACCGGTCTGTCCTCCATTGACTGGTCGGCTCCCACATCCCGTGGCTCACAAAACCAGACCAGCTTCCCCTCAAGAGTCAAATTCTGTGGACAACGTACTGCATCGGGATGGGTTTCTATAAATCGCTGCAACATCAGGCTTTGCAACTTTGTAAGGATTTGCTGATTTTCTGGTTTCTTTGACACATCCGTGTGTTCTTTCGGATCTGTCTTTAGATTATACAGCCGATGGACAATGCCTGAAGGCCCACAACCTGTCTGATAACCGATTCCCAAATCACGACTGCCTGTGGTAAAAATATATTTCCACTCTCCATCCGTCACCATCGCCAAATTATCTTCTAAATACTCCGCAAAGACGAATTCCTTATGCCTGGCGTTCACGTTTTTCAGAACATGAGCAAAACTTTCCCCCTGGGCTTCATCCAATGCATCAATGCCGATTACATCCAGAATCGTCGGGACAATATCGATGTATTCAACCAAAGCGTCTGAACGTCTTCCGCCATTGAACTGTCTGCCCAGCCTTACAATCATTGGTTGGTGAATTGCTTCCTGCCATAGTGTGTGTTTTTCAAAGCGCTTGTGGTCATTCAGCAGATAGCCGTTGTCGCTGATATAAATGACCAGACTGTTTTCGGCCAGCTCCATGTCCTCAAGCGCTTTGAGCACAAGCCCGATATTTTTATCCAGATATTCGGTGGAGGTGTAGTAGGAAGCAATGATACCCCGTTTTTGTTCAGCAGTAAGGTTCCTGAACTTCTGGGGAATCCAGCGGTCATCCTCTGGACTGCCTTCGGGGAGCGACATATCATCGGGATGATATTTTCCAGCAAATTCAACCGGAAAGTAATAGGGATGATGCGGTTCTTTAAAAGCCAGCCAGATTAAAAAAGGTTTATCCCTGTTTCTCCTCATGAACTCAATCGCCTGTCGCGCATAAAAAGTCCCTTCGCTGTATTCATCATATACTGGCTGGGGCAAAATCCGGCAATTCATCCATTCAGCAATGCTTTCCTTTGATTTCTCACGATCATAAAATTCGATATTTTTTGGAAATGATAGCATCTTCTGTCCTTCCAGGAATTTTCGGTATTCAGCTCCCTGAATCAATATATCGAATCCATGCTGTGGTAGACCATTTTTATAGAGCGGATACCACACCCAGTTATTGAAATGATTCTTTCCGATCAGCGTGCTCTGGTAACCATAAGCCTCAAGATGTTCGGCAATCGTGGTATTGCCTTCTTCAGGGAAGGGCGTAAATAAAAGATTAACTCCCGTCGCGTGTGGATACTTGCCGGTAAGTAACGATTGTCTTGAAGCGCTGCAAATCGGAGAGTTGCAATAGGCTTGTGTAAACGTAATACCCTGGCCTGCAAGTCTATCGATGTTAGGCGTGCTAATAATGTTATTCCCATGAATTCCGGTAATATACAGGGCATGGTCATCAGACAAAATCACCAGCACATTTTTCAGTTTAGGTAACTCCTGACTGAATGTTATCCGTGCCAAGAGCAAAATAAACACAACGCAAATGCTTAAAATAATATGCATTTTTTGACTCCCTCTGTTATTAAATGAACCGTTTAGAGGAAACAATTTTTTTATTTGACTTTTTTACCGTTCACCCATAGTGTTTTACCAGCAAGACGGCCTTTGGGCTGGACGACAACTTCAGCGCCTTCTGGTGAAAAGTAATCAAGAAATAAATGACTCCCCTCCAGCCGCCATTCGACCACAACCAATCCGAGAGGATGTGGTACCACACCTTTTGCCCAAGAAAGATTCTCGGACTGCGGTGAGATAATGATCTTATTTTTATCAAATTCCTTATGAAATCCAAGATTGACGCCGAGAGCTTCTGTTGTCAGAAAATAGGTGGGATGTCCACTCCAGGCATGACTGAGCGTTCCCTGCCCTCCATCTCCACTATCAAAATTTTCCCAGGCTGTGTCATCACCACCCAGAATCATTCGCGTCCAGTACTGTCTTATGAACCGTTCGGCAATATCGGCTCGTTCATGCTGATATAAGGCAGCCAAAGCATAAAATGAGCTGTAAGGCGTTATTCTGCGATTTCGGGATTCTTCTCCAATATCGCGGAATTGCGCTTCAAGATAATCGATTATTTTTTCTGCTTGATCTTTGGTGGTACAATCATACAACAATGGCCATGCATTTGACGTGGGATAGTATTTTCCGCAAAGTTGACCATCCTTATAACCATCATTAAACAATTGTTTTTGCTGATCCCAGAATTTGGTGCTTACGATCTGCTTCACCATCTCAGCCGATTTTTTGTAGTCAGATGCTTCATGCGTTTTCCCCAAGATTCGGGCATATTCGGCAATAATTTCCAAGGCGCGAGTAAGCAGGGAGTGAGTTGCCGTTAGCTTTGCCGTTTTGTCTATCCGAGTCCACTCGATGAATTGCCGTCCCAGGTAACATATACCGTTCTCATCAGCAGAAGCGAGCCAGCGATCCACTAAATGTTTATAGCCGTCATAAATAAGCTTCACAAATTCTGTATCTCCGCTATAATCGTAATACCACTTTGAGGTCAGAATATTGATCAGGGGGAATTCACCTTCCGCAACCTCTTCATTGCCGAAGTTAACCAGTTTATATTTATCATGGAACACCTTGAGCGAGCGTTTCACCAATCTGGAGTCGCCACTTCCGGCGAGCGTAATCGCATATTCAGGAAGCATATCACCGGCATAGAGTCCCCTTTCCCTGAAAGGTGTATCGATATAGCTGTCTTCTGCACAAACCCGCAGCGATCGCCAGCCCAGCTCCCAGATAGCATTGAACATGGGATCAGAACATTGGAATGAGCCAATCTTTTCAAAGGGATACACCTGTTCAATGACGCCGATTTTTTTCAGGGTTGCGGGACGTGAATGCTCGGTAATATTCACCTGCAAATAACGCAGTCCGTAAGGTTTAAATGTTTCAAAGCGATTTGCTTTTCCATTGCCAACAAAACGTACGCCCGCTGAAATCATTTTTCGTTTAAACAGCCACGGTTTGCCATTATATAATTCTTCACTGAATCCGATATCGATGACCGTACCTTCAGGTGCGTCTACTTCTATAAAAATTCTACCCAACGTTTTCCCACCGATGTCAAATACCACAGATGTGCCCGGTCCAGGCTCTATTTGAATATCCTGCGTCTGCCAGTCGGCATAGTCCAGATTTTTATCACTACATTTCCATACCATATCCAGTGCCGGGTTATTGGTTTGTCCGCCGCGAATTTGACCTTGCCAGGCAAAATTAGCTTCTTTAACCAACTTTTCATGCGAATGGAATGGTCGGTCAAACTTTTTTATTTCCGCGTTTCTTTCCCCGAGAAGAGGACCTGCAGTCATAAAGATAGACTCTGAATCAAATGTCTTTGATGGCGAAACATGCAATCCAGCCGATTTCGGCAATGCCATATAAAAATCCCAGGCACCCCAGATAGCACCATAATGCATATTGAGAAAATTCCAGCCTTTTTTCAGTTTAAAAATCCGCGGATCACGATTGGATCTTGGCGGATTTTCACCCAAACCTTTCAGCGGACCTTCACCGTTTAGATAATATTCGCCCCACCATAAACCAGCCTCGACTTCCTGATCAATCGGTGAGTAAATATAGGTATAGCCAATGATGGATGGTCCTTTGTAATAATCACTTCGCGCTTCATCGGGCGTTTTAATTCGGAAGGAATAGATATCCTCTTTTTCATTGATCTGGTACACACCGACAACATACTTGGCTGTAATTGCTTTCCTGGTCAGGTGGGGAATCGTTCGGGGGGATAATTTATCCCAGGCATCCTGGTCTGCGATAACGACCGGTTTCTGCCAGCCGGAAGCATCAGTTTCAATCCCCTTCCAATCGTATCGTTCGATCCGTGAATCGAATATCTCCATGGCAGCACAGGCAAAAGAAAAGCGGACGGCGTTTTGATCATAGCCGGTTGATTTTTTGCATATCCAACTACCGGGCGTTTCAAGAGATATTTTGCCCCCCGTATGTTTTACTGATCCCCAGGCAATGAATCCAGGACGATTATTGGGAACCTGGAAATTTTCGATACCGTTGTACAACGCCTTTACAGCAATTACGTTTTTACCAATCTGCAAATATTTCGAGATGTCATAGCTATCATATTCAGGGTGTTCCGGGTATGCCCTTGCCGGACCAAAATTAACAAAGATTTCATTCACAAAGAGGTGGTATCTTGAGTCAGCGAAAAGATGAATGACTGCCTCATTTGCAGGTTCGACTAAAGTGAATTCATTGCGGAAATACACGTATTCATTTCGCACTTCCTTCTTCTCATGAATCCAGATATACCGGGCATTATCTTCCCATGCACAGATAACAGAAAAAGCAATCAGAATTATTACTGGAATTATAAGTATGATATTTTTTTTCATCATGCCACCTTTGATATAATTTAAACGTATCAATCCCCGATATAATAACTTTGTGCTTCAATTAAATGTCCATCCACCCTCTGCGCTTCGAATCCAAAGTTGACAACGATCCGCTTGCCGTTCGCAAAAACCGTTTCTTCCACCTGTATGTTATCGTTTACAAATCGGTGAGATATCATTTCTGCCATCCCGATTTGCTCGTGCCACCGGTCAATATGAAAAGTCGATGTAAAGATTTCTTCATCCATCGTGGTCGGCGTAAAACTGGCATTTTCATCTGCCTTTCTATTCCCTATATTGCCAAATTCAGGTCTCATGAAAAACAACAGCAGATATCCCCACAACATATCCTCCAGCCATTTGGGATATGGCTTATCTTCCGAAAATGTGGTGTAACGAGCATTGAATACAGAATCATGAAACACCAGTGACCACAGGGGGATGGTTTCGCCCTCTATGCGCTCATGTCGGTTTTCAAACCAGTCGCAATAAGGCGCACCAAAGTCAGCGCTCTCTTCACTGCCCACCAATAGACTCTGTTCGCGGTAAAACTTGAGAATCTCTGTTTTCAATTCACGATCTTGGAGACGTGTCAGAGTGTTTCCTTTCTCGAATGATTGTAACAGCTTTGCAGCAGTAACTGTATCAGGAAACATTGCATCTGGATTCAATTCTTTTATTTTTTCCCAATTTCGTTTCACATATTTCAGGCTATCCCTTGAGTTCAGCATATAAGCCTGTCCGCCGGCCCATAATCCGCCGGGCATCAAACTTCCATTTGGTCGGCGCAGTACGCCTTTGGGAAAGCTTTCGACATGTTCATAAATATCTTGATAATTATCATGTAGACAAAATGGCAATTTCTGCTTAGAATCCATCAATTCAGCCAGTTTCTTGTAATCGCCAAGCGCCGGTTCCGGCGGCCAGATATCCGGATGTGAATAATCATAACCGCCGTTAATCCAACCTCTAACGTTGACAAGCCCCTTGCTGAAGCCCTTGGATTTAACATACTCGATCGATTTTTTCAATTCGGCATGCGTAAACCGAATTTCCTTTTGTTGTCGTTTCTTTTTTATTTGTGCCGATGTAAAAAGATAATCCTCTGCAGCCCGTTTGTTCAGTGCTGGATAAGCCTGGAAATAACTTAAAATTCTCCCACCGATCATGCGCTGCAGGAGTGGATTCTGCTCAACTTTTTCTTTTAAAGTGACAAATTCACCCTTATCCTTCAGGTAAGCACGATAAGCCTTGGCTATTTCGTTATAACCTCCTCTGAAGAACTTGAAACTGAAGCTATAATCCCCCTGCCATCGATCCAACGATTTCAACCATACAGGGCTTACCAACCCATTGTACAAAAAAGCTCCGGCATCCGCTGATTTATTGCCATAAACACCCATCCAGGCCATCCCATCTTTGACTCCGCCAAACATTCTCATATTCATGTGCGTATAAAACGGCAGGTATTCACGTGTCCAGATGTCCGGATCGTCTCGTTTTACTAACCTTCCAGCACGATGTGGGATGATCGAAGCGTCACAAAAAATCGGGGCAGGAAAGATCAGGCTGGGGATGCTTTCATCTATAGAGAGCAGTCTGTAAGTAAGCCATTCGCCTTCCAGCACAATCCTGCAAAGAAAGGTACCGACAACTCTATTCTGCCGACCATAAAGTATAAAACGGAATTGACTACCCTCTTTCTTGACTAGAAATCGGCCGGGATACTGTTCCATGAAGGTTCGATCTCCGCGGAACCAGCAATTGTTTTCTTCAATCTCAGAGGAATCCTGGATGGTAACCGGCTTCTGCTCCCAGCGATATTGATTCCTTTTATCGGCAATAATTGTAGAAGCATCATTGAAGATTTCAAATTTTAGATATTCATTTTCAAAAGTTTCAAGGAGCGCTTTTTCTGGTAAATCAGTCAAAAATTCTACTTCATCTCCTTTCGCATTGCCTCTTCCTAAAATTGGAACACCAACGCCAAACAATGCGGAAGTACGTATAAAATCGCGTCTATCCATAACCTTTCCTTGATTAAAGATATTTTAATAGGATGTTTTGATTTGGATTCACTCTATTATACTCGCCCGATTTCAGAAAATCATGCCATCCATGCTCTTTCCCGATTCTTTACTTGAGATAGCACATCGATAGCGATATTCACATCATCCACTATCTGCCAGTCAAACATGCCCACGCAAATAAAATCAGCACCATTCTCGAAGGCAAACTTAAATCCATCTGTGGGATAAATCGCACCCCCGGCAAGCACCTTGAACGCAATCCAGGGAATGTTTTTCTTCTTCATGAATTCGATGGACGCATCTGGAAACAGGCAGAATATGTTGTCATGAAATTCATTGTGGTCTTTGGATTTTTTACCATCTACGGAGAAGGGGATTCGATTCTCTTTGGGATGGGCGGACCAGTACTGTTCGTGGTGCAACGTTTTCATGTAGAAATCAGGTAGTATGCCGGCTTCGTCACAAGCAATCAGCGCCTGAATGGAATGTGCACCGAGTCCAGCGAGAAAACCCTGTTCGCGGATTTTGTCCATTGCCTTGAACAGCACCTCCATCTCGCCATCACGCACACGCCAGTCTGTACAGTTTCCCTGGATCTGAATCATATCCGTCCCACCATCAATAGCCATGTTGATCTGCTCGTATAAATCATCTTTTGTGGGATGTACCTGACAATAAGTCTGAAGCTTGCTGCCGGTCACTCGTTTGTATTTATTGATCAGCGCGATCTGGCTGATCGCTATGTTCATCGTGTTGATGCCCGCCTTCTCTGCTAATTCCAACGTTTCAAATACCTTTTTTTCTGTATTATATGCCTTAAACAGATGGGATACATAAAGTAGATCACGTGCATGAGCCCACCCTCCGATCAAATTACCCCCCATGATTAGACGACTGACCTCAAAATCACCTATTCGTCCCCTGAGCAGTGCACCCTTGAGATCTTTCAGTCTCGTATCGCTCACCTTGATGGTCGCACCTGTGATTGCATTGATCGACTCCCACCGGTACTTCTTCACTGTACCGTAGGTGAAAACCCCCAGCAAAGGGAGAAATGCCAGGTTTTTCAGCATGTCCCGTCGGTCTGTCCAAACAGGATGAGTAGCAATGTCCGACTCTTTTTGCTCTCCGGAACGATCCATTTTTTTCCTGAGTGGTCGTTGAAAAAGTTTCTCCAATGCTGGAAAGGAGGTAACCGGCAATACTGCAATAACCAACAAGGAAACCATTTCGACTAGGTTCTTGTTGATGTACAAATAATGGCCTTCGGCGGGAATACCAAAGTCTGTGCCAATAAAAGGAGGATTGGCCACATAGTATAGTGCCAGAAGCAGGATACCTGCGATACTGGCCAACCGTGTGAACAAACCGATCATCAAGGCCAGACCGATCAAGCACAGCCCCGCGATATTCAACCAGTCGACAGTAGCAAGTACACTTGGATTGGAGACGATCCAATGAAAGAAACCTGAAAAAATCCATCGGGAGTTTTCCAGATATCCGGCCGATGTCCAGTCTGGAATGAGGATTTTGGAGATGCCTTCATAGAGAAAATGCCATCCAATCACAATTCGAAGAATGAGCAGAACGGTCATCTGAAGCCTGGATAACCTGTGTGTATGAGATGTATTGTTTTGCATTATTCGATTTCTCCGAAAACGATAAATTTCTTTTTATATTTAATGCACAATTCCCTGGTCTTCCAATGAAACCCAGCTACGGGATTTGTGTAGTAAGGGTCTCAAAAACTGAGCCCTGCAGTATTTCTAGTTTGAATACATAAGCATGTTGATAATAATCAGGAAACAAATTTGGCAGTTCGATTTCAATTCCCCTTTGATCCTTTTTGAACCTAAGAAAACCATCCACACCCAGGAGAGTTACCCTGTTTGCCTTTGAGTAATAATCGCCATATTTTCCTTTTGTATTGTTGCCGAGCCTGTCGTTGACTACGATTTCTTCTTTGTTAGGAGCGTTAATGTAAATCCATGCCAATAATTCTTTACTTTTCCAATAAGAGTAATGAATGTATATCTTTTATTTACTGAATATAATTTTTTCTCCTCTTTTCAATATTAAAGGTTTCGCAAATTCAATAATTGAAGGATTTCCTTTTCTGTAACGCCACTTAAACGAACTGGCACTAATTTCAGGCTTCATTTCCGATATTGTTTTTATACCAAAATTAAGCAGCTCCAGACACCCGTAATCTACAAAAAGAGTTACAGTATCATCTTTGATCTCCAACCCACCCCATGCTGAACTACATGACCAGAATGTTTTAAATTCGCTTTGATTTATCTTCGGAGTGAAAAACATGCCTTTTTCTACGCCATCATATTCAAATCCTGAAAGCGCCAAAATAAGCGACCAACTCGACATGGCTCTTGCATAATGCCAGCCGGATTCATTGTGCTCGAAGGGATTGCGTTTGTAACCATCGTGTCTGTCTTGTACCGCTTTCACAATTTCCAATCCTTCAGAAATTAAATTGTTATAAATCATTGTGGCAGCTACCTGGTATTCAACGCCGGTCCAGATTTCGTATGCATATACAAAAGGAAGGTCAGGTTTATTTCCATGCGGCCAACTGCACAAAGCGAGACCTGACTCGTCATTGTGTGCATAAACCCGCTGTGTATTAAGTTGTGTCCTGACCTCTTTCAGAAAATTATATTTGTGTATGGCTGAAAGGGCTGATTTTATTTTATCAGGATCAATAACTTTGCCTAATCCTGAAATATCCGCCAGATACTGTCCCAAAAGTTGATCGCTCAGACAGCCGTTGCCAAACTGATATTTTATTTCTTTCCATTCGGATTTATACTTTTCCAAATTCGGCTGAAAAAAATATTCTCCATTCCACAACTTCTCTTGAAAGTTTTTTACACCTCGCTGATAAATTTCAGTATATAAACTACAGGCCTCAACATCACCGAGACTCCCAGCCATCTCTGAGCAGGCTTTTAAAGCAGCCAGATAAAGACCAGAAGTCATTGGATTTATATCATAGAAATCAATATCATACGTATTATGCTGCCTGCCAGATAATAACCCGCTTTTATTAATATCCCATCGATATTCATTCTCTGTTGACCAAGCAAATTCAAGCGTCGATTTCACCTTTGGCCATAATTTTTTAAGCCAAACTCTATCACCAGTGTACTTCCATTCACGATATACGCGTACGATGCTCCCCATCTGTCCGTCGGCTGCCGCAGGACCATCGAAAAAATAGTCACCTAATGGGAACACGGCCCGAAAATGCTGAAAACCATTTTCCTCCGTATTATGAAGAAACTCCACTTCCCGCATGCTTCGTTCAATAGAAGGAAAAATCGAGGCAATGGTCTGCTCATAGTTGTAAACATGGGTGCAGGTACCCGGACAACACCATCCGGTATGTAACACTCCTTCGAATCCGTGAGTTGTTCCAACTTCCATTCTATTCAACAACTGGGTTTTCAAGCTGGACAATTGGGAAATCGCTGCTTCTTTGATACAGGATGGATAGGTGGATTGCATAATCAAATTGGAAAAGGTTTTGCTTAAGTTATAAAGTTGTGCTTCTTTATTTTGATAATATTCCAATGCATCCTCAGCCGATCTAAATAATGTGGCATAGTAATTACGAAAAGGCTTATTTGTGGCTTCCTCTCTGCCCAAAGTTTCACCTATACTATAGGTACGCAACGCAAAGTACCAGGTTAAATAGAAGGAGATATTTACGCTTTGGTTTGGTCCAAGTTCATTGGTTACCAGTACCGATGCGACACCGTTTGAACTCTTTACCGTATCCGTTTCTGTAACATTTGTAAGTATACCATCATCACTGAAATCATCCCAATATTTTTGAGCATGATCTTGCCAGGATCCTTTATACCAATGCGTCTGCAACGCTGATACAGGCGATGGTGTACCGATTATTATTTCTCCCCTCTGATTGATATCCTTATCATCCGAAGAATACATACGAATCCCATAGAATTTTTCTGACTGATAAACTTCATTTATTCTATCCGGGCTAACAATCGGATTTCGGAAATTGAAGGCAATTGAAACTTTTATGCGTTCTGAGGTAGGATTCCTTATATTCCAGTTAAATACGACAATAGGAATACCACTGTCATCCGAATTCAGGGGGATCAGTGGATTGTATGTTTCAAGCTGAACTGCAACAGGAATATTTTTATCGTAAAACGTATGATAGACAAAAGGGTAAGGAACAAAACACTCTACCTCTCTGAATCGGGGAAGACCGTTCAAATATCGGGAAGATACATCGTCATAAGGTGGTAAAAGCTCCCGTTCTAAAATTTTGGCAGAATTTGCACCATTGGATTTTTCTGTATAGATCGAAAAAAAAGTATAGGCGGGTCTCTGTTCACGGTTCGGGCGATTCATAATTTCGATGGCTTCAAATTGACCACGACCGCCAAGGAGAATATTCCCGGTGCCAATACCACCGATTGGAATCCTGAGATTACTTAAATACTTGCCCGTGTAAGTCAAATTATATGTCTGAGCATAAATATTATTTAATCCAGAGATAAAAACTAACAAAACCAATAAATAGAAATTTATAGCCTGGTATCGTTTCATGACATTCCTTTTTATTTATTTAAGATTTGCTAAATAAACATAGAGCAAAACATCTTCCTCATAATTTGGACCGAGTAAATCGAGTGAGCCTTGCTGGAGTTCGACTATTTCTGCAGATAGCTCTTCTAAATCTGATGGATTAATCCATCTGACCTGCCAGTTTCCGGCTGGGACATGAAGTTTGATTTTTGCTTTTGATCCGCCTTCAAAATAAACTGCATACTCATGTCCTTCCCAGACCAGTGGATAGATATTTTCATCACCGTAATTTAATGCCACAGTCTGGTAATCAGGTTTCATTTTAATGAAATTTATCGTGTTCATAAATTTGAGTAATGCCGCTAATTGATATTTCATATTCTGATCTGTACAGCCATTGTACCATTCACAAGTAAAAGCTGTACCGCCAGAGCCATCTTCATGACCAACCTGAAAAGTAAAATCCAGGTTGTTATATAATGCACCTCCAGAAAATATGTACTTCCAACCCTGTATGCGGTATTGGGGAGTCACGGGTGGCATCAGCCCAGTTTCATTGAAAGACATGACCCGGCTTGTTCTGGTATAATTTAATCTGACCGACTGCGCATTACGATCATAATGGTGATTAAAAATGGAAATATTCTTAAAAAATGCGTTCAGCTCATCTTCAGGGATAATCTGTCCCTCATTAGTATAATCCACAGAAATAATGTGTGTTTTAGGAAGCGATTTTTCGGTATCCACAATCCATTGCGAAACACGTTCAATCCATTTTTTTGTCGCAAGCGGCGGTGGATTCGCAAAGCCGAAATGTTCCTGATTGTCAAACCAGGGCTCATTGGCAACATTGAAGATTAAATTATCATATTTATTTAATTCTTCAACAAGCTTAATGCAATATTGTCTCTGCCGTTCCAGGATATTGCCGTTATCAAGGATCATATACCGTTTTGCCGTAATCTTATCCGTATTATTAATATTATTGGAATGGTGCAACGGCGAATGTTTGTACAAATAACCAGCAAAGAATAGAACAGCTTCAACAATGATATCCTTATCCTGCGCCGCTGACATAAATTTGTGGAGTCGTTCAAAGTAAGCTGAATCCCATTGATCAAGATTAAATTTGTTACCTCCCCTCGAAAATCCAGGTGTTTTACTTCGCTGCCATGGACAAATGAATCGACCATCTGCTGGAGCTAATGTATTCTTTTCGATACAAAATGCATTTTGTTCTTCGACATAATCACCCAGGAAAATCCTGGTGTGATTTAAGCAGATTTCATGCAGGGATTTGATATAGGTTTCAAAATCAAAATCCAGATTAATAACCGCTCCGTAGTGCTCACCGGAAGCGATCAGAACAGTAGGTTTATCTTTATAAATAAAATAGTGTGGATTCTCAGAGTGTAGTGCAATAGGTGAATTCCCATACAGTATTTCAACAATCGGAAAAAAAATAACAGTTATTATTTGTCCGAATCTCTTCTTCATAATATGCTCCTATTCCTATTATTGACCTGAGATCAGCCTTTTGTATCGGTCATATGTTTAGTATTCGTTTTTCCAATCCCATTCAAATTTTAGAACCCAGGCAGAATGACAGGGTCTTTTGGATGGGTCTGAGAGCATTTCTTCAGGTATTCTTACTACCATGCCCCAGGCATCTCCAGTATCAACCCACTCAAGAGGTTTATCGTATCCCAACATATAAACCTCTGTTTCCCAGACCGGATTGCTACCAGGACAGATAAAAGTCTCGCTCTTAGGCCATTCTAAACAAATAGCATACCCATATTTTTTATCTTTGCTGCGCGTGTACCAAACCGGCTGGCCCAACTGCGTATTGTCGCACGCAATTTTATAAGGACGTGATGCGAACATGGCTTCACCATTGATACTCAACCATGCTCCCAGTTCTTTTAGTAAATTCACCTGAAAATGTGGAATTCGACCGGTCCCATCAGGGTTTACAATTAGATTTAGGTTTCCACCTTTGGCAACGATTCTTACAAACATTTCAATAAGTTCGTCAGCTGAAAGATAGTTATTAAGTGAATCAGCCCAATTATATCCATAAGACTCACTCATCGAACGGTTTTCCTCCCAGGGATATTCCATGGCATTTACAACTTCATCAGTTTCACTTGTATAAAAATCACCATGGTGCCTGCGTGTTCCCTGTCCCATACGATCATTGGAAACTACCTCTTTACGCCCCGCTGCCTGATTGTAAAAGTAAGCAACGATATCAGCGGTTCTATAGTATTCAGCCGAACGCTGCCATTCACCGTCAAACCACAGGATATCAGGGTCATAATTGTCGATATAGTCCTTTGCTTGTGGAACTATATAGTCATCGATAAAATTTATTACGGGTATTTTCCCTGAAATGATACGATTGTGGTATTCAGATTTAAAGTTGATATAAAACTCATTCTCCGCCTCTACCGGGACTGAATTATCAGACGCCATATCTCTTGACCAAAGCCGTACGTGAAGTTGACCATTTTCATCGATCAGGGGATATTCATACTCTTCAACCGAGAAATAAAAACCATGTTTTAATCCCATTCTTTCGCACGCTGAAATTATTTCGTGAGAAATGTCTCTGCCCGGACTCATATCGACAACGTCACGTTGTGTATATTTGGAATCCCACAAACAAAAGCCATCATGATGTTTACTGAATGGTATAAAGTATTTTGCTCCAGCAGTCTTAGCTAATTTTACTATGAATTCGGCATCAAAATTTGACGCATTAAAAAGGGGAATAAAATCATCTCTATGAAAATCCTCACCCCAGTTTTTCTTGTGATATTCTGCATAGTTATTATACATCTGTGACAAATACCAGTCTGGATACCGTGCGCGGTTCCAACCCTTTTCAGCATACCCTGCAACCGAGTAAAGCCCCCAGTCGAAAAAAATACCCAGTTTTGCGTCCTTATACCATTCAGGTGTTAGATGATGATCAAGTGAATCGAGATTAGGTTTGTATTTTCCTTTGGTATTTACATCATACATCTCAGCAATATCAATCCTCGCTTGTTGAATCATTTTCTTAGAAAATTTATTCTGCAATTTTTCAACAGTACATTTATATCGAAATTGTTTATAATTTCCAGGACGTTTTGGCTGAATATTCTGTGAATGAAGGATAAATGGTATGAGTAGTAATCCAAGAAATATTTTCAAGATAATCTCCCTCAATTAATATGCCTATTTGAACATCACATTTTCGATAAACTCATTGATTTGAAAAATATCTTCGCGGGCAGTGTTTAGGGGTTTACCAGCGATGACACAGTTTTCAAAAATAACATTTTCCACCTTATGATTTTTGTCGAATCCATGTAAAATGATGGGACGCACTGAGGTCCAGAGGATATTCTTAAGATGAACACCACGAATATGTCCCGGCGGAATGATGCCATATTTGGTACCGTCGGTGATGTGTAGTTCGAATAGTTTCAGCACATCGGCTTCGACGCGAATGTCCTCATAGCGGACATTATAAATAATTGCTGGACCATCGCAAATAGTGCTGAACGCGGAATGACCGTTGACACGTGAACCGCCCCGCGACTGAATAATGTCGCAGTTTTTAATCAGCACGTCGGAAATACTCGGTCCATTGGTTTCAAATCCAATAGTACAACCGTCGCTATAGGCAAAACCGACCATCGTGTTGTTAATTACATGGATATCCTTTGCAATTTGGTTGGTGTCTGGTGCTTTGATTGCAATGCAATCGTCAGTGCAACGAAAAAAACAATTGTCGATCGTGACATGTCGTGAATTGAGCGGATTGATACCATCACCGCCTACACTAAATAAGATGATATTATACCATTTCATGTTATACCTTCTTTGCACTCTTCACTTTCCAATCCATTGATTTAACCAGCGATCCTCTGTTCTTATTTGAAACGCTTTAAGTTTCTTCTTCAAACGCTCAAGCTCATTCTTATATTCAGGATTGTCAGCCAAATTATTGATCTCATGCGGATCTTTTTCTACATCATATAATTCGAATTCAGGACGATGAAGATAAGCGTCAACCGAGCGCTTGCCATAAATTTTCATCTCATTTTCAAGAACCGCCTGCCAGGTTTTTGAATCCAGTAAATCAGCGGCAAATGGGTAATCCAGTTGATAGGCAATGTTCCAAATGAGTTTAAATTTTCGCTCCCGAACGACACGCATTGGATAATACATGTAAACCTCGTGAAAACTATGTGACGCATAGATTTCGTCCCATCCTTCCGGATCAGACTCATCCAGCATCGGCAAAAACGATCTGCCATGTAATTGTTTATTTTGAGGTGTCGGATCAGAGAATTTTATCACGTCTGGTAATTTTACGGTATCATTGTAATTCGACTCATAGGACAAGCCCGCAAAATCCAGAATAGTCGGCATAATATCCACATAACTGACCATGGCATTATTCACAGTGCCTTTCTTTTCAGAATATGGGTTACGAACCACAAATGGTAGATTGATGCCCGGATCATAGGTTGTCGTTTTCGCGCCAGGAAATGCAATGCCATTATCGGAACAAAAGATTATTAATGTATCATCCCAGTGATTTGTTTTCTTCAGGATTTCGATCAAGCGCACAAGGCCGGAATCCGCTCTCTCAACAGACATGTAATATTGAGCCAACTCTTCACGGCATTCGGGAATATCCGGCAAATAAAGCGGCACAATCACATCGTCTGGATTAACGGGATTAATACCCTCTCTCAAAAACGGACGATGGGGTGCAATCGTGCAAAAATAGAGGAAGAAAGGATTGGATGAATCATCACTGATAAAAGACATGCATTTATCAGCAAGATCAACCGGCGTGTCTATGGGTAACCATTTCCCGTTTTCCATTTGCGCCCATTCAAAATTGAGGTATTCATCAAAATGATACGTTTCTTCAGGTCCCAAATGATATTTTCCCGCGCACATGGTCCTGTATCCCACCTCGCTCAAAAGCCCCGACAGGCTTTTAAAATTGTCAAAGGATTGAAAATGATGCACGGCGTGGTTAAGTCCAAACATCCCATTTGCATGGTTATGCAATCCGCTTAATATGACTGACCGGCTCGGAGAGCAAGATGCAGTGGTACAAAATGCATTAGTGAAACGAGTTCCATGTTCTGCAAGATAATCAAGTCCCGGCGTTTTAATCACCGGATTGCCATAACAACCTGCATCACCAGAACCCTGATCATCGACAACATAAAGGATAATATTGTGTTTGCTTTTTGTTGATGATTTGGCGAATAGCATCGGAGCAACTGACAAAGAGGCTGCTGTGATACCTGTTTTTTTTAAAAATGTTCTTCGGTTCATAAATTAACTCCTTCGAAAATTTTAGCATTCAAACAAATGAAATTCCACAAATATTGTTTCTTTCAAAACTTCACCGGCTTACCGCTGATAAGTGGAATTATCTTGTCCGGTAGCCGCAACTCGGCTTTGACGCTATTCGGGACGAAGACCGTTCCTGAATATTTTCCATTATCGTTGAAAACTTCGATGCGAATATTTCCTGCTGGATGATAAAGAGAACCTTTAACCCAATCCAATGTGCCCAATGCCGGCTGTATCTCGAATTCATTCAAGCCAAATCCCTTCGGACGAATACCACAAACAATTTCAATTAAATCATAGGCTGGAAAAGCGCTCCACATGTGGCAATCGCTGCGGGTTTGAAGACCTGGATATTCAGGAAATGTTGTAAAGCCCTGCCTAATGAGGGCTTTCCATTTGTACAGGTGAGAAATATATTCTTCCTGAAGCCCGGTTTTCATCAGCGCTTTGTGATAGAAATTTTGAAACTGCAAAGACATTTGAAGTAGCTGGGGATCGTTGATCAACCTGTGCATCAGATTACGGGATTCTTCGCCCTTGATACAACCCGTAAGAACGGCAAGAGTATTGGTATGTTGACTGAACACTCTTTTAGCGGGAGTTTCGGCAAAATATTTTTTTTCAGAATCATAACACAGTCGGAAAACAGACTGTTTTATTTTTTCGGCCATACTGATGTATACAGCAACCGTCGCAACGTCGCCCAGGTAATTGAGGATTGCTGCCGATCGTTCCAAACCATAGACGAACTGAAGGGTAAGCAGAGCAGAATTCCCGCTTTTTGCTCCTGTCGGTTCACAGATTTTGCCGTTCGCCGGATCCCAGGGCCATTCCTCATTGCAGTCCACGAAATTCCAATAAGGCATCGGACCTAGTAAATTATTTGAATTCAAATGAGAAATATACCAGCGCATAATTTTATAAATGGCATCTTTCCATTTTTCAACTTCGTCAGCATTCCCGGTTTGAATGAGGTAATTGTGAATCAAATCAATCCATGCGATGGAGAAAAACGGAATAATCTTGCCTATATCTTTGCTCGGACTGGCGCATATAATATGATCACCGCCGTTCATCGAGGCATAGCCGTAAATAATGGCATTCTTTAATAAACGTCCATCCCCGGATAAAAAAACTGTGACCTTGCCTGATACGGATACATCATAGAAATATTGGAGACGTTCGTAATAGGGGCAATCCATGTAAATATCTGTTGCGCACATTCGCGCAGTCCACCAGCCTGTTGAAAAAACTTTGTTCATCAAATCATCACTGCATTCAAAAGAGGCCCTCAGTTCAAAAGGATATGCTGAAGACAGAAAATTAAAGTCATGGATAATCAGAGGCTCCTCAGCGGTCTCGATTTCCAATTGAACAAACCTGAACGTTCTGTACCACAGCGGTTTAAATACTCTATTTGCACCTCCATCCGGAATAAAAATATCATATAATCCCTTGCACTGTAATCCTTTTGCTCGGTTACGTTCAACTTTTTGAAAATTATCATCAACCATCGCCTCAGCATAAGTGATCCGAATTTTTGAATCCTTTCCACCGGAAACTTTTAAAACAGGATACCCATTCGTAAGCCGTTCATGTTCGATTAACAGTTCAGCTTTTTGATGCGGCGGAACAATCGTTTTCCTACCATAAATTATCTTTTCTTCGATAGTGCTTTCTTTCCTGATTGTCTTTGTAAATTTCATTTCCCTATTTTCCAGAAATGGAATCCTTCGCGGGTAAAGCTGCCATTCGTAATTATTTGTTTGCAGATTAGCTGGCTGGGCTCTGTTCAGAACAGTGGCGGGAATATATCCTTTTGATGAAGAACCGGGTAAATTCCAGCCAAAGGGATATTTATTCGTGTCCCATAGTTCACCCGGTCCGACGCCGGTTATCTGGGGAAATTCTTTTCTGGGAATATTAAAAAATGATATCGCATCACATTTTTGCACGAGCCAGGTTTCATTCGTATTTATGACCGCCTCGTAATCACTATTACCCTGCATGACAAAAGCGGTGCGGTGCGAAAGCTGGGTCCATGGCTTTTTATCGCCCCATTGCCACACCTCGCTGCTAATAACATTTTCACCGGGCTTCAAATATTCTGCGATGTCATAGGTGTCGAACTGCCAGTTGTTTATTGTCCCCTGTGCTGGTCCCTGGCCGGTAAATTTTCCATTCACGTATAAACGATATCGATTATCGGCAGAGACATGAATAACGAACGCTTTCGGAATCTTATTCAGTTGAAATTGTTTTTTGAATAGAAAAAAGCCCTCGCCTTGTAAATTATACAAGCCTTCCGTGGCAGTGATCCACCTGGCATCCCATAGATTTTCAAGGATTTCTGGTGCAATTGGCACTGCTTCCGGAGAATATTGCTGAGCGGATAGTACTGACGAACTTAAAAGCAAAATTAAAACTGAGAGAAGTAGGTTTATCTTAAACATATTTTTTTCGCTTTTATAATTTGAATCATTGGACAAAAAAAGGAATATTTGCATAAGCGAAATGATTGCCTCCCCTGTCGCAGACATAGACAAACAAACGGTAATTGCCCGCTATTTTAGGTGTAGAAAATTTTATTCTATTATAATTTTTTTCTGTTAGGATGCAATTTATCGGGTCTGTTTTTGTTTCACCGTGACCACCATATCCAAAAAATTTGTTTTCAGGTAAAATTTCCCAATCGTAAACTAATTCATCACCATCAGGATCGCTTACTTTAACCAGCGCATGATGAACTGATTCCTTTGAACAGCGGATGTTATCGAGGGCTACTTTCTGATCGAGCGTGAAAGAAATAATTTCCGGCGCCCGGTTACTCGATTGTTTTCCCGTCCAGAAGTATCGCATCACATCTACTGCTGCTGTTTCTCTCCATTCTTTATCAAACATTCCATACCAGGTATGTGTTCGTTCCTGATGCTGCCGCCATAAAAACACGTACGATCCGAGGCACTGTCCAGGATTATCAATAATGACTTCTTCATAATGAGACTTATATGAATTTGCTTTTTCGGTTGAATTCTCTTCAATGGGGATATCTTGATCCGTTCTTGAAACCTGCCAATGACCGGTCGGTCCCCATTCAGTTACAATAAATGGCTTATCAAAATCATATTTTTTAAACCAACCGGGAATCTCGCCAATATCGCCATAAGCATTTATTCCAACCAGGTCAATATCAGGACATCGCTTGATAAATTCCTGAAGCTTCCACTTTTTGCCCGTACCAAGCACCGTCAATACAGGCCGTATCGGATCAATTTTATGAATTTCTTTTGCCAGGTCGTTGATGGAATTGTACACCTTCCAATTAGGCGGTGTTTCAGGATCAACATAATCGAGTTCGTTGCCCAATTGCCAGAATAGAATCGCCGGATGATCTTTCATCTTTTGTACTTTGGCAATAACCCTGTCGAACTGCTCTTGTACCTTATGTTCATCGTCGTAGTCCATGCCGTCTCGTTGGGCACGAACAGGGAGGCCATATAAAACAGTGAGTCCCATTTGATGAAGCATGTCCAGTTTTTCCCGAGTCAATCCGCCTGTTCGAACAGAATTACCGCCATATTCTTTGATCAGTTCAAACTTCTCAGATGCAACGGCACCTTTAATGAAATATGGTTTGCCTTTATAAAATAGTTGAAAGCCATTTTCAGTTTTAATAATTTCTGAAAGTTTTTCAGGTTGTCGCGTTAAGCAGCTTGATGCTATAACAAATATCAGAAATGAAAAGAAAGTTATTGGTTTCATTAGAGCTCCAAATTATCAATTATACCTGTTGTGGGTTAAAATTTCATGCTGATTCTATCGCTCGGAGCGATGGAATCAGTATAGCAACTTGCTTTGTACTGAAAAATTAAACCTAAACGAGTATAATATATCAGATGCTGCATCGATCATTTCCCTTCATTAATAAATACATCTACCCTCGGGGCTTGCCATGAATAGGGTTTGGCAAGAATATCGTAATCGCCATCGCCATCCAGATCTGCAATTTTACCTTCGTGAATGGCAATTCCATCGGCAACCTGATGATCGACAAAATTGCCTTCTCCATCACCGAGCAAAATTCTGATTTTTACATCAGGATTTCCTTCACCAAATCGCATCTCACCATTAAATATATCCAGATGACCATCCCCGTTGAAATCGATAATATCCAGGGTATGTCCGTTATCCACCTCTGGTAAAATCATTTTCCTCATCCAGGCGCCTGTACCAGTCAAATTTCCGTCCCAACCTGTTTTTTCAACCCATTGGTAAAGGTACATCGGGGCAATGCCATCGCCAGCCACTAAAATGACCTCCGGTCTGCCGCCTTCAATCAACTGCCCGGCTGCTGATCGGGAAAACGTATAGCTCTGATCAATGATTTGTGGTAAAAAGTTACCATCCCTGTATTTAAACCAGAGTCCACCGCCGATAATATCCAGCATGCCGTCGCCATCAATATCTGCTTTAGCAAGCCCTTCATGTTCATTCACACCTTTCCAATTTGGATAGCCTGCATGTCCAATTTGCTGCATTTCGCTGTCGTTGCTGTATTTAAAAATTGGCTTATAATCCCATTCCTTTGCTTTTTTCACGTTTTCAGGTATTTCCGCTAGGTAAAGCTGCATGGCATTCTGGTTCCAAAAAACAAGTTCAGCTTTTCCATCCCCGTCAAAATCACCAAACATCTGGTCATGGTGTTTGTTTTTTCCACCATCTTTAACCAGGTAACGTTTCCAGGGTTTGTCTTTAACGTACTTCGGATAAGGATTTTCCCACCACCACACTTGGTTTGAACCGCCATCCCCTGCAAATAAAATGTCAGTATCTCCATCACCATCAATATCTTCAAATGCTGAACCAGCTTCAATCCGTACTTTTTCATTGTCAATTATATAGGTATCCCATCCGTTTCCATTGTGCCGGTACCAAACCACAGAGGGAGCAACACTTCTGTCGGTCAAAACAAAATCATTCACACCATTCTTATCCAGATCAGCCACCAGGCAGGAGGTTTGTTGTTTTCCCAATTGGGTCGGAGGAAGGTCACCGGTTGATGTGGACATGTGTTTCCATTTAAAGATATTTGATTTCAAATCGTTCCGCCAGACATGCATAAACTTATAATAGTCCCAACCAGCCCCGATAATGTCCAGATCGCCATCGCCATCCAGATCGAATAGTTGGGTGCCCAGATGGTTTTCTTTACTGGTATCAATCGTAACCTCTTTAAAATTACCGGATCCATCATTTATAAAAACCTGGGTTTTATGTTCCGATCCTTTGTGTTCGTTGATTACAATGTCGATTTCCCCATCCAGGTCAATATCACCAACATCAAGGTTGTTCATGGAATATTGGGTTACAATTTTATGGACTTTCCATTCATCTTCTAAAGGCTTTTCCGGTGATTTAAACCAATACAGGCTGGCGTCCGGTTCTTTTCCAGGCCAGCGTTCTTCACTCACAGCCACATCCGGTCTGCCATCACCATTAAAATCTGCGGTCTTAACTCTATCAATAGCATGTTCGGTACGACCAATAAGCTTACGTTTCCAGGGAACCGTACCATCGGTAGGATTAATGTAGGCATACAACGAAGTTGGGTGGTCACCTATTTCAGTATCACCAGCAATAATTTCCAGGTAGCCATCATTATTTAAATCGGCACAATCAAAACCTTCCTCCGATTCAGTTTCGGCCGCTAATTTAAACTTCCAGTTTTCGGGACTAACATTTTCAGGGATTTCACAATAATATATCCCACCGCCGGCAGAAAGCAATATCTCTGGTTTTCCCCCTTTTATGACATCCTCAATTTCAAATCCCTGTCCATTGATATGCTCGGTAACTGGCAAAGAATCAATAATTACGAATGCCCAGCCCCTACCTTCGTGATTGATTGCCTCGATCCAATATACATTGGGCAGGCTCTCACTAATGATGTCCACAAACTCATCTCCATCCACGTCAACAAACAACATTCCATCTATGTTGAGCCCCAGGTCAATCCGTTTCCATTCATTTTCCATAGTATTACCTGGATTAAGGTAAATATACCTTCCTGATATAATATCTTTAAACCCATCAAAATTTATATCTTTGGCGTCAAGACCGAAATACCTTAGCCATTTTGGCTCTGTTAAAGAAAAATCCCCCCATTTACCTTTGTTGTCGTCAATTTGAATGTAGGTAAATGTCAAAGTGTCTGTTGCTTTTAATGTCCTGGCAAGACTGACTCCCATCAAAATCAGGCCGAACATTAAATTTTGAAGTTTCAAAAATCTCATCATTTTTTCCCCTCTTGTTTGAAAATTACTCCCGTTTGGTAAGCTCTCAAAAATTTCCTACTTTATTTCATTTTGTCTTATTTAAAAACTTGAACCAATCAATGGAAAAGAGTTCACCTTTCTCACCCAAAAATCTCAGCCATAAAGCATGGACGCCCGTTACGCTTTTTATATCTACTGTTATATTTTGCCACGTTCCATTTTCATTCCCTGGGATATCAATGGTGCCAATAGAGTGGTGCCACGGCATATCGATTGCCAGATCAATTTTTCCAGATTTTTTTCCAGGTTTAACCTGGCATGTAACCCTGTCCACACCATCGCCAAAGTCAATATATTTATATGCAACTCTGTCTTCATTCTGAATTCCTGCAAGTTCCTCATTATCAGAAGTAAATGCCTGAATTCTCACATTTCCGAATAATAAACATGCTCCTTCCGCATCGATTGTGGAGAAAGCATCCAGAGGCGGACCCGCGCCTTGCGATGTCATTTCCACTTCATTAATGCTACCGTCATCATTAAAAAAAATTGGCTCAACACACGCTTTACGCATCATTTTGGAATTATGCGTTGAACGGTGATAAAATACATACCACTGCCCATTAAATTCAACAATAGAGCCGTGATTATTCCAAACACCTGGATCACAATGATCGTTATTAACGATAACTCCGCCATGTTTGAAAGGTCCCATGGAAGATCGGCTGGTTGCATAGCCAATACAGGTGGGCATATTGGCGCGTCCCAGGTGCGCATAAATAAAGTAATAAATTCCATTCCGTTTCACCATGTACCCGCCTTCATGGAAAAAGTGTTCGCCCTCGGTAAGTACGCTATCCCGAATGGTAGTTGCGTCAATTTCAATCATATTGGGCTTTAGTTTCGCCATCTTCGCCGTAAACTGCCCCCAGATGTAATAAGCCTGCCCGTCATCATCAATGAAAACGCAGGGATCAATTTGATTGTAACCGTAAAGCTTTATATTTCTGCCATTGGTAAATGGTCCTGTTGGGCTCGAAGAAATCGCTAGCCCTTCGGTAAATTCCCTGTCCGGGAGGCAATAATAGAGATAATACGTGCCATTTTTAAATTGGCAGTCTGGCGCAAATAATAAATGATCGCTTTCGGGGACTTGATCATTCTCCCCTTTTGATGCAAATCGATCTTCAAAAAGTTCCCATGTCTTTAAATCAGCAGTCGATAAAACATGGTATTTGTATGAGCAATAATAATCAGTACTCTCATCGACTGAGCCATAGACATACAATTTGCCATCGTCCCAGACGTGCGCAGAAAGATCAGCAATATAAACACCTGGGGGCACGATTGGATTTTGAGCGAGCGAATTGAATGCAATGGAGAAGATAATAAAAATAATAAACGATATTTTTCTCATGTTAGACCTCAAATTATATCATTACATAGTAATACATCAGTGATGGATTGGCTAACGTACCCTTTTATTCGATTTAAGAATAATGATTAACGATTCTCGATTTTAGAAGTAATGTTGATTCTTTAAGCTACGATTCTATCAGCAGTAATCCTTCATAGATCAAAAATCGTTAATGCCCCGAAGGCGCATTCCGCCAGGGCCGATGATCTATAATCATAAACCATTTTTTGGATACGATTAAATCAGATTCAAATCTGGCTTAACAAAAGTCTTTTTTAATCAGGGAGATTATACTTTGCATTTATGTCCATAATCACCAAAACAAAGTCGCTTCCTCTCCCAATTGACCACGGCTTAAACCCTGGAGTTTCATTAATTTTATACTCTCCAATTTTTTTCGACTTTCCATCCCGGGGATTGTACCAGAGTGCACTCACATTTTTTGCGTTCATTTTTAATACATCGATTGTAATTGGTTTGCCCATCGGGGTATAGGCGAGAATAAAATCTTTCTTCTTCCCAATAGCACAAACCACATAGCTTGAATCTTCCGGATTCTCATTTAAAATAATGGACTGGTCATTTTTCATCTCCTGCCAGGGAAATGCTGTCAGCAATGCTTTCATGAACATGACATGCTTCGAGCCAGGCAGATGAATGGATTCGTCCCAACTGGTTCGGGCGCCATTGATTGCATCTCTTTCTATGGTAAACATCTGCCAGATATCATGACAGCCATAGGTATAACCAGCTGCTCCGGAAAACATGGCCCAATAGGCAGCGGTTCTCACATCCGAGTCACCCATCCAACCATAAAGTTCAGGATTAAATCGGTTCGGATGGTTTTCATACCGTGGCTCGCCATTAATGACCGGCCTGGTGGGTGAAATAGCCCTGCTGTCTCTGACAAATTCATAATCTTTTACCCGTCTGTCATGCCCGGTTTGAAACATATCCAGATCCAGCCAGTCTTCATTAAAAACATCCGTTGCCTTTTTGCCACCCCAAGGATGATAAGTTATCAGATGCCTATTATCAATTTTGCGAATACCTCGGACCATCGCTTGAACGATCTGGCGCTGTGGGTCCGTTTCGGGCAAACGATCGCCACCCAGAATCCAGATGATATTATTTTGATCTACATATCTTTTCGCCAATAATTCGCCATAAATTTCTGCATTTTCGGGTGTGAAGATTTCAGGACCAACGCCCCATTTTTTGTTAAATTTATCTCCCCAGGTCGGAAGTAATCCCATATACAAACCCAAATTTTCAGCCTGTTTGATGACATAATCGACATGCTCAAAATAAGCCTCGTTTAATTGTGTTGGATCGTTGTCGATCAATGGCAAGTCCCCATTTGCATTTGGCGTATTGAGTCCATCCAGTTCAGCCAGGATTACGGTCTGAATGACTGTAAATCCTTTATCAGAGCGATCTTGCAGATAGAGCATAGTCTCTTCTTTATCAAGCCTGTGCAAGAGCTCCCAGGCTGTTCCGCCCAACCAGAAAAAAGGCTGATTATTTTCTGTGACGATATAACGATGATCGTCGCTGATTTTTAGTAATGGAAGTCTCTCATCCTGAGCCTTAGCCATACCCACGAAACTCACGATTAAAGCAAATAGAATTTGTTTCATTTACCTGACTCCATTTTAGTTAAATACTTTTGCTTTTAATCCTTGCGAAGATTCAGAACCTTCGTAAGGATCAATCGCCCTAAAATTTATTCTACAATCCAAACACTATCCCTTAATCGGATATCATTTGATGAAGCGCCAATCATAATTTCAAACTCACCTGGCTCAACGACATGATTCATATTAATATCCCAGATTTTCAACTTCTCTGGTGTTAGTGTAAATTCAACTTTGAAGCTTGCTCCTGATTTGAGTGAAATCCGTTTGAAATCACAAAGCTTTTTCAACGGTTGTGAAACGCTGGCGTATTTATCATGAATATAAAGCTGCGGTACTTCATCACCGTCCCGTTCGCCAATATTCTTTACCACAAAAGACAAATGTAAGGTATCCTGAATGTCTATTTTTTCAGTGGACAGTTGTAAATCGCTGTATTCAAATTCAGTATAGCTGATTCCATGCCCAAAACAGAATTGAGGTTCGTTGAAATCGCCAATGAATTTTATACTCTTTTTTCCCTTGGGTAGCATGTTATAATTTAATGGTACCTGTCCAGTTACTTTGGGAAAGGTAATGGGCAGTTTTCCACCGGGATTGTAATCGCCAAAGACTGCCTGGGCGATCGCATTTCCGCCCTCACAGCCAGGATACCAGGCAACCATCACAGCATCCACCGCATCAATCCAGTCACACATGGTGAGGACTGTTCCGCTTTGAATAACAACAACCATTGGCTTATTCAGCTTTGCCAACTCGAGAATCATGGTTTCCTGTTCTTTGGCCAGATCCAGATCGGCGCGATCCCAATTTTCATTTTCGTACATGCCAACAACAGCGATGATCACATCTGATTCTTTAGCCAATTGAATGGCCTTGGGTATATTTTCCTCAACATTAATATTCCAGCCCAGTTGAGCATACGCCCAGAATCCATTATCAAAATATTCCATTTTAAAGTCATATATTTT
>JABAOC010008506.1_pt1 | contig 29891 bp, 38 predicted proteins | sample 7062161 | NCBI WGS metagenome assembly JABAOC01 (sample SAMN14538625, study PRJNA623070) | marine sediment metagenome | biome: marine biome [ENVO:00000428]; feature: marine pelagic biome [ENVO:01000023]; material: deep marine sediment [ENVO:00002113] | place: India: Gulf of Khambhat ... | reverse complement strand
CCATGGTTAGATTTTAAATGACTTGACAGGGTCATTGGAGCACTTCTCCTACGTGATGCAAGGGAGTTCTTTGCCGTTATCCTATTAATTCTATACATCTTGTAATATTAGTAAACTATTTTCCTTTGTTCTGCGTCTATATATACATATGAGAAGAGACAAAAGGAGACCAAAATGAAAATAAGAACAAAATTAGCGATTCTTTTTATCGCATTCCTTCTGACTTTTTTAGGATTCGGCTTGATTGCATCCTCGTTTACAGGGGATACATTCGGCCCTGAATACAACGTCAGTGCAAAAGTCGTTGACCTGAAGCCGGCGGATTGTTGTTGATCCTGTTCTAGAAAGTTCGCGCGAGCAAATAAATGGGATCGGGGGAGACAGCAGCAAAATTTAGCCTATTTTTCCTTTTCCAGCTCGCTCATCCGTTCGGACATGTTTTTCATGTTTTCCATGGCTTTCTGCATGGCATCGGTCATTGTCTTCATGTGTTCCTGCATCTGATCCATGTACTGCATCATCTGATCATCATCCATAAATTTCTCATCCTTCATCATGGAATTCATGTATTCCATCATCGCTTTCATGTGTGAGGACATGTTGTTCATGCGCCACATCATGTTTCTCATGTTCATCATGCCCCTATAGCCGGGACACATCTGTCCCATCATCTGGTCCATATTCATCATCATTTGGTTGCAGTCTCCCATCATCTGATCCATATCTCCCATCATCCCCATCATGCCTCTCTGCCGCATTTTTTGCTTCTCCTGCTGGGCGAAACCGACTGCTGCTAAGCCGATCAAGAACACCACGATTAAAATCAGTATTCCTTGGGTCCCTAAGGATTTTCTCACGATCATCACCTCCTTTCTTCTGGATTTTAATTTTTTGCCCCTAGCCGATCCGCCACCTCTTGCCTTAATATCGACGGTTGAGGTTTGGATAATATCAGGACAAAAGATCTTTTTTCCTCTCCATGAAATCCTCCCTGTCGATCTCTCCTCTGGCATACCTCTTCTTTAGAATTTCCAGAGCATCCTCTGATTTTTTGGATTCGGTCGGCCTGTTTTGCCGAGAAAGCCAGAAGACCAGGAGGACGATCCCTACCAGGATTAAAAACCAGAAGAGCCACATATATCCTCCGAACATCATATGGTCTCCCCACATATTTTTCTTCCTCCTTACGTTCTGAAAATGTCTTATCGATCCAGCGTTTTTCTACGCATCTTTATGCAAATGCAAAATCGGTGCCAGGATTTTGGACGGCAATAAAGGATTGATTGACAGGGGAAGAATGCATCAGAACACACATGACAAATATTCAATATAAAACATGAGTCCTGTCTAGCGGGACACCCTGCACGATTATCCACATTCTTTCCTACACCAGACACCAAAGAGATGGGACACCTCAGCTTATCCATCCATCAAATTTTCGTCAGCCGAATTGTGTACTGTCTTTCCATGGCAAATTTGAGGTCTTGTGCACCGAAGATAAAGATGGTATATGATGGTAAAAATATATGGAGCCAGCCAGAGATGAAGAAAACAGACCAGATCATAGGAATTCCCAAGGAAATCGACGAGGGGTGCTGCTGTGTGGCTCTGATCCCCCAGACTGTTAAAAATCTGGTGGATGCAGGACACCCGGTTATCCTCCAAAAGGGAGCAGGAGAAAAAGCCTTTTATCCCGATGAATTCTATGTGGATGCAGGGGCGAGAATCATTCCGGATGCACTTCAGGTTTATGAAGAAGCGGACGTGATTTTAAAAGTGCGGACTCCCGGACTCAATGAAAAAGCAGGCAGACACGAGCTGGATTTGATGAAAGAGGGGGCCACCATTTTCGCTTTCCTCGCCCCCACTCAAAATAGAGAAATCCTCGAAAAACTGATAAACCACCGACTGACGGGATTCGCCATGGAACTGATCCCCCGCCTCTCGAGAGCCCAAAGCATGGATGCTCTTACCAGCATGGGAACAGTGATGGGTTATCGGGCAGCCCTTCTCGCATCCAAGCTTTTGGGGAAATTCTTTCCTCTCTTAATGACACCCGCTGGAACGATCCAGCCCTCTCAGGTGCTGGTTATCGGTGCAGGCGTTGCCGGCCTGCAGGCTATAGCCACTTCGAAAAGGCTGGGAGCCAAAGTCGAGGCATTCGACACTCGTCCAGCGGTCAAAGAACAAGTGGAAAGTCTGGGTGCCAAGTTCATCGAAATGGAATTGCCCGAAGATATGGAGACCAAATACGGTTATGCCAAAGAAGCCACCGAGGAATTCATACAGAAAGAAATGGAAACCATTTCTGAGCACCTCCCAAAATCCGATGTAGTGATCACAACGGCCCTGGTCTATGGACGCAAGGCGCCCCTTCTGATCAAAGAAGATATGGTCAAAATGATGCAGCCGGGATCGGTGATCGTGGATCTGGCAGCCGAACAGGGTGGCAACTGCGAACTGAGTAAGGCAGGAAAAACAGTGGAAAAGCATAACGTCCTGATATATGGAGCGAAAGATCTTCCCTCCCAGCTTCCTCTCCACTCGAGTTTGATGTATTCAAAAAACATCTATCACGCCTATCACAATCTCTTCCCAGCAGAGGACGACTCTGTGGACCTGGAAGATGAAATAAACGCACACGCCCTGGCCACTTATAAAGGAGAGGTCATAAGCGATCTGGTGAGGAATTTTTATGAAAAGGAGGGGAAAAACCTATGATAGAGGGATCGATCGTTTTTTTATATATCTTTATCCTTGCGGTGTTTGCAGGATTTTCTCTCATCAGCCGGGTCCCCACCCTCCTCCATACACCGTTAATGTCCGGAGCGAATGCCATCTCCGGCATCACTCTGGTAGGAGCCCTTATCAGCGCAGGAGCTGGAAAAGGAGGCATAGCGACTGTTCTCGGCCTTCTGGCCGTGATCCTGGCTACGATCAACGTCGTGGGGGGATATTTAGTCACAGACAGGATGCTGGAGATGTTTAAAAAAGAAAAGAAAAAGAAATGAGTACCGCCGTCCATTTGAGCTATCTGCTCTCCATAAGCCTGTTTATGCTGGGCCTCAAATTTCTGGGTTCTCCGCGCACTGCCCGAAAAGGAAATTTTCTGAGTATGTTGGGAATGTTCATTGCCGTGGTGGTGACTCTCCTGGACAGAGAAATCGTGGACTACAGATATATCATCGCAGGAATCATAATAGGGGGAGCCATCGGGACCTTTTGGTCCCGGAAAGTCAAGATGACGGCCATGCCCCAGATGGTTGCTCTTTTCAATTCCTTTGGGGGTGGGGCATCGGCCCTGGTCGTGCTGATCCAGGTCCTCCGTCATGCTGACATCATGGACATCACTTTTCATACCACTGTCGCACTCAGCCTGTTCATAGGGGCAATCACTTTCACAGGAAGCCTCTTTGCCTTTCTCAAACTGGAAGGTTGGGTCAGGAGCGCACCCATTGTGTTCGCCGGTCAGAAAATGCTCAATATTTTGCTTTTCCTTTTAGCCATTGCAATATCCCTGGTCCACATCCTCGATCCTGCCTCAAACGGTGCTCCTTTCCTGATTGTCGTCTTAACGACCTCCTGTATTCTGGGAATCACTCTGGTGATCCCAATCGGAGGTGCCGATATGCCTGTGGTCATAGCGCTCCTTAATTCCTTCTCGGGATTAGCAGCTTCAACCTCCGGATTCGTCATCAACAATTCGATCCTGATCGTTAGCGGTGCCCTTGTCGGAGCCTCGGGGATCATCCTGACACGCATGATGAGCCAGGCCATGAACCGTTCTCTGAGCAACATATTGTTCGGAGCGGTCGGCGCAGAGAAGCACAAAGGGCATATGGAAGGAGAAAAAAGGGTTATCCGCTACACTGCGCAGGATGCCGCATCCACCATGGAAAACGCCCGATCCCTCATCATCGTGCCAGGATACGGACTGGCAGTGGCCCAAGCCCAGTATGTATTGAACGACACCGCTGAATTCCTCCGGAAAAAAGGAGTGGATGTCCGGTATGCCATCCATCCGGTGGCGGGCCGGATGCCGGGACATATGAATGTTCTTTTGGCCGAGGCCAATGTCCCCTACGACCTGCTCAAAGATATCGATGAAATCAATGAGGAGTTCCAGAATACGGATGTGGTGCTAGTGGTGGGAGCAAATGACGTGATCAATCCGGCAGCCCGCGAAAAAGGAAATCCTCTCTCCGGCATGCCCATCCTGAACGTGGATCAGGCAAAGACAGTAATCATCATAAAAAGAAGCCTGAAGCATGGATTCGCAGGAGCGGACAACAAACTCTTTTATGATCCCAAAACCCTGATGGTCTTTGGAGACGGGAAGGAGGTGCTCACCGAGATTTTAGGCTCTTTGAAGCAATCGGAGTGATCCTCAGAAAATGAAGAAAAGGGATTATGAAAAATCTTTAAAAACAGCCATTCTCCTGACTTCCATTTTTTTCATCGTGGAAATTATCGGGGGCTTCATCTCGGGATCGCTATCCTTATTAGGGGACGCTGGACATATGTTCAGGGACGTTTTTGCCCTGATCATCTCTTTAAGCGCTTTGAACATTTCGAAAAGGCTCCCCTCTAAACGGAAAACATTCGGGTTTCACAGGTTCGAAATCTTCGCAGCCTTTTTGAATGGAATCTTATTGATCGCCATGGCACTATGGATTTTCTGGGAAGCATATCGAAGACTCAACGCTCCCAAACAGATTCATAGCACCATCATGCTGATCATCGCTCTCATCGGCCTCGGGATCAATCTCTATGTGGCTTTTCGCCTTCATGGAAGCCGGGATCTCAATGTCAAAAGTGCGTTTTTTCACGTTCTCACCGACGCAGCTTTCTCTCTGGCTGTCATAGTGGCCGCACTCTTGATCTGGTGGACCGGTCAGACAATATTTGACTCCATACTCAGTGGCTTCTTATCCGTGATCATCCTTATCTCCGCGTTTAAAGTGGTGAAAGAATCCGTCATGATACTGTTGGAATTCGCTCCGAAAGATGTGGATTTCGATCAAGTGGTTCAAGACATCCAGCAGGTGGAAGGCGTTCGAGGGGTTCACGATGTTCATCTGTGGAGTCTTTGCTCCAACATCAATGTCATCGATGCGCATATTTTTACCCAGGAAGCCGACATGACTAAGATCGAGAAGATCAAAGGTGAAATAAAGAAAAAGCTGGAAAAGTACCACATCAAACACGCCACCCTCGAATTCGAATGTGAAGAGTGCATCCTGACGGAGGAAATGAGAAAGATAGAGCATTGAAGCGGTTTCCTTTCAAAAAACCTTGGCACAAGGAAAATCTGTTCGAGATTGGACAATGTATACTTAATTTATCTATAATATAGAATTAATAAAAAGAATATCGTCTACGGTATTTGTCATTCTTTTTTATTCTCCAAGCAGTCATCATATGATTTGAATCGATAAATAAAAAACCTTGAGTTTAAAAAAGAGCTGAGAGAAAGACTGTGGCTTACAAAATACTGATAGTCGAAGATGACAGAATCATCGCCCGTCTTCTGGAAACAACCCTGCAAGATAATGGATATGAAGTCACTCTCTCGTTTGAAGGTAAAACAGGACTCGAAGAGGCTCTCTCTGAAAAATATGATCTCATCATTCTTGACCTGAAGCTGCCGGAAGAAGATGGCCTCGAGATATGCCGCAGGGTGAGATCCAGTCCTGAATACACCCCCATTCTCATTCTCACTTCGATGAGTTCGGAAGTCGACAGAGTGCTCGGCCTGGAAATCGGTGCTGATGACTATCTGACCAAGCCATTCAGTGTGAGGGAGCTTGTGGCCCGCGTCAAAGCCCTGTTCCGTCGCATGGAAGTCCTCAAGTCTCCGCTTCCAGATGAGCGGGAAGTTCTTGAAGTCGATAATTTATCGGTCGATGTGAAGAAGCGCACGGTTATGCTCGAAGGAAAACCCATCGAACTGACCGCCAAAGAGTTCGACCTGCTCCTGCAATTTATCCGCCATCCTGGGCGTGTCTACACCCGCTTGGAGCTTTTGGACTTAGTATGGGGATATGCATATAAGGGCTACGAACATACCGTGAATTCTCATATCAACAGATTGAGATCAAAAATCGAAAAAGATCCCAATCATCCTCGATACATCATCACTGTCTGGGGTGTTGGATACAAATTCTTCAATCCCCGCGAGAAAAAAGAGTCCGATGTTTAAGACACTTTACGGAAAAATTGCCCTTATTCTTTTAGGGCTGTTTCTGGTTATCGGATTCCTGAACATCTTTCAGACCCTCTTGACCACGAAAATGTACATTCAGGAGGTCGATCAAAGGCTCAACCGCAACCTTTCAGACTACCTGGCATCGGAAAGGACCTTTTTCAAGGACGGTCGAGCGAATGTTCGCGCATTGAAGGAATCCTTCGAAAATTTGATGCACATCAATCCAAATATCGAACTATACCTTCTCGATCCTGAAGGGAGGATTCTTTCCTATTCTGCGCCTCCCGGAAGGGTTATAAGGGATACAGTCAACATGGCTCCGTTGAAGAAGTTCCTGAGCGGAACGGCAAGTTTTCCCATTCTGGGCGACGATCCACGCGATCCTGACCGCAAAAAGATTTTCACAGTATCGCCCATTCCTCAGCAAGGCCCGGTCGAGGGTTATCTCTACATCATCCTAGGTGGCGAGGAATACGACTCGGTTGTCCATCGGCTTGAAAGGAGCTACATCCTCAGATTGAGCACCTGGATCGCCATAGGCGGCTTACTCTTCGTTTTTCTGACAGGACTCTTCCTTTTCAACCTCTTAACAAGAAGGATCAGAAGGCTTTCCACAGCCCTCGATTCCTTCAAGCGAAGCGATTTCGGCGATCCCATCAAGTTTCCCGGCCGCTTCCCCAAATCTGGAGGAGATGAGATCGACCGGCTGGGAGACGTTGCCTCGCAGATGTCCGATCGGATCATCGATCAGATGAAAACTATAAAGCGGGTGGACAGCCTGCGCCGAGAAATGGTCAGCAACATATCCCACGATCTTCGCACCCCGCTCTCATCTCTTCAGGGGCATCTGGAGACTCTGCTCATGAAGGGAGAGAAAATGACAGATGAAGAAATGGAAAGTTATCTGAAGATCGCCATGAAACAATCCGAGAGGTTGGGCAGACTGATCGCCGATCTCTATGAACTGGCCAAACTCGATTCTCCGGATATAGAACTCAAAAAAGAGCCTTTCCACCTGGGTGAGCTGGTTCAAGATATTTTACAGAAATACGAACTCAACGCAGAAAAGAAAACGGTCGATATTCGGGCTGAGTTCCCCAAAAATCTTCCTCTTGTCTATGCGGACATAGGGCTCATAGAGCGGGCCATCCAAAACCTCATAGATAATTCTCTCGGTTACAGCAAGCCTGATGGGACAATCACCCTGGCCATTGCTCCCGAGAAATCCAGGTTATCGATCAAGGTAATGGATGACGGCGTGGGTATCAGCCAGGAAGACATCCCCTACATCTTCGACCGTTTTTATCAAGGGAAGAAGAAAAAAAGAGAAGAAGACCAGGAGGACAGCACCGGACTCGGATTGGCCATAACCAAACGAATCCTCGAGCTCCATGGAAGTTCTATAGAAGTCCAGAGCGAACCTGATAAATTTACCGTCTTTACCTTTTATTTGCCTATCTACAAACCATGATCTAAGCTCTGCCACTGTCCAAAATTCCTTTTATTCCGAAACGTTTAGAAAAAGTGAACTTTCCGTGATACTTCTGTGAACTTTCTCGAGTATCCTTAATACCGAACGCCATGAAAAATTCAGTCAGGAGGTTCGACCATGAAAAGCTTCATCCCTTCTTTTTTATTCATAATTTTTGCCATGACTGCCTTTGCCATAGGCGGTATAGATGCGAAAGGAGATCTGATCGTGATAGGGACCAGAAAAGAAAAAAAGGGAAAAAACCTCCAAAAGGCGACCTTTGCCGGAGGATGTTTCTGGTGCATGGAGCCACCCTTCGAAAAACTGGACGGTGTCATCGAAGTCACATCTGGCTATGCAGGCGGAAGTACGGAGAATCCGACCTATAAGCAGGTATCAACGGGTAAAACGGGTCATATCGAAGCGGTCCAAATCCTGTTCGATGTTTCAAAAATTAGCTACAAGGAACTACTCGAGGTATTCTGGAAAAATATCAATCCCACAGATGACGGCGGACAGTTCGTTGACCGTGGGTCTCAATACAGGACAGCCATTTTCTATCATGATCAAAAACAGAAGCAGCTTGCCAAGGCTTCCAAAGAACGATTAAGTCAGTCTGGGCGGTTCGATAAGCCTATCATCACAGAGATCCTTCCCTACTCAAACTTCTACCCGGCCGAGGACTATCATCAAGATTATTACAAAACCCATTCCGGCCGTTACGACTTCTACAAGCAACATTCCGGCCGGGAGCAGTTCTTAGAGAAAACCTGGAAAGACGATGGAGATGGCTCGATCGATAAAAGACTCAAACGTTTCAATAAACCGGAGAAAGATGAATTGAAAAAGAAATTGCCCGCCCTCCAATACAAAGTCACGCAAAAGAACGGAACCGAGAGGCCTTTCCAAAATGAATACTGGGACAACAGCGAAGAGGGCATCTACGTGGATATCGTCTCGGGCGAACCGCTCTTCAGCTCTACAGACAAGTTCAAGTCAGGAACGGGCTGGCCCAGCTTCCTTAGGCCGCTCGAACCTGAAAACATCGTCGAAAAGAAGGACATCAGTCTATTTACCGTTCGGACCGAAGTGAGAAACAAACATGCAGATTCTCACCTCGGCCACGTGTTCAATGATGGCCCTCGCCCCACAGGACTTCGCTACTGTATCAATTCTGCGGCTCTCCGGTTCATTCCGAAAGAAGATTTGGAAAAGGAAGGTTACGGAAAATACAAAAGTCTCTTCGAAAAAGAATAGGTCCAGCGATGATCCAAAAACATAAGCATCTATGTCATAGGCATAAAAATAAATTTTTCAGGAGGTAAAAATGTTAAAAAAACTCACATTCGTCGCACTGGTGGCGGGCTTCAGCTTGGCCCTGATTTCTCCCGCTGCTGCTCTCCGTGGAAAACCGAGCTTCACCCCCGCTTTATGGGCTGACGGAGAACTTTGGGCCACGAAAGCGGTCGCTATCCTTCCGGGCCCGAGGGGAAACAACCTTCACTCATTCGACAAGTTGTTCGTGATCATCAATTCCAACAATCCCAACGGTCAGCTCCCGGTTGCAGAAGCATCCCCAGGTAATTTCCTCTACAACGGAGGACGCTGGTACACCCAAACTGTGACATGGACACAAACGGCTTTCGACGATCTCGTCACCGTCCCTGTCCTGACATCGTACGATGATGTCATGATGTACTACAACATGGGCTACTTAAACATCACCCCGGGCTCACCCGCTCCTCCCCCGGATGGTCCACCCGATTTCTTTGAATGCCCCTTGCTGCCTGTAAAGACCATGTATTAGATCCTGATCCCCACAGAATCCAGAAAAGCCGCTCCTTGAAAGGAGCGGCTTTTTTTTACGAGTGCGTCATTCCCACTGCCACTTCACTCGTAACCAGGAACGTTTTTACCGAGTATGATGTCCCGGTGTGCAACCAATAAATCACCTTCCTGCTTCAGCTCGACAATGCCAGAGCCGCCATAGGCAGAATCCTCGGATTCTTCGTCTTCTTTCAACAGAGGATCACCTTTTGTCCACATCCCTGACTCAGTATTTCTGCCAGCTCTTTCCCTGCCGCAGTCCGCGGATGTAGGCAGCCTGACCGGCATGCAGAATACAGTCATCCAAAATGCTGACAAGTCTCACCCCAACTGTAGGCAAAGGCCGATACTGCGGTTCATCCAGTGTCCTATCCAGGTCTTTCTCCGATAATCCCTTGAAATAGCCAATGGTGCGCTGCACCGTTTTCCTCAGATAATCCAGCAAGACTTCGTTCCCGGGAGGCACGAAAGCAGCCACCTCTTCAGGGGTATCCCCGAAACCGACGTCATCGGGATCGGCCGGCCGTTCAAATTTTTGATGCCAGAGATCTTTTATCCACAGCTGATCCTCTTCCATCAGTACGGAAACTTGAGCATCCTGCTGTCTGGTGAGATGCCATACCAGCCATCCGATGCTGTTGCTGTCATGGCGCGGCTGCCAGACGAGGTCTGAGCGGTTGAGGTCTGACAGAACATGTTCGACAAATGTGGGTATCCGATTGTATGCATCCTCTAAAAGATCCTTCCAGTCCATGTCTCCCTCCTGTTCTGCACTTTGGATTCAAGGTAATTTTATATAATCATTTTCTCGATGATTTGGCAAGCTCAGAACAGGCATTCCGATTTTCCACTTTATATTTATCCTTTCTTAGGCCATTCTATTGCAGGGTAGCCATCGAGGGAGGTGTGCACCTTTCAGAGAACATTCCAAAGCTATGGCTGCTGCAGTCTCTGCTAACTTGACATTTTTTTGAGTTTTTGATCACCATCGGCCCCCATGCCTGATGAGAAAGATGATTGAAAGATGTCCATCCATCGGCTTCGATGTAATGGACTCTCCTTCAGTTCGGAGTCTTGTCCCTGAGTACCTCGGCCCGATCAGGAATCCGCACTCGATCCTCCGTGTGGCCGCGGATCAGCTCGGGAAGGTTGAGACCCGTGGGGTGTTCTTCCTCGAAGACTGCAGCTTCCCGGGCCCAAACATCTCCGGTCAAACTGGGCCTATTCAAGCGAGCGAACAGGATGGCGTTGCCGGAACGCGGGGGATTGATCAACCGCAGCTCGGGAAAAACCTCCGCGTAAGTCTTCACCATGTCCCAGAAGCGCGGATTTCTCGTCAGCAGATTGGAGCATACGACGCCGCCTTCGGCCAGCCGGTCCCGGACAGACTCGAGGAATTCCTGCGTTGCGAGGCTGTAAGGAATGGAGTCGGGGCCGTAGGCGTCCAAAAAAATGATGTCGTACTGCCTTTTGGAATTTTCGATGAAAGCCCGGCCATCACCGACATGGACGATCTGGTTGTCATTCGGTTCGAATCCGAAGAATTTCTGGGCGATCCGGACGACTTCGGGATCGATCTCCACTGTCTCCAGGACAGTCTCCGGCAGCAGATCGTGGAGGAACTTCTGCATGCTCGCCCCGCCCAGACCTATGAGCAGGATTCGCCGCTGATGATCCGCCAGGGGAAGGGCGGCCATCATGGCCCGGGTATAAGAAAGGGCCAGATCGCGTGGCTTGGAGAGATTCATCTCGGACTGGATGGGATCCGAGCCGTCGAGCCGTCCGTCGAAGATGAGCCTGCGGAAGCCGTTGGGGGTGTCGACAACTGTGACTAGTTGGAAGGAGCTTCGAACCTGGTGGACGATCCGGTAGCTCTGGCAGCCGATGAGGACCGGCAGCAGGACTGCGGCGATGACAAAGACGGCGCCGAAGCGTCGGATTGACGAACTCGATCTCATAATTCGATTATATCAAATTTTCCAGTTATTGTTTTCCTAAATTATCGTCTAAATTTGCCTCTGGATACCCAAACGAAAAGAGTGAGAAAATTTTGGATTTTCCAAAGAATTATTGGATAGTAGCGGGGGCTGGATTTGAACCAGCGACCTCAGGTTAAAGCCGTGCAGAGCCTTGTCTATTTATTGACTGAAACTGGCAGGAGTCATTGCATTATCGCATCCTTCGGGATTGTTTTAACCGATTGTTGAAAAAAGCCAGTAGAATCCTGACCAGATTTTGTTGAGTGCTCCAGAGTTCTGGCCTATTTTTTACTGGAAAAAGCGTTGAAAGAGGTGAAGTTATTACTGATGATGATAGGCACCCAGAATTCCCTGTTATCTATTCTCCGATTCTGACTAAAAGTCCTTTCTTTTTAATTGTTTTAAAAATCCACTGAAAGAATACAAAGGCCAAAATCAGATAAACAGCATTCAGCCCAAAGGCCCACAACAGCTCTCTCAGAGAAAAGGCGCCTGAACTGAGGATAGTTCTCATCCCTTCAAACACATAAGCAGCTGGGATGAACCGAGCGATGGACTGGAGCAGAGATGGAAGAACAGAAACAGGATAGAATACAGCGGAAATAGGCATAAAAAGAAAACCCAGGGCCCAGGCCAGCACCTCAGTCTCCTGGCCGAAACGCAGAATAAGGGCGGTGGTCAGAATGCCTAAAGACCATCCCATGATGATGAGATTGAAAACAAAGGGAACCAGGGAAATACCTAGAAGAAAAATATTAAACGAATAGAACACCCACGCGAACAGAGCCATTAGAGAGGCTGTAGCAATCAGTTTAACCAATCCCACCAACATCAGTGAAATGATATATTCGGTCGGATTCAAAGGGCTGGCAAAAAGATTCAGCAGGTTTTTGGACCACAAATCCTCGAGGAAAGAGACAGAAATCCCCTGATGAGATCGGAATAGAATGTCCCAGAGGATCAATGCACCTATAAAAAAAGTGACAAATTCTGGCAGATTCTGCCTGAATTGGGCAAGATAAACAGTGATGAACCCCCATACAAGAAGATCCAGCAGAGGCCAGTAGAAAATTTCTAAGAGCCGGGGAAAACTCCGCCTGTAAAGATACATGTGCCTGGTAAACAGAGCATAAACACGGTAGGCTTTCACTTCCGGCTCTCCCGTGTGACCTTTAAAAATACCTCCTCCAGATCTCTGCCCTGGAAATTTTTGATCACTTGATCCGGCTTTCCCCGGGCAATAATTTTCCCCCTATGGAGAAAAAGTATTCTATCAGACATCTCCTCCATTTCTTTCATGTTGTGGGAGGTGTAAAGAATAGAAAGATTTTTTTTCTTTTTGATAGACTTGAGCAGCGTCCTGGCCTTGTCAGCAATATCAGGGTCCATGCTGGCTGTGGGCTCATCGAGAAACAAAATTTTGGGATCGTTGATCAGGGCTTTGGCCAGGTTGAGCCGGGTCTGTTGGCCTGAAGAGAGATTTCTGACAAGCTGATTCTGGTTATGCTCGATTTCAAAAGCCCCTAGGAGCTCTCCAATCCGGGCCTCCCTGTTCCGGACTCTGTAGAGCCGGGCGAATACCCTTAAACATTCTTTAACGGTCAACGAATTGGGCATGGATACATAGGTGGAAGAAAAATTGGCGTTCTGGGTGCACTTCTCCCTGTTTTTTTGCAGGTCACAGCCGAAAATCCGGATAACACCTGATGTAGGAGTGGTCAGCCCCAGCAGCATATGGATAATGGTGGTCTTTCCCGCCCCGTTGGGACCCAAAAGACCCAGAATTTCCCCCTGTTGGATGCTGAAGGACACGTCATCTACCGCCCTTAGAGATTTAAAGACCTTTACCAGCCCTTTGACTTCCAGAACTTGATTGGACATTCTCAACTTTGACCAATTCCAGGTAATAGATTTTATGGGAATGTCAATTGTACATGATTTCTATCCGGGCAACAATTTTTCCGGATCATTAATCGATCCTTATTCATGTCTGATTTGGAGAGTGTTGAGGCGTATGACATCTGTTCCCCCGGGGCGCCTGATATGGGCATTATTTCATTTCCTGCCTTTCATCGATACCGAGGAGAAGTCGGTTCAGCAGCTCATCCAACTTCCGGTTATCCGTCTGCCGCGTCTTCACTCCGGCATCGGCCAGAACATAGCACGGCCCCTTACCAGAAAGATCTTCCCTTGAGAAAACGACATCGGGATTGTGATCGAGCAAAAATTGTGCAACCTTTATGCCTTTCCCCTTCTTCAGTTCGAGGAGTGGGTTGCCGACCTCCTTTTGTTGGACGATCAATTTCTCCTTTGTGTCAATATCCGTCAGTAAAAAATGCGGATACTCACCGAAATGAGTACTGATCCTGTCTTCTGGGTCGGTCACTGGAAATGCATAACGAAGGGTAGTCTTTCTTCCGGCTTGTAATGTATAAGAATGCGCTCGATCCAGCTCTAGAGGGAGCCCGAATATTGATCGAGCAAAGCGAAGAACACAACGGAAGCAGAAAGTACATCGGCACGGAACTGTTGACCATCTGCGGTCAAGCTGGAGGAAAGGATCAATTTCACGGCCACCAGAACAACGTTTACCAGCAGAGAGTAGATACCCACTTTCAGGTGAGAGGGCTTTATGGCTTCAGTTTCCTACCCAGAATTATTTTCATTTTTCATCTTGAATCCTCCTCGTCTGGATGCGCCTTGATCATCCGTTTTTAAATCGGTCATGTCATACTTCTACATCTCCACCAAAATTTCTCAGGGAGAATTCATTTTTGTGAAAAGCCAATCCTGGTCCTTCTTTTTTTTATGGCAGTCGATACAGGCTCTCACCTCGCCAGCGGCTTCGATGCTTCCTTCCGTCCCGTATTTAGCCCAAAACCAATCGCCCCCCTCCGGATTGTAGTTTTTCACCTTGTACATGGGGCTGACCACCTTGAGCGTTATCTTGTCCTTGTCATAATTCTCCTTTACGATGATTGATCCGTCAGGAAGCGGTAGCCGGCCGCTTTGGATGGCCTCATAAGCCCTATCATTGACGAAAAGTTTGAGAAAAGGAGCATGGGTTTCTCCAGGGTACATCCCCTCATAACCCGGCCAGTGCTTCCAATTCATGTACGGATCCGTTACCGTGATATAGGTCCACAACGCTTTTCCCTCGAGAGGAGGCAGATCCCTCTGGGCAGTTGTCAGCCCAGAGATCAAGCCGACTGCAACGAAAAAAAACCAGATCCTTTTGGATGTCATGTCCAACCTCCGTCAATAAGACTTCGTCGGCCGCATGGCAGAATATGCAGCAAATGTGCCAGATGCTTGGACTGGCCCAATCCGGCACTTCTCCTTTCTGAAATTCAACGGGCATCCTCATGCGAGAGGCAGCAAATACATGATCCAGCCTATTTTGTCTGCGAAACGACTTTTAATAATAAAGACAAGCAAAAAAATTCCAATTTCGCGTGGATGAAGTCTCATTTGACAGAACTTTTGAGTTCGAATATTGGTACAGGCATCTATGGACAGCACTTCTATACTAGATCTGAGTGTTATGATATCAATAAGTAAAATGTAATATTAATAATTGGCATAAATCTTGGATGATATTCCACTGAGAAAGTTTTGTTTTCTGTATCCGATGATAGAAAGTTAAAATCTGGGCCAAAGGAGGTACACGCATACTGCAGATTCGAGATCTGGGTGTAGCTGTCGGTGAAAAAGAACTTTCATCGGTGGATGGCGAAATTTTAGCATCCAAGAGGTGGAATGATGACCAATATGGCGGATGTATTAATCATCGGGGCCGGAAGTTCCGGAGAATATGCGGCCAGTTACTCTGCCGGAGATGACAGAAAAGTCGTTCTGGTAGAGAAATCGCGGGTTGGCGGAGCCTGTGTGTTCAACGCCTGTATTCCTACCAAGGCCTTGGTCCATGCTGCCCGCACTTACCAGAAAATGCGAGCTGCTGGCTTCTACGGACTGCCGAATTTGGAAAAGAACGCCGATTACTGGCAGGTCAAGGCTTTTAAAGACAGGATTGTCGAAGGTATAGGCAGCGGAAGGGATGAGAGCATGTTGTGTTTTGTTGTTTTGTGTTTTGTTGCCTTGGCTTGTGTTTCCTTGTTTTGCTTGTTTTGTTGCCTTGGCTGATGCAAGAGATTGGGGTTAAATCGTTTAATTAGAAATCATCTCCAATTTTTGCCTTTATTGAGAATTTTCACCACAGATAATCGTCTCTAAGATTGAAAAACACTGAACGAACTGAACGGATGAGTCGGGCTAAATTATTTAATCTCTCTGGTTACCCATGGCATATCACACAACGATGTCATAATAGAGATTTTCTTCTTAAGTTCAAACATGATCGAAAAAGTTGGCTACATTGGCTTCTTTACGCAAAAAAGAAATACAAACTTATCATTCTGAACTATTCTATCACGTCGAACCACATCCATCTCATTGTATACGATGATGGACGAAAAAATATTATTCCTTATTCCATGATGCTTGTTAGCAGCAGGGTGGCCCTTGCATATAATAAAAGGAAAAAGAGGTCGGGAGCATATTGGGAAGACAATTACCACTCTACCGCTGTGGAGAGTGAGACTCATCTTCGTAGATGCTTGGTTTATGCGGATTTAAACATGGTAAGGGCTAAAGTGGTAGCTCATCCAAAAGACTGGCCTTTTGCTGGTTATCATGAGTTAACGGATAGACGAGAAAGATATATGTTGATAGATAAACCTACACTGATGGACCTTCTGCGGATAAATTCAAAAGAAGAGCTAAGGAAAATTTACGAAAATTGGATAGACGAGGCTCTTGCTTCAGGGAAACTGGAACGGGAGAGCAAGTGGACGGAAAGTATAGCCGTAGGCGGTAAAGATTTTGTAGAAGAGGTCAAGGGGAGGTTGGGTCACAGGGCAAGACATAGAAAAATTGAGGAGATAGGTGAGAAACACAAGGAATTCATTCTGAAGGAAGGTCAAAAGGAATACCTAAAAGAGATTCTAAGGACAAAAAATACATTTTAAAACCTTAAAATAAAGCCATATTATTAATCTATCTACATAGAATTCAATAGGTTACATCAGCCAAGGCGGAAAAAAAGAAAAAAAAAGAAAAAAAAGAAAAAATTAAAAAAAAAAGATCAAGAGGAGCCAATCCAGCTAGTCTGCGATAGATATAGATAAGGAGTACCGGTTGCAGCCAGGCTCTCAGGGATTTGTTGATGAGATACATTTTGACTCTGTATTATTCCTGTAGTATAAACGTTGCGTGGGAAAATAATATGGTAGGAAGATCTTTGAGATGAGGAGGAATGAATGAAATTCAGAAAGCTTACCGTTGTCTTTCTCTGCGTATTCATTCTCATCATTGTTACCAGCAGCTGCGCTCCAGGAAACACGAGATTTGATGAGAAGCCAGCCGGCTTCTGGGCTGGGCTATGGCATGGTCTTATTTGTGTTATCACGTTCGTTATCAGTCTTTTTTCCGAGAGTGTGGAAATGTACGAAACGAGCAACAGTGGTGGGTGGTACAATTTTGGATTTTTACTCGGAGCTATCATAGCTTTAGGAGGCGGCGGTGGTACTTCGTGCAAAAAAAGGAGAAGGAAAAAAAGCGCTCGAGAAAAAGAGTGGGCTGAGATCGCTGAAAAAGTGGAGGAAAAGGTCCGTAAAGGTATCAAGAACTGGGCTGAAGAAGAGGATAAAGAACAGGACGACTGGGAAGAAGTCGGGAAGAAAATCGAGGAGAAGATCAAACGTGAGCTCCGCAAGTGGGCAGAGAAATAAGCCGTAATCATAGAGATATCCTCCATATCGTCGCGCTATCAATGGAGCTTTGTTCAAACTGGATGAATATGTGCCAATTTTTCTTTCATAGATGCTTACAAAGTTATCGGCAGAATTATCCGCCATCTCGAGCTGCCCTTTGAAGCCGAACGGCCGCCGAGACAGCACTAGAACCGGTACTTGCCTTCAAGTTTCGTGGAAACGGAAATATTTCCTCAGGACAGCTTGAATATCTCTTCATCCCCTCATCTCGGATTGATCCGGAAAAGGACCATTATCCCCCTTTTAAGGAAACCTTTTAAATAAAAATGCGTCAATATTGGTAGAGGATTATAGTGAATGAACCGACCCGGGGGAAATAATGATTAAAAATTATTTAAAAGTTTCCGTTCGAAGCCTGCTGAAATACAAGGGTTACGCCTTTATCAATATTTTAGGACTGGCTGTAGGAATAGCGGCCAGTGTTCTGATATTTCTGTATTTAGCTCATGAAATGAGTTATGACACGTTTCACGAAAAGGCCGACAGAACCTACCGGATCACGGCCGACTGGTCGAACAAGGGGGATTCCAGAATCCACCAGTTGGGGACACCTTATATTCTGGCCCAGACCATCCGGGACAAATACCCTCAGGTCGAGGCCATCACACAGATATCGGGCCCTCTGGGCGATGTGATCCTGAGATACCGGGATACAGCCCTCAAGGAAACCGATGCCTTTTGTGCCGAGCCATCCTTTTTCGATGTCTTCAGCTTCCCCCTCATACAGGGCGATCCGGAAACCTCCCTCGAAGATCCCAATATGATGGTATTGACCCGGTCCCTTGCCCAAAAATATTTCGGTGACGAAAATCCTGTAGGTAAAACCATGGAGGCACAGGCCTTGGGTGCAAAGCAGTTTTTTCAGATTACAGGCGTGATGGCAGACATACCACAGAACTCCCATTTCAGGTTCGACATGCTCATTTCCATGAAAACCGTGTACCCGAAGCCCAACATGGGCTGGACGTGGAACAACTACACCACTTATGTCACTCTTCAGGATGGCATTACCCAGGGCCTCATGGAAGAGAAACTCGTTGAAATCGATAAGCTCTACTTCGATGGAGGCCGCGAGCACATTCCTTGGATCTGGACTCTGGAGCCCATTACCCGGATCCATCTTCATTCGGATCTGGTCACAGGAAACCAGCCCAACGGCAGCAAGGCGTACGTCAGGCTATTCATGATCGTGGCAGTGCTTATCCTCTTGATCGCAGGGATCAATTTCGTTAATCTGGCCACTGCCCGGTCTGCACGGCGTGCCAAAGAGGTTGGGCTGCGTAAAGTCATCGGTTCTCAGCGAAAACAGCTCGTCCAGCAGTTCCTGGGTGAATCAGTCCTGACGAGCCTGATAGCCTTGGTTTTTGCTGTTGTCTTGATCCAGGCTGTCCTGCCATTTTACAGAAATCTGACCGGGAAAATCCTGGTTCTTTCCTATTTCGGAGATCCTTTAATCATCCCAGGGTTGGTGGGCTTAGCCCTAACTGTCGGAATTCTGGCCGGTCTTTACCCGGCTTTTTTTCTGTCTTCGTTCAAATTGACCGACGTGCTGAAGGGATCCTCCCTCGCCAACAGAGCGCGGGGGGCGCTGTTTCTGCGCAACGGACTGGTCGTTTTCCAGTTCGCCATGTCCGTTCTGCTTATCATCGGCGCATCGGTAATCTTTCGTCAATTGAAGTTCATCAAGAATCAGCGGTTGGGTTTCGAAAAGGAGCATGTGGTGGTTATTCACAACGCCGATTCCCTTGGCGGCCAGCTGGATGCTTATATGGAGCAGCTCAAACAGCAGTCGGATGTTCTCGGTGTAACAGCGGCACGGTCGGTTCCCGGCCTGGGGACTCCCAACTGGGGAATCGGGGTCGAGGGCATCGAGCGTTCACGGCCTATGAACATGAATTTTATGACCTGTGACGAGGATTTTGCCGATGTCCTGAACATCAATATGCTGGAAGGCAGATTCATGTCCCGGGATTTCCCTTCCGATGTCGACGCCGTCGTTATCAACAAAAAGGCCGCTGACTACTTCGGGATCACAAACCCGGTCGGGAAAAAGATCCGTATCTGGTGGACCAGGAAGGATTTTACCATCATCGGCATTATCGACAATTTTCACTTCGAGTCTCTGCACAACGATGTCATCAGCATGGGCTATATGTTCCCCGAGGCAATCGAATCCACACGCAGGCCCTATCTGCTCGTCAAGATCAGCTCCCAGGTGACTTCCGATGTTTTATCCAACCTCCGGAAGACATGGAAGTCCATGGCAGGCGGTCTTCCTTTCGAGTTCACCTTTTTGGATGAAAAGATCGACGACCTGTACCAGAACGATAACCGGGCCGGCAGCATTGTCACGATCTTCTCCTGTTTGGCCATTTTTGTGTCCTGCCTCGGACTCTTCGGTCTCGCTGCTTTCGTCGCCGAGCAGCGGACCAGGGAGATCGGAGTCCGGAGGGTGCTGGGTGCTCCCTTATCCAATATCATGTGGTTGCTGACGGGACAGTTTATCAGGTGGGTGATCGTTGCCAATCTTATCGCCTGGCCGGCAGGCTACTGGATCATGAACCGGTGGCTGCAAGGGTTTGCTTTCCGGGCCTCGATCTCCATCTGGATCTTTTTGGCAAGCGGACTTGCAGCCCTGGTCATCGCTGCGCTGACCGTGAGTTCCCAGGTGATCAGAGCAGCTATGGCCAATCCCGCCCAAAGCCTGAAATACGAATAATTTTTTTTAGAACACTTCGATTTAGCGATCATGGATCATGACATTTTGGGAAATCCCCGCATGGTACTTCTTTCTTCCTGAGGAAAGACATTTCAGGCACGATGACACGTCGTTTTATCGTGGGACTCCTTTCCCCTCCATTGTCCGTAGGGATCGATCAAGTAAAAAAATTCAAACTATAGAAAAGAATGCCCACAACCGGAAAACACGGTGTTTTACCGTGTGCTCTTCTATTATTTCGAGCGGTGTCTTCGAGAATATGAAGATCGTTTCGAGAGAGTGACCTGCACGAGAACGAATTCTTATTTTTAACAGGGATGGACAGCGACCTCAAGCCTAAGGGCCGTTTTACTCGATGAACAGCTAAGAAATGACGTTTATGCTGCGGCTTTTTCTCTACCTGTACAGAAGCATTTCTTATAGAAAAGGCTCATGATGGCCAACAGCGCGCCGGCGATGATGATAACCCATTTTGCCCAGGCTGCATCCAAAAAGAATATGGCTATCACCACGATGGCAGCAGCTAATAAAAAGCGGCAAAAGCATAATTTCATTCTAACCTCTCCTTCAGGCAAAAATTTTCTCTATGCTATAAAAAAAAAAGTGAGTATTTCAAGCTTTATTATTTTTTATCCAGCACCAGAGTGAATTCTTCCTACTTCCTAACAATATAAATACCGTAGCCGAAGTAGTCGGAATTTGATTTCATGAATGTATTCAGATTATTCATCCGCTTTCTTACTCGAGCATTGGATAGATATTTTAACGTCAGTTTGATGGTATTCCTGAATCCCTCATCCTTAATCAACCCCTTGATGCCTGACATATACATCGATGATTTTATGGTTACGAGAGAAGAGAACCCGGCAGCCCTGAAGAGGTCCTCCCAGCTTTCATACGTTAAAACATTTGTCATGCAGTAAGCACAGATTTCGTTCGATACGGTATCCATAAATTCTTCTGGTGGCTGTTTTTTCCAGCTTAACTCCAACCATCCCGCATATCCGCCTGACTTCAACACCCGCCTGGCCTCTTGGATCGCCTTGTTTTTATCACTGACCAGAATGAGCATGGCTTGGGATACAGCCACATCGAATTCACCGTCGGAGTAAGCTAATTCAAGCGCGTCTCCAACCTGAAAATGCACCTTCTCGGCAACTCCAGAGCGTTTCGCGATTGCCCTAGCTTCTTCAATCAAATCTTCGGAAATATCCACTCCTTCTACCTGGCAGCCGAATTCCCTGGCGAGATAAAGGGCAGTGGTACCTTTTCCGCAAGCGATATCCAATACCTTAGTATCTTGGGCTATTCTGCAGGAATACGCCAGCTTTTTGGTCGCTTCGAATCCTCCGGGATGAAGGACCGACAAGCCGACGTATTTTGCCATAAAATCAAAAATGTCGCATTTTTCAATCGTGCATGGTCGGTCTTGCATGCTCCTTCCCCTTTCTCAGGATGAATAAAAATATACCACATCCCCTAAAACGCGGTCAAAATACAGAAAGATGAGGGTTTGAATCCCGATATTATTTTTAATAAGATGAAAACAATTTTTCCGACACATGTAAGGAGGCATACGATGACCCTTTTGGCATTGGAACTCGGCGTGCCAGTCGTCAAGGGATTATCCGACAATGCAGAGTTACTCCAGAAGCTGGCGGAGATGCGGACCGAATTCCTGATCTACGGGCTGAGTTTCATGATACTGGGGATTTTCTGGGTTATTCATCACTCGACCTATGCCGATGTCAGACGATACGACACCACCCTTGTGTGGTTTAATATTCTATTTTTAATGTTCGTGTCGTTGATCCCGTTCTCCACGGCACTCGTCGGGAAGAACGGGTTTATTACGGTGACGGCCATTATTTACGGGATCAACATGCTGTTGCTTTTCGAACTGGGCTGGGCAACCTTTTCTTTCATCACGGGAAAGCGCCGATTGGTGGCAGAGGATTACGACCCAAATATCATCAAGGGCGGAAAACTCATGAGGCTTGTTTATACCTTGATTATGATACCGGCTATCGGCATAGCATTAATCAATCCTGTAGTGTCTTTTATAATCTATGCGCTTTTTGTTATGGCATTCATTATATTTACGATGATCGGAAAAGGGGAGGTAGCCATGCTCATGCCAGTTCCATCCGAAACGAAGGAAGAACGGGGATAAATCAGGTTTTTTGGACGGAGATTCTATTTTTCCTATCCTGTATTATTTCTTCAACGATACATCATTTAGATTTTGATCGGAAATCGGCACAAAGGGGCACGGTATTTGAACTGGCCGAGAGAGTGAAAGCTAAACTTGCAGAGACGCCGAACACCAGGAATATACGTGACGATTGGGGGCGACGGACCAAAAAATTGTTTGTCAAGATAAATCAAACACGTGCTCGCAGAGCAGGCGTCACAAATCGGGACCTTATCGCCCAAAAACGCCTGCGCCCCATTCTGCTTACAACGGCAACCACCATAGGTGGATTGATTCCTCTCTGGATCGGGGGGGCCCCCTATGTATGAGCCCATGGCCATTACGATTATTTTCGGGTTGCTGTTTTCCACCCTCCTTACCCTAGGCGTCGTGCCGGTTTTGTACTCGATTTTCTTCAGAGTAAAGTTTAGAGGAATTGAATTTTAAGATGATTTTCTTCTCCAGCTGATTTTTATTATTCATTAATGAGTGCATCACGGCCCGAGAGGATGAATGGCGCGCTACTTGGATTAGATAAAGCGAATAGGAACGACCTCAATCCTGCATCCTGAATAAGTTTATTTACGAAGGCAAAAAAACAATAAAAAGAACTTGACAAATGGACAGAAAAACATTAGTATACACTTAGGTAGTTACTATAATGGAAAAAAAAGAAATACTCCAGGCTATAGAGCATTTGGGGCTGTCTAACTATGAAGCAAAAGCGTATTTTGCCCTGCTTACTGAATCTCCCCTGACGGGTTACAAACTCAGCAAGATTTCAGGTGTACCCCGTTCCCGAATTTATGAAACGGTCGAAAAACTTACGGCCAAAGGATTAGTTCTTTCGCAAGAAGGCAACACTACTCTTTTGATCCCAGTCAGTCTGGAAGCTTTCTTGGAAAAAAAAGAAAAGGAAACCAAACGGAATATCCAATTTCTTAAGCAAATAATTCCGCAGCTCAAAAAACCGGCTGAAACACAAGGGATCTGGACCATATCGGGACGGGATCAGATATTCGAATCGGTCAAACATTTTATTTCTCAATCAAAGAGCCACGTGTATTTAGTCAGTTTCGATAGCGATATCGTCTTTTTTGAAAACGCGCTCACCCAGGCTGAAGAAAAACGCGTATCCGTTTATGGCGCTTACTGCGGCGAGAGGGATTTCAAGCTGAACAACATGTATCCTCACCAAGGACAGCCCTGTTCTTCCTGCAGGGATATTTCACTCACTATCGACTCAGAACAGGCACTTGTGGGGTGCACATATCCCCCCGATGGAGCGAAGATCGCAGTGACGAAAAATCCCGGTATAATCCATGTGGCGGAAGAGTACATAAAGCATGAGATTTTCCTGAGTCAATTGTTTAAAAGATACGATAAGTTCCCTTCTGATGAATGGAATGACATATACCAGAAAATTATGGGTGATCTTCCATAAATTTTTTTGGGAATGAAGTAGTGGCTACTGTAATGAACACTAATGAAGCAAAAAGATATTCTTATAGGAGGCTAAAATGAGATTTAAAGAAAAATTACTCATCTTGTTCTTTGCCGTCATCCTATCTCTGGTAGGTTTTTATCTTATTTCCACATCTTTCGCTGAACTTCATACGCTGGCCAAGAAGGCCGAGCAACAAGAGCTGGATGGCCATCTTGTCGAATGGACTGGCGATGCTTCTCGGACTAGGACTAGCATCGACAGTTCCCCCCAGCTCAGTTGTCTCGATATTTACTGCGGGTATTCGAGATATTTGTATTCTCTCAAAGCGAGCAAATGATTGCATGAAAGGAGAAAAAATGGATAGGAAATGGAAAGAGCTGGTCTTATTGGGTGCCTCTGTCTCGGCGCATTGTTTTCCCTGCTTCGATTATCATCTCCAGCGGGCCAGGAAACTCGGTATTTGCGAGGATGATATTCGAGAATCCATCCAGGCAGGATTTATGGTCATGAACGGAGCAGGGGATAAAATGATGGAAAAAATCAACGATACGGTCCAACACATCTTGCTCAAGGGGAATGAGAGTTGTTCATCTAGCCCGGAAAAGAAAAAGTTTAATCATATCTCAGTCGTCCGCTTTTAGGTCGCGATGAAAGCTGCACAGTTTTATTCGAAAAAAACGCTCATTCCCAAGCCTGTCGTGAACGGAGCACGCATGTGGAGTGTGGCCTTGAACAGAGCGATGCTCACCTATTTTGAGATAGATCCAGAGAGCCGCTTCGATCTGCATTCCCATGTGAATGAACAGATAACGATGGTGCTAGAAGGAGAATTATTTTTCAAAATGAAGGATAGACTTATCTGTGTGAAAAAAGGAGACGTGATAGCTATTCCTGCGAATACTCCTCATGAGGTTTTTACTCAGAAAACGTCTGTGATTGCGGTTGATGCTTGGTCACCTGTTATGGAAAAATATAGGCAGGGGAAAAAGGACAAAAACCTGCTGGAGAATGGAAGCCTGCTCGCAGGCCGCTTCGGGATGAAACCCTAAAAAGCTATTTAGCTGCAGGATAAGCCATAACGAAGAAAATTATTGAAGGTGGGAGGACATGGATATGGAAAAACTTGAATTTTATATTGTTGATGTTTTTGCAGAGACAAAATGGACAGGAAACCAGCTTGCTGTCTTTATAAATGCAAAATCTCTCGGAACAGAAAAAATGCAGCGCATTGCCAGAGAGATGAACTTTTCCGAAACCACATTTATAAATTCAAATAAGAATCAGAAAAACGGGTATGATGTCCGTATCTTTACTCCAGAAAAAGAACTGCCTTTTGCCGGACACCCTACCCTAGGAACTGCATATGTGGTCCAGAGCGAGATTATAAAAAGACACGTGGATAAAATTAAATTGAATTTAAAAGTCGGGCAAATTCCCGTATCATTTCAATTTAAAAACAATCAGTTAGAATTCTTATGGATGAAGCTAAAAAAGCCGATTTTTAAACACGAATTTGGGCCAGAGCAATGGAAAGATATTCTGGGATTAGAGAAAGAAGATTTTGAAGAAAATCATCCAATCTGTGAAGTGTCTACGGGAGTTTTTTGCTTTATTGTTCCTCTCAAGTCTCTCAGTGCCGTAAAAAGAACGCAAATGAACCTGAATAAATTTTACGAGTTCATCAAAAACACAAATGCAAAGGCGACGCTTATTTTTGCTAATGATACGTATAAAAAGGAGAATGATCTCAATGCCAGATTCTTCGCACATTACTATGGAGTGCCCGAAGACCCGGCCACAGGAAGTGCCAATGGATGTCTAGCAGCCTATCTCATCAGATACGATTACTATGGCAGTAACAAAATCGATATCCGCGTAGAACAGGGCTATGAGCTGGGCAGACCGTCGCTGCTTCTTCTAAAGGCAGAATATGAAAGCAAGGATATCGATATATATGTCGGAGGAAGGGTTTTCATGGTTGCACATGGAGAATTTTTTATTTGAATTTTCCCTTTTTTGCAATTTGAGGAGTAGTATGAATGAACAGTGAAAAATATTTCAACAAGGTTGCCAACCGGTGGGATGAAATGAGAAAAAGTTTTTTTTCCGACAGAGTGCGGAAGGTGGCCGTTGCTAGGGCAGGTGTTCGGGCAGGTGAATTAGCGGCAGATATAGGCGCCGGAACGGGCTTTCTAACAGAGGAACTGGTCCAAAAAGGGCTCAACGTTATCGCTGTCGATCAATCGGAAGCCATGCTCGAGGAGATGAAAAATAAGTTTGAAAAGTATGACGCCGTCCAGTACAGGAAGGGAGATTTCAGCAGATTACCCCTCTACAATGAAACAGTGGATTACGTATTTGCCAACATGTATCTGCATCATGTCGACTTGCCGCAGGTCGCGATAAAAGAAATGGCAAGAATATTGAAGCCAGGAGGAAAACTTGTCATTACCGATATGGATGAGCATCAGTTTGAGTTCCTTAGAAAAGAGCAGCACGACCGCTGGCTAGGATTTAGGAGGCAAGATGTGGAAAGCTGGATCATCGAGGCGGGATTGAAAAATGTCAAGGTGGATGGGGTGGAGGAAAATTGCTGTGCAGAATGTGTCGAGGACGGGGAGAAAGCGAGCGTCAGTTTGTTCGTGGCTTATGGTGAGAAATCTTTAGTCTGATTGCCGGTACTCTGAGGCTTCGGACGAATTGTGCTGCTTTTTGTTTTTTGACCTGGCCGTTTTGGATGTGATCATCTTATCTCAGCTTGATAGAAGGTTAGACGGCTAGTACCATTTATTTACTAACTTAGAGTGGACAAAAGAAGAAATAAAGAACACACAAGCATCTGTTCTGACCTTCATCTGTTTTGCGCTGACTTTGTTTGGTCTGAATGTTTCAACCTCTGCACAGGAGAAAACAAAACTCTATGAAGAAATCGCTGGAGATTTTGAGTATGAGTACCAGGGTCAATATATGATGATGGGAAGATCACAAAGTCTACAAAATCGCCTAAATTTACATACGGTTGCTGATACGGAAAAGCGGAAGGCTTTGGGTATATTTCAGGAGGAACCAGGAGAAATAAGAAGGTAGCGGGCGCTGGATTTGAACCAGCGAATTCCGGATTATAGGTAATCAATTTGATTTAGCAAAGACATGTCAATATAATATCAATGATCAGATATTCGGGAGACAGATAATGAAACTAAAAGTCATTCTTCATGAAGCCGAAGAGGGAGGATATTGGGCAGAGGTTCCTTCCATTCCTGGCTGTGCGACTCAAGGGAACAGCATGGAGGAGCTTCTTCAAAATTTATACGAGGCTGTTGAAGGTTGTCTTTCAGTAGACCTAGAGTCTATCCCTCTGAAAAAGACCGATAAAATCCTCGAAATTGCCGTATGAAATCTGTATCGGGAAAAGATTTTGCGAAAATATTGAAAAAGAATGCCTGGAAGCTGGCTAGAATTCAAGGCAGTCATCACATCTTTACAAAAAGGCCGCAAGGAAAGGATATCTCTTCCCATCCATGGAAATAAAGATCTGAAGGTGAGCCTCTTAAAGCATTTCATGAAACTGGCTGGCTTAAAAGAATCTGATATCTGAGAATTCATTCCATCTTAAAGATAATTCTCTACGTCCATCTAATGAATTCTTCAAAAGACGTATATTGATGGTTGCTATATGCCGATCATATGAAAGGGATTGGTAGCGGGGGCTGGATTTGAACCAGCGACCTCCGGGTTATGAGCCCTTTGGATTGAAGACCGCTTTGCGTTTCTAACTCGCTGATATTAAAGTTAGTTAGCAGCAATTTAAATCCATTTTTAGCCCGAGTTCTAATGAACAGGTTATGCGCCCTTTCTGGGCAGATAACCCTACAAATAAGACCTAATTTTGGATTTACTTCTCATTGTAAGAATAGATAAATTAAATATTTAAGTCAACTTCAGTTTTATGCTTCAGTTTAATGCATCCTATACATTCCATTTAATTGAACTTCAAGTAATTGATTATAACAATGAAGACTTTAGCATTTGAATGAGAATTTTATCTTCTGAATTTAATGAATTACTTTCTAATGGTCATGAATTTGAGTAAGGAGGAATTACTTAAATGTATGATGAAATGCGAAACTGTAGCTTAGGTAATCCATTGCAGTTGTCCAAAACCTTTGAAGACATACAATCTATTTATTTAATGTCTAACGTGCTAGATATCCTTTATGAGTTGATTTAGAATTTCAGTTGTGATAATCAGCAGAGGAAGAGGTAATAATGGATAAAAAATATTAAAGCGGGTAAAAGCATATGAAAAGGACTTTGATAGGGATACTCAACGGGTTGAATTACTATTGCGTAATAAAGCTTTCTTAAATGAGCTTGAGAAAATAAAATCAGATAAGAATCTTGAAATGTTTGATTTTTTTAGCTGGCATAAACTAATCAGGAAGTCGGTGAGTGCAAAAATTGCTGAAAAAAAAGCAACAGATAAGGGAGTTGAAATTTTAGGGGAGAAGGATTTTAAGCAAGAAGCTAGAAAAGCAATAGAAAATCTTCCTGATAAGAAGCAGAGTCATTCTTGAAAAAGATGAAATTTGAAGGTTTTTTATTTAGCTGTAAATTGAGATGGGATAGATTCTGCGAAAAGTGGCATATAAATCCAGGTTGGGATGGGAATATCAATTCATTAAAGAAATATTTGAAAGCTCCGGTTGAAATATATTGGGTAGAGGGCAAAAAGAACTTGGGACCAGGTCAAAATTACTTGATAGGGAATCTAAATTAGGAGTAACGTGAAGAGGCAAAATCGTCGCTTATACGTGTGTCTGAATTATTCGAGAACATACATCCAGGAGGAAATCTCTAATGAAATGGATTAAAATTTTGTTTTTGTGTGTGTTTATGTTGGGTGCGATTCAATGCCGTAATCATCAGCCAGTTGAAGCGGCAGATTTGGTGCTCATTAATGGAAATATCGTGACTGTGGATGAAAACAATCCACGGGCTGAAGCCATTGCAGTCAATGCAGGCACCATTGTCGCCGTAGGATCATATAAAGAAATAAAGTCATACATAGACAAAAAAGAAACCCAGGTGATAGATCTTCAAGGTAAAATGGCTCTGCCGGGGTTCAATGATAGTCATGTGCATTTCGTTTATGGTGGGCATGCTTTGATGTCCATATCTCTGGACGGCGTTACCTCTCCGGATGAAATTCAATGGAGAGTCGAAGAAAAGGTCAAAGATAAAAAGGAAGGCGAGTGGATTTCTGGAAGAGGCTGGGATCAGGAAATATTGCCGGGGAGAAAATGGCCCGCCAAAGAGCTGATCGATGAAGTCGCCCCAAACAATCCCGTTACCTTGAGCAGAATATGCGGACACTGCACTTTAGTCAACAGTTATGTCCTCAGAATTTCGGGAATCACGAAAGACACTCCCAATCCTCCCGGAGGGATTATAGTTAAAGATCCCGATACGGGTGAGCCCACCGGAATTCTGCACGAGAAAGCAATGGATCTCATAAAGCGGCCGCAGCTTTCGGATAAAGAATCTCACGAAATGGATAAGGAAGCTGTCAAGTTGGCCGTGAAAGAAGCGGCAAGATTCGGCGTGACGAGTGTGCATGATTTAGACGGGAAAATCGGGATTTTTAAAGAACTGCTCGATTCGGGTGAGCTTACGGTGAGGGTGTACGCCGGAGTACCTTTGATATCGTCTCCGGAAAAAATTCAAGAATATCAAGAGTGGAAACAGATGCTCGTCGATAATCATCATATGTTAAAGTTTGGTGTAATCAAAGGTTTTATTGACGGGTCACTCGGTTCGTCATCCGCATTACTGGCAGAGCCTTATAAGAACANNCTTATGACGCAAGAAGAACTCAGCGAGATAGTCACATTATATGATAAAGAGAATTTCCAGATCGCTATTCATGCTATAGGAGATAAAGGCTGCAACGTCGTTCTCAACGCTTTTGAGGATTCCATAAAAAGAAACGGCCAAAGAGATGCCCGGCACCGGATTGAACACGCGACAACGATCCTTCCTGAGGATATTCGCCGGTTTGAAGAATTAGGAGTCATTGGTTCTGTCCAGCCTGTCTTTGGTCCGTCCTATGGACAGACGATCCAATCCTTTTTTGAAGATCGGTTAGGAAAAGAAAGGGCAAAATTCACGAATATTTGGAAGACTCTGGCCCAAGCCAATGCCCGATTTGCTTT
>JABAOC010004097.1_pt2 | contig 29992 bp, 34 predicted proteins | sample 7062161 | NCBI WGS metagenome assembly JABAOC01 (sample SAMN14538625, study PRJNA623070) | marine sediment metagenome | biome: marine biome [ENVO:00000428]; feature: marine pelagic biome [ENVO:01000023]; material: deep marine sediment [ENVO:00002113] | place: India: Gulf of Khambhat ... | reverse complement strand
GTGTTCAGCTATTCGGAAGGCTTGGAGAATCGAGTCATAGGCTTCCTGCGAGTTTTCAACATAGATCTGTATCCAACAACTGTCTCTCTCCGCCATGCTGTCAGAGTGGTCACAGTGTATGTTTATCGGCGCCGACAAAGCTCTGTTTGCAATCGCCATTACTACTGGTGCCCTGCAGCCTGACGTTACATAAAGTATTTCATGCATCAGAGCAAGTCCAGCTGAAGCTGAGGCAGTAAAGGTTCTTGCTCCAGTGGCAGATGCAGCTAGGCATGCACTGAGGGCGCTATGTTCTGATTCGGTGCATACAAACTCAGTGTCCACCTCTCCATCTGCAACATATTCACTGAACTTTTCCACTATGATTGTCTGGGGAGTTATGGGGTATGCTGCTACTACGTCGACATCGGATTGTTTAACGGCTAGAGCAACTGCTTCGTCACCATTTAAGGCTAGAACCTTTTGCTGGGTAGTTGCCATTTTCATTCCTCCTCTTCTCTAATCATTTCTATGGCATTAGCAGGGCATTCGTTGGCGCATATGCCGCATCCTTTGCAGAAATCGTAGGCGAACTCGATGGCCTCCATTGTTTGATTCCATGTTATGGCTCCATCTGGGCAAATCATGGGACATAGCAGACATTTGCTGCATTTCTCAGGGTCAAGGACTGGTTTGAAGGTTCTCCAGTCGCCTGTGGAATAGTCTGTTGCTGGCTTCCAGCAGACTCCAGCGATGGGGATATCTTTCCATTTCTTCTGTTTCTGGCTCACGCAGGTTTCGCCTCCTGGTATGCTTCTCTTATCACAGCGATGTTTCTTTCTGCTAGTTCCTGTCGGAAGCGCTCTCTGACCACCTTTTCAATGCTTTCCAACCTTACTAGGGAGGCTGCTCGGGTTGCAGCTCCAAGCATGGCTGTGTTTGTGATTGGAACGTTTAGGATTCTGATGGCGATGTCTGTGGCTGGAACGGTCCAAACTTCTTGTGATGTGATGCTCAGTTTCTCTCTCAGCATTACAGGGTTTTCCTGAGTATTAACGATCAGTATCCCTTTTTCAGTGAGTCCGTCGGTCACTTTTACTGTTTTCAGAAGGGTCGGGTCAAGTACCACCGCTACATTCGGGGTGTAGATGGAGCAGTGGAGTTTTATGGGTTCGTTGCTTATTCGTGTGTAGGCTGCTAGGGGGGCGCCCATGCGTTCTGGGCCGAACTCGGGGAATGACTGGACATGTTTTCCCTCGAGAATGGCAGCTTTCGCTAGGAGTTCACTGGCTGTCCATGCTCCTTGTCCGCCTCTACCATGCCATCGTATTTCTTCTAACTGTGACATTTGATGTTCCTCGGAACCGGTCATTCTACATTTGTTTCGTTAAATATACACGTTTCCCTAACTTTGCAAATGGTGATAAGTTGCTTAACGTCAGGGATTACCTGGATGCCTTCTGAAGTGTGGAGCACAATTTTGCTGCGGGTGCTTTGACGGTGCCAGTTTCTTTACGTTTTTGCGAAACACTTTTCCCTTTCCCTATGGTATTTGTTACCTCTCTAATGGTGCCTATGATGAATGAGAACTGCTGCTCGCAAAGTGTATGACAAAAAGGTGCAGAGGATGGGTAAGATCGTAATCGATGAAAACGGGTGCAAGGGCTGCGCTCTCTGCGTTCATGCTTGCCCACTTCACCTTATCCGCATCTCCGAGCGAATTAACCCTAAGGGATATTATTCAGCTGAGTTTGTCGATCGCGAAGGAAAATGCACTGGTTGCACTTTATGCGCCATTACATGTCCTGATGTCGCTATAGAGGTTTATCGTGAAAAAAGAAAGGTTGGAGGAGACAAGTGATGGAAAAAAGGTTTATGACCGGAAACGAGGCGATTGCAGAAGCTGCAATTCAAGCTGGTTGCCGATTTTTCTTTGGATATCCTATCACTCCGCAAAGCGAGATTCCCGAATACATGTCGAAACGACTTCCCGAAGCTGGAGGCGTCTACCTTCAGGCAGAAAGCGAGGTAGCTGCCATAAACATGCTTTTCGGAGCTGCAGGCGCCAGCGCTAGAGTGATGACTTCTTCTTCTAGTCCTGGAATCAGCCTGATGCAGGAAGGAATCTCGTATATAGCTGGCGCTCAACTTCCCTGCGTAATAGTGAATATCATGCGTGGAGGTCCAGGGCTGGGCGGCATTCAACCTTCTCAGTCCGACTACTTTCAGGCCACGAAAGGGGGAGGGCATGGTGACTATCATCTGCTTGTGTTAGCACCTCACACGGTGCAAGAGGCTGTTTCGCTTACGATGGAAGCTTTCGACCTTGCTGATAAGTATCGGAATCCCGTGATGATTTTGGGAGACGGTTACATGGGTCAAATGATGGAGCCTGTTGAATTCGAAAGAACTCCACCGCCAAAGCTTCCTCCAAAGAAGTGGGCTCTTACAGGAGCTAAAGGACGTCCTCCAAATCTGGTTAAAAGCTTATACCTTGACCCCTCAGCCCTTGAAAAGCATAATCTGGAAATCAACCGCAAGATTCAGAGAATGATCAAGAATGAGGTGCGCGTGGCAACCTATCAAACTGATGATGCTGAAGTTATAATTGCAGCGTATGGGACGGTTGCCAGAATTGCGAAAACTGCAATCAAAGTTTTACGTGAAAAAGGCATCAAAGTGGGAATGGTCAGGCCTATTACTGTTTTTCCGTTCCCTTTCGAGACTTTTGAAAAGTTGGCTGAAAAAGTGCGCAGGTTTTTGGTCGTTGAAATGAGTCTTGGGCAAATGGTAGAGGACGTTAAACTAGGCATTTGCGGTAAAGCCCATATTCGCTTCTACGGACGAGCTGGAGGCGTAGTGCCTAGTTATGACGACATAGTTGTCGAAACAGAAAAACTCGTGAAGGATATAAGGTAAAAATGCAGGTAGAACTTGAAAAGGTCTTTGGGCGTCCGAAGACGCTACGTCCAGTGGCGACACATTACTGTCCTGGCTGTGGACATGGAATCGCGGGTCGTCTTGTGGCAGAGGTAATAGACGAGCTAGAGATCAGGGAAGAAACTATCGGAGTTGCACCAGTGGGCTGTGCAGTACTTCTCTACAATTATCTGGACATTGACATGTATGAAGCAGCCCACGGCCGTGCGCCTGCAGTTGCAACTGGCTGTAAGAGAGTCCATCCGAAACTAGTTGTGTTTACATACCAAGGTGACGGTGACTTTGCATCTATCGGAACTGCAGAAGCGGTCCACGTAGCCGCTCGTGGAGAAAAAATAACAACAGTCTTCATCAACAACGCAATCTACGGTATGACTGGGGGGCAAATGGCGCCTACAACACTCATCGGCCAGAAAACCACGACTTCCCCTTTTGGACGGGCTCCAGAGAAGGCTGGCTTTCCGATTAGGATGGCTGAACTGCTTGCAACGCTGGATGGCGCAGCATATATCGCAAGGGTAAGCGTGGCCAGTCCAAAGCATATTATTCAAGCTAAGAAGGCTATAAGGAAGGCGTTTGAAACCCAAATAAAGGGTTTAGGTTATTCAATGGTGGAAGTCCTATCGCAGTGTCCAACTGATTGGCACATGACGCCGGCAGAATCCACAAAGTGGGTTGAGGATAAGATGGTGCCTTACTACCCGTTAGGAGAATTTAAAGTTCCAAAAGAGAGATGATATATGCATAGGAAAAATCAAAAACTGCTCTATGCTAATGTTATAATGGCAGGCTTCGGCGGTCAAGGATTGATGTTCATCGGAAAGCTCTTAGCATATAGCGCCATGAAAACTGGAAAGCATGTTACTTGGATACCTTCTTACGGTCCTGAGATGCGGGGGGGAACCGCCAACTGCACAGTCGTCATATCAGACGGAGAGATAGGATCGCCAGTCATAACTTCGCCGCAAGCATTGATAATTATGAATAACCCTTCTTTGAAAGCTTTCGAACCACGACTGCAAGCTCAAGGCCTCCTTCTTCTAAACAGTTCCTTAATCACACATCAGCCCTCAAGAAAAGACATCGAGGTAATGCGTGTGCCTGCAAATGACATCGCTATGGAGGTTGGTGAAAAAAGAACAGCAAACATGGTGATGCTTGGAGCTTATGTAGCGCGGTCTGCTGTTGTCTCTAAGCATAGCATTTTACGAGGCTTAAAGGAGTTCTTCGAAAAAAAGATTGAATTTCTCGAAGTGAATACAAAGGCTTTTGAAAGGGGCATGGGACACGTTAAACGCTGAAAGATGCAAGTAAGAATAAGATGGTTTGTCTGTTACAATTGTGACGTGGGAAAACTATAAGAGACCCCAAACGATTTTTATAGAGCACATTTCAACATCTTGAGTACAGACGCAATCATATGCCATCATGGTCCTCAAGCAATTTGAGGAGGAGAAAACGTGACACAAGAAGAAAAACCTACAAAGCCAAAAGAAGCAGAAAAGAAAGCGAAACCTAAAGAGGCGGTAAAGACGAGCGAAAACGTTGTCCTCATCGGCCGAAAACCCGTGATGAACTACGTGGTTGCCTGCCTGACCTTCTTCAACTCAGGCGAGAAAAACATATGCGTCAAAGCCAGAGGCCGGGCAATCACCAGAGCCGTCGACACTGTCGAACTTCTGCGACGCGCCTTCGTAAAAGATCTAGACCTGAAGGACATCGCCATCGGCACCGAAGAGGTACAAAGAGAAGAGGGAAGAAAGAGCAACGTCTCAACCATCGAGATAACTATGGCTCGGCCATAGACCTGAAAAAGGGTTCCCTCTGTCCAAAGTCCCTAAAGTCGGGTTTCGGGTCCCCGAACGACAGATAAAGGACCTGACCCACACCTTTTTCCATTACGCTCTCTAACAGATAGCTATAAAAATCGGTTTTCTACTATTGAATAGTCTTCAAGAAAAGGTGAAACAGTATGGCAGATTACCCGAAAATCATTGTTACTCCGCCTGGACCGCAGGCACGGGAACTTGCGAAACGGGACGAAAGAGTGATTTCCCAGTCGTTTGTTAGGTGGTATCCTCTTGCGATACAAAGTGGAAAAGATTGTATCATTCGTGATGTGGATGGGAATGAATATATTGACTTCAACTCTGGTCTTGTCTGTGTAAATGTAGGTCACAGCCACCCAAAGGTCATAGAAGCAATAAAGGGCCAATTAGATCGTTTTCTGCATTATTCTGTTACTGACTTCATGTATCGTGAAGTAGTAGAAGTAGCTGAGAAGCTGGTTGGGATAACTCCTGGGGCTTGGGAAAAGAAGGTTTTCTTCGGGAATAGTGGTGCAGAGGCAGTTGAGGCAGCGGCGAAACTTGCAAGGTGGCATACGCGAAAGCAACGATACATAGGTTTCATAAGTGGGTTCCACGGGAGAACTTTTGGCGGGATGTCTTTTACAGCAAGCAAACCCGTTCAGAGACGTTACTTCTTTCCTTTAGTGCCAGGTGTTACCCATGTACCATATAGTTATTGTTATCGTTGCCCCTTCAAACTTACCTATCCAGACTGTCGCTATTGGTGTGTAGACTTCATAGATGAATATGTACTGCAAAAGTACATTCCACCCGAAGAAGTTGCCGCCTTCGTTTTTGAACCAATTCAAGGCGAGGGAGGATACATTGTGCCTCCCCCTGAATACTTCCAGAGGCTGAAAAAGTTGGCGGATAAGTATGGCATTCTGATGATGGACGATGAGGTGCAGGCAGGAATGGGGAGAACCGGTAAATGGTTTGCCATTGAACATTGGGGTGTTAAACCAGACATAATGTGCATTGCTAAGTCGATTGCGGCGGGATTGCCTCTTGGCGCCATGGTTGCCAAAGCCTCAATAATGGACTGGGAGGGGGGTTCCCATGCAAGTACCTTTGGCGGCAATCCGGTATCATGCGCCGCTGCCTCTGCAGTTATCGACGCAATTCAGAATGATGGAATGCGAGAGAACGCGACCAAACAGGGGCTTTACATCATGAAAAGACTTGAGGAGCTCAAGGAAGAAAGCGAGATTGTAGGTGACGTGCGAGGAAAGGGCCTAATGATAGGAGTGGAACTCGTTGAAGATAAGGCTACCAAAAAGCCTGCTCCGAAGAAGGCAACAGACATTATGACCAGAAGCTGGAAGCGCGGCGTAGCAGTGATAACCTGCGGCATGTCGACAATACGGATAGTTCCACCGCTCACTATAACGCGGGGGCTTGTAGACGCGGGGCTAGACATCTTAGAAGACGCAATCAGGCAAGTGGAAAAACAAGGCTGAACAATCTTTATTCTATCTTGTTCTGGAAAGGCATATAAACAGTAATGTCTAATCTCACCAGCTCGAGGAGACAAAATGGTGCCAAGGTTGCAAGACTGGCGAAATATTCGGCAGTATGACGCCGCTCTGGCTTGGAGATGTATATGTTTGGAAGATGAAAGTGATGGCGATTCGGAACGCAAAAACGAAGAGAGGGGCACAATGTGGGTGAAGATTCCATTCAGCAACTTAGCCTCGCCAAAACAACCAAACAGTCACTGCTGTCCCTCCTTTTCAATCTAGGCGGCATCCTTGCAGGCGCAATGGTGGCTGCTTCTTTAGGCATTTTCTCTCGTGAACCTTGGATGATCGCCCTTTACCCAGGCGTTCTAAGCATAAGGGGCGTTATAGGGGGACTCTTCTCTGGACACTTGAGCACTGGTTTACACTTAGGTACCATCCAGACGAGTCTATTTGGAGAGAGAACAAAGAGGTTTTGCGCGCTGTGGGCTTCCATTGTAGTTTTAACCTTTGAAAGCAGTATCTTTCTAGGATCTCTTGCGATGCTTTTCGGTGTAGCTCTTCTGGGATTAAGCGTTTCAAGCGCGTTACCTATCTTCGGCACCCTGATCGCGACAATGGGCATGTCGATTGTTGCAATATCTCCATTGACGATAGCTATTGCTTTTTCTTCCTTTAAGAGGGGTTTGGACCCCGACATCATCGTCTATCCTATCGAGTCAACTATGGCTGATATTTTAGTCACTTTATGCTATACCACAGTACTGAATGTGCTTTTTCTTAAGCACGGAGGCTGGATAGTTGTTTTGACGGTTTGCATCGTTTTCATGGTTATTGTTTTAATCATTTCATACAAGAATAGAAAAGAAGCAGATTTTACACGGACTATTAGAGAATCTACGTACATGTTATTCTTAGTGGCACTAACAGTAAACATCACAGGCTGGGTGCTTTCTAGAATCAGCGAAGTTGTGGGTCATAAACCAGAGATTTATGCTATCTATCCTGCTCTCATAGATACTATAGGAGATGTTGGGGCTATAGTGGGATCGACGGCTACAACAAAGCTTGCTCTAGGCACGCTTCGACCCTCTTTAAGATCAATAAAACATCACAGAAATCAGATAGCGGGGGTGTGGCTTGCTTCAATAGTAATGTATGCGCTATATGCGTTCATCTCTTCTCTATATAAAGTCCCTATAAGCTTATCTGAAACTTTGAGATTTATCGGTGTGCTTCTGGGTACAAACATACTTGCTGTAAGCTTTATGATCTGCATATCTTTCAGCGTTGCTATCATCACCTTTCATAGAGGTCTTGACCCAGACAATTTCGTCATTCCTGTTGAAAGCTCGTTGGCTGATACTGTAACAACTGTTTCATTGTTAGCGATGTTGAGCTTCCTAGGCGGGGTTTGAGAGCAGCAAAAATTATCTATCTCTCATATCATGTTTATTGCAGTAGCTTGCTTCACACTGGAGTGTTCCTCATCACATGGTGAAGTTGGAGAAAATTGAGTACAAACCTTTGTCAGTTAGGGACTTACTTGTCGAAATCAAAGATCTATCCGAGTTGATGATTGATTTGGCGTACTCTGCTGCACTTTTCGACAACAAGGCATTGGCAGAGGAAGTTTTGGAACTTGAGGAACGTGTAGACACGCTTGCGTATCTTTTAGATATGAATGTTATGATTGCAGTCAGAGATGCTCAGGATGCTGAACGTCTCGTAGGCGTTTCTGCAGTAGCTTCTGCTGCAGACAAGATTTCGGACGCAGCTGCGGATATAGCCACCATAGTAATCCAAAATATAGGCATACACCCCATTGTCCGTCGAGCCTTTGAGAAAGTAGAGGAACACCTTGTTCGCGTGGAGACGAACCCGAAATCAATCTTAGTTGGAAATTTGCTTGGTGATCTGGAATTAGCAGCAAGAATCGGAGTAGACATTATAGCCATCAGAAGAAACAAAGAATGGATAATAAACCCAAAAGAAGCAGAAAAGCTTGAAAAAGGCGACATTTTGATTGCCCGAGGGGCTCCCCATGGCGTCAATGAACTGAAAGAGCTTGCCGAAGGAACAATTAGAACGTTGGAGGAATAACATTGGCAAAAAAGAGAAAACAGTTCCAAGTGATAGTTGACAAGCTTGTGGATTTAAAGAACACGTCTGAGTTAATGGTTGACTTGGCATACTCTTCTCTCTTACTGAATAGCCTCCACATAGCCGAAGAAGTCCAAGCCCTGGAAGAACACATGGATGAGCTTCACACAGAATTTGAGCAACTTGTACTCTCAAGCGGCTTCAAACCAAAAGAATCAAGGGACTTCCTAGGATTAATCCGACTTGGGGTCACCACAGAACAAATAGCTGACGCTGGAGCTGAAATCGCAGAAGTAGTTCTGAGAGGACTAGAACCCCACCCTATCTTGAAGCTTGCAATCGAAGAAGCAGAAGAAACAGTTGTACGAGTCCAAGTATCCGCAGACTCCACATTGGTAGACAAAACTCTCCGAGAAGCTCAAATCCACGAAGAAACTGGGATGTGGATCTTATCCATAAGAAGAGACAACAGGTGGATACTTCCAAAACCTAACGCGGTTATAAAAGAAAACGATGTCTTACTTGCCTCAGGATATGCAGAAGGCGAAGAAGACTTGGAAAACATAGCTTCTCCGAAAAAATGACTAACTAACAGTAACAGGCTAGTCAATATTCAACTTGTCCCGGTACGCTTCCAAATCCAAGAAGCCATGTCCACTAATATTCATCAAAATCACCTTCTCTACACCTGCTTTCTCAGCTTCCAAAGCTTCGTCGATGCTAGCCTTCACGGCATATGCCGACTCCGGCGCAATCAACCATCCCTCACTTTGAAAAAACGTGCTAGCTGCTTCAAAAACCATCCTTTCATCCACAGGATAAGCGACGGCCTTGACGATATCCCTATCTCGCAATGCACTAACTAATGGTGCAGCAGCATGATATCGCAACCCATCCGCTCGGATTGGCTTCATCTTCACTCGATGTCCCAATGTAAACATCTTCAATAACGGCGTTTGCTCAGCCACATCTCCAAAGTCATATCTGTACTGGCCTTTGACGAGGTTAGGAGCAGCCTCAGACTGGGCCGCCAGAAACTCACACTCTCGCTTACCCTGCAGCACCTCCCCTGCATAAGGCAACGCAATTCCACCAAAATTCGACCCACCGCCCAAACACCCAACCACTAGGTCAGGTTCATCTTCAACAAGCCTGAATTGTTCCATCGTCTCTAACCCAATAACCGATTGATGGACGAGAACGTGATTCAACACCGACCCCAGGCAATAAACACATCCCTCATGCTCTCCTGCATATTCCAACCCTTCGGAAACTGCAATCCCCAGTGAGCCTAGGTGTGTTGAATCCTCAGCCAGTAGCTCACTCCCCACACTAGTCTCATCACTAGGTGATGCATGAACTGTCGCTCCCAGCAATCTCATAAAGGTCCTACGATCAGTTTTCCAGTTATAGACTGCTCTGACCCAGAAGACAACGCAATCTAGATTCATCAGCGTCGCTGCGTAAGACAATGCACTTCCCCATTGGCCTGCTCCAGTCTCTGTCACCAACATTTTTTTTCCTTCCTTCGCTGCAAAGAAAGCCTGAGCCAAAGCTGTATTCACTTTATGTGAGCCGGTAGGCGACAAGTCCTCACGTTTATAGTATAACTTTACCTTCTTCACGCCGAGATGCTTTTCCAGTCTTCTTGCTCTATACAAAGGCCTCGGTCGGCCAGCTTGAATATATAACTCTCTAACCTTCTCAGGTATAGATATCCATCGATTCGTGGAAGCTTCCTGCTCCAAACATTCATGAATCATCGTCTTCTCTAAAAACTTCATTCGAGAAGGGCCATTTTCAGGCTCTTTAGGGGGAGGCAAGGGGTCTGGCAGATCAGGCGCGATATTGTACCACGCTTTGGGCAGGTCATCAACGGGGAGAGAAATCTGGCTTGTTTCCATGTCAACTTACCAACTCTAGGAGAGAGCTATACTGTGCATGGCGTTTTGAGATAAGTGTTGTGCTGACAAACACTTGAGTGATGCTGTTTCCATGCTTGGCCTACTTCATGATTCTTCAACGCTACATAAGGCAAACTTAGTTGTGCCTTTGAACAAAATGAAAAACCAACATCGCTAGATGTAGTATTCCGTCATGCTTGGCCTCATTTCACTCATTATCACTCCAACACCTGTTACGACTCTAGAACAAATCGCTTCAACGCGTTATTCCGTTTCTATTATACTTGAAGTACGGGTCGCGATCTCAAGCTGATCCCCCGATGCTTTTAGAACAAAAACCTCTCTCAACTTGACCTTAGCACCCACATCCAAACCTTCAACTTTCGAAGCATGCTTTCTCCAAGCTGACACCAAGGCCTCCCCGGTGTCATCCGCTAACTTAAAGGAAGCGACAACAACTTTTTCACCCCTCCTAGTGGTAACCTCTTTTAGCACAGGTTTTGTCGCAACCTTTCCTTCAACAAGATTTATCCTCATTCCCTTCTTCAAATCTTTTATGCGTAGAAAACTTTCACAGGGTTTTTGAACCTCTACATTGGCCAAATAATCCACATGCAATTCCAACCGTCTATCCCGACGATTCTTCTTCACTTTTGCATTCATCACCAAAACTTCGACTCCCTCTTTTGCATTAGCCATATCATCTGCCTTTTCATTCCAAAATACAACAGGGATTCGTCCATTTTCGTCTTCCACTATTATTCGCATGACTTTGCCTTGTGTTCCGTTACGTCGCTGAAATGTAGACGTAGAATATACTGCTTTGATCAATCCTTGAATGTTTACCCTTCTGTGTCTTTCGTCTATATTGCCGATCTTCTCGCAGAGCTCTTCGATGCGAGGAAAGTCACTCTCCTCCATGTCAGAAGGAATAATCTGAACGTCACCTCTTTGGCCAATATGAAGTTCTATCTCGCCATCTCTAGACCGTCGAACATAGCCGTGCAACGCTTTCACTATCTGCCTAAGATGAATTTTCCTAGTGAACTCTGCTTTGTCATCCCATAGAACAACTCCAATAGAGCCCGTTTTGTCTGCAATTAATAACCTAGCTACTTGCCCGTTTCCCATAGGTCGTGAAAACTGTTGAGGCGTAGTAACAAGCAACACACGGCCAGAAACAGTAGCGTCATTTAACCCAGCAACCAGCTGACTTATGTAAGCCTTCGGAAGCAACTCTTCTAGTTCAACTTTCACTCCCAGCTCTACGGCAACCAGTCGTGCGGCGGCCTCACTTGTCAAGAAGCCTCCACTGGCTGCCTTCTTTTCTTCTATAGCTTTCGCTATCTCTTTGCGAGTCATACTATCCTGATGAGAAAGGATGCGCTGAACTATTTCTTCTTCGCTCATTTTCGACCCTGTAGCTGAAGCGAGCAAAGAAAGGTTTGCAACAAACCTATTTTAGTCCTTTCATCAATAGGAATAATGAGTTCGATGATCGACTTTGGGTCCTTGACAAGGCTGGGATTTTGGCTAGTCCTAGCTGGTTTAATAACGATTTTTGTAGCAATTGTCATTCTGCTTTTTTCTTCTGCGAGAAATGAGCAGAAGGTTAGAGGTGGAGGTGTGGTGGTAATTGGGCTCTTCCCCATAGTTTTTGGAACTGACAGGGAATCTGTAAAAGTGCTTCTGACTTTAGCTATTGTTTTGCTGGTTCTCGTCATTCTTGTTAGTATCGTGTTTCATTACTCATAAGGAGGTTTTGTGCGTTGTCGAGATTTCAACGAATTGGGTTTATACTATTTTTAATCGGGGTTTCCCTGATACTTGCTGGAGTGATTCTATTGATGATGGCTTCTCTTGTCTCAGATAACACAGCTAGCACAGGTGGAATAATAATAGTCGGCCCTATTCCTATCATAATTGGCAGTGGGCGTCATGGCCCCTCCCTCATCCTTCTTGCCGCGGTTTTTACAGTCTTTTGTTTAGTTTCATTCCTTTTGATGCGTCGTCGAGTAGAGTCGACAGAGAATGATATTACTAGAAATCTTCATTATTGAGTTTTCTCTTCTCGTCCTCGAAGTAGTTGAAGAAAGATTATCACCAGCGCAATAAACGCTGTTACCATCAGAATATATGTTAATGTCTGAAAGAACTCTTCTATGCCCAACGAGTCCGCACCTTCTCCATAGTAAATGGAATTGGCTATTTAAGCTATCGCTCTTTTCCATTCGTTCATCAGTGCATCATAGAGTTCATCGTTTTCTTCATATGACACGTAGCTTTCCAAGGTCTCTGCGAGCTTCTGAGCTATCAAGTGGTAACATAAGTGTACTTGTCTATCCATAACTCGGAAGTAAAAGTCGTCACAAGTGCAAAAATCAGCGGCAGGCATTATTAGGTAGTCCCGTCCTTTTCCTACAACAATCCAGACAACGCGGTTGCTAGGTTTGAAAACATATTTTTTAACACGCTTGTCCTCTACTGCATTCAACGCCTTTGTGAAACGTTGACCAAAAGCAGCTGAAAGCTTGTCTAAGTCATCATCTTTCACCCTGTTTTCCACGGCTGCTTCTCTGCAGATTCGTTCAAGCGTTTCCAGCTCTGAGGTTTTGGCCAAGTCGTCTTCGCCGCAGATAAGTATTGATATAGATTGCATAAAAGGATGGTTCAAGAGAAAGATGAGAAATTGATACTTACTCTATTCTTAGGGGTTCTCCTTTTGGCTTGCGTTTTTTAGCCTTCTTCAACGTTACTTCTAGTACTCCGTTCTTGTATGATGTCTTTGCCCCTTTAGGCTCTGCTTCGGTCGGCAACTTCACTTCCTTGTAGTACTTGCGGTCACGTGTAGCGACGGAAATCGTTAACCTGTCTTCCATAACATGGAGTTTTATATCTCTTTTATCGACGCCTGGGAGTTCTGCAACAACCTTTACCTCACTATCTGTGTCTACTACATCAACGAGGGGTTCCCTTTCCTGTTTTATCTCTGGACCGCGTCTACTGGGTTGAACGTTTCCAAACTCTCTTATCATGGGCTTTCCGTCAGGACCAATTGTCATAGAATAACCATACACGAATGGCCCCCATTCACGGATTTTTCTTCCGTTCGACAGTTTCCTCTCCCGTACGTAGTCTTTCGGTATTCGAGAAGTAAACTCCTTGAGTTCTTTGTTCATCATTTCTTCGATGTCGCGAAGCATTTCATCTATGTCTTGGAAGAACCATCCTCGGGAGAATGGTCGCCGCATCTTCCTTCTGAACCATCTTTCAAAATCCTCGTCCCAAGACAATGGTATTTCACCTCGTTCTAAAACTGGAGAACGAATTTAATAAGAATTTCTTTTAAGCTTCCTGGTTCAGAGTCCTAAGTTGCTCTACTGTTCCCAGAAAAGTCCCATCAAGAAGGTATACCCCAGCTTTGTCGACCTTTACAGCTTCAGAGCGGAGAACTGGGCCAATGTACCTTTTGCGCTTGGCCTTTTTGTTAATGGGGCGGCCTCCAAGAAAGTCGTTGAAACATGGCATTATGAGCAACTGCTTGATCATTGGACCTGTAACAAGGTGTTTCTTGATCGCTGTCGTGGACATTTTGTTCGTTCTGATATGTTTGCCTTTTAAATATGCAGAAACTAGTTTTTCAGTATTGCATTCTGCTTTTACCCAAACGGGCACTGTTATCCGAAATCCAAGGGAATCACGGAAAGCAACTGTAGGGTGGGCGTGTCCCATCACGAGAGTGTTGCATTTTAGCAGTTTCTTTGATGGCCACGTATGCCCATGGAATAAACCTGCGTTGTTCAAGGGTATGCCTGTTGACGGATGTAGCTGTATATTTGGGGAAAGGAGGGGCTCGAGATTTCCATCGTGGTTTCCGCGGATGACTTGAATGTTGCTGATTTTTGCATTTATGGTTTCGAAAAACTCTGGTATGTCTCTCCACTCGCCGGGTTCTGCTTTCGCTATAGTGTGTTTTACATCTCCTAGGATTACAAGAGAGGTCGGCTTTGTCACGCTTGTTAGCTGAAGAAGTTTTCGGCGGATTTTTGGCATTTGGGAGGGTACGTGGATGCCCTTCCTTATGAGGTTAATTTCCCAGCCGAGGTGAAGATCTGCAATGATAAGGGTTCTTTCCTGCTTTTGTTTATGGAGGAGAGCTGGAAAATCCTTTACTGGTGTCAGCATAGAATTATGCCTTTTTCAGGGCTTCAAGTATAGTTTGGTGAAGACTGATGTTTCCAGTGGCGATGAAAGCTACTTTTTCGGCTGGGCTTAGGGGATTTTTCAGAGCTGTGTTTCGAGGTGTGGTTATGGTGGCCCCTGCTTCATTGATGATAAATGATGCTGCAGCTATGTCTGTAGTCCGAAGTTTTCCTCGGATATCTACGAATGCATCTGTCGTGCCATCGGCTACGTAGCATAGCTCCAAGGCATTAGCTCCGAGATGTCGAATATGTCTGGATTGCGTTAGGAGCCTGTTGAGCTTTGCCGACAGCTCTGTGACTTGGTAAGCGTTAAGGTCTACACCTATGATCGCTTCAGCTAGACTGGTTGTTTGTGCTGGCGCTATTTTCTGGCGGTTGCGATAGGCGCCGAGGTTCTCTTGAGCCAGATATGTTGCGTCATGAAAGAAATCGGCCACAGCTGCTGCTAGAACGGCATCAAGGTTGCGGGTTTTGCTGATGGCAACGCTGGTGCAAGCAAAGGGTATTCCCCTTAGGGTGTTGGTGGTTCCATCTATGGGGTCTGTTGTTACGTAATAAGCGGGCTTTGAGCCGTATCGTCTTATGCCTGATTCTTCGCTGATGAGGGTAAAGTCTACATCATTTTCAAGAAGTGTTTCTGTTAATGACTTCTCAGCTTGGAGATCTATGTGCTTTTTCGGATCGCCACCTGCTCCAATGCCGTATGTTTTTCCAGCGATGGATGTTCTTATGAGTGGGATGATTGTTTCTTTTATACGTTGGGTAGTTTCGTTGAGGATTTCAAGCCAATCCATAGCTTATTGTTGGGTATATTGTGGCTTTTAAGAGTGTGTGTTCGTCTCTGAATTCGCTCAAATCATTACTGAACCCAGTCGTTTGGCCAGCACCGAGAATGCGAGTTGGTCATTTGTTAATAAAAGAAATTGGGGCGTAGGTTAATATTTTATTCTCTTGTAGAAGATATGTTCACTGAAGAGGGCCGGGATGGCAGAGTGGATAATGCGCAGGCCTTGAGACCGCGGCTAGAAAGCCTGTGGCCTTTCGAGGCCGCATGGGTTCGAATCCCATTCCCGGCGCCAAACTCTACGAACTACGTCTAAATCCTCGAGTGCGAGCAACCGGCTTCTATTGTAAAATGTAGTTGCTTGTCATTTTGGCTTTAGCCCTTAACATGGCTCCGACGGAGCAGTATTTGTCTTCGGAAAGCTGTATAGAGCGTTGAACCGCGCTTTCTTTGATGTGCTTCCTGTTGACCTTGTATTCTACGCGGATGTTGTTGTATATTCGTGGTGGCTCCTTGACTCGCTTTCCAGACACCAATACCTCTAAACCTTTGAGCTGTTGCCTTTGTTTCCGCATGATATGCACAACGTCCATGCCTGTGCAACCTCCTAACGCAACCAAAAGTAGTTGCATTGGACTGAAGCCCGAGCCTTCGCCACCAGATTGCTTTGAGGCATCCAATACAATAGAGTGTCCAGCACTGTCTGTTGCTGCAAACCGCAAGCCATCTATCCACTTGACTTTGACAAAGTCGGGCGTAGAAGGATTGCCTTTCTTAACCTTTTTCATAGGTCAACCTACAGATTATTCTGTATTTATAGCATTTGCTGACGGTTATCTCCTAGGATGCAAGAGGCTTTCAAAAATAAAGCAGCTGTTTCATTAGGTGCATGACTCTATTTTTCGTGGGCTGTTCTTCTATTTGGATTGTTCTGGAAAAGGGACAGGAAGCCTGTATCTTTCTCCATAATGCCTTTCAATCCCATTTTTTGAAGTTACTCCAGACTTACGTGGAGAGGAGACTGATTATGTCGATTTCTAGAAGTATTAAGATGATGCTTACTATCAAGGCTATTATGGTGAGGCGGATCAGGTTTCTTTCAACCCTGTGTATCATGCCTAGGTCTTGCAGGCTAAGTATGCTGTCTAGGGCGTTATTGTGAGAGTCAAGGAGAGAAAGCTCCCGCGAAACATTGTTGATTGGATGATTCAAAGAAGCTCTAACTTCCTCTGAAACTTCGATCATCGGGACTACGCCTTCCCTCAAATTATGCATCAACTCTCTTTGAGCCCACAGAACTCTCTCGAGGGCCGATATTTCCCTCTTTGTTGCAAACACGGAGTGACTTATCCTCTTGTCTGCCGGGTTGTCAAGAGCGTTTTCTTCTACTTTGTCAATGCTTTCTCTTAGAGCCATCACCACGTCCAAGTTCTCATTACTTATTTCGTGGAATAGCCTACCTAGGATGAAGGTCGAGCTTTTATCTTTCTCGCAAACTTTGCCAACACAATCTTCGAAAGTTCTCAACGCGTTCTTGATAGATCTCGAAGAGAATCCATTCCTCACAGTTATGAATACTCTTTCCTTCATGATCACGTAGATAGGAAACGTCTTGAGGTTATCTTTAAACAAGGCGTGCGGGACCGTGAATAACAGATAGTGGTTGACCCTTTCAGGTCGCGGATAAATCCTTTGTCGTTTAATATCTTCTACCACTTTGTTTTCTTTAAGTAGCCCACCAACTACCTCAAACTCTTTCTCGTTAGGATCCATGAAATCCATCCAAATCCAGTCAACCTCTCTAGTAAGACTCTGTAGTTCGTCTAGAGAACCAGCGTCTCTGGCTTGTAACTCGTTCAATTCGTTGACTGTGTAAACCCATATCATTTAGTTCCATACCCCCCAGACATTGCCTACAAGACTTAATCAGCTTATAAAGCTGTTCTCTAAACTGATATTCTGGACTAATCCAGGCCCTCACTTCAAGGCTTAGACATTCTCTCCTAAATAATCGTGGTTGCAGCCGCCTTCCGAAAACAGCGGAAACTTCTCAACACATTCTTTGGTGGGGGTATCTCTTAACGATCTTCCCGATAATAGTGTAATATTCGGTTTTTAGCAAATCGCCTAATCAAGCACGTGTCTATTTAAGCCAGCGGAGATAGCGACCAAGTCACAGTCTCCTGAGCCTAAAGAAAGCGTTTCAGATTATCCAAAAGCCTTTACTATGCTAGTAACACGGTGATATGATAATGCTTCGGCATCGACGCAAATAAGTTGGCATTACCGCTTTCATAATACACGGTTAGTTCAGAAGCTCTCAGTGCTTCTAACAGCTGGGAGAGTCATTGCATAGCTCAAACTGAGTTGTTTTCACCCATTTGATCTGGTCTTCATGGGTGACCAGCTGCAGCTCGTTTTCAGTTACACATGCAGATTCAGCAAATTGGAAGAGATTTTCCACCACCTCTTTTATTCATTCGTTTCTACCAGGCGCTACTGTAGGGTGTCTGAGGCGTAGACTTCGAATATGTGACAAACTATATGCATAGCGATCCCCGGCATACTTGTGCGTAAATAATAAAAGAAACTTGCCTACATGTGCTTAGCCATGGAAAAGGGAGAGTTTAGGGCCTCTCAGGTAGTAGCTCTTGTGGCTGTTTTTGCAGCCTTGAATGTCATTACAGACTCTTTTGGCAGAGAGTTGCCTCAAGCTGGCATCTGGTACAGCTGGAATTTTTCGATTGAGCCTCTTACGGGAATCGTGCTTGGACCTTTATTCGGATTTGCATCTAACTTCATCGGCGTCATGATTGGACATTACGTAAACCCTATAGGTGTATATGAGTTTCTCTTTACAATTGGGGCTCCAATTGGGGCAGCTGTCTCAGCGCTTATGTTTAAAGGGAGATGGAAACTTGTGCTGGTTTACTATGTAGCGCTGTTCACAGCCTATTTTATCACACCTGTATCTTGGCAACTTCCTCTCTGGGGAATGTGGGACACTTATATCGCCTTTTTTGTTCTCATAGCCACAATTCTGCTTGTTGAGAAGGGCGTGTGGAGGAACGAAACACATGGGCGCACCTCCTTTTCACTTATCCTCGCAGCTTCCGCCTTTGTAGGATTAGAAGCTGATATTCTGTTTCGAATTTTCATTTTTATCCCAGGACAAACTTACAGCCTTTTTTATGATCTCAACATAGAGGCTTTGCAAGCAATATGGGGCAGTGCAGCCCTCATTACTCCCGCAAAGGCAGTGTTGTCGACTATGGTCACTGTAATCATTGGACATCCGCTAATCAGAACGCTGAGAAAAGCCGGAATCTTGATTTATCATTAGATTTTTGGGGTTACCATTCCGTATATGTGCTCGGCCGACGTGATTGCCTTTCTTAGGGTGATATTTCTCGTTTGGCCTTGTACCACAACAGAGCAAAGAGGTTCTCCTTCTTCTACGATGGTTTCTGGAGCGGGAATGTCTCTAACTTCTTTGATACAGCTGAGGTTGGGGACTACAGAACGCTGTTTAGCGTATAAGATTAATCTGACGCAGTAACATGCCGACGCTTTTTCGCTCAGGACTGGGAGAGAGCCTTGGTTACATGCTTTCATGTGGGCCTCAACCAAGTTTAGTCCGAGAGAGCGTTCCACACACTCCAGAGTTCCTTGAAAGCGAGGGTTTATTTCAACAACGTATGGTACATTATCATTCGAAATCACCATATCTATACCGTTTGATCCTTCGAGATCAAAATATGATGCAATGTTTTGCACGACAGAATCACACGTGTTTATGATCTCTTTATTAACCGAAGCGGGAACAACGTTTCCACAGTATCCGAATGGTTCTATTTGACCAACCTCTTGTATTCCCAAGAGTTGTTCATTCAAAGTCAGAACAATAGTCGCTTCTTTAGATGATAGAAGTGACACACTTGCGTCCATGCCGGATACAAGCTCTTGAACCAGAACTGCCTTAGAAGATGACGAAGCAATTTGTTGAAAAGCGGTTTCAAATCCGCNNTGGAAAGCGGTTTCAAATCCGCTTCTGTCTTTCACCTTTCTTATTCCAGCACCTCCGAGACTTGTTTGAGGCTTGACGAGGACTGGGTAGCCTATGTCTTTCGCTGCTCGTTTTCCGTGTTCGATGCTTTCCGCCAATACGGTTTTGGGGTAGTGTACACCTAGGTTCTTGAGTTCGTGGAAGAATCTTGTTTTGTCACGGACTTTTTTGATTGTTCGAGGATGATTTCCGACTATGGGAACTAGGTCGTTGAGTTCTGTTACGACTCGAGGAGAGTCTTCCAAGCCTGATGCTAACAAGGCTGCATCCATTTGATGTGTTGTGAGGATTTGTTTGGCTAGATCTAGGAGTGCATTTGGAGAAAAATTCGCTTCAAGACGACCGCAAGATTTTCCGCGTTCTTGGGCTACGATTGACAAGGTTTTTTTGCATACTTTTTTGAGATCTTGGTCTCCGAAATAGTCTACAGCGAAGACATTGAAACCTGCTTTGTTTGCTGAAATGGCCAGAGCAGTGACATCAACGCCTAGCACCAGAAGGTTCTGAGTGTGAGCTTCCTTCAACTGATAACATCTCCTTCTCTAGTTGCCTGTACGCTTATTTCTTGGTTTGGCACTAAATAACAGTCTCAATGAGGGAAGGAAAAGTGAAGCTTGGAGAAGCTTTAGACAAACTTTCGAATGCTTGTGGAGTTACAGGTAGAGAAGATGAAGTCAGGGAACTGCTGAAAACCTTGCTTAAGCCCCATGTTGATAAGGTTAGAGAGGACAAGCTTGGCAACGTTATCGGTGTAAAAAAGGGAAAGAAAAATAAGACGCCAAAGGTCATGCTTGCTGCCCACATGGACGAAATCGGTCTGATTGTCAAGAATATAACTAAAAATGGTTTCCTGCAATTCGCGAAGCTCGGGGGAATTGACGATCGCGTTCTCGTTGCCCAGCGAGTAATAGTCCATACAGCGAAGGCTAAAAAGCCAGGTATCATTGGCTCGAGGCCACCTCATATTATGAAGGATGAAGAGAAGAAGAAGGCCATTAAGGCCGACGCTCTTTTCATCGATGTCGGTGCCAGCAGCAAAAAAGCTGTGCAAAAGATGGGTGTGAAAATTGGTGATGTCATCAGCTTCGACACGAAATTCGAGAAGATAAGCAGAGATATTGTTGTTGGAAAAGCTTTTGACGACCGTGTAGGCTGTTGTTTGCTTGTCGAGGTCATGAAGCAGCTCAGGGAAGTTGACTGTACAGTTTACGCGGTAGGGACCGTTCAGGAAGAGGTGGGGCTTCGGGGCGCATGTGTCTCAGCTTTTCACATTTACCCTGATCTGGCTTTGGCATTTGATGTAACTGTGGCAGGCGGCGTTCCTGGGGTAAAGGAGGTTGAAGCTCCAGTGAAGATGAGGGACGGCCCCGTGATCGGGGTGATGGATGCTGGTTTGATCACGCATCCCCGTGTTTTGTCGCTGTTGGTTGATTCGGCGGAAGAAAACAAGATTACATATCAATTAGAAACAGGGTTGGCGGGATCTACGGATGCAGCTCGGATTGCCCTTACTCGAGAGGGTGTGCCATGTGGGGTTTTGTCGATTCCAACCAGGTACATTCATAGCCCATCTTCTATGCTTTCACTGAGCGACGTAGAGAAGGCTGCGAAGCTAGCGGTCGCTGCCATCGCAGAAACGCCCAAAAACTTCTAGCATCCATCTCTCTTTTCGAAAGCCAATCAGGGCGCACTATGGAAAGAGCGTAAAGGCAAATAGCTGCATACGTACATAACTTGAGGAGCAATTCTGTTGCCTGAAGAAAAGAAGTTCGAGTTCCTTGAACACACCGCTGACGTCCACATTGCAGCTTATGGCAAGACCTTAGAAGAGGCCTTCGAAAACGCGGCGCTGGCAACCTTCGAGGCAATGACAGAAACAGACCAAATAACATTGAAACATGAAGAAATATTGGAAGTTAAAGGGTATGATGAGAAAGCTCTCCTCTATAACTGGCTAGAAGCCCTCCTGGTCAAATTTGAAACTACAGATAACCTTTACTCCAAATTCATGATAAACAAAATCCAGAAAACCAACAAAGGCTACAAGCTAAGAGCAGTTATCCAAGGCGAAAGGTTCGACCCCCAAAAGCACCCTCAAAAAGCTGGAATCAAAGCCGTAACCTATCACCAAATGGAAATCACCAAGACACCGAGCAAAACCACAGTTCAGTTCATTCTAGACATCTAAATTACCGAATCAAAAACGTGATCTCCTCTACCAAAGTCTCCGGCACAACATTACGCTTCCCCTGTCGCTTCAAAGTCAAAAGTCCGAGGTCTCTCAAAACTAGCAAATCTTGATACACATTTTTAACGTCACGCTTGACCTTACGTGCCAACTCGTTTATAGATTCCACACGTGTATTCGCTAGATTGTTCAATAATTCCACACGTTTCGGCGTTAACGAAGCCAACTGATTAGAGCCAAATTCTTGAACCTCTTCCACGATGTAGTCGAGTTCACCTGCCTCTTCGTAGCCTTTATAGGCGTCAATCAAGCCCGCCCACTCAAGATACGCTTTCAACAAATCCCCAGATTTCCTTTTCTTCAGAAGCTGATCTTCGAACTCTTCAAAAGTCAAACCATACTCATCCTCAAACATGCGGATTCGCCTGTACACATCTTCGGGTGTTAAACTCCGCATTATTTTCACAAGCAATGCCATCAAGAGAAAACTCAAGGTTGGACAGATAAAACCTCTCTGGTACGTACACCAATAAAACATGCGCGCAAGATCGTTAACCAAGTTCTCTCTAGATTCCAATTTGCTTCTCAGCCTCTCTTGTTAATCGAAGACGACGGAGTACCATGCTTTCGGTGCAAAGAAAGCTAACGTCGTCAAAACCGTGAAATGCAGAAGACCAACTCTTACATGATTGTGCCAACTGCATCGCCGCAACGCAACATAATCGCCGAGCCCATTTGAAAGAACCAAAACATTCCACCGATCATCACCTTGCAAACAAGCTGCTCCGTCGGCTCAAGAGGAGTGACGAAAAACCTCGTCAACCTCCAAAGGGCCTGTTGATGCAGTTTCGTGCGTTTGAAAATCCGCGTTATACACCTCAGTGAGCTCATTGGCTCTTTGGAAGAGCAGGTTAGAGGATTGTGAAATATTGCGAGAGCTCTTTGACTCTGCGGCACTCGAGGGCTTTAGCAAGCCTGACTATGGTCACTGTGGTACGATGAGTTAATGTTTTCAGTTCAAGACTTTATCATTACCAATAGCATTTTAAACCTCTCTACTGCCCTCAATGCATGCGGCTCGTTAGCGGGCATTATCACCATCTCCCCTTCCTTCAAGCGAAGGACATTGCTAGATATCGTGACTTCTGCCTCTCCGTTGAGGATGTAAACTAGGGCATCAAACGGAGCTGTATGTTCACTCAATCCATGTCCTTCATCGAAGGCAAACAACGTAACAGTCCCAGTGTTTCCATCAACTATCGTCCGGCTCACTATGGACTCTTCTTGGTAATCTATTAAATCGACCAGCTTCAATGCTCTTGTTGCAAGCTCTCTATTGTCGGTCACAGAACTCCTCATACAAGCTTTTGTCTAACAGCCTATTAAGCGAAATCATAATTTATAGCTAACCTTCACTTTGACTATCCAGATGAAACTTGAGGCGGCTTTATGGAAAAATACACCTTAATTATCGCTGAGAAACCAGCCGCTGCGGAGCGTATCGCCAAGTCTTTAGACAAGAAAAGCAGGACAAAGATGGACAAGGAACGAGGTGTTCCCTATTTCATTGCTGAAAGGGATGGGAAAATCGTTGTTGCCCCAGCCCTTGGCCATCTTTACACAGTGGCCCAAGGAGAAGGGAAAAAATCCCGCTATCCGATTTTCAGTTTTAGATGGGCTCCTAGATATTTGGTTGAGAGAGGGGCGCAAAGGACAAAGGCGTGGATTGAAGCGATTTCCGAGTTGGCGCTGGGGGCTGACGTTTTCATAAATGCTTGTGACTATGATATCGAGGGAAGCCTAATCGGTTACAGCATCCTCAACTATGCTTGTGGCAAGGCAGATGTTGCTAGAAGAATGAAGTATTCCACGTTGACAAAAGCTGAGTTAGTACACGCTTATGAACATCTTTCGCCGGCTCTTGATTTCGACCTTGTGGAAGCAGCAAAAACAAGGCACGAAATAGATTGGCTCTATGGAATAAACCTCTCAAGAGCATTGATGTCTGCGGCAAGACGAGCAAGCGGCAGATACGCCGCTCTTAGTACCGGTAGAGTGCAAGGTCCGACATTGCGCTTCTTGATTCATAGAGAGAATACAATTGCATGTTTCGTTCCAACACCTTATTGGACAATCAAGGCCCAAGTGGAAATCCAAGACAAACGTTACGAAGCAGAATACGAAAAGCCAACGATAAAAAGCAAGGCTAAAGCAGATGGCATTGTTTTTGATTGCCGAGGAAAAACGGGTGAAATAGCAGGAATCCGGGAAAGAACCTTCAAACAAGGCCCCCCTGTTCCCTTCAATCTAGGCGCTCTGCAGGGCGAAGCCTACCGCCTTTTTCGCTATGATCCGAGACGGACAGCCAGATTAGCCGAGCATCTATATCTAAACGCACTAATCTCCTACCCAAGAACAAGCAGCCAAAAACTACCATCCACGATTAGATACAGGTCTATCCTTGGTGGCTTGAGTGGAAAATCAACCTATCGAAAAATGGCTTCAGAGCTACTCAAGCTTGAGAAGCTGAGGCCGAAAGAAGGTCGAAAAGGAGACCCTGCCCATCCAGCCGTGTACCCCACAGGCAACCTGCCAGAACGCAAGCTTAATGCCTCCGAACGAAAACTTTGGGACCTAATTGTAAGACGATTTATGGCCACTTTCGGAGAATCAACCATAAAACAGAGCGTTAAGGTTGAAATCGACGTAGATGGCTACAGCTTCCTACTATTCGGACGCAAGGTTCTCAAAGAAGGATGGCTACGCTTCTACAAGCCTTATGATCGGCCTGAGGAAGTCTTGCCTCCAGACACTGGAAAAGGTGAAAAGGCCAATATAATCGGAGTATCTCGCGAAGATAGGTTTACTAAACCACTACGACGGTTCAATCCCAGTAGCCTCCTCAAAAAGATGGAAGAAAGGGAAATAGGCACCCAAGCTACAAGAACCAGCATCATCCAAACACTTTATGACAGGAAATATGTCACAGGAGAAAGCATCAAGGTAACAGACTTAGGCCGTGAGGTCATGGGCATTCTCCAGGAGCACGCTCCTACAATAGTTTCCGTCAAACTGACGCGGGAACTTGAAGGAAAAATGCAGTGCATCCGACATGGGAAGGAAAAACGAGAAAATGTGCTTGGAGAGGCCATAAGCTACCTGAAGCCAGTTTTGAAAGAACTGAAAAACAAAGAGAAAGCAATAGGTCAAGCCCTAAGCGAAGCAGTTAGACGATCAAGACTGAAAGAGCTCATAGTGGGTGGGTGTCCAACCTGTGAAACTGGAAAACTAATGATTCTGCGATCTCGCAAAAGTGGAAAACGTTTCGTCGGTTGCACCAACTACTTCAAAAGCGGCTGCAGAACCTCCTTTCCGCTACCTCAACGCGGCACGGTTAAGCCCACTGGAAGAAGCTGTAACGCCTGTGGTCGGCCAACGGTAATGGTTTTTAGGAAAGGTAAGAGGCCTTGGAGGCTATGCTTGAACATTGCTTGCCCGAAGAAAAAAGGGAGGAGGAAGCATTTTGCACTGCAAAGTGTGCAGCAGAAAGGCAACAAGTAAAGGATATTGTATGCTCCACGAGAAGGCATATCAAAACCTTATTGAGAAGTTTGAGGTGTGGAAAAAAGCCTTAACCATCTCGTGGAAAGGTTATTTAGAAGAAATTATCAACAACCCTCTGACCGGGACAAAGGCTAGAGAGGTTGCGGAAGTCCTTCTCTTAGAGAAGAAATGAAAATTTCAACTTATTGTCTTTGAAGCTTTTGAACAGCTTCTCTTCCGCCAACATAGACGATATCTGCCATCTTAACAAATAATCCAGTTTCAATGATTCCTGGAATCATCTTCAACGCCTTGTTAAGCTCTGTTGGGTCATCAATAAGTCCGAAGCTTACATCGATGATAAAGTTGCCATTATCTGTCACCACTGGGCCAAGCTTTTCGCTTGCCTCACGTAAGACGGCCTTTCTGCCGAGCGGACCCAATTTTGCCATTACAGTTGATAGAGCGAATGGCAAGACCTCTATGGGTACAGGGTGATCTACACCTAGTTCCTTTGTTAACTTTGTCTCGTCTACCACGATGATGTTCGTTTTTGATGCAGAGGCAACTATTTTCTCTCGAGTTAGCGCTCCGCCCATGCCCTTAATCATACTGAGATTTTCATCCACTTGGTCCGCACCGTCAATTGTTACGTCGAGTTGAGGATGTTCTTCTAGCGTGGTTATCGGAATGCCTTGTTGAACAGCAAGCAGGTAGGCCTGATGAGAGGTGGGAACACCGTGGATATGTATTTTCTCTTCGCGTGTTCTTCTGCCAATTTCCTTGAGAACATAAGCAGCTGTGGTTCCACTTCCTAGGCCTACGATACAGCTCTCTTTAACATGATTGGCAGCTTCCACAGCAGCCTTTTTTTTGGCGTTCTCCCGCCAATCCAAGGCTAAGTTTCGACCTCCATCTGCTCAAGCCTATCTAAAACTTTTTCCACTTCTGCTCGGATTTTCTCTATTCTCTCCTCAGCCGCAGTTTTCCGAGACTTTCGGGGCTTTCGCGAAGTTCTCTTTTTCTTCTTTTTCTGGCGCTTCTTTTTCTGCGGTCCCTCTTCCATTTGGGTGGGTATTGGGATGGTGGTCGGAGCAATCGCTTCCTCTGTTTCCAGTCCAATTCTTGAACGTAGAGCTTCGATTTTGCTGTTTAATTCACCGAATCGTTCGTCGAACAGCTTGGTCAAATCTTCCTGCATTGCTTCCAGTTCGTGGAGTGCCACAAGTGACTCGTTTTCTTCCATAGCTCCTTTAATAGTCATCATTCTAGACTTGTATCTCTTGGCTAGCTGTTCACGTTCTTCCTCAGTTATCTTCCCTTCTGCGTGGGCTTCGTAAAGTCGGCGTATAGCGTCACTTAGAATTTCTCTCTCCAAACCTAAAGTTCTTAGCTCGTTTCTTGCGTCTTTTGCGTCGTTCAGAGAGATGCTTTTTTGAACTCTATAGCGCCACTTTTCTGCAGCCTCTGGCTTTGCTGATGCTTGCAAGTTTTTTTCCTCTTTTCTGAGTCTTGTGGCGTAGAGGACGATGAGAACTGCGGTAGCTGTTATGACTGTGGCTATTATGTATGGCACGAGCTCCTCTAAGCCCACTACAGTCCCCTTTTCAAGTTGTTGCCATGTTGTATATAGGGCTTATCGTTTCAAAAAACCTGTCTAATTCGGTGTACAGGTCCTGTAGCTTTGTTATTAAAGCAGTGAAAATTTCTGCGGAACTTTCACGGCAAACTCCATCAACTACTTGCACTTTGACCTAACGCAAGTGTCTTTACACTCAAAGGCAATTCCAGACTGTAACGTAGCATAGGAGTCGAAAAACTCCATCGAACCTTGTAGGTTTTCTTAAGATGCTATGCTTTTTCGATGAGTAATCTTACATTTGGGACTTAGTTTCTCTGTAGCTTCTCAAGCCCCAAATCCTCTTGATAGCTTTGAGTTGAAATTGGGATTCAACTGCGCGCCCTTTGTTCCTTTTTGAATATCTAATCAAACAACAATTCGCTCCATAGTACGCAGCCAAGCGCCCTTTATGGAAAGAGCTAAATGTTCCAGTTTGCCTCAGTAAATTATGGCAATTACCGGATTACACCTCCTTCAAACCTACCAATGTACGTTCGAGTGTGACCACTGTTTCGTCTACGGGCGTCCCGAAGCGAAAGGTGTGATGAGGATCTGCGATATACAGCGAATTCTTGATGGGGCAAGGCAGGTTGGAAACGTTAAGTGGATATATTTCGAGGGCGGTGAGCCGTTTCTATACTATAGAACTATGCTTTGGGGTCTACACGCGGCGAAAGGCTACGGTTTCAAAACTGGAATAGTGACAAACGCTTATTGGGCCACATCAGTGGAAGATGCGAAGGAATGGCTGACTCCGATTTCACAGATTGGCGTTTCCGATTTATCCATAAGTGATGACGCTTATCATTATGATGAGGCTGATGAGAACCTTGCCAAGTACGCTTATGAGGCGGCGAGGGAACTTAGCTTGCCTGTTGGCAGGATTACGATTGAAGACCCTAAGGATTATCTGAAGACAATTGAGTGGAAAGGCAAGCCCATTGTTAAGGGGAGAGTTTTGTTTAAAGGCCGAGCAGTGGAAGAACTTGTTGGAGGATTACCTTCAAGGCCTTGGACACAATTTGACGAATGTCTAGCCGAGGACTTTTCCAATCAAAGTCGAGTCCACATCGACCCTTTTGGCTACGTTCACATTTGCCAAGGGATCACTATAGGAAATATGACCCAAACTTCACTGTCAAAATTGCTGACGAGCTTCAATCCAGAAAAGCATCCGATATGTGCGCCCATTCTGAAGGGAGGACCTGCTGGACTTGCCAAAGAATACAAGGTAAGTCCTGAAGAAGTCTACGTCGACGAATGCCATCTATGTTATTCAATTCGTAGTAGACTGAGAAAGAGATTTCCCACCATTCTTGCTCCAGATCAGATGTATGGAATCTAAGGAAGATTAAACCTTCTCCCTACTTAAGCGGTCTCATCTTTCTCAGCTTATCCATACAGATTTTACAAAAGCCTTCTACCTGTAATGTGGGAGATTTCAGCAGCTTGGAATACATTAGGTCAATCGGCTTCAAGTGATGACGCAGGCCTCTGTTATGGCCTAATCCGTGAGCCACAACCTTGCTTGAAGCTCCTTTGTCCACTCGAAAGAGAGAGACGACGCCTACCCTTTCAGCTACGTAATCGTGAACAAGATAGGACGCTTTTTTGAAATGCTTTCCATCGAAAAAATAGTACATGGCTATTATAGGATCTGAAGTTATTCCCAACAAGAGGCTCATTAGTCTATCAGGGTGCTTTATGTTCTCGATTCTCTCAACTAGCTTTTCAAAAAGGAAGGCTCCGAAAAGCTCTTCATTCGCCGCTATATTAAAGTCATGTTCTAATCTAAGCTTTCCAAGATAGTGAATAGCGTTCCATGTTTCCGACGGAAAGTAGCACCTTGCATCTTCCACAATTCTAACTAGATCCCTATCACTTTCAGGATCATCGTTAATTGTCAGAACGTCTATGGAACGCATAAATAATAATAGCGAATGGGGAAATATAGAGGTAGTTACGTTTTCCCACATATTTCGGAAATAGAAGTCCTTAGCAGAACTACAACCATTTTCCTTCTGGTGACATAATCATAGCGACACAAACCTTATTTTAATAACACAGTAATCTCTCGTGAAAAACTGTAAGTGCATTTCAAAAAGGTTAAAAACATGAGAAAGCCCTTATGGACACCTTCCGAAGAACGCAAGAAGCAGTCCAACATAGCCCGATTTATTGATTTTGTCAATAAGGAACACCGTCTTGACATTGATTCCTATGATAGACTGTACGGTTGGTCGATAGAAAACGTGTCGAACTTCTGGGCAGCCATGTGGAAATTCGCAGGGATAAAGACTTCCAGAGATTATAAAATGGTGGTGGACGACTTAGCCAAATTCCCTGGGACGAAGTGGTTTGCTGGCGCCAGATTGAATTTTGCGGAGAATCTTCTCAGATACAGAGACAATTACCAGGCTCTCATGTTCAAAGGAGAAACCGAAAAATCAGCCGAGATAACCTATGAAGAACTGTACATTTCGGTAGCCCGTGTGGCAAAATCCCTACGCGAGATGGGCGTTATCGCTGGGAACCGCGTGGTCGCCTATATGCCCAACATTATGGAAACAGCCATTGCCATGCTTGCAGTTACTAGCATAGGGGCGATATGGTCCTCTTGCGGTACCGAGCTTGGGCCAAGAGCTGTTCTAGATCGATTTGGCCAAATTGAACCCAAAATCTTGTTCACTGTTGACGGATACTACTACAAGGGAAAAGCATTTGACGTTTTGTCGAGGGCTGAACAAGTTGCAGAAGGCATACCCTCCCTGGAAAGAGCTGTTGTGGTTCGCTACATTGATGAAAAGCTTGATATTGGCGGCATTCCTCATTCTACGCTTTACAGTGACTTCGTATCTCAAGAAGCTGGTTTGGAGATTCGTTTTGAGCAGTTGCCCTTTGATCACCCAGTATATATCATGTTCTCTTCAGGCACAACAGGCAAGCCAAAGTGCATGGTTCAAGGAGCAGGCGGCGTCCTCATCAACCACCTAAAAGAGCTAGTACTCCACACTGATCTAAAACGCGAGGACACAATCTTTTACATAGCAACTCCAAGCTGGATGATGTGGAATTGGCTGCTAAGCTCTTTGGCTGTGGGCGCGACTGTGTTGTTGTATGATGGCAATCCTAACTATCCGGATTGGAAAAGCCTGTGGCGAATGGTTCAAGATGAAAGGATAACTATCTTAGGTTGCAGTGCAAGTTACTTAAACTATCTGAAGAGTCTGGGTGCTACACCATGCAAGGATTTTGACTTATCATCTTTGCGAGAAATATCCCAAACAGGCTCAGCACTTTCAAAGGAAGGATTCGAGTATGTTTATAACAAGATTAAGAAGGACTTGCA
>JABAOC010013183.1_pt1 | contig 30024 bp, 17 predicted proteins | sample 7062161 | NCBI WGS metagenome assembly JABAOC01 (sample SAMN14538625, study PRJNA623070) | marine sediment metagenome | biome: marine biome [ENVO:00000428]; feature: marine pelagic biome [ENVO:01000023]; material: deep marine sediment [ENVO:00002113] | place: India: Gulf of Khambhat ... | reverse complement strand
GAAGTACTGAGAAGTTTTATAATCAGGGCCAGCAAAGTTTCGCATGTCACAAGTAACTTCAAAGGAAAATATCTTGTTACCGTCTGTTGATCTATTATATGATGTTACACTAAAACTTAAAAATAAGATTGGCAAGAATATTAACCAGATGTAGACCTTACTTCTAAAGATACTTTTCATTACTTCTCCTTCTGTGAAAGTTTTTGCCGTATAACCTAGTTTATACTGCCCAAAAAATATTCTTGACTTTATGTAATTAATATATTTTTATCCTTGCATATTATTCAACAAAATAGCTTCATAACTTTTGGCGGATAACTATTCATAATCCATAGTTGAAATTCAATAGAAGAATGAAATTAGTTGGTGTTAGTTTTACCTGATTTCTTAAATTATTATTTACTTATTACGGGTAAGAATTTCATAGAATGCTGTCATTGCGAGCGAAGCGAAGCAATCTCTTAACTATTAGCAAATTATGAGATTGCTTCGTCACTTCGTTCCTCGCAATGACAGATGACATACTGAAAAATTAACCCATAACGAATATAAATACACTTTCTAATCTTGAAGATAAGATACTTCAATCTGAATTTTATCTCATCTAATAAAAACAAACATTACTAATCCAAAAAAGATGGCTGAAACGATTCCCACAAATATGCTCGGCAACAAATTTATTCTCTGAGTTCTTTTAATCGCCAGATAAACAAGCAGAAAATACCAAAGAACAGGAACTAATTGATAAAAAGTATTGAAACTATTCCAAAATCCTGGTTGTGAGATTGCTTTCAGCCACTCATCGTGAGTAACGACGCCTAGAAATATCAATACGACACCGAAAGTTTCAACTATCCAGGTTAAATACCACGGGATGGTTACTGCAAATCCCAATGCAGAAAGATTATCATCGAAGGTGCCTTTGCCATGAAAAAGTTTTCCGATCAAATAAGCTAAACCTGAGACCAGAATCAGACCCGAAAACATCACTGGAAAAATAAAAAAGACCTGCCATTTATAGTATTCCTGGGATGAAACTCGAAGAAAAGGCTCTACTGAAGAAACACCATTTTTCTAGTCTGTATTAAATCCATTGCTTCAAGTCTGTAGAAATAAACGCCGCTAGCTACTCGTTGACCATGATCGTTTTCGCCATCCCACCCCACTTCGTATAATCCGGCAGGCTTTTCTTCTTCCACCAACGTTCGCACTTCCCGCCCTAGCATGTCGTAAATCCTTAAAGTAATATGACAAGCTTCAGGTATTTGATATTTAATGACTGTTTCAGGATTAAACGGATTGGGATAATTTTGATAGAGGCGGAATTCTTTCGGAATTCGGGCAGTAGCATCTTTAACACTGGTTGCTTTTTCAACAATCACGAGACTTGTATCTTTGGCCAATGCATTACTGTCATCAACGGCTTCAATTATCAAATCTACGTTTCCGACAAAATCATTTTCGACTGATAATGAGAGAATGCCATTTTTTTCATTATAGTGGGTAATCAACGAATCGTTTGTTGTCGTGAATTGATATGTTAATAGTGAATCCTGAGTTTCAACATCATCTACATATTCCCAAATATTCAAACTGATAGAAGAATCATTTTTAAAATAAAGTGTATCGGGCAAATTGCTAAATATAGGAGTATCATTTACGGAAAGAATTGTTACTGAAAACGTATCTGAAACCAAGAGACCATGATTGTTCTTAGCCGTAACTACCACCTCATCTAAACCAAAAGCGTTGTGGATTGATTGCACAAATAAACTGTCCGATCTGATAAGCGGTTGGACAATCGAGTCTAGACTCGTGCTACTGAATGTCATTATCGTCTCAGGAGGTGCATTCTGGAATACGGTGTATAGATCTTCTATTACTAAGTGTGTATCAAAATCTTCCTTTAAAGTCAGATCTTGAATGGGATTAATAATTGTGGGTCTATCGGCTACAATTGGGATCTCTTCTGAAAATTCTGAAGTATTGCCTTCTACATCAGTTGCCGTAACAGTCATATTGGGGCCATTCATCGTTCCTTGCCACGTCCAATTCCCAAAAGCATCGGAAGTGACTGAGCCTTCATAAACCCGACCTTGATCAGAAGAATCCGAAAATACTTCCACTATGCAGTTTGGAACTGCTGTGCCAGATAGCGGAGAAATACCAGTAATAACGGGCGTTTCAATATTATTATTCGCTCCATTGTACAATCGGATTCCGCTGCTCGCATTGTCAGAAATTGAATTTGCTGTAATTGTAATTTTTGAAACTGTGGATTCTGTTAGCGAGATTCCATGCCCCCCATTATTCCATATTTGATTGTTTGGTCCGATTGTATGAGTAGAGGCATGACCCTGTATCCGGACTCCAGAATACTCATTCACCAACGCATGAATTCCATCTACCTGGACTCCAATTTTATTTTCCGAAACAACATTACTTTTTGAATACCTAGATATTAGCAAGCCATGTTGCTGATTTCCTGATATTAAATTGTGCTGCACAAGATGATGTACTCCCGATAATTCAAGACCGTTTCTTTTATTTCCCAGTGCATTGTTACCGTTGACATTCGTACCAATATAATTATTAATAAAATGAGTATAACCCGTGGAATCTCCGTAAACCCTTATACCATTCCAACCATTACCAGCAATAACATTTCGGTCAGCATCAGATGAACCACCAATAACCGTATATCTGGAACCATATTCGATTAGGATACCGTTACCGCCATTGGATAGGGTATCCTGTCCTGTGGCATTCAGTCCGATCAAGTTTCCTCGAATCATAGTTGAGTCGGTACCTTGCCCTTGAATCCGAATGCCGTTTGACTTGTTCCCACTGATGATATTGTTAGGACCAATTCTATTATGACATACTTCATTTGAAATGAAAATGCCATCTCTTCCATTCCTCAACGCTATTATTCCATTGATATCGGTACCGATTCGGTTACTTGCTACTAAATTGCTATCCGCATCATTGTTACTGATGATGATACCAAACCAGCCGTTTCCGGAGATGAGGTTACCCTCGTTTTGTGATAAGCCACCGATGACGTTGGCTTTAGCCTTATAATAAATTCCTACTCCACCCTGCGCATTTCCCAAAGTATTGGTGCCACTTATATCCGTGCCAATGAAATTCCCTGAGACCACATTTTCAAGAGTCCCTTCGTTATATATGTTGATGCCCAATTGATCGTTTCCGGAGATTATATTTCGTTCGTCAGGGGACGCTCCACCAATTCGATTTCCGCGAGCGCCATAAGAAATATCGATTCCATCGCCGATGTTACCCACATCTTTCGTACCTGTTATGTCTGTCCCGATTAAATTTCCAATCACACTATTACTATCCGCATTATTGATTTCAATCCCCACATATTTATTACCTGAAATTACATTTCGCTCAGCCGCATTTTGTCCCCCGATAATATTGTGTTTTGGACCGTTTGAAATTGTAATGCCCGTTCCGTTGGGCAGTGTATCCGTGCTGGCGGGATTGGTACCGATATAATTACCCCATATTCGATTATGCCTCGCATTCTCTCCATTGATATTAATTCCAGCCCAGTCGAACTTGGATACAATCAATCCTGAAATTGTATTATTTGAGGATTTTATCTCTAAACCAAACTTGTTGGTTGCTAATAAACTGCCATCAAGCATAATTTCTGGGCCGTCAAAGTTTTGATCTCCTTGATTCACCGCTTGAGAATGACCATCGATGAACGTGTTGTTGTCTGTTAAAGCGGGCAATTGAGTAACAGGCTGGATGTTCCACACCGTTCCGTCAAAACCGGGATCAGTGGTGGGAATATTGAAAACAATCGTATCGGGAGCCGCATTTCGATTGGCTTCTTCAATTGCCCAGCGAAAAGAGCCCATTCCGCTGTCATCTGTATTGGTAACCACCACACCAACGATCCTTAAAACATCAGAAAATTCGGACGTATTGCCTGCAGCATCCGTTGCTGTCGCCGTAATAAAAGGACCTGCAGGCGTACCCATCCAGTTAAAATTTCCCAATGCATCCGCAGAAACTGCACCTTCGAAAATTGAACCTTCATCCGCATTGTCCGAAAAAATTTCAACGACACTATTCGGCGGTGCTGTTCCCCGTATTTCAGCATTAGAATAGCTTAAAATCGAAGGTGGTGTCAATTCAGTATTTCCGCCATCAACATTATTAATGCCAAGTTCGGCATTAGCAGTAATTGAATTGCGAGTGATTTTATTGGCGATGGTACTACTTCCTTCAACTTTTATTCCATCGTACCGATTGAAATGTATTATGTTCTCAGGTCCGATAACATTATTATGCGCACCTTCTACAATCGAAATTCCTCCAAATGTATTTGGGACAACCAATGCTCCTGTCTTATCGGTACCGATATAATTACCTGCTACAATATTCCCTTCCCCAGCGCCTATCCCTATTCCTGAACCTCTATTTCCTGAGATAATATTCCCTTCATCGGCAATAGTACCGCCCACAATATTAAAATTACCACCAATACCGATACCTGAGCCTTTATTCGGCATTGCTACAGTAACATCTTTATTCATCCCAATGATATTGTTTAAAACGACATTATAATCGGTTCCAGGTCCTACGATACTTATACCGCTCCATCCATTCCCGGATATGACATTCCCCTCGTTATCATTTACGCCTCCGATTTGATTATATTTCGCACCGCTCCAGATATAAACTCCATTAACTTCATTACCCAAATCCTCATTGCCGGTGACATCGGTACCAATGTAATTACCAATAACAACATTAGAATCCGCCCGCCAAGCTTGAATCTCTACACCACTCCAATCGTTTCCGGATATGATATTGCGCTTATCCTCAGTCGCTCCACCAATTATGTTACGCTTAGCACCGTTATAGATTATTACGCCACTAAATCTGTTACCCAAATCCATCGTGCCGGTTACATCCGTGCCGATAAAGTTCCCGATCACTATATTTCCAATAGCGGCATCAAAAGAAATTTGGATGCCAAATTGTTGAAACCGATTGATAACCAGGCCTTTCACAACATTATGGGCTGATAAGATATAAATCCCATCGGATACACCGGCATTTGTCCCATCAAGCTCAATTTCCGGTCCCTTGGGATTAGAATCGCTACCAATAAAAGCCATCTGAGAGGTTCCATTGATCATTGTACTATCATCAACAACATCCGGCAAAGCACTATCAGGTCGAATTGTCCATACGCCGAGTGTATTGTTGTAATTTGGATCTGACATTGGAATATTGAAGATGATGGAATCCGCGCCAGTTCGGTTATTTGCTTCAATTATTGCTTGCCGAAATGAACCAGGTCCTGAATCGTTGGTATTTATGACTGTAAATATTTCAGCATGTCCTACCGTTGAAATCAATAAAAGTAAAGTGGTGATCAAAATATTTCGCTTGAAAAAAGATCGATGGTTCATTGTTTACTCCTATGAAATAAGAACTTAATGCTGATTATATATATACTGAAGGGTTTATCGAAAATTCAATAACATACGTCCAAACTATAAGAGTTAAGCGAATTGTGCGTATTTTATTACGCTCGATTGTATGTTTTTAACAGTATTAAACAATTAATTATTTTTCGATTTTCCATTTAAATTTGAGCATACTATTTTTGCTTGAAAATATGCCAATTCTAAAAGAAATATGACATCTTTAAAAAAATCGCTCAGTATTTCATTTTTCTCATTTTGAATACGTTGCAAATTGGCAAAACGTTAAAAAGGGCTCAGACTCATGTCACTTCTATTTTTCATACGAAATATTTAAAATAATTCACAGAAATTTTCTAATCTTTTTCAGAATACCATCTGATAAATTTAATAAAGGTGTAAAATATAATCTACCAATTCCAGTGAAGGTGAAACTGGAAAGTTCTATCTAACAAGAGCCATATCTATCGTTGCTCGTGAATGTGTTTCAATTCCTGCTCTAATTGTTCTCGTTCTCTCTTTAGTTGCTCAAGACGTCTTTGATGGTTCTCGATAGCATTTTGTGCATCGGGATTTGTTTCAGCTAATGGCTCCAATCGTCCAATGTTCTCATTTATTTCCCGCTGTTCGTTTTCATTACGTTCTATTGCTGTTTCCAACTCAGCAATGTGTTTTTCAACTTCCATTCCATCTGGAACTTTTGGGGCTTGCTTATCCTGGCTCAAAAAGATTGTTATACCGATCAGCAAAAGAATTATACCCAGAATACCCGCTGCTTTTGTCTTCATTTTGTCGGTGACTATTTTGGCACCAAATTGTCCCCCGAGAGCGATAAACAGAAATAGAATTCCCGCTATAACAAGTATAGTCGGGACAGGTGTCTCGGCTAAACCTTTTAAGATATTAACTATTTCCATTAAAATGATCCCTCATTTTATTTCTTTATTATTAAATTGATTGAGCATTTAAAAATACTTCAATTTTTAGTTAATTTATTTATTAATTCTGAAAAAGTCAACATCAATTTTACGTTTACACATCAATAAAAATCACTTAACTATACGCGTTCTTATTACCTTCATAAATGCAACCAGTTCGGCTTGTCGGATTGATGCGATTGTCACGTGCCTTTCTTGCCATGATAATTCTTTCTGGAATAATCAATCAATTTGTTTAGGAATTCTTCTGCAGATTGCTCCGACATCTCCCCTTCTTTACTCAATTTCCCGAATACTGTCTTTAGCAATCGACTATTTTTCTCAATCGTGTAGCTTTCGAATTGCTGTGCTGATTTGGTATAATTACTCGATGTCAGGTAGCTAATCATCTCCGTATCTTCAAAACTGAAGTCATTTAAATTTACGGACCGAATATGTGACGTATTTAATGTTTTAAACTGAATTTCGCTACTGCTAATATCATACACGATACTCCATTGAGTATCACTCTGTCTAACCGAATTGAGAATCTCAAAGGCGTAATCAATGATAGATCGGTTTATTGAATTGTCGAGATTTTGTATTAGAGTGGCTGCTCTTACAAATCTATCTGGCGATTCAGGTCCATCTGAAACAATTCGACTTCCTCCAAATCCTTTATGATAACCAAGATATTTGAAAATGACTACAGCGTCCCGCTACGATTCCGCACTCAGCAAAACGCGTGGCAGAAGACAGAAGCTGCCCAAAGCCTAATTGAAAAGAAAGAACAAAAAGTAACGGGCACGTCTGTTACCAAATCTGTGTTATAACGCAATATTTTCATTAAAATAATTTTCAAACTTCAAAGGAACAACAAAAGCCATATATGTTGCCAATTACATCAGGTGCATTTTTTCTCTGCAGCCGGCATTGGCAAAATTAACTGCAAACGAATCTGCCGGCGCATCAATTCCCAGCCGATCCATGGTCATCATGAACGTCATTTTAACAATGAGATCATCTTCTCCCATCGAATTCCGCAAGTCTTCCGGATTCCAGTCTATGGGATCTTCATTATTGCAAATCTAATTATGGGAATAATTCATTTCATTGTGGCAACCTGACCCCGATAGGTAACTACCTTGCCGAGACTTATCATTATACCCTCACTTTCCTTATTTTTTTGACCCGTGACCACTACTTGCAATGTATGCTCACCATTTGAAAGACCAGTGAGCCACACCGCGGTTGATTGATCCGCACGTTCCCACTGTTTAGGAAGATACATGTCTCGTGTACCCCTGGATTTTCCATCAATCAGACATTCCAAAATACCTTGATCATATCTCAAATCACCTTGTACATATACGGCATTCCCGATGAACTTCACTTCCATCATATCGTCCTTATTGACGGATCGGCGCATACTTTCATCTCCCTTTGGGTGAAATTCCCAGTCACCTTTCCATTGAATTCGTTCATCTGTTACCAGAAAACGATCGGTTGGTTCAAGTGTTGGGAAAGATATCTCTGCCGGCTCTTCTGATTTAAATGGCTGTACATAAATTTGGATAGTATCAGCTGAAATACCTCCTCCATGATGCGTCACATTTTCAATTGCTAACCGAAGGCATTCTTTGGACGCGGATTCAATAGAAAAAGGAGTAAATTCAAAATCGGTTTCCATATATGGAGCCATAGCTGTTTTAATGCTTTCAGGAAGTTTTTCAAAACCAAGTATGGTGCCAATGATCCCCCCGGCATTAGCGGGATTACAATCCGAATCCTGACCGCACCTGGTAGACAGCTCAACTGTTTTTTCAAGGTCACCCTTTCCATATAACAAACCGAGGGCAATATAAGCGCCATTTAATCGCGCTTGAATATTAAATTTACTTTTCACGCCCCAGGGACAGCGGTCATCGTTATATTTTTTCTCAATCTCATGCCATGTTGCTTTCCAATCATCAGGATATTGTTCGTACCATTTCATTACATCCCGAATGATCTCGGCATATCCGCTTTCTGCTGGCAATGCGTTCAGACCGGCGTCAACTATTTTATGGACATCCTTTTCAATAAAAGCTGCCGCATACATCGCAGTTACAAAATATCCGCCATAAACTCCATCTCCGTAATTCATCAAATGACCTGCACGATCACAAATGTTCAGAGCAACCTGAGGTAATCCCGGACAAACCAGCCCAATAAAATCACATTCAATCTGAAAATCAATGTCATCTGCATGGGGATTGTAAATCGGGTGTCCGGATTTGTCTGGTGGAATTCCTTCTAAAATATTTTGACGCCCCTGACCATTTGCATGCCATAAAAGGAACCCTCTATGTACAAATTCTTTGGCAAAGTCCGCACTGGTAGCATCAAGACCATTATCGACAAGCGCTTTTAAGAGTGCCATATTAACGTACATATCATCCTGGCCCGGGAGCCATTCCAGGCTTTCCGGATCCAATTCCAAAGGCCCTTCTATGATTTTCCCTTGATAACCAAATTCTGTGGGACCACCGAACGAAACTCCGTATGATTTTCCCACCCAACCACCCCGAATTTTATCCAGTAGGACTTCCTTTGTGGTGGTAACTGTCTGCTGATTGTAAGTGCAATTAAAAACGGCTATATAAGACATTACTAAAATAAAAATTAAAAATCGTTTCATCGTTATTCTCCAATTTTCTTCCAGCCAAGATTAAGTATCACTTCGTCCTTAAGAATATCACCCTGCATCAATTTGACCAGAACTTTATACGGAAATTTTAACTCCAGCTTTTTAACATCAATATCTCCTCCATCGCCAGAAATTTTTAGAATTTCCCTTTCCATGAGTGTCAAATTGTTTACTTTATTAATCTGAATTGATGCGTTTTCCAGTGGTTTCTTTATTTGTATGTGTATATTATTTCCATCCACTTCGACGTTTAAATTTATCGGCATACCGACAATACAACTCATCACATCGGTCGGTTCTTCCGGAAAAACAAGACAGGTTTTACCATTCATATTTTTTACAGGAATCGCCTGATGATTCCATACATCGACAAAATGCCAGTCCTGAGGATGCGCTACTTCCATAAAAGGTCCGATCAACCGATCATCAGCAGCACGATTTACATTTTCACGACCTAGCTGATATGCAGGATACACACACTTATCAGATACAGGAAAAGCATTCACATAAAGATCAGCGCGAAAATCTGCAACCAAAGGTATTGGATTATCGGTGAGATATGCATCCCGGTTTTCATGTATGATTCTATTATAGCGGCTGATGAGAATACGCTCATTCCATGAATAGCGGTTTATTTCGCCGAAAATGTCTTCCCAAACAATAAAACCGGTACCATTAAATAGAGCGTTATAAATTAATTCATCGCGTTTCCGTGCCCCTCTGTTAATATTATGTACATTATGTTCCGGAATTACAAAACGAAACAGATCTATATTTGGCATTCTATTTGTTGCATTGCCTGACTGATTCCAGCTTCCCGTAACTAATTGAGCCGCTGCCAGATCAGGCCGGCCTTCACTCACAAAGACATTGTCCGGATTAACCGCGTCCAGAGCTTCGCGAAAGCCCCTATCAGTTTCGCTCATTGTATCAAGAAACACGCCGTCCGCGCCGATTGCTTTTGAGATTCGCGCTTGTTGCTTAAAATGATCAGTCCGGCCCTTCATTATATCCCAGGGTTTGTAGGGAATAAATACCTGCACGTCTCGTGCATGGGCCTTATCCACCATTTTCCTGAGTCCTTCCAGTCCGCCGGGCAAATCCTCATACATGTCAAATTGATCGCGGTCGTCAATGCCCATGCGCTGATAATCGTGCCACAGCAGCATATAGTCATACCCGCCAAAATTTAATTCACCTTCATTAAGAAATTCATCGATTCTGAACTGGTTGGTCTGCGGATCATATATATCAAACCCATAGAGGAAAGTAAAATGTGAAATCAGGCGCTGCCGATACTTTTCCTGAACTGGTCGATTATAAAAAGTAAAATCAAAACCTGAGCGAATATATTTTTTGAACGCAAAAAAAGTGGCGTGCCAGTCACCCTCATGCGGTTTGATCCGGCAATCCAGCATTTCCGTTTTTTCACCTGGTTTTTGAGAAAATTGAAAAACTCTTGTTTTAAAATCATTGCTATTTTCGAAATTAAAATCCAGAGCTGAATTTAAAATGTGAAAATATATTCCTCACTGTTACTTTGCCCATACAAGTTCCTTTCTAAATTTCAATATTTTTTATTTTGCTAACACATATTTTTCCATACAGTGATAAAAATCCTGCAAAATTTTTTCTTTATTAAAGTTTTCCCAAATAATAATTTTCTTCGAATTTTCCGGGCGATTGATCCATTTGCCGTTAACTAATGTGGGACTTGGTATTTTATATGGAGTTGCCCAGGAAGCATTTTTAACAATCGCCACTGCTGCCATATCGTAGAGAGCACGCGAAGGAGGATTTCCATGCAATTCGATATTTTCAAAAAGGTTTATAGAATAATCTCCAAAGTTTATAAACTTTTTTCCATGTCGCCCTACAACCGGTACTGAAATATGTGGGCCTTTCCCGGGCATGTTGTTTTTTATATCAGTTAAAGTAACTCGCACCGCGTCTGTACCTGAGGGCTTACCATATCTAACTACCGCAATTTCGAAATCATTAACCGTTTCCAAAATATAATTTAATGCGGAATGATCATTATCTTGATTGTATTCTCCCGGCTCAGGGTAGTTAGAGCCCAACCAAAAAATCCTGACTTGTGAAACAATGGAAGGGTCTTTTTCGAGTGCAAGTGCAATATTCGTCAATTTGCCGACAGGCAGCAATACCAATTTTCCTGCGGATTTTGTTTTCGCCCTGGCGATAAGGAAATTCACCGCTTCAAAACCATCAAAATCCGGTTCATCAATAAAATCCTTAATTTCATCAAACGATCCACTAGCGCCTTTATATACTTTCACTTGGGAGGAAAGACCGCATAGCTTAACCACCCTCTCAGCTTCTTCCAGATGTTTTTCAACCTCCCCACCGTAATATGTCTTATTAACCGTAATCCCTTCTACATCAAATACATCGCCACTGAAGAGCATATAAGCAATTGCATGCTGATCGTCCAGCTCGTTATTTGCATCTGTATCCAAAATTACTCGTATTTTCTGTGAAGTTCCTTTTGCAATATCTGAGCTTTCTTTTGCACAACCAGATAAAACTATCACAATAAAACAAAACACGACTAATACTCTACCCATTTTTTTGATTCTCCAATTCTTCAAGATTTTATTGGGTTGACTTATAAATCTTTACGATGTCACTCCATACATGGCTAACACATTTTCAAGCGATGTGTCTGCCTGGATATGATGTGATCCTGCCATAATATAACCACCGCTTGCCCCAAGTGTATTACATGTATATTCTACTTTATTTTTAACTTGTTCCGGAGTAGCATTGGGTAAAAATTGTTGCACATCAATCCCGCCATGGAAAACAATTCGGTTGCCAAATTCGTTTACTAACTTTTCCGGATTCATATCTCTAGCCGAGGGTTGGATGGGATTCAGAATCCGCAATCCCATAAATCATCAATGCTTTGAGCTGATTCAAGTGGGTATGAGATAAATTGCTCCAGTACACCGGATGGAACTTTCACTTTTTTGCGTTTTGCACCCCATATATCCGTAGTGCTTCCATCAGCTTCAGCAAATCGCCACATTCCACCTACTGAAGAGCGCTCCTGTGAGGCATTCATATCAACCTTATCTATATCGTAATCCGGGTGCTGACAAAAGCTGTCATACGAAACGATCCGACAATCTACATCAAGGCACTTTAAAATCTCATGTCTATCTTGAATCCCAAAAAAGTAACTGAGTTTATTCCAGATTTCGGGAACAGCGGCAAAATCTCTGGGCGTCCTGTCCGGTTTTTCAAATGAAATCGCCTTGTTCACTCTATCTCTATGAGTTGTATCCAAACCAGTCATTTAAATCTTCTCACGTAATTATTTAATAAATAGCATACGTTTAACTTTTTGATATGAACCGGCTTCGATTCTGTAGAAATAAATTCCGGAAGGAACAATATTACCTTTATTATTTCTCCCGTTCCATTTTACAGAATGATTTCCGGCTTTCATTTTATTATTTAGCAGAGTACATATTTTTTGTCCCTTAATATCATATATATTAATTGTTACACTTTCAGTTTTTGGGATATTAAAACTGATCATTGTATTCGAGTTGAATGGATTGGGATAGTTCTGCTCCAGAGTAAAGTCTTTCGATAGATTCACCTCCTGCTCCTCTAAACCGGTGGCTTTCCCGTCGAATGTTACCGTCCACGCAATCTCGGTTGCATCCCAATAATAATTGTCGTTTTCGCCTCTATCCACTCCAAAGTAGATCCTATCACCGGCTGATAAGAAACCCAGTTCATATATCTTTTCATCGGTCACCCAGGCTCTATCGTTTGAAGCTGTCAGGGTAGCGACCTGGTTCTTTGAGGCATCGAACACCTTATAGGTAACTATACTTCCCTGGTTATGAACACGTCTAACAGCCAGGTCTGAGATACCGTAATTTCCATCGAAGGGGGCCATAAACGAAGCAACGGTCAGATGATCGTTGTCCGGTGGATGAAGCTGCAAATCGCGAACACCGCTGGGTTCCGGTGTGTTGCTTTCCCCGCTGTCTGATCCGCGGTCCACACTGCTCTTACCAGCATAAGGATACGCATCCTTACCTTTGATATTCGCCCAAAAATCCTCAACATGATTAAAGTAGTCTATATGTTGGCCGGAGAATATACGAAAGAGATTTCCTCTGTCAACACCGCCTGCATTGGAGGACATATAAAGTTCTATAACTGTTGGAGTGGTTCCTTCCTGATCCAGCACAGTTGCAGGTAGAAAGCTCGTGTTAGTAACCACATCGTAAGAATGCCAGATGCATTCCTCCTTACGGCAGGAGTCTGTAACTAAAATCCACACCGAGTTCGAGGTCATGACAGCACCGTTGTCACCTGTTGCAGTTGCTGTCAATTGATAATTCCCCACTCTATCAACGTTCCAGGTATAGCAGTAGGGAAAGGAGTGGACCTCGCCCAGTTTATTGGAATTAATATAAAATTCCACCCTGGATATGCTAATTTTGATATCTGTGATATCTGTATTAATAGTAATCTCTGATGGAACATAAAACAACTCTCCAACCTCTGGTGATGTAATAATCACAGATCCTTGAAACTGAAAAGCACCTATATCCCATGCTTCGCTGTCAGGAAGAGGATTGCCCTCATAATCAGTTGAATAATATTCACTTAAATTTGTCCCTTTCCCAAGTAAGGGGCTATCACTTTTTAAATGATAATCTCCATTATCTAAATCAACAAGACCCGGGTCTCCACTTCCTGCCTGATTCGTATCCCAATGAACCTCTGACCAATCATTAATATTTAGATACCAATTATTCTCTGTTACAATGCCATTGGCTCCAGGACCCTGATAAGCATCCCAGGTATGTATAATTAAATTATTCCTGAAATGGATACCTCCAAAAGCTAAATATGCAACATCATTAAGCGGACTTGTAAAGTCATGAGTTCTTATCACAGTATTATTATCAAAATAACAGTCATGACATGGTGCCCACATGTATAACCAGTCTTGTCCATCAAAGTTTACGTTAAAAGCAACTCTCAAATTGTGAACTTCCTGTACATGCGGATTGTAGTCAGCTCCCCAACTGGATTCTATAAAGCCGGCATTGCCTTCTGAATAATTATGATGAATATAAAAATTGTCTTTATGGAATCTGCCATCATCTAATTCTATCGCCCCACCATCTGAGCCGTAATCACTGTCAGTAGTGAGATAGTTTTTAATCGTGTTATAAGAAACTTCCTGGTTTCCAATACCTAACTGAATGCCCATTGGTCCCCATCCACCTCCGCTGCTAGCATCATTCCATAGTGCATGATTTGGGCCGTCCATGTAGTTATGGGTAATAAGAGTATATTCTCCAGTTGACTGTATTGCTTTTGTACATTTCATAAATACATTGTTTCTTATGATATTGTGATTAGCGCCCTCCATGTTAAGTACTGCGCCCATCATAAATATACTTGTTAATCTATGCCAGTTTTCCGTTGGAGGTGTATCGTGAAAATAGAGACCTTCTAATATAATCCAACTTCCTGATATTCTAATACAGTTACCATTCATATCCCCATCATTAGGATTGGTAAACCGGGGACGTTCACCGTCGCCATATGAGGTAATCACAATGGGGTTTTGTTCAGTGCCCGATTCGGTAAACTCAATTGGACCTGTAAATTGTGAACCCTTTTTAAACGCAATCGTATCGCCAGGCTGAAAAGTAACCGTTGATACCATCGTGTGAGATTTCCACGCAGTGTTTTTAGAAAGTCCATCATTGTTATCATCTCCATTTTGGGAATCGATGTAGTATGTTTTTTGAGCCCAGGCGAAATTTGTTATCAAGATACAGATTGCGATGAATGAGGTTAACAAGCAGCGAATTATCAATTTTATATTTGGATAACTTATAAATTGTATATTCAACTTTAACAATATTTTCCTTCTCACAATAAACGTCTCATTTCTTATTTTTTTTGAGTTTATTATTTATCCACACTGCCAATCAGCATTTTTTCTATTTCCTCGCGATGCGGTGCCGAGGGTTGAGCGCCCAACTTTGTCACCGAAAGAGCTGCAGCCGCATTGGCAAAAAGTATAGCATCCGTTAAAGATTTTTTCTCAGCTAATGCAACAGCCAATGTACCATTAAAGACATCTCCTGCAGCCGTTGCATCAACAGCCTTAACTCTAAATCCCGGAATATGTTCGGTACAACCTGGCTTCACCAGCAAAGCACCGTTGCGCCCCAATGTTACGACGACAGTTTCTACACCCTTTTTCAATAAAACTCGAGCTGCTTCTTCGGCTGATTTCTCATTGGTAACAGATCGTCCGGTTAAAATTTCTGTTTCGGATTCATTTGGTGTCAAAATCGAAAAATATTTGAAATATTCATCCTTTAATGGTTGTGCCGGTGCTGGATTTAAGATCACTGTAACGCCCTTTTCATAAGCCAACTTAGCCGCTTCATATACGGTCTCCAAAGGTGATTCTAATTGCATCACCAATATGTCCGCTGTGGAAATAACTTTTTCAGCTGATTTAATATCTTGCGGTGATAAATTCGAATTTGCGCCAGATGCAACGGCAATACTATTCTCTCCATCTTCGGCAACAAAAATTTCGGCAACACCCGAAGGTGCTCTTTTATCAACAATGACATGATCAATATTTAGTCCGTCTTTCTGAAATCCCTTGATTGCTTCTTCACCAAACATATCATCACCAACACGGGCGATAAATGATACCGAACCACCTGCCCGTGCAGCCGCAATAGCCTGATTAGCGCCTTTTCCTCCTGCTGCTGAAAAAAAAGTTCCACCAAGAATTGTTTCACCCGGTTTAGGAATTCGTGGTACTTTAATGATCATATCTGTATTTGAACTGCCAACTACCACTATTTTAGATTTTTCCATTTTAATCCTCATACCGTTATTATATAGTTATTATTAGCTTAAAAGCCTGTTCTATTTAATTCTTAAAACGACAATCCCAGTGAAGACATATAAAAAGAGCCTTTTACAAGTCTAATTTTGTAAAAGGCTCAAAAATACCAAAGGCTCTGTTATTGTATAAATGTTAGCTTTTTAGTTTCTGAATATTTACCCGCGTCTAATTTATAAAAATAGATCCCGGATGGAACAATAACTCCCTTATCATCACGACCATTCCAGTTGACAGAATGATTACCTGCACTAAGTTTGTTGCTTACTAATGTCGTAACTTTATGACCCAAAACATTAAAAACAGTAAGCTCAACAATTTCATCAACTGAAATCTTAAAATGGATCGTCGTATTCGGATTGAAAGGATTCGGATAGTTCTGACTTAAATCAAATTCACCTGGAGTAAAACCAGGCTCACTTGCTATTCCAGTACCTGGAGATACTGCCTTAAATGCTGTAAAATCATCGATTCTATATGTAATAGCCTCGTTTACCCATGTACCCAGGAACAAATAAACCTCCGTGTTTGGTCCGGAATTGAACTCATAGATATAATCACGCCAATAGCGCATCATGAGCTCCTCACCAAACACGATTTCCCCAGGTGTCCATGGAGAACCGTTCATTCCATCGCTATAATGAGGGACTGTCGGATCAGCCAATGCAGTTCCCTGAGCATCAGTGACCTTCATATATCCTTTCGCCCATTCGGGATTCCCTTCCCAGAGAATTGCGTCACCTTTCATGTGGAAAATGAGAAAATAATCTGTGTTTTGCTCAACGGTGAGGTCCTGGCCTATGGCAATCCACTGCCCTGTCTGAGTTGTAACAAACTTTACATTATTATTACCCTCGAAAGCTTCACCAGTTCCTAATTCTACCTCTATGGTTGAACCCGCTGGTGGATTGCCGGTATCAGTGTCAATCCACCAGGGATCACCCAGTGCGGCTGCGGTCTGACTTTCAAATCCACCGTCTTGAAGGATTGGTGCACTCTCCACCTTGGTCATTCTAAAACCATCGATCCGCCATGTGACAACATTATTTACATAAGTGCCTATCCATAGATAAACTTCTGTATTTGCCCCAGAATTAAAAGGATAATGGTAATCTCTCCAAAGACTCATATCAAAACCGCCACCAAAGATGATCTCCCCCGGTTCCCATGGACCGCCATTCATTCCATCCCAGTAATGGGGAACCGTCGGATCCCCCAAATTATTATCATTCATATCACTAACTCCCATGTAGCCTTTCGCCCATTCTGGATTCCCATCCCAGAAAATATTATTATCCGCTTTTAAATAAAAAGTGATAATATAGTCCGTATTTTCTTCAACGGTGAGGTCTTGACCTATACCGACCCATTGACCTTGAGCGGTAGTCACGAATTTTAAATTGTTATTGCCTTCAAATGCTTCACCTATGCCCATTTCTACTTCGATCGTCGATCCGGGCGGAGGATTTCCGTCATCGGTGCCAATCCACCAGGGATCACCCAGTGTAGCTGTGCTCTGATTCTCAAAACCACCATCTGTGATGAGGTCTTGAGCCAGTAATATCCCAAAAAGGGATAAAGTGAACAGTGCCATTAACGGAAAAATGAATACCCTTTTCTTCATTTTTGATCTCCTTTACCATTTAATGATTATTTATTTCACACCAGAATAACAGAAAAATTAGCTAATCGGGTGTGAGTTCCTTATGAATAGTTACATTAGTTTTTTCTCATCACCTCCTCTCAATACAGCCAATTAATGTTCTGCAAAATACAAAAAAGTGTCATTCATCGAGGAGTGATTCAACGAGAAATCTGCTCAACACGCCACAATTTTTAGATGAAAAATTTTTAAGGACAGTGAATTAAATAAATTAGCCGTTCGATCGAATAAGTTATGTTGATTATATTTGAGTTAAGAAATATTAAAGGGGCAGTTATTTAATTCACGTCCCGAAGTGCTCAAACGGATTCCTCGACTCCGATCTACTTTGCTCGAAAAGACAATAGTACAAGAATTACGCGTCGATATTGCTTAGGTTAATAAGTAACTTTTACTGGCTTGTCACCATATACAACAACATCTTCCAAATAAATAGAAGCAGCATTCGTAGGATTCAATACTTTAAACCGAACCTTATGTTTTGTCATTGGAAGTTGGTATTTCCAGAATAGTGTAAATCTTCTGTGTGTAAAGTTTGTTGGGAGCTTAGCTGTTTCAATTTTTTCTCCATCAACATACACTTCAACCTCAAATACATAATCCTGCGCGCCTATTTTTCTAGCATCACCATTGACAGCAAATCCAATGCCTTCAAATTCGAAAGATGATTCGTTGGTTAAAGTCTCATCAAGTCTTCTTTTTTCTGTTGGAAAATGTCCTTCGAACGCGACTTCTAATGGTACAGTTTTTGGCTTTTGTACTTTTAGTGTAACTTTGTCATCGCTAACACTGCCGCCATTTCTTTTGATGAGTTCCAAAGCATGTTTATAAGACAATTCGTAGGCTTTATTTAGCGAAATTGTTGTATATTTAAAATCAATATCTTCAACATTTGAAAGTCCCTGTTTCCAAAAATCCGGAATATTATTGTATCCTTTAATTGTAGCCAGAATTCCTCCGGCGCTGGCTGGATTACAATCAGCATCGTCACCACAGCGCGTACTGATTTCATACGTTTTGGTAAAATCTCCTTCTCCATACAATAAGCCCATTATAACCCATGCTGCATTAATTTTGGCATCTATATTAAACGCGTTAAAAACACCCCTGGGCGAACCGATATCTTCTGACCATTTCCGATGCACCTTAAACCAGGTTGCTTTCCAGTCTTTTGGATTCTCCTTATGCCAGCGTATCACGTCACTCATAGTTTGTGCAAATTTGCTTTCAGGCGGAATCACTTTCAGTGCTTCTTTCACTACATAATTCACGTCGTCGGACACAAAGGCCAGGGCATACATCGCAGCCATGTAGACGCCTCCGTACCAACCGTCACCATAATTCATAATATGGCCTATTTTGTCGCAAATCTCAGCGGCAGTGTTTGGCATCCCAGGACTCATAATACCTGCAAAATCAGCCTCGATCTGGAAATCGATATCATCCGCACAAGGATTATTTAACCAATAGCCAGATTGTGGTGGATCAATGCCATTCAACACATTATACCGGGCTGTTTGATTGGCAAACCAGAGTTTATATTCAGCATTGGCGAATGCTTTGGCAAATGATGTTGCCGGGGCATCGAGTCCTTCATTCTCGAAAACCTGGACAAATGTTAAATCCATATAAATGTCATCATACAAGCCAGGCACATTTTCAAACCACCATTTCAAATTACCATCATGCCAGGGAATTTTTTGATAATCAGGAATCAATGTACTATTGAATTGAAATTCGACCGGACCGCCAAAAGTAACGCCGATCGTTTGTGCAGCCCAGGCGCCTTTTATCTTATCCTTAAGTACTTCTTTGGAAAGTGTAATAGTATCACCCTGCTGTGGTGTCTGCTGACAAGACAACAGCAGGAATAATACAACTAGTATTATCCAGTAATTTGGTAATTTCATTTTCATTTACTCCTTTGACTAATAAAAAATTTTTCATATTGATCACAATAAAATAGCAAGGCACTTTTTGGCAGATGCACATAGTACTTAGCTGAGACGTGCTGCGATAATTAAACCCAAGCCGACTATGAAACAAATAAACATAAGAGCAACTAATTTATTTGTACCCTTTGGAGCTTCTTTAAATTCTTTCCAGATGAAAACACCCCAAAAAGCTGCAACCATAGTGGCGCCCTGTCCCAAGCCATACGATATTGCAAAGCCAGCCTGACCTGACGCTATAATACTAAAAGACATCCCCACACACCAGATAATACCGCCCAATACTCCAATGGAATGGATACGCAGACTGCCTTTAAAATATTCTGAGATTGCCACTGGTTCACCAACAAACGGTTTTTTCATAATGATTGTATTAAATATGAAATTACTGATGAAAAGTCCAATCGTAAAGAAAAATACAGCGGTGTAAGGGCTCAATTTTCCGACTTCTAAATTTGTAAAATCAGTTGACATGGATTTGGCGACAAACCAATAAAAATTCCCCATTAAAATACCACACAATACTGATAAAATTAATCCTTTTGTAGTGACTCCCGCGGTTTGACCGGGCAACTTTTTGTAAACTGCGGCATCGATAATGATAGCTGTAACAACTAATGCAACGCCAACAAACAGTATTAACGGATTTCCTATTGGAGTGGATATGTAATTTACAACGACTCCCCACACAAGAGCAATCCCTATTCCCACCGGAAATGCTACAGACATTCCAGCAATGGCAATAGCGGCTACCAGGAGTATATTTGCTATATTAAATACGGCACCGCCTGTTAACGCAAAAATAATACTGTTTGGATTCGCCTGTCCAATATCCTGAATAAAACTTCTACCACCGGCGCCAAAGCTGCCAAGAGTAAAAGCAAAAATGATTGAAAGCAACACAACTCCAATTGCATAATCCCAATAAAACAATTCAAATCTCCACTCTCTTCCGGCTAACTTTTGAGTATTCGCCCACGAGCCCCAACATAACATTGTAATAAAACAGAAAATTACCGCAGGTAGGTAACTTTGCAATATAAACATTTTTTCCTCCTGTAATAAGTTGTTGTTAGTATAAAATAATTAATAATTATCAATGATTGCCTGATATGGTGCGGCCTAAACTCCCGGCCAGGAAATCGAAATACCAAAAATAATCACTTATTCCTGATACTCATAGGCCCCGATATCCGGTGCATCACCTGACGGAACCGGATTATTATCAAAATCCTTCGTATAACCGAGATCAATACCAGCATCGATAGCCGGACTATCTGCTCTTAAACGGAAATTAAAGTTCTCTACATCTACGAATAAAGGATCACCGATTTTATCTCCCTCTCCAAGCCAGGCACCACCACCGATAACATATCTATTATATGCTGCTACACTTGCCTGATCTGATAACTGCGGATTGTCTGTTCGAAAATATAAATTATGATCCCGGGGGAACACGCCACGGGCATATACCCGTTCTACTTTCAGCGGATCAATGTAAAAAATATTGTTTCGAACAATGATGTTTTCATTATCAAAATATGACCAGAATACAACATCTTCAGAATCCGGCTTCTTATGTGCCAAAATCCGCACTACGGTATTATTTTCGACTCTTATGTTCGTACAAGGTCCTGTAAATCCTATGAATGATTGATAATCAGCACAAACATTATGATGAACAATTATGTTGTCCTGGAGTGTTCTACCTACAAACTCAATAAAGCCCTGATTCCCCTTTGAATAATTGTGATGGATTCGGATGTTCTGTTTAGGATAATCCCTGTCATCGATTTCAATAGCGCCTCCGTCATGGCCATATGCCTTACTTGGAGCTACTAAATTCTCAAAACGATTATATGAGAGTTCATTATTAGATGTACAAACCACGATTCCGAGTGGTCCCCAATGGGGCGCCATGGGTTCATTATTGTCATGAATATAATTATATGTGATCAAATTATGTTGTCCATAAATTTTAAAGCCGACTGGACACCTTACAACTTCACAATTTTTTACGATGTTATGGTCAGCCCCTTTTGCTATATACACTGCACCGAGTTTATGGACATCATCCCATAATTTTTGTCCGATGGTATCATAAATAACCGTAGCGCAATCATGGAAGTAGAGACCGTCAATTACAATATAACTTCCCTTGATTTGAATCGCATTACCATTTAGCGTATAGAAATCGGGGTTGGTAAACTTTGGCGCTTCCCCGTTTCCATAAGCTATAAATGTAATCGGTTTTTCCTTGTTACCTGAACTACTAATAGTGAATCCACCGGTAAAACTTGAGCCACGAGAGAAAAATATAGTATCCCCCGGTAGGAATTGATAATCGTGAATCAAAGCCAACGTCTTCCACGGTAACTCCTTCGTACCGGGATTTTCATCATTTCCATTAGACGACAAATAGAAAGTGGTTTGGCTGGAAGAATCTCTCTCGCCAGTTTGACAGGACACGATTATCAAAAGGGCAATAATCCCAATATGCACAGGCCGTTTTTTTTTACTCACATTTTTAACCTTGCTTATCCACATTACTATTCAAAACCAAAACCCACAGTAAAAAGATGAACAGAAGATAACCTCCCATAATCAAGATAGGCATAGTCAATACGGCCCGTAATTCCCCTCATATTGAAATTTAATCCGCCGCCCATTGTAAAGCCTTGTTCGTCATAATTAAATTTATATCCTCCTCGTAGTAAAAAGACATCCAAAAATGAATATTCCAATGCAATATGGATTCTTTCAGAGGCATCATTTGGATGTACACCCTCTAAATACCCGCTCAATCGATGATCGCTATCATACGCTTTTTCGATAAAGTCATAACTGATTCCCAGGCGGAAATCAAGTGGCATTCTGACACTTTGAGGAAGACCGTAAAGTTCTGTAAATCCCGTGAATTCTGTATCGGGTCCAAAATTACGGGCTACCATAGATAATGTCAAGCTGCGAAAGCCGGTACGGAAAAAGATACCAAAATCCGTATTCCAGTTCTCGACTTTCGTTTGGTCAAGTTTTTCCCGAATGTAACTAATATTTCCGCCGATAGAAAGACGATCGGTTACCGAACGAGCATAAGAAATTCCAACAAGCAGATCACCTGCGGAAAATGTCTCGAGATCACCACTCCGATATGTGATGTCAAAACGGGGATCGTAGATATTTTCAGTACGTATCATATCGCCGACATCAAGATTGGCAAAATGAATTCCAAAAACACCCCATTTCCCAAAATTCTTTGCTACAGCAGCGGTCATGTATGATATGTCTGCAACATAATTTATTTTGCTAAATGCTGCATCTATATTTTGTATATCTACTAGGTTGGCAGGATTGGTAAAGATGGCTGTCACGCTATTGTTTTTTAATCCGCATTTAATATCTGCTAAAGCGGCATTTCTTGCAATTGTAGGCAGATGAAGAAATTGCCATCCGGATTGACCGATGCGTTCAAAATCAGGAGGTTCAAAACCGCTATCCTGGCGTTGAGCATATATTGGTGTCACGGACATTACAGCCATTAAAGTCATTATGGCACACATTCTCTTTATCATTTTTTATTCCTCCAAAGAAAGTATTATTTAATGATGACAAATTTTCCAACCTTGCTTTCTCCCTCGTGTCCGGATACGTGAGATTCAATATGAAATAAATATGTACCCGGAGCCACATATTGCAGGAATTTATTTACCTGGTAATCCCCCAATGCTCTGGAACCCCACGATTCATCACCAGTGCCATCATCATGTTTTATTGTCTGTACCAGGTCCCCTGCTAAGGTGTATATACGAATGGTACACTTCGCTGGAATATTAACAAATTCTAATCGATAATCCTCGCCTTCTCCCAGAAGCATACTATGTTGCCTAAAGGGATTGGGATATACCCGCACATCATCCATGTTATTACTGGGAGCAGCGATTGGATATACCGGTTCAGCATTTGCATTGACGAGACCGCTTTCTAAAGAAGGAAGACTTGTGACTAAGGGATCAGGAGGCCAGGGTTCATTATGACCCGTATCATAAGAAGTTACACCATAATAATATCCAACTCCCTGACTTAAACCTTCATCCTCATATGTCACCATGCCATCTTCAATAGTTGCATTTTCTTTTGGAATATCAGCAATGAGTTTCCATGGTCCAACATTCCTGAAAGTAGATTGATAGACTCGGTAACCGGCAACATCGTTTATTAAATAATCGGGATCGACATAATCATCTGGAATCGGCGGCCATTGAATTTTCATCCCGCCTGGCAGTGGTGTAATAGTTAGGGAATTCATACCATTCGTTGGTGTTGGCGGAGGATCAGGAGCTTCATACCCTCGTTGATAAAGCTCCATTGCAGCATCCACATTTTTCCAAAGGCTGTCGGCACCATCTTTAAGATGTGCTTCATTCTCAACACCACCAGCCGCAACTCGTGCAAAATCCATCATCCCACAGGCTGCAACCATAACAAATTTCAACTCCCCTCCTGGAGGTAAATCATAAGGCCCGGTTTCGTATAAATAATCAAGTTGATGTTCAAAATCAGTTGGTGCTCTACCACCATCTATCGGAGTACCGTCTTCAGTTGTTGCTGGCGGTGGTTGATCGTAGGTCAACGCATCCAGGATATAGCTATCCGGATCGAAATCAACTTCCGGGTTATCATTCATTGGATCATCCTGGACCCGGTTCCATTGTTGGTTCAAATTTGCTTTATCCACAATGTTCATATGATCAGGCTCATTAGGATCAGATTTTCCTGGTTTCTCTAACCAATAATAGGTAAAGTATTGTGGAGATTGAAACTCATGATTAATGGCCGCAGGAGCACCCAGATCTGCAGGATCACCTAAATCACTCTGCGTTAAGCCATATTGATAATTCACATACTCATCCTGTTCAGAATCCCAATATCTGCCATCATGGAAATAAAAAGCCTGATGCTCTATATCCCATTCGTAATCGTCGTCATCCCTCCACTCACCATCAAAACCAATTGGATGAGCTATACTAAGTTCTGCAGTTGGAGCGAATCTGAAATTTGTAATCTGATGGTTTCCCGTATTTCTGAAAATATATTCGAAAATGATAAAGTCATCATATTTCGGATAGCTCCAGGCCATTGCTCTGAAGTGCATTTCGACACCATATCTGTTAATTCTATTGGCGCCGGTCACGATTTCTTCAGCCACTATAGATGGATCTTCCAGATTATAATTTTTTATTAACCGCGTATTTTCAATTGCTGAAATGTAAGTAGGGTTGGGATCGTACGCCATGCACACTCGAAATGGGATGCCGACTCCGTCTACATCTGCCCAGGCCATGTAACCAGACCACTCACACATACCATAGTGGTCACCCTGATCAGCGCCAAGCAGATGTCCCGGATAGTCGAATTTATAAAATTCCCAGCCACCTAGTGTCGGTTGCCCGACAGCTGAAGTGTTCCAGATATGGGCCCACAGCTTCCCACGCGTTAACGGTTTATAGTTGAAGCTCTGACTATGGAGAAACGGAACCATAATCATAAGCAACATTATGACCGTTGCCTCACAGCAAAATAATATTTTTTTTAATTTGCTTGTTGCTTCCATATTTTTCTCCTTAATTTCGGATTACGGCAAGACATCATTAGAATCTAATCCTTGTTAGAATTCAAAACTCAGTGTGATATAAATCATTCTCTTTGGATTACTAATAGCGTTATAAAACCACCAAATATCATCTTCGGTTTTTCCGCCATAGTCTTGTGCCTGTGGAGGTCGTCCGTTTTCTTCCCATTGTTCAAGATCATCACCACCGAGCATATTTCTATCATAATTGTTAAACAGATTATAAATTTCTACGCCTAATACAGGCGTTATCTTTCCAATTGGGAACCGTTTTACAATTTTAATATCAGTTCGTTGATGAGGATACCAGCGCTTATTATTTGGAATCCGGAGACCTGTAAAATCTTCCGGATAATAAGTGTATTGAGGTCCTGCAAAATACTCATAATATAAGCCAATATTAAAACCACCCAATAACCCTAACGGACCAAAGGTGTGGGGGGTGACATAGTTAATATTTCCTTTTAATACATAATTACTTAACCACGTCAACTTTACCTCATCATAACCCCATGGCTGATGGATGGAAGTCGTATCTTCCCTGTACTGCCAATATCCGGAGTTGCTTCCTGTGGTCAGACCATAGTTAAATGTAAAATTCGCAGACCATCTTCTGTTGAAAAGTTTGTCAATAGACAATTCAATGCCTCTCATATCCTTATAGGCACTATTGGTGTAAAAAACATTATCATGACCGTCGTTGGCAATATTCCTTGCTGTTGAAAATGTTTCAGGGCTCCAGTACCATGTTTGTGCAAAACCACCGCTATAATTATAGGTACCTCCGTAGGAGAAACGTGTTAGCCGACTGGCATCTTTATAATAGGCTACAATATCTAAGCGGAGTATGTCGAGGATATTCTGAGCAAAGCCAAGTTCATATTGAATTGTTCTCTCATAGGTTAAATCTGGCTGTCCATACCAGCCCATCCACTGATCCATTCTTACCGAGCCGTATGGATCACTCTCGTACCAACTTGTTGGAAAACCCATAAGCTTAGACCAGGAAGGTCGCTGATAAAAATGACCATAATTGAAACGCAGCTTGGAATTTACTGTTATTGGAAACGAGATTCCGATACGTGGAGCAAATGCCACTTTCCATTCTGAGCTGACAGTATTTTTATTCAGGCGGACACTGTCAGGAAAGAAGTCTCTATAATCACTGGAAACGGTTGAGTCAATAGCAAACCAGTCAGTTGGCTTCATATCAGCTTGCCAGAGGGGTTCCGTATTAGAGGGATGCATTCCATCGCCGCCATTCCATTCCTGGAATCCAAGCGGATCATATATACTCTCCGGGTATTTTTTCCGCGCATTAAATGCGTCTACACGAACTCCTATGTTTAAAACCACACCCTCAAATTCCATTTTATCCTGGACATAAGCGGACATATCAATCGGTTTACCGCTAAACACATTATCCAAATGCCAGATATCTCCTGTTGGGAATTCAAACCAATAATGCTGGTAATCGAGATCATAAAGTTTGAACTCAGCGCCAGATTTCAACTGATGAGATTTGTGAATTTGGTTGGTTAAATCAATCTTTGCTTCATAAACTTTTGCATTACTATAGTTCCCTAACCGAACATGCCTTGCTTCCAATCGGTAACGACCACTAAGATCATACCAGCTATCACCCCAACCCACAGTGGCCAAATCAGTGGTAAGTCTTGAGTAGTCTTGTAACTCTGTCATATAATCCGACAGATAGCTAAGCTGAACTGTATAAAAAGTAGCTGGGCTTAACGAGTGCTGCCATTTCAGGGAACCCATATTAAATGTCTTCTCCTGTGGTCCTTTTTGCCATGTACCTCCCCAGGGTGCATAAGCAGTATCTTCCCAATAGGGATGACGAACTTCAGCATTTGGTTGCCATCGTGCTTCCTGGGAAGTTTCTAAATTATTCCAGTTACTTTCGGTAAATGAACATATCTTGTACCAGCCGCGTAACATATTTAGAGTCAATTTCTTATTCGCTGCTAAATGATAACTGAATTTTCCCTGAATATTGTATTCCGGATTGTAAGGTTCTGCCTGGGGAAAAATGTTTACACCACGCTTATAACGTCCTGAAAGAAGAAATGTCATATTGTTGATCAATGATCCATAAACCGAGCCTTCAACCTCATGCTCTATTCGTTTATCATAATCCGAGAGGACTTCGTCCGGCGTTAATTGTTCCATATATGTATCTCGAAGCTGCTGTGCGGTTGGCACATTTACACCATCCCAATAAGGATCATTTGTCTTTGTACCAGGGCCATAAAACCTTTGAAAATATTTTGCATATGTTCTCTGCTGCCTACTGCTGTTTAATCGAGCCTCCCAGTATCCAAGGGTATCATAGTAAGTATATTTATACAGGGATCTATCATACATATTCTTACCCCAGTGGTATAGCCCCGCGGGACGCATGCGGTATTTCATTGTACCATGAATACCTTTAGTTAATGCAGAAGCCTCTTTTGTAATGACATTGACAACACCTGACATCGCTTGCCCATATTCTGCATTATAGCCGCCAGTTAACACAGATACTTCCTCAATCGCCGTAATATTGAGTCGTTGATAATTATCAGAGATCAAACCGCTATTGAGGGAGGCACCATCGAGGATGTAATTGATTTCACTCGCTAATCCGCCTCTTATATACGTCGTTTCGCCCGTATAATAAATTCCGGTTTGCTGTTTCATTGCATCTTTGATATCAGCGATTGGAGCACGATCAATATGCCCTGCATCTAAGATATTCTGACTTCCTGTCACGTCTGTTTCAATAATTGGTCTTTCCGCTGTCACCGTTACTGATTCTCCCTCAAGTACTGAAGGCGTTAAAGCAAAATCAACAGTGGTTGTTCGATCGACCATAACTCTAACATCTGATATTATCAATTTATCATATCCAATAAATGATGTACTTACTGAATAAGATCCAGGTGGAATATTGATGATAAAATATTCCCCATTCATATCCGTACTTGCTCCCATTGAAGTCCCCTCTATCATAACATTTGCGCCTGGGAGAGGATTGCCGCTATCTTTATTAATTACTTTACCTGCAATTTTTCCTGTTGTACCTGCTTGAAGGTGGATCGAAATGAGAAAAATCAGGATAGCTAAAAACATGATAGCTTTCATCAGCATTGCACTTATCTTTTTTTCCATCATTTCTCCTTTAAATTAATTGTAAAAGTGTGATAGTTATGTTTAAGCTGAGTAAATTTTTTTCTCTTCTTATTACATTCATTCAAACATTTTCTAATACTGCTTAGTCAGATTTAAAATTCTATATCCGACGGTAGAATTCAATAGACGTAGCCCTTTGTTTATGTCGGATGAGCATTTGTCTGATGACTTCCTGTTTAGGGATGTCTCGTCTTGGCAAAAAATGGGATAATAAAATTTGAATATCATATTTTCCGAGGCTGATTGGGGTTTTCATCAACACATTGACCGACTTCAACGGCAAGTTGGTCGATTTTCAATCGAGTTGGTATCCTGCTACGAGTTGATTTTCGCTCGGGAAGATATGGCGATGGATCCGCTAAATAGATGGTTTGATCTTTGTGAATATCCAGTATAAAGGTTTCTCCCATTTGATCCAGTTGACGCAAAAATTCAGGACCATCCCCATAAAAAGCATCGCCACCAACCCATTTAAAATCCATACCATAGAGGTATTAGGATATGGTATGTTAAAATATGAGTTTTGATTTGCTATGTCCTAATATAACAAATTTTTAATCAGTTAGCAAACTTTTTTTCAATTTTTTAATCTGACTAAGTATTAATAAAATAACCATTTATTTTAAAAAGTCAAGTACTTTTTACATTTCTGTTAAATAATTTTTTCTCTCCAATATGACCACTTTATTAATTTATGCACCGCGCATTAAACGCTACGACCTACGCTCTACGCCACAAAAGTCGCCTTGCCCTGTTCCACTTTTTTCCAATCTCACCATTTTAACCGCCCGCCCATCCCGAAGCCAAGCAAGAATATAGAAAAAAAGATTCCCCAGGACAAGGCTCTATAGTACTCTGATTTTCTTTTACTCATTAATACTTTGAATATTCTTCTTCTATTAAATCTATTACTGGCTTCTTGGCAGGAGTTATGTTACTTTCTTTTTACATATTCGGCAAAAGGCATACATGATCGCACATGCAGAATATATCCGGTAAGATCAATACCAAGATTGGAATAAAAATAAACTTGTCCAACTGGTGCTTTGAGCCATGTGTTTGAAATACTTTGGATATGTTTTTCAAATTATGATAATGAACTGTATTTATGGCCGTCTATTTCGTTCCCTCTTTATTTCACTGAACCAATCCTCCAATCCACTCCTAAGCAACCTGAGAAATTTAGTTGCAACAATCTATTCCATTTCAAAACTTTTACCGCCAGCTATTTAACTGTCACAGCAACTGAGGCTCTTTCTCCGAATCCATCTTTTACAGTAGCGGTTCGATAGATTGGATTCCAGTCCGTATCGATTGCCTGTATATCTACATGATAGGTACCTGGTGTGGCATCTGAAAAAACTTCCAGCAGACTGGTCCACACATTATCGTTCTGTTTTTCATCACCGTTTTTCCCATCATCATGGAATAGATACTGCAAATGGGGCGCCTCACGAATATAGCCTTTGAGCATGAAAATATCCTCTACCTTTCCTTCAGGGACAACAAGCAGTTTGACCATACTTCCCCGCTCCGCTTCTGCGGGTCGGACTGTGAACATTTTT
>JABAOC010005772.1_pt2 | contig 30043 bp, 28 predicted proteins | sample 7062161 | NCBI WGS metagenome assembly JABAOC01 (sample SAMN14538625, study PRJNA623070) | marine sediment metagenome | biome: marine biome [ENVO:00000428]; feature: marine pelagic biome [ENVO:01000023]; material: deep marine sediment [ENVO:00002113] | place: India: Gulf of Khambhat ... | reverse complement strand
AGCCCAACATCCCCGCCGACTACACCCTTTCCGACCCCCGGTAGTCACCGCGGTCGCCATCGGCACTACCTTCACCGCCGATACAATGACGAACATCGTGCATAACGGCCGGGCAGTCTCGGCCGTTTGTTTTTCTTTGCCTGAGCCTGCGGAGGAGTCGACAGTTTTCTCGTCTTTCAGGTGGTCCCGCCGCTTGACAGAAGCCAACGCGAAGTATATTCTATATGTACATGCATGTATGTGCACATTGGAAAGGATGGCGTCGTGGCCACGAAAACGATTACCATCGATGTGGAAGCCTACGACCGGCTGAAGGCCGTTCAGAAAGAGGACGAATCCTTCAGTCAGGTCATCAAGCGTGTGGTGAGAAAGCCGCCGGACGTGCGTGGATTTCTGAAGCGGATTGAAAAGCAGCCGATCAGCGAGGAGGCCGCCGCCGCCATTGGATCACACGTGAAGCGACGGCGCCGGGCGTCCGACAGGAGGCGGTAATGGCGTGCCTCGATACCACGATCCTGATCGATCTGGGTGGCAGAACATCTCCGCGAAGAGAACGGGCGATCAGGAAGATTGAGGAACTGGCCGGGAAGGGAAACGGTCTGGCCACCACCCGTTTCAATCTTGCCGAACTCTACGTCGGCGTGGCGCGATCCCCATGTCCGGAAGAAGACGAGAAAGCCATCCGCAGCCTGTTGAGTGAATTCGAGATTCTGGAGTTCAACGATGCGGCGGCGCGCGTCTTCGGTTCGATCACCGGCTTCCTCCAGCGAATCGGCAAACCCGCCGGCGACATGGATGTGTTGATTGCCGCCACGGCCATCGTACATGGCCATGCCTTGATTACGCGGAACTCCAGACACTTCCGGTACATTCCCCGTCTGATGGTGGAGGAGTATTGACGGTGCATCCGGACCTCAGCTCCTCCTGATGATTTGAGATCTCCGCCTGGACAACGGAGTCGCCCATTCTGCAGGTCTCTGTGTCCTCAGGGGGCACCTGCACTTCGGGTCGAATGGGGGACCCTTCTGAAAAAATTGCGGGCGGGAGGCGGCTTTTCTGTGTAATTCTGCGATCTGATTTGTGTCTCTACTGTGGAACGGGCCCCCCAACGCGCTTCGTCGCGTTTGGGAACCCGATCCGAATGCGGAGTCGGGATTGGACGAACGCAGCGATAAAGACTTGGTGATGGCTTCGAGCCGGGGAGACCGGTCGGCGTACGCCGGGCTGGTCCGGCGGCACTACAACCAGGTCTTTCTCGTCTGTCTCGGCGTGCTCGGCAACGTCCACGACGCCGAGGATGTCGCGCAGGAGGCGATGCTCAGGGGATTCGAGCGCATCCGCCAGCTTCGCGAGGGCGCGCAGTTCGGCGGCTGGGTCGTTGCCATCGCCCGGAACCTGAGCATCAATGAGCTCCGCAAGCGCAAGGCCGTCGAGAAGGCGTTCGACGCCGAGAGGCTGCTGCCGCGGCCGCCGGCGGCATCCGGCCATGAGGATTTGCAGCAGGCGGTGGCCCGGCTCCCGTGGGACCTGCGGCTGCCGCTGGTGATGTACTANNACCGCCATCAAAGAGTTGCACGACATCTTGACCATGCAAGGAGATACGCCATGAACAAGCCTTGTTCGAATATGCAGGATCGGATCGCTGATTACGTGCTGGGGGCGCTGGACGCTCCGCAGGCCGAGACCCTGCGCGAGCATCTGGGCCAATGTGCCGGCTGCCGCCGGTACCTGCAAAGCCTCAAAGAGCAGGGCGACGCTCTGGTCGAGCTTGGCAAGCAGGTCGGGGTCGGTATGAGCGCTCGTCAGGACAGGGTGATAGAGGCCCTGCAACGGGTCGCGCCTGCCGAGCCGACGGGCGGGCGGGTGGTTCCCTTCATCGGCGGGTTTATGAGAATAGCCGTCGCGGCCGTCCTGGTCCTCGGGGCGGGCATTGTTATCGGCCGGCGGACCGCCCCGCGTCCGGTAGACGTCGAGCAGCTTCGTGCCGAGATGGAGGCATCGGTCGCCGGTTCGCTGCGTGCGGCCCTGCGGGAAGAGGTTCTGGCCGAGGTGGACCAGCGTTTGCAGGAGGGCCTGGCAGCCGGCGATGAAAGACTCCGGGTCGAGGTGGTCGAACAGATTCGCCGGGACTTGCGGCTGCTGGCGGCCCAGCTCGCGGCCAATTCGCAAAGATTGGTGGACGAGCGCTTCGCGGATATGGTCCAGCTCATCGAGGCGGGCCGGCGGGCCGACCGCGACCGCGTCGCCAAGGCCCTGGAGCAGGTCACCACGCGGACAGGCTTGGGCTTCCAGACTCTCGCCGCCCGCGCGAGCGACTCCTCCGGCACTCTACAAAACTGAAATGAATAACCTGGAGCCCGGCGGCGACAAGATATGAGCCGGGCTCACAAGGCGGACAGCCTGTGAAAGGATAGAAACATGACACACGCCAACCGAACCATTGCAGCGCTTGCCCTCCTGGGCCTCCTCATGCCGGGCTTGGGCGAGGTGGCACAATCCCAGGGCATTACCAGAAAGACGCTCACCATTTCCGGCAGCACGGGGCTCGCGGACGTTACGATGCAGGGGCTGCCGAACAATCCTGTAAGCGACAAGAATGGTGTCTACAGCGCAACGGTACCCTACGGCTGGTCCGGCAGGGTCGTTCCGACAAAACTGGGCTACAGATTCGAGCCTCCTGCGAAGGAGTACAGCTCTGTTACGGCTGACTTGACAGCGCAAGACTACGCGGCTTCGCCATTGACCTTCATCATCTCGGGCACTGTCGGGTCGCCGGGTGTGGTCGTGCAGGGTCTGCCGGGCGAACCCATAAGCGATGAAAATGGCGCTTATAGTGCGACAGTGGAATACGGCTGGAGCGGCGTGGTACAGCCGGAGAAAGCAGGCTTCCGTTTCGAGCCGAGCGTCAAAGTGTATTCCCAGGTTACGCAAGATCGCAAGAGCGAGGACTATAGTCCGAGCCTCATCACTTTCACGATTTCAGGTAAGGCAGGTATGGGTGGTGTGACAATGATGGGTCTTCCCGGGGAGCCGGTGACGGACCGACAAGGCAACTATAAAGCGACCGTGGAGTACGGCTGGGCCGGCAAAGTCACGCCTATGAAAGAGGGGCACGAATTCACGCCCGCGTGGCGCGAGTATTCAGCGGTGACCCAGGCGATGACACAAGAAGACTACGCCGTTCGCGTGTCTACTTACCGGATTTCCGGGAATGTCGGATTGCCCGGTGTGGTCATGAAGGGTCTGCCGGGAGAGCCCGTCAGCGCCGCTGACGGCAGTTACAGCGTGGAGGTACCGTACGGGTGGTCGGGCACAGTCACGCCGGTCCGGGGAGGCATCGAGTTTGAACCACCGCGGCGTTCGTACGACAAAGTCATGGCCGATCTCTCCGGCGTGGACCATGTGTCCTCCATCCGGGATCTGCCACCCTTCGCAGCCGGCGCACCCGAGATCCTGGTGATCCCCACCTGGGAAGTGGACCTGGAGGATTTTGCCGAGACGAGGGAGGATATGCAGGTGATGCTGCATATTCTGCGGGAGAAGCTCAGCGAGCCGCGGATGATTCTCGGTGTGCTGAATGATTACGGCGACTTCTTCAGCGGCGGCGGTCGCGATATACAAGCGACTTACCTGCAGGGCTACGCGGCCCTGTTCGTGATGGAGGTGGATTTCCCCTTCTCGTTCCCGTCGGAGCCGCGTGGCGAGGGCGAGCCGAGAGAAAGGGAACCTGTCGATCCGGTCTGGCAGAGGGCGAGGCAGAGGCTGTATGCTCCGCCCGGCGCCATGAGGTACGGCGCCAGCCGCCAACGGGGCGGGACAGACCAAGTGAGCTTCGAGCAGTTCAAGGAAGACCTGGTCGAGACGCTCAAGCACGCCGCCAATATCCGGAACGTCGAGCCGAATGAGTGGGTCATCGTGACCGTGGTCGGACGCAGCGAGCAAGGCCTTGGAGTCGCTCCATCCGGCCGTGGCATAGGTCGCACGGGCGGCTATGGCGGAGGCATGATGAGCGGCTACGGCATGGCGGGCACCTACAGCCGCAGCGGCGGTTCCTCCAGCGGGGGCGCAGGTGGCTACGGCGGTGGCGGTGGGGGCTTCTATATGCGCTCCAGTGGGTACTCCAGTGCATCAGGTGGTGCGAGTACGAGCCGCGTCCCGCGGGTCACGGTGGCGCCGGCCTCGGCCACGGTTCTGACGCTCCAGGCGAAGAAAGCCGATATCGACGCCTTCGCCAAAGGCGAGATCGATTTGGAGCAGTTCCGGCAAAAGGTCAAGACGTTTACGTACTGATACCCAGGACAGAAGGTGTGAAGTTTGAAGTGTGAAGAGCGGTGGTGCCAAGGCGAAGGCTCCGATCTTCATACTGCAAACTTGACGCTTGAAACGGCTTTCAAGTGCAAAGCAAGAAGGAGTGGGACTATGAAACGCACGGCATGTCTGGGCGTGGTCGCCGCAGTGTTCGTTTTCGCAGCGGTGACGGTGACACATTCACAAGTTCGCCGTTCCTCCCGCCTGGGAGGCGGATCGAGCCAACAAGGCGGCGTGGGCACATTCGAGCCGAGGACGCACGAGGAGTTCATGCGCGATATGGCCCAGCGACAGCGCGAATTCCGGCAGCGGATGGAAGAAATGCAGCGCCAGGCCGAGGAGAGCAGGAACCGGGCCATCCAGGAGACACTTCGCGCGGGCGACGAGCAGTGGCGGCAGCTCAAGCCGAAACTGGACCGCATCGAGCGGTTGAAAGCCGAGGCCGTCGTCGCCCTCGACCCGGGCTCTTTCAGCTCGGCCGGCGGTTCTCAAGGCGGCGGGATAGCCTTCGGCGGCGGCTTCGCCGGCGGGGGCGGTTCCTCTTTCGGCTCGTCCGGGATGGCGGATCCCGGCCGCACGGCAAATCGGCAAAACTGGAGGAGGACCTGGACCTGGGGCTCGCCCGGGATGTCCGGAGGCCCCATGGAAATGACGGCCGGCGAAGTCCTCTGCGACGAGTTGCAGCGCTTGCTGTACAGCCCGAGCACAGCGCCCGCCGAGATTGCCCGCAAGATCGAGGCGCTGCGGAAGATCCGAGCGAAGGCCCAGGAGGACCTGGCCGCGACACGCAAAGAGCTGCGCGGGTTGATCACGCCCCATCAGGAGGCTCCCCTGGTCCTGATGGGATATCTGGATTAAGAGCCTATCCCAGCAGGGCTGATGGCGGCAATGGGCGGCACCGACAAACTCGCTGGCCGGCTGGGTGGCCTCGTCAAGTCCGCAGGGTCTGTCGCCGATCGCGCGGTCGCCGGCGGCCTTCGATCAGGATGGACAGGTCGTTTCCAGCACGCCGGCCGTCGATATGCCGGTGCGCTGGTACCAGCAACCCCCTTCCATGCGGTTGCCGGCCGGGCTGAGTGATGAATTGGCGTCCCGACTCAGGTCATACCACTTCTCACTGAGCTTGCCCGTGGCGCCCGCCGATGTCGTCTATCCCGAAATGCTCAGCAGGGTCGAGTGGTCGATGTATGCACTGCTGGCGAAAGAACTCAAGACGGTCGATATTCCCTTTGCGGCCGGCGACACGTGGGTCGAGCTGGCGCCCGGCATGGAGGTCCTGATGGAGCAGGCCGTCGCGGAAGAGAACCGATACGAGTACCGCGTCAAGGTCAAGTACGACAAAGCCAAGGCCGACTTCTTGATGGGCGGGTCGGTCCATCTGTGGCGCGACGAGGCGCCGCCGGCGGCAGTCGTCCTCGAGACAGAAGTGCTTAACGCCGAGGGCCAGCCCGTTCGGGATCTCGGCGGCGGGTCTTTTAGCACTTCGGGCAGCGGGTCAAACGATGAGAAGACCGTTACCGCCAGGGGTACATGCGACGCGTGTGGCACCGCGACGACCCTCCGCTACACGCTCGCGTTCCAACTCTCGGAGCGAGAGATTCGGTTCGCCCTGGAGAATGTGCCCGTGCCGGGCTTCTGACACGGTCATTCGAGGCACAAACCGACGATCAGCGACACCAGGGCGATGAAGAAGAAGGCCGCGAAGTAGATCGCGTGTTCCAGGGTCAGGGTGAGAGTGACGCCGGCGACGGTGACGGCCAGCGCGATGCCCGAGGGCGTGCCTGCTATACCGACGAGGCTGGGGACAAAGCCGACGTTCAGGGAGGCGGCGGTCACCGTGCCCGCCGAGGCGCTATCGGCCGGCGCGGTCAGGAAGCCGAACAGGCCCAACGCCGTCACCAGCAGACCCCGGGCAAACCCCCGCCGGGTCAACTGCCGGCTCAGCGAGCGCTTGGCCCGGAAGAACAGCACCCGGGCCCGCAGTTCCTTGCAGCCCATCGTTTCGGCGATCTCGGCATAGGACATCTGCTCGAAGCAGCGCAGCATCAGGACGTTGCGATAGGACAGCCGCAGCCGCGCCATCGCGTCGATAATCACCTCGGAAAGCTCTCGGCGCATCGCGCGGTTCAGGCCGTCCTCGTGGTCCTGCGACACGTACTCCGACAGGCGCTCCCGGCTCAGGGCCGAGAACTCGACCCCTCTGGTCTTCGCCTGGTCACGGTAGTAGTGCTGGACGTTGCCCAGTGCGGTGCGGAACAGCCAGCACCAGAGCCGCTCCGGGTGCTCCAGGTCCTTGATGTTCTCCACCATCTTCAGTAGAGTCTCCTGCAACAGGTCTTGGGCCAGGTCGTGGTTGAGCGTCAGCCGGTAGATATAGGCATAGAGCCGCTGTCTGGCCGTCTGTGCCAGCCAGTCCATGCTGCCCTGATCCCCAAGCTGCGCCTGGCGGACCAATTCGATGAAACCGTTCTCAGTACCCATGCGTTCAACTCATCTCGTATAGTCCCGGAGCGACCGCCGGCGTTACACCCCGCTTCCCCGAATTTTTTCGAAAAAAAGTATACCAGCCCCACCCCGCGCGCACGAGCCTGATTTCCCGACGATTTCCGCCCATTTCCCCGCGCTGGACCGCGTCTTGTCCCCGCGCGGCCTTCGGCCGCAACCAAAACCAATCCCCTCGCCAAGCCCCGCCCTGAGCCCAGTCGAATGGGACGCGAAGAACGCGAAGAAGACATCACCGGAGTGCCCTTGTCCTTTTGGCGTCTTTGGCGCGAGACATAAGTCCTTTGTACGTGGCAGTTTGCGCTCGCCGGTGGGAACTATCGGAAAAGATTTCAGTTGTTGCCGGTTCTTGGCACAAGAAAGACGTGTAACGCCGTCGCCCTGTTTCGGACTGAACGTGGAGAAGGCAAGAGAACCTGACTTTGCGTGTAAGGAACCAGGCATCGTATAGGAGAAAGCCATGTCAACGCATACTAATCACCTCCAGACCACCGTTCTAATCCTCACACTCTGTTGGGGCGTCGCGGCTCAGGCCGACGAATTCGCCGGGGGTACGGGCGCGCCCGGCGACCCTTACCAGGTCGCCACGCCACAGCAACTGCGGTTCATCGGTTACGACCCGAACCATCCACACCAGTGCTTTGTGCTCGTGAATGACATCGACTTGGACCCGAACCTGCCCGGCGGCCAGGTCTACCGCTGGCCGGTTGTCCTATTGCCGGACAGTGCGGCGGCGTTCGAGGGCGTTTTCGACGGCGGTGGTCACCGGATCATCAACATGACCGTCGAAGCACTGGGCGGCAATGGCGATGGCGGCGGCGGTCGCCCGCCTGCCAACATGACCGTCGAAGCAGCGGGCGCGGGTTGGAGTTATCTGGGGTTATTCCCGCGCATCGGCCCGGCCGGACGGGTCCGGAACCTCGGACTGGTGAACGCGCGCATCAAAGCCGGCGAATCCGACTGGCGTGTGGGCGCTTTGGCGGGGGAGAATCAGGGCACGATCAGCGACTGCTTTGCTACCGGCGTCATTACGGGCGGCATGGGGGTGGGTGGTCTGGTGGGCGTGAATCGAGGTGCTCTGCTGCACTGCCGCGTGAACTGCGCGGTCACCGGTGCGGCGAGCGCCGGAGGATTGGTCGGCGCTAGCTACGGTACCATTCTCTATTGCGCGGCCGAGGGAGCCGTGACAGGCACAGGCAGCGGTGCCATCGGCGGATTGGCAGGCGAATCGACGGGCGGCGAGATCATGATGAGCTGCGCCGGCGGGGCCGCTACCGGAGCACGCAACATCGGCGGTCTGATCGGCGCGCTGGACGGCAGCACGATCGTTCGCTGTTATGCCACCGGGGCGGTCCAGGGCCAGACTTGGGTGGGCGGCCTCGTGGGCAGTGCGCCGTTCCCGTCGGGAGACATCGCCTGGTGCTACGCAGCCGGGCCGGTGCGGAGCACAGCCGGCGACGGGGTCGGCGGATTGGTGGGATTGAAGTCCACGCGCGTCCGCTTCTGTTACTTCCTGGACCCGCGCGACGGCGGTGGGCCGGACAACGGCTTCGGCACTCCCCTGACGGATGCCCAGATGCGCGAGCAGGCCAGCTTCGCCGGCTGGGACTTCGAGAACGTCTGGCGCATCTGCGAGGGGCAGGACTACCCCCGCCTGTGGTGGGAACAGCGGCCCTGCCCGCCGGCGCAGTAAACCCCCGTGTTCTTCTCCCGCGGGAAGTCGTGTAAGGCTGCTCGCCTGTCCCGGCCTGAACGTGGAAACAGCACCCGTCGCATCGCGGAGCCGGGTCCGGCGGAGGAACACTCCACGGACCTCCATGGCACTGACACGACATAACAACATCCGGGTGGCAGCCTCAAGGCCGCAGGCCTTGGATGGCTCACCCTTGAACGCCATATTTTCTGAGGAGCCCGTTATGTCAATACGCATTCGTCACAGCAAGGTTGTCCTCGCCTTGATGCTTACTTCCTTTCCCGCCGCCCGCGCCTACGAATTCGCCGGGGGCACGGGCGAGCCGAACGACCCGTACCAGATCGCTGCGGCCGAGCAGTTTATCTCCATCGGCTCCGACCCCAACCTGCTCGACAAGCACTTTGTCCTCGTCGACGACCTCGACCTGGACCCGAACCTGCCCGGCGGCAAGGTCTTCGAAGAGGCGGTCATCGCTCCGAGGCCCGACGAGATCGACCCGCGGTATCGTCTTCAGGATACCTCGTTCTCCGGCGTCCTTGACGGCGGCGGCCACGTCGTCCGAAATCTCACGATTCAGGGGGCGAGTTACCTCGGGCTTCTCGGCGAGAACTCGGGCACGATCAGGAACTTGGGCATAGTGGATGCCCGGATCACGGGCTCGGGCGACAACGTCGGCGCTCTGGTTGGGTCCAACTCGGGCACTGTGACGGAATGCCACTGTTCCGGCGCCGTCGGCGGCGGGAACTACGTGGGCGGGGTGGTTGGAAGAGTCATGACGGGCCGGATTATCCGCTGCCGGAGCGACGTCGAGACCACCGCCCTAGGGGAGTCTGCCGGCGGGCTGGTCGGCCTCAACGCCCTGGGCCGCATTCTCATGAGTTGCAGTACCAGTTCTGTCTGCGGGCAACGCTGTATTGGGGGAGCGGTAGGGACCAATCACGAAGGCATTGTGGTCCACTGCTATGCCATCGGTGCTGTCACGGGTTCCATGTGCGTCGCAGGGCTGATCGGATTGAATCGGAACGGCTCCGTGATTCAGTGCTACAGCGCTGGTCTTGTCACCGGTGAATCCGATGTCGGTGGGCTGATCAGTTGGAATGTCAGCATGGGACGGACTCGAGGAGTCGTCGACGGCTGTTTCTGGGATACCGAGAGCTCGAGGCAACCCAAGAGCAGCGCCGGTACGGGCAGGACGACCGCCCAGATGCATGATATCGAGACCTTCCTGGCGGTCGGGTGGGATTTCGTTGATGAGGCTCTCAACGGCACCTCTGGTTACTGGTGGATGCCCGCCGGCGCGTATCCTCTGTTGTGCTGCCACGACGGAGTTGCGCCCCTAATGCCGGAAGGATCGGGCAAGGCGGAGGACCCGTATCTGATTCGCGACGCGAACGATCTGGGCACCGTGTGGTTCGAGCCGCAGGCGCACTACCGCCTGGAGAATTCCATCGACTTGTCGGGGATTGCGTGGTCGGTGGCCGTGGTTCCCCGGTTTGAGGGAGGCTTCGACGGCAACGGTCACGTCGTTGGCAACCTCCACATTGAGGGCAGCAGCTATCTGGGCCTGTTTGGAGAATCCAGCCCCGAGGCTACTATCTTCAACCTCGGACTGGAGACGGTGGATGTCAACGGGTCCGGCAACCATGTTGGCGCCCTTGTCGGCAACAACCAGGGCGGCATCGCCTCAAGTTCCAGCACGGGCACGATTGCCGGCGCGTGGTATGTGGGAGGGCTCGTAGGCACCAACGAGGGCAGCATCACCGCTTGTCACACCGCCGGCACCGTTCGTGCCGACCGATACGAGGTGGGCGGTCTCGTGGGCAGCAACTCCGGCAGCGTGGCCACGAGCCACAGCGCCGGCGAGATCAGTGGCCATGGTTGCGTCGGCGGCCTTGTGGGCCGGTGCCAACCCGGTGGAGACATCCGCGACAGCTACAGCACCGCTTCGGTCGAGGGAAGCGGCAGCTATATCGGCGGTTTGGTGGGTCTCCATTCCGGCCGTATCAGAGGCAGCCACAGCACCGGGATGGTTGTTGGAGGGAGCCAAGCCGGCGGCCTTGTAGGCAACAATTCCGGGAACGTCGCTACAAGCAGCAGCAACAGCACGGTCTCCGGCAGGCAGCTCGTGGGCGGTTTCGCAGGCTACAACAGTGGCGATATCTCCATGAGTTGCAGCACCGGGACCGTCACAGGAGATTGGCGCGTCGGCGGCCTGGCGGGGCTGAGCGACGGCAGCATTGCCGCAAGCTATAGCACGGGTGCGGTCAGCGGGAATAATGACGTGGGTGGACTCGTGGGCTGCAACGTGCACGCCGTCGTGGGTTACAACGTCCGTGGTAGTATCACCGCGAGCTACAGCACGGGCTTCGTCAGTGGCAAAGACTCCGTGGGGGGCTTGATAGGCGCCGGGGGGCCACATGTCGTCACCGGCAGTTTCTGGGACATCCAAACCTCGGGCCAGGCCACAAGTGTCGTGGGCACGGGCAAGACGACGGCCGAGATGCAGACGGCCGCTACATTCCTTGATGCCGGCTGGGATTTTGACGCCGTTTGGATGATTTGTGAGGGCCGGGACTATCCGCGGCTGCGGTGGGAGGGGGTGATGTGTGGGCCGTAATTTTGTGCGGTCGAGCNNGTGTAACGCGGCGGGGGGATTCCGGACCCTATGTAAAGCCGGCAGAGTCCAGGCTGCCTGAGCCACGTTTCCGGGAGACCGCCCTGGGCTGCGGGACGGGCGCCGAGAGGCCATCGCCGGCTCGCAGGGATGCTCGCAACGCCATGACGGGTGCAAGGGCTGTTTTGCGACTCATTCCCAGGGTGGGCTGCTCGCGGAGGAGCAGCCCACCCTTACCGCTCTCGGCCGGCGCTGCCTCCGCCGAGGGCAAGCCGATCCGAGGCTCATGTAAGAGAGCGGGAGACAGGTTTTCTGTCGGTACGGGAAGACGGAAAGGAGAGGAACATGAACAGGGGCGAATTTTCCAACCTCCTGGATCTCATCTGTATTCTTGTGGTCTCTGTCGCAAGTGCGGCCCCGCCGCTTCTCGGCCAACCAGCCGGGGTCATCTATGTGGATGACGACGCGGCAGGCGCCAATGACGGCTCATCGTGGGCGGATGCGTTCAATCACTTGCAGGATGCGTTGGCCCAGGCGGCCGTTGCGGCCAAGCCGGTCCAAATCCGGGTCGCTCAGGGTGTCTATAGGCCGGACCGGGGGGCCGGCATCACGCCGGGCGACCAGACGGCAACCTTCCAACTGCTCAACGGTGCAACCCTCAAAGGCGGCTATGCCGGAGTCGCCGCACCCGACCCTGACGCCTGCGACCCGAACCGGTACGAGAGCATCTTGAGCGGCGATCTCAAGGGGGACGACAATGGGAACCCCCTGGGCGATTGGGAGAATAGCTGTTGCGTGGTGCTTGCCCATCTCGTTGACGAGACCGCCGTCATGAATGGGTTTACCATCAGCGGCTGCGGGGTATCGCGTCAGTGCAGCGAGGAACAGGGCAACGCGGTCGTGCTGATCGACGCCGCTCGGCCGCTCTTTCAGCGCTGTCGTTTTCCCGGTCGTAATTACCGCCCTGGGCTGTTGAGTCATAACGGCAGTGCACTCGCCATGATTGACTGCGAGTTCGACGCATCCGGAATAAGGAGTCTCCAAAGCAGCTGCGTGCTCATCGGTTGTCTCTTTCGGAACGGCGGCTTGAGCAACCGGAATCACAGCAATGCATCTGTGACGGACTGCCTGTTCGACAATGCCGGCATGGCAACCGATGAGTTCAGCACCGCCACCGTGACCGGGTGCACTTTCCAGGACTGTGAAGGCGGCGCCCTGTCGGTCGGCGACAGCGAATTGGTTCTGATGGACTGCCTCTTCCAGCGAAATGGACGGGATTTCCCATCGGCAGGGAGTATCGTGGCCAACGGAGGCAATCTGCGGCTGATGAACTGCAGCTTCCTTCAGAATCGTGGACATGTGATCATTAGCACGGCTGTCACGGTCAGCTTGAGCCGTTGTTCATTCGTCGGCAACAGCAGCAGGCTCCTTGCCCCTCTCTGGATACGGGCGGGTAGTCTGACTCTTCGGGACTGCGAATTCATCGGCAATTCGGTGCAGTATGGTGTGGGGGCCGTAGAGGTTTCGGGCAGTCAACTGCGGGCTACAGGTTGTGTGTTTGCCGGGAACTCCGGGGGCGGTCTGTTTGGGGCCGGAGCCATCTTCAGTACCACGGCGCTTCTGTCGCTATCGAACTGCACGTTCGTCGGCAACCGCGGGACGCCCAGTACCATCGAGTGCTGGACGTACGCCCTGAGTGAAGGGGCCGCATTGACGAACAGTATCGTTTGGGGCGGTCCCAACCCCCTCACGGGACCTGGGCAAGGGCCGCCTTATATCAACGTCACATACAGCGATATCCAGGGCGGCTATCCGGGCGAAGGCAACATCGACGTGGACCCGTGCTTCGTCGCCCCCGGCTTTTGGGCCGATCCAAACGATCCGAGCATCGAGCTTGGGCCCCAGAACCCGCGCGCCGTGTGGGTCCACGGAGATTATCATTTGCAGTCACAGGCGGGTCACTGGAACCGCCCCAGTGAGGACTGGGTGCGCGATGAGGTCACCAGCCCCTGTATCGACGCGGGTGATCCGAGGACCTCAGTCGGCTTGGAGCCGTTCCCGAATGGCGGCGTCGTGAATATGGGTGCCTACGGCGGCACGGTCGAAGCCAGCAAGTCGTATTTCGGCGAGCCTGTATGCGAGACCCAGATCGCCGGTGACATCAACGGCGACTGTAAAGTGGATGCGACAGATCAGGCGATTGCATCGTTGCGCGGGCTGACACAAGAGACCGGCGCGACGAACCTGCCGCCCACACTTGCACTTGTCTCACCTAAAGATGGCGACGTGTTCCAATATCCAACCCCGGTCAGCTTCCACGCCGTTGCGGCTGATGCGGATGGCTTTGTGATTGACGTCCAATACATCATGGAACATCGCGGCACAGGTGCCGGAGAGTTCACCCGGGTCCATTTTGCCCATGGCGACGCTGAAAACGACTGGAAGTATACCTGGGAGTGGTGGGGCTCGACAGACGTGCCGTTTGAAGGGGTCTGTACAATCCGGGCCAGAGCACTCGACAGCGATGGGGTAGCGAAGGTTCTGCCTGAAATCAAGGTGACGCTTTTGGCGACAAATTGAGATCCGAGACTGATTGCCCTGTCGGCGAGTTTTTCGGTAAGTTCTTGTAAAATAACAACATAAAGGTACTGTGAGTTCCACGGCCGTTCTTCGGGGAAAAAATTTTTCAAGAATTCCTGAATTATTTCCTTGTCAGCTTCGACATATGTAGTAGAATGCTTCTACGATTGTAGAAGGGGTGTATGAAATGAAGCTGACAGAAGCAGAATGGCAAATCATGAATGCGTTGTGGCAGAGACACCCGGCCACGGCGCGGGAAATCATGGGCCGGCTGCCGGTCGGGGTCAACTGGGCCTACACGACAATAAAGACCATGCTGACCCGACTGGTAGAGAAGAAAGCCGTCAGTGAGGCCAAGCAGGGCAACACCAGCTTGTACGAGCCTTTGGTCTCGCAACGGAAGGCCCGGCTCAGTGCCTTCCGGTCGCTGCTGGACCAGGCCTTCGACGGGGCCGTCGGGCCGCTGGTGCACTTCATCGCCGAGGAAGAGCAGCTCCCGGCCAAGGAGAAAGAAGAGCTCAGGAGAATCCTGGGAGGCGAAGCGGAAAAGAAGGGAGAATAGCCATGGTTGAACAACTGAACGCCATCGCCCGCTTGTGGTGGGACTGGTCGGCGGCCATGTTCTGGCAGGTCGGCCTGTTGATACTCCTGATCGGATGCATCGATTTGATCATTCGCAGGTGGGCCTGGCCGCAGTTGCGCTACGCCCTGTGGTCACTTATCCTCGTCAAGCTCCTCCTTCCGCCCACCTTGTCGCTGCCGAGCGCTATTATTCCGGGGTTGCAGCCCCTCGTGGGGCAGGCCGTCCGCTGGATGGTCCCGGAAAGACCGGTCGCGGGGGACAGCCTCGGCGCGATTTCGGATTGCGGATTGTGGATCGCGGATTTCGGCCGGGTGGCACCGCCAAACTCGTTTGACGGTGCTGGTTCTCCCGAGGTTTGGGCATTCGCAGATCCACGGGCGACCGAGTTTGCCCGTGCCACCCAGCCCCGCAGTGTCACGATTACGGACTCGGCGCTTGACGCTGGTCTGCAATCCCAAATCGTCAATCATGTCGCCCCGGACCCTGAGCCGGGGCCGCAATTGGAATGGCGGTCTTATGCCATGATGATCTGGCTCGCGGGAACACTGCTCTTGGGAATCTGGCTCTATTTCAGGTTGCATTCGCTTGCCGGCCGGCATGCGTATCAGGCGGCAGCCGCTTCACTGCCGCAATCCTTCTACAGTCAACTGGCCGGCTGTGCGAAGTGCCTGGGGCTGCGTCGTGTTCCCGGAGTCGTCGTGACCCGGAGGCTCGCCAGTCCCGCCGTGTTCGGCGTCTTTCGACCGGTGCTGCTCATGCCCAGGGGTTATCTGAGCAAGCTCTCGCGCCGGGACACCGAGCACATGCTCCTGCACGAGCTAGCGCACGTCAAACGGGGCGATCTGGCCATGCACGGCCTCTACATGCTGCTCCAGATCGCCTACTGGTACAATCCGCTGCTATGGCTCGTGCGCCGGCAGGTGCACCACTTGCGCGAGCTTTCGTGCGACGCCACGGTCGCCGAGCTGCTGCGGGAGCGGACGGCTGCCTATCGCCAGACGCTCCTGGAGACAGCCCGGCGGCTTCTCGCCACGTCGGTCGAGCCCGGCCTGGGCCTGCTCGGCCTGTTTGAAGACTCGAACCGTTTAGCTGTCCGTTTGCATTGGCTGACCAAGCCAACCTGGAGGTATAGAACCATGAAACGTCTCACCGTAGCAACCATCGCCGCCCTGATGCTGGCCTGCGTGCTCCCCATGGCCCGGGCCCAGGAGGCGGCGCCGAATGAAGTCACACACGTCAGCAACGATGAAGTCGTGCCTGTCAACCCGGAAGGAGACAACCTGCAGATAGAGCAGATAGATCTGCAGACAGAGGTTGAACTATCAGAAGTCATTGCCGCGCTGCAAGGGCAGCTTGAACGACTGATGGCTGAGCAGCAAAATCTGCAGAATCTGCTCCGGGCGCTGTCCGCCAAACGCAGTCAGATGGTGGACCGGGAGCAGCCATCCGAGCGACGCGAGCGGGCCCGCGCGGTCAGACCACGCCGCGAACGAGCACCTGCCAATCCCCCGGCGGTTTCCGTCCCTCCGGTCGCACCGGAGGTCTCGCCCCCTTCCAGTGACCGGCGATATCCGGACCGTGAGGTCGTCCAGGAGCGGGTCAAGGAGGTTCGCAAGCAGATCCAACGCGCGAAAGAAGAGGCGCAGCGAGCCGTGAATGAAGCCGCGCGGGCGCAGCAGGAAGCGGCAAAGGCTCGCGCCGAGACTCAACACAAAGCCCAACAACAGGATTGGGCCAAACAGATGAAAGTCTGGGCCGAGCAGTGGCAGCAGAGCGAACAGATGCAGAAATGGCAGGAGGACATGGCGAAGTGGGGCGAGCAGATGGAACTCTGGGGCCAGGAGATGGCTCGCCGCCAGACCGGGTCAGCGGGCGATTCCGAAGCCTCTGAGATGCCTGCCATGCCCGCGATGCCAGTCATGCCGGCGATGCCGCCCGCCCCTGCTCCACCAAGCGATGCGACGGTGCATGCTACCCCGCATCCTGTGCCCATGCCCCACCCGGGGGGCGGCGGAGCCCCTGATACCGTGCTGCCTGAGGTCCATATACCGCATGTTGAGGTTCCCCATATTGAGATTCCCGCGATGGAGCCGCCTGTACCGCCGGTGGTCCCCGAGCATGTTGATAATCTCGAAGAGGCTGTGCACTACGTCGGATTTGGCCCGTTGCCGGGGGACAGGTTCCTCGAAGTGGTGAATCAGGTAGGTTCGATCACGGTCCGCACGGGCGACGCGCCGGAGTATGTAATCCGCGGCACGGTCACAGGAAAGGCGGAAACAAAGGAGCGGGCGCAGGAGATCGCCGAGCGGCTCGTGATTACGGATACGGGTTTGCAGGCCGATGGCCGGGAACGCATCATCGTGAGCAAGCCTGAGGGTTTGCGCCACGGGGAATCCTGCAATGTGAGGCTGGAGGTGACCGCCCCGCGCGAGGCACGGCTGAAGCTGTATCAGGCCGTCGGTGGTATTCACTTGGCCGGCCTGCGGGGCTCGATCGAGGCATTGGCCGAGGTGGGTTCCATCCGGGCGACCGATGTCTCCGGGCGAGTCGCTCTGACGGTGAACGTCGGAGGCATCGATTACACCGCCCCCGCCGACCTGTCGGCAAAGATGCACGCCAAGGCGGACCTCGGCGGCATTCAAACCGATCTGCCGCTGCAAGTCACGAAGCCGCACGGCTTCGCTATGGGCAGCAGCGCCGTCGGCACGATCGGCCAGGGAAAAGACAATATCTCGCTGAGCACGAATACCGGGTCCATCCGGATTCGCTCGCTGCGCGAGCCGGGTCCTGCGAAGCCCGGAGGCGCCGGGCCGGGCGGCGCACCAGGCCAGGTAAAGTCGAGCCATACGGTCCTCTGACAATCGTCCGCTCGACAGTACGGCTGGCATTGAGCGTACCATGAATAAGGCCGGGACCAGCGCCCGGCCTTTTTCCTGCGCCTCGAGGGCGCAACCGCCTGTTTTTCGGTGATAGGGGCGAATGATGATTCGCCCCCTGCGTTTTGGGTTGCGGCTTGAGGCCGCTCCAAGCCCTGCTGGACAACCCAGACCTCTCACCATTCCCGAGACCCGTCTCACGCACGCCCCTCACGTTTATTTTCAAAGAACGACGTAGCGTAAGGTAAAATCATCCCTGCCAGCGTCATAATAGTGACGATCGATTGTCAAACCGTATGCCGGACGAGCAGAGATGTTCGAAGACAGAAAGCTCCTGCGAAGATTGAAACGCGGCGACAAAGACGCCCTGCGGCTCATCTATGAGAAGCATCAAAGTGCTCTACTGACACTGGCAGCCAATCTGTTGCACGATCCGGCCGCCGCCGAGGATGTGGTTCAGGACGTTTTCGTGGGTCTGGTGCGCGTGGGCCCGGGGCTGCACCTGCGGCGCACGTTGCGGGCCTACCTGGCGACGGCGGTGGCCAATCGGGTCCGAGATGCTTATCGCCGGAAATCGTGTGCACGAATCGCGTCTGTCGAGGATGCCGACGAGAGGGTCGCTGACTCCGAGGGACCGGTCCAGATGGTAATCCGGAGTGACGAGATGCGCCGGCTCCGGTCGTTCGTTCGAGAGCTGCCCTTCGAGCAGCGCGAGGTCATCATGCTGCGTGTGCACGCGCAGATGAAGTTCCGCGAGATCGCCGCGCATCAGAACGTGTCCGTCAAGACCGCCCTGAGCCGGTACCAATATGGGCTCGACAAGCTGCGTTCGATGTTGAATGGTGAGGTGCTGAAATGAGATCGAACGATTCCTTGGAACGCATGCTGCAGAAGATGCGTTATGAAACCACGGGCGATAGGCGGCAGGAAGCGCTGGAGAATGTCTTTCAGGCAATGGATGAATCCCATGAAGCAACGCCGACGGCAAGCCGGCCCTGTATATGGAGAATGACCATGAACACGCGAACAACCCGGTTCGTCCTCGCGGCGGCCGTGATACTCATCGTATTGGGAGGCGTTACCTTCTGGCCTCCGGGCAGCAGCAACAACGGCAAGTGGTGGCTTGGCCCACCGGCTGCCTGGGGGCGGGACCTGCTTGACTCGTTGGGCAAGATCGAGGCCGTGGTTTACCGCCAGCGGAGCGGACGAGTCAGCGGCTTCGGGCCGCCCAGCATGAACGTAGGCTGGGAAAGGCGCTACAACGCGAAGGACCGTTATCGTCGCGATCGCTATGATGACGGGGTGAATGTCATGAATACCCAGTGGGTCATACCCGATGGAAACGATCTGCTGATGGTCGAGGTCTCATACCAGTACGAATGCTACTTCGAAAGGAGAAATGAGGCGTATGGATTTGTCGAGGACCCGGTCGAATGGTTGAGCTCTTATGTGCGGCTTCTGGACAGGGCCGATCGCATCCTCGATACGGAAGTATTTGACGGCCGTGAATGTGTCGGTTTTGAGGTCAGCGCCGCCAAGTATGGCGACAATCCGAAGGGCCGCTTCGACCGCATCTGGTTTGACGTGGAGACAAAACTGCCGGCTCGCATCGAGAGACATGGCTTGGATTTCGGCTTCGATGCAGGGCAGACGCTGGTCATCATTCACGATCAGTTCCAGTATTTTGCCCAGATACCCATGGATTTGTTCGTGCCGGTGATTCCCGAGGGCTACGTCAACGCCCATCCGGACGAGATTCGCACGGCACGAGACAAACAGGTGAAAGGCGAGATGGTCTTTGCTCAGGTGCCCGAGCGTCTCAGAGAGCGGATCGTCGCCGCCCTGAAGGCCGTGGGCACCGGNNCCGGGTCTTATCACGAAGGGAGCGCGCGGATCTGTTTCGCAAGAAATGCCTGGCGTAACGATCGTCCCCACACGGGCGAGACTCGGTATACCCTGTGGTATGTCGTGAAAGGGGCATTGCCCGAAGGACCGTTCGAGCTGACCGACGACCTGGGTGTATCGGAAACACTGGTAGATTCCACCGAGAAGACATACCGGATCACCGATCACATGGGGCAGCGGCCGCCCCGTCATCCCATGGCCCATATCTGCTTCGTCGCAGGTCTCATCGACCGGGCCGACCGTTTCTACGAATCCGCGCAGATCGACGGCGTCGAATGTTACGGCTTTGACGTCAGCGCGAAAAAGTACGGCGATAACCCGGAGGGCGCGTTCCACCGCGTATGGTTCGACCAGGCGACGAATCTGCCCGTGCGGATGGAAACGCACTGGCCCAGCAGCGACGGCACCGGAGAAATCGTGACGGTCCAGGAGCAATTTGAGTGGGAGCCGCAACTGCCCGAGGATTTCTTCACCCCCCAGATTCCGCCGGGTTTCACGCCAGTGAAGGAATGATGCTGAAAGGACCGGCCCTTCGGGCAAGTCATAACCGCGATTCGGTCATTGTGCCAAGGCCGGGCAGGGGTGCTCGGCCTTTTCTATTGCCGTTGGGGGCACGAGCCACTACCCTGTGTCGGCAGTACGGACCTCCGGGGCAAGAATGTCGTGCTGATCGGCATGCCGGGCGTGGGCAAGAGCACGGTCGGCGTGTTGCCGGCTAAGGCGCTTGGCCGGTATTTCCTCGACACCGATGTGTTCATCCAGGCGATTCAGGGCCGGTCTTTGCAGGAGATCATCGACCATGAGGGCTTGGCCGTCTTCTGCAAAATCGAAGAGGACTACGTCCTGTGCCTCGACCTGAAGAACGCCGTCATCGCCACCGGCGGCAGCGTGGTCTACAGCGAAAAAGCCATGCAGCATCTGACCGCCTCCGGCGTCATCATCCACCTCGACCTGCCTATAAGGAAGATCGAGGAGCGGATTGCAAATCTCGACACCCGCGGCGTAGTCATCGAAAAGGGCCAGACCATCCGCGCCCTCTACCACCAGCGCCAACCCCTCTACCGCCAACGCGCCCACCTCACCATCGACTGCATCGGCAAAACGCACGATCAGATCGTCATCGAGATCGCCGAGGTACTTGGGTGAATCATTAGTCGGCGAGTGATCTTGCTCTCTTATTCCCTCACGGCGCGCTCTGCCACCGAGAGGATTTGTCTCGCCGATTCCATGCACCGTCGGCAGATAGAGAGATCCGGCAGTGACTCAGGCAGGACCGAGTCCAATGGGTACTTCGAGATGACGTAGATCGAATCCAACAGCTCACAGTCCTCTTCGGAAAGGCCCGTTTCAAGTCCAGTGCTCACCAGTTCACGATTGAGATCGCGGATGCTATGGGTTCGCTTCGCCGGCATACTCCGCCGGACGCGGATTGCTTTGAGGGCTTTCTCGACAACCTGTTGAGCATTTTGCAGGCACGGATTCAGCAGGCCAGCCTGCAAGGTCATTTCTGCGACTTGGAGATTCTCCCGGGTATATTGAAGCCATGTGAAAGCCTCATCGCTCATAGACCACTTCTCCCTTTTGTATCTCCGCGAGGAATGGGCCGCGAGCATCACGCAGTCGCACCGGAATTACGTCGATGGGAATCTGGTCAGCTATCGGGCGTAACAGTCGGCGATATTTCATGGCCAGCGAAAGGTAAGGCTCGTCGCTATCCTGAAAGACCGCCACATCGAGATCGTTCGGGGCCGTGCTCGTGAGAAATGACCCGAAAACGATCACTTTGCAGACCTCCTGCTGTCCGCCCAGATAGGCGGCCAGGTCCTTCTTGATCTTCTCTTTGTGCTGCGGCGTTGCGACCATTATCAGTTCTCCATGACATCCCATTATACCGACAAAGCAACGAAGCGGGAGAATTCTTCGGCGGCTGACATTTTTCGCGCCTACTCTTGCGGTCGAAATCCGACAATAGAGTGACGATAGAGTAGTGTGGGCTCGGTCAGGAGAACAGACCATAGAACCGGAAAAGGAACTGGTCCAAGCCGCCCGGGCAGGCGACCTCGACAGCTTCGGCAGGCTGTGCGAGCACTACTACGCCCCGTTGGTCGCGGTGGCCTACGGCGTGCTCGGGGACCATCAACTCGCCGAAGATGCCGCCCAGGAGGCGTTCGCCCGAGGGCTCGTGAATCTGCGGAGACTGAGAGAGCCGGGCAAATTCGCACCGTGGCTGGCCCGCATCTGCCGGAACGTGGCGGTCGATATGGTAAGAAATCGAACGCCGCAGCTTCCTGCACCGGGCGTCGCACCGGGGCGACATCCGGGTGAAGATGAATGGACAACCCAGGCTGTCCGAGAGGCGATTGGCAGGTTGCCCGCCTCTCTGAAAGAGGTTGTGCTCCTGCGTTACTACGACAACTGCTCGTACGAGCAGATCTCCGCCGTGCTGGATCTGTCCAAAATGACGATCAACGGCCGGCTGACGCGGGCCAAACGCAAGCTGGCCAAATACCTGCGCCGCCAAGGCGTGCTGGAGGATATGCCATGAGCACTGAGCATTCTGACGAGAGACTTGACGATCTGATTCACGGTGCCATCGGCCGACACAGACCGGCCTTCGATTTCCAGCGATGGCAACAAGAACACCGGGATCGGATCGATGTATTTCGCTCTCAAGTGAAGCAGCCCGACTCGCCGGTGATTGCCCGGACAGAAAGGATGTTCACGATAACCCGTACTCTGAAGATTGCGGCGGCCGCTGTGATCCTGGTGGCCGTGCTGGTGATAATGAGTGATTGGATGAGAATGACAGCCCCTGCCTTCGGCTTGGACGAGATAAGCAAGGCCATGAAGCAGGTGGAGTGGAGCCATTTCGTCCTGAAGATCGAGGAATTGAATCTCGCTGCAGAAACCGCCATGGGGAAGCGCCCCGACGGATGGGAATCCTGGACCTCACGCCATCCGCCGCGCCGGATTGAGAAACATGCCGACGGCAGGATCTTCTGCATGGAGCAGGATACGGGAAGGGTGTCACGCTATGACCCCAAGAGCAATGTCATTGTCGTCGAGCAGGGGTCGCCTGCCTCTCCGGAAGACCTCCAGATGAGCGTGATCGAGCGGCTCGAGAAGGAATTGGCCAATGCCGAGAAGCAAGGCGCCAAAGTCGAGTATGGAAAAGGGGTCTATGAGGGGCGTCCGGCGACGACCATCACTCTGGACTACCATCCGCCGGGACAGATGCGCAACGTTCTTTCGATGATCGTAGATCCGGATACCTGCTTGTTGCGGAGATTGACGTGGAAACAGACACACCCGGAGAAGGGGTGGAGAGCAGTCGCCTCGGGAGTTGCCGATTATCCTGATTCCGGTCCCACGGACATCTACGAGGCCGGTGCGCCGCGGAATGCCAGAGTTCTGGTTGCCGATCCTGCGGCGTCTCGCAGCGAGCCGGACGCCCAGACTCTTGAGGTACTCGGGCGGTATGACGCCGCTCGGGAGCGTTTGCCCAAACAATGGACTCTCATTGCCGTGAAGACGGAGGCAGACGATACGATACGAGACGTCACGATTGTATACGTGGACAACCAGAAGGAGCGCTGGGAGTGCCGTTATCTGCCCTATGGGCAAACCAGGGCGTCCGCAGATACGATTCCCATCTCAAAGGGCTTCAAGGCGATTCAGGAATGGGCACATGCACAGGAATATTCGCGCCTTGTGAAATCACTCTGCGATGGAAGGTACAAGCAGAATATTTCGTACTATGACGGAGCATGGCACGTTGAGGACAAGATAGAGCTGGATCGGAGCTACGGGTTTTCGGGTGAGGGACTGTATTGGTTGGGTTGGCCTAAGGTAGGGGGCAGGCTAATCGAGAATGCCTATGCCGCCCAACGGGGACTCGTCTGTATCGAGACCTTCAGCCATGCTAACGTCCAGCAGGGCAAACTGATCGAGCCTGCACAAAGAACGTTGTATTACCTTGCCCCCAGCCGCGATTACATGTGCATGCGCCGGGAAATCTACCAGTACAGGGTGCCGCCTGGTCAACTTCACCCAAGGGTGACCGAAGTGGAATTCGATCCGTACAGTACGCCTTCCGAGCCGACCTCCGTACGGGAAGTCGTGGAATACGGCCGCCTTGAGACAGGACAGCCGTATCCCGTGGCACTTCGGGAAGGATCAGCGAGCTGGAATGATAAGAACGGACAGTGGGAACTTGGCCAGGAAACGACATTGACACGTGTATATATCCAGACCCATCCCGAGTTCCGGGAGGGCTTGTTCGATCCCAATTATCCGGGGTGGGTGCCGTAGCGGAGTATTACGGATAATTGGTCCGCAAGCCAGGACGTGCGGAGTGTTCCACAGCCTTCCGATGGGCCGGGCGCGAGTGCCCGGCCTTTCTTGTTGCCGCTGCCGCCACGGTTCGCTACCCCGTGCCGGCACTATAGAAATTGAACCGAATCCAGACCGGTGCGGCATCCTCCGTTCTCAAGAATTCCTCTCATCAATTAAAGCAAAGCCGTTGCTCCGGCTGTTATATTGGTGAGAGACGATCGTTCTCGGCGAAAGGGCCTTTGCGGTGATGGTGGAAGACAGGCTGTTGGTCCGGCGGCTCAACCGCGGGGATGCGACGGCGCTGGCCAGCGTGTACGAAAAGTACCGCGCTGATCTGCTGCGCCTGGCGGCGTCGCTGCTGGGCGAGCCCGCGGCGGCAGAAGATGTCGTTCAGGACGTCTTCGTCCGCTTCGCCCGCTCGGCACGGACGTTCCGTCTGACCGGCAGCCTCAAGGGGTATCTGGCCACCTGTGTCGCCAATGCGGCGCGCAATGTGCTCAAGGCCGGGCGACGCAGGAAGGCTGCCGGTCTCGACGAGTCAATGGGGCTGGTCGCTGCTGAGAGCGGGCCCGAGCGCTGGCTGATCTGCAGCGAGGAGTTCCGTCTGGTCAGCCGGGCGATGGCCGAGTTGCCGGCCGAGCAGCGGGAGGTCATGAGCATGCATCTGTACGGCGGGATGCCTTTTCGAAAAATCGCCGCGTGGCAGGAAACATCAATCAAGACCGTGCAGAGCCGGTATCGCTACGGCCTCCGGAAACTGCGGTCTTTGCTGAATGGTGAGGTATGGCAATGAAGCCGCACGATGACATTGAGGAATTTGCGAAGCAGGCCTCTGTTCGCACGGATGGGACGAAGGATGAACAGATTGTGAGCAAGATGCGTCGGGCGTACGAAAGCTCCGCGCCGGCCGATGCGACCCGGCAATGTCCGCACTACGGGGCTCCGGTCTTGGAGAATCGGCCGGCGAGATCTACGGCGGCTACGGCTATGCTGCGGGCCGCGATTGCCTCGACGAGGAGAAGACGAACCATGATTCGTACACTCAAAATCGCTGCCGCGGCCGTCATATTCATGGGCGTTTGCCTCGGTCTTCCTCATCTCGGGCGTCACGACAACCAGAACGTGGCCTTCGCGCAGATGGCGGAGCAGATTGGGAAGGCGAAGGCCGTCACATGGAAGATCACCTTCTACACCCGCGTCACGAGCGAGGACGGCAAGAGGACGTGGATTGAGACCGAGGTGCGAGACTGCGCCTACAAGGCACCAGGCCGATATCGAGACGTATTCCTGGATAAGCATGGCCAGACGCGTTACTGGACGATTACGGACGGCGCGAACGAGAAGGAAGTCACCGTAAACCCGCGCGAAAAGAAAGCGACCATCCGCGAGATGGCGACACTTCATGGTGCGCGAGGGCCATTCGCATGGGTGATGGAAGAGATGAAGAATCACAACTTGCAATGGGCGGGTACTAAGCAGACGCCTGGCGGAGAAGTCAATGTGTTTCGGGCCGCGTTCCGAGACGAAGCAAACAACCGGGACTGGAGCTATGACTTCTGGATACACGCCGAGACGAAGCAATTGGTCGCGTTGCAGGTTCCGGGTTCCGACATCTTCGATCCGGAGAACGATCCGGCGGCCAAGAACATGCCCGACGAGAACCGGACCGGCAAGGAGGTGTTGTTTTACGAGCCGATTTGCTTCATGGACCACGACATCCGGTTCGACGCAGAACTGAACGACTCGCTTTTCAGTCTCGAACCTCCGGCCGGTTACGTTGTCGAGGTCGAGGGCCGTCCGCAGGTGACGGAGGCGGAGATGGTCGCCTGGCTCGGCCTTCTGGCTGAGTACTATGAGGGCACGTTCCCTGACCATGCGATTCCTCCCTTCGATGTTTCCAGCGATAGACTCAACGCGATTCACGACAAGGCCAGGGAGGAGCGGACACCGGTTGAGCAGAGGCTCCTGGATACGACGCACCGGTACATGATGGCCAATGTCAATGAAATGCCCGTCGCGTACTTTCTTCGTGAGCGGGCCGTGAAAGACAGCTTTCGGTATCTGGGCAAAGGCGTGAGGCTCGGCGACCAGGACCGCATCGTCTGTTGGTATAGGCTCAAGGATGCCGACACCTATCGAGTCGTTTATGGCGACCTGAGCGTCAAGGACGCCGTCCCGGAGGATCTGCCTCTACCTGTGGAGCCGTAGTCCGGTTGATCTGAGACGCGACGCAAGGACCTTCTCGGTGATTCTCTCGCATTCGTGCGTACCACCATCGCCAGGCTCGCGCTTGACGCTGCCACCTGCCGGACCACGGCGCCAATTCGCAATCCGAAATCGTCAATCCGCAATCAGGACAGTTTCCACGCCCTGGCGAAGGCTTTGAAGCTGCGGTCGTAGGTTCTCTCGACGTCGTTCGGGAAACAGCAGGCCGGCAACTGGTTCGAGGACAGGTGATAGCTCAGGCAGTCGCAACAGACGCCCTTGCGGTCGCAGCCGGGGTAGGAGCAGTTGCAGTTCTTCAGGTTCTTTGTCTGTCGGCATTCCATAGGGCTTTCATCTCCTCTTGGATTTCACGTTTTCAAACGGGTTGCTCATGATCTTGTGCACCGTGGCGCCGCAGTCGAGGCACCGCCAGTGGCGCGCCCGGCGGGCGTCCCAGATCCAGAGGATCGCCCACAGCCCGGTCAGCAGCGTCAAGATCAGATGCGGGATGTGGTTGATCCCTTGCCGGCCGACCGGCACCTGTTTGAGGCACCGGCCGCAATAGCCGCTGGCCTCCTCGAACCGGCTGAACCGCAACATCCGCCACATCGGTGCAAACTCCACGCGGGGCTTTCCAGTCGGCCCCGCACGGCGGACCACTGTAGCAGAAGTCCGCCGCCGATGCAAATCGCTTGTGACAGTGGAGGCCACGTATCTCCAGTGGCGACGGCCTCCCGTGTAGGGGGAAGATCGATCCCGAGCCCGCACGGGCCGGAGTTCTTGCAGGCTTTTGTCTGTAGAAGGCAATTCCATCCGGCATGAACCCGACCACAGACGGGCCGTACTACTTGCAATGGGATTGCTTTTCCCAGGGGCCGGACCGGGATTTCCTGAGCTATAGGCGCGATCCGGAGCGTGGAGTTTGATAAGGAGACCAGTCATGGAAGCAAAGGCCGGAACAGTACTTNNTGTCAGACCTCGGAGCGGGTGGCCGCATCCGATGTTTGTGCAACCTGCCCTCTCTGCCAGAGCCAGACGCGCGTTCAACCGCTCACGGGGCTGGAGTACACCACGTGTGTCTGCCCCTCCTGCAAAAAGGTCCTGACCGTCGACGAGGGGGTTGTCGATGCTCTGCTGCGTTTCACCGGTCCCAATGTCGGCGAATCAGTGACCGTCTGCGAGGCCTGCGGGGCGGTGGTGACGGAATGTGCCGTCTGCCGCGAGGCCCGGGGTCCCTGAGAATCGAAGCCCTTGACTCCGTCGCGTACATCGGGTATTGCAGGGGCGGTATCCGGATCGCCTGAGTCATGACAGTAGACCCGGGGCGGCCGGAAGCACGAAGTGCCAGGAAAGGATGCCGCGCGTGAATTCCGGGTTTGTGGTGATTGTGCTGTCTCTCGGGGTGATTCTGGCGGGTTGTCAATCTGCTGAGGTTTCGCCGACCACCGAGAGTATCCGTGTCTCCGATGATATCATGTTGCAGCCCGTCACCGAAGGTGTGTGGGTGCATACGACGTATTTCGACCTTCCCGGTTACGGGCGGTGTCCGGCCAACGGACTGGTGATCGTGGACGGTCGAGAGGCCCTGCTGATCGACCTGCCCTGGACGGACGAGCAGACGGGGGCGCTGTTCGACTGGGTCGCCGAGAGTCAAGGCGCCACAGTCAGAACCGTGATACCGACTCACTTCCACCAGGATTGCATGGGCGGCCTGGCAGAGGCCCATCGCCGGGGAGTGATGTCCTACGGCCTGGACAAAACGGTCACGATAGCACGTCAGAGAGGCTTGCCCGTTCCGAAGATTCCGTACCGGGCCCGCATTCCCGTTCGGTGCGGCCGTACGATTGTCGTGATGACGTATCATGGAGCCGGCCACACCATCGACAACGTGGTCGCATGGCTCCCGAAGCAGAAGATTCTCTTCGGCGGCTGCCTGATCAAATCCCTGGACTCGGACTCGCTGGGCGACACGAAAGACGGCGACCTCCAGACCTATCCGACCACGCTGCAAAGAGTGCGGGCCGGCTATCCGGGGGCAAGGCTCGTCGTTCCCGGCCACGGTGATTGGGGTGGACCCGGGCTGATCGAGCACACGTTGAAACTCTGCACGCAAAAGAGCCCCGAGCCGTGAGCACAAGAATGCCTGCTGCGGAATATCGTACGACGATTGAGGATGAACACTGGCGCAACGAAGAATTCCAGTGGGCCCGGATTCTGGCCAAAGGTTATCCCGCCAGCGGCATGGTCCTGCTCTATCTTCAGAAGGCCTGTACGGCTTTCCACGAGTTCGAGCCCGCCTTTCAAGCCGGCGCCATCGACCACGACCGGCTCGATTTCTTCCGCACACGTCTGGCCAGCCGCCTCGGCCATCTCCTGACCACGATGAAGAACAACGGCCTCGATACTCTCGCTGGCACACCGGAATTGGCGAAAATCCTGCAAGCCGTCGAATCGGCGCCGAGCATGCAGGCCCTCGCGGATCTGGCCGAGAGACTCCACGCCGCCGGCCATACCCTTCTGGACGCGCTCGAACGCGCTTGAATCCTGGAGTGCGATGGACCAGCCTGTGAACTTGCTCTTCGACCTTGACGGCACGCTCAGCGATCCGAGCGAAGGCATCACGAAGTGCTTGCAGCACGCGCTCCAATGCCTCGGCCGGCCTTATCCGCCCAATTCTGAATTGACAAAGCATATCGGCCCGCCCTTGCGCTGGACGTTTCCCCGTTTGCTCGGGAGCGATGATCCCGACCTTATCGATCGCGCTGTTCGCTATTACCGTGAGCGCTACGGCGACGTGGGGCTGTTCGAGAACGAGGTCTATCCGGGCATTCCCGAGTTGTTGCAGCGCCTGCATGATGCCGGCGATTACCGGCTCTACGTTGTCACCTCCAAGCCCACGGTCTACTCGAACCGGATTGTCCGCCATTTTGGCCTCGACCGCTTCTTCCTCAAGATCTATGGCCCGGAACTCGACGGCCGCTTCGACGACAAGCAGGAGCTTGTCGGTTTCATCCTGCGCGAGCGCAAGATCGCCCCGAAGCGGACGATCATGGTCGGCGACCGCGCCCGTGATATCGAATCGGGCCAGGCTCACGGCACCCGCACCCTCGGCGTGACCTACGGCTTCGGCGGCGCGGAGGAAATCACCGCCGCCCGGCCCGATGCAATCTGTCACAGCCCGGACGAGGTCTATCCGGCCATTCGCCGCCAGTCAGAATGCCTGTAGCGGCACGAGCATCCGGGACGTACACTAGTGGTGAACGCAGGGATCAAGGATCCACCCTGCCGGTGGCCCGGGGCCATTCTCTTCATGAATCGGCGAAAGGGATGACTATGAAGAACGCCCGTCGCGTATGTATCGTGGTTCTCGGGAGCGTGCTGACCATGGCGTCTTTTTGTTGGGCGCGCGTGTGGGACGTGACGGAGCTCGGTGCGCGCGGCGACAAGGAGGCAAACGACACGACGGCCATACAAAAAGCGATCGACAGTGCCTCCCAGGCCGGGGGCGGCATCGCGTATCTGCCGGCGGGAGATTACCGATGCGCCCAGTTGCAGCTCCGCAGCAATGTGACTGTGCATATCGAGGCCGGGGCCACCCTGTGGGTCAGTCCGGAGAGAGAGCACTATCGAAGTGGCAGCCGCTTCCTGTTCGCACAGGGCGCGGAGAATATCACCCTCGAAGGTCGGGGCACGATCCAGGGAACCGGCGAAAAGGGTCTCCAGCGCCGGCGCGGCGATACGCAACCCCGGCCGGACTGGCGCGTCGGCATCCTGGACCTCCGCGAATGTGCGAACGTCACCATCCGGGACATCACCGTGCGCTACAGCGATAGCTGGACCTTCGATCTGGAGCGCTGCCAAAACGTCGTCATCGACGGCGTCAGCATTCTGAACAACTATTACCGCGTCAATGCCGACGGGATCGATCCCGTCTCGTGCCGGAGGGTGCGGATTTCCAACTGCCGCATCATGGCCGGCGACGACTGCATTGTGTGCAAAACGCGCGAAGGGTTTCCCTGCGAGGACATCGTCGTGACGAACTGCGTCCTGGAGTCCATCGCGACGGCCGTCAAGATCGGGACCGAATCGCCCAGCGATTTCCGCAATATCCTCGTGAGCAATTGCGTGATTCGCAACTCGACGGTCGGCATCGGCATTTACATCAAAGACGGCGCCACCGCCGAACGCATCAGCTTCTCGAATTGCACGATCGAGACGATTCGCAAGCCCGAGCTGGCGAACGAGTCGCTGAAGAACTCCGTCTTTCCGATCTTCGTGGACATCGAGAAGCGGCGGGAAGAATCACCCATCGGCAAGATCCGCGACCTGAATTTCTCCGATCTCAGCATCGTCAGCGACAACGGCGTCCTGATCCAGGGCATGAGCAAGAGCAAAATCGAGAACCTGTCCCTGCGGAACATCACGCTGCGCGTGGACCGGGC
>JABAOC010003146.1_pt2 | contig 30047 bp, 23 predicted proteins | sample 7062161 | NCBI WGS metagenome assembly JABAOC01 (sample SAMN14538625, study PRJNA623070) | marine sediment metagenome | biome: marine biome [ENVO:00000428]; feature: marine pelagic biome [ENVO:01000023]; material: deep marine sediment [ENVO:00002113] | place: India: Gulf of Khambhat ... | reverse complement strand
TTGACTGGGGGTCAAGGGGTCGCTGGTTCAAATCCAGTCGCCCCGACTACAACTTCATTATTAACAAGGGTCAATTCCATATTAGAGTTAACCCTTTGTCGTTTTGGACTATTTTTGCCCAGTATATGCCCAGGATTTGCCCTATAAAGTTTGTTTGTTGTGTAGGTGATTTACTTCTATTCATGATCTCAAACTGCTTCTCCGTATCCGTCAAATAATTAATTAATAGGCTTAAACCACCACCTCTGGTGGTGGTACATATTTTGGTTATACCGTTTCAATAAATATCAGAAAATATTAAATTATATCTCTTTGAAAGGTGCGAAAACAGGGAGATACAATTATGAGTAAATACAAAAAGGTAAGTCATACTGTCTATTATTGTGTATATCATATTGTGTTTTGTCCGAAATATCGGTGCAGAATAATGGATAAAACAATTGTCGACTACTGTAAACAACACCTATATCATTTATATGTAGTCAACAAGAACTGGTTGAGGTTAAGGAATTAAACATTCAACCAGATCATATTCATATGGTTTTATCAATACCACCAAAACATTCAGTATCTAATATAATGGGATTTCTCAAAGGTAAATTAGCACTAAAATTGTTTGACAAATGTGAGAAATTAAATAAAAGATACTGGGGTTGCCATTTCTGGTCACGCGGATACTGTGTATGCACAGTTGGGCTAAATGAGGAACAAATCCGCAAATATGTGAAATGGCAACAGAAAAAGATAACGAATCTGGCAGTGAGCAACTCGATATATTATAAAACCATCGCACCTTCCAGGATTAATATATCAAGCCACAGCCTTGCGGTGGTAGTTAACTACTTTTGTCTTTCCAAATTTACTTGCCAATTCCAAATAGTCACTCCCCTCAACTGAAATGACAAACACATCAATATTTTTTCGGGATGCCTCTTTTGTAAGTTCAATTGGATCATCAGAACCTGCTGTATCCCCATCAGTCAGTACGAAAATAATCTTCTTGTGGACAGATATCTTCTCAATCAGATTGATCGCCACCTTCAAAGTCAATGGGAAATCAGTACCACCTTTAGCTTTCAATGCCAGTGGAATTCTTCAGATTACCATTGTCAGTGATAGGTGATGACGTCCTTTAATCATGATAGGCACATTATTAAATCCCAAAAGATAGATTTGAGCTTTGGGAGTATTACACAGGGCTTTATAAAAAGTAGCAGCAGTTTGTTGAGCAACTATTTCCTTTCTCCCTGACGCCATTGATCCTGACCGATCAAAGACTAACGCAATGGCTGCTTCATCGAGAGCTCTTTGTATTCTTAGGCTAGCTTTGCGTATTTTAGGGGCCTCGAGATTGGTCTTGATTTGGTAGAAATGTGAAGGAGCAAAGCAGGCGCCAACCACACTTGCTGTTCTCCTTTTCAGACTCCGCTCAAACAGTAACGGTCTTAGTTCTCGTTTTAACGCCGTGACGATCCGCTCATCAACCTGGATTGGATAATCTGCCATGTCTGTGAATTCTTCGACAATGTCATCAATACTTGAGTCATTATGATTCCCATTACTATTTTTATTGTTAGATTCAATGTCCATTCCCTGTTGCACACTATCCAAGATATTGGCAACAACTTGAAGTGTCTGATTATTCGCTTTTTTCATATGCTGTGCATTTTTTTTAGTGAGTGGTTTTCGTATTCTTATTTCGGTTTAATCTGGTGGCAGAGATACCAGCGCAACTTCAAGTGACTTTACTTTGAGTTTGGTCTTCTCTTTATCCGGTTCCTCTTGCCAGAAGCCCTTTAACACTTCACATAGTTGTTTGACTAACGCTGGGCGTCCGTTCACTTCGGAACTGCGAGGCTTCTTCATGATCTTTTTAACATCTCAAAAAGACTGGTTATGGTTGTTCTTTGCTCATTTTTTTTCCTTTCTGATAAATGAAATTGTTGGTTGTATACAGGATTCTTATACCAATTTTTCCAAATATTCTCTATATCTCAGTAGAGAAAATGAATATGTATACAATAAAATAATATATAATATACATAAAATTGATAATTAATTTACAAATGATTCAATAAAGCCTATAGGTTAAATGTCGAACTTGGTATACTCACTTTCAAAGGGAATTGTTTTTATGGTAATTACGACAAGATATTTTGTTATACACTACATCGATCTTAAAACAATTGACCAGAATTGAGAATAAAAAAAATAAAAATATTAAAAAAATATCTTGACATTAATTAATTTATTTTGTATACTATGTCAAAACGGTATACTTAAATTTAATATAGTGCATACAAATATAAATTCAATTGCGTACAAATAAACGACTTAAGATAACTTTATAAAATCTTTAATAGGCTCGATTATACTTTGCTTTATATGACGATTTAGTTGTTAAACAATTATTATTAGCTGATGGGTATCTATCATATAGTGTTCATAAAATGTTTTTTATGATTATGCAGATTACTAGGATAAATTTAGTTTTAGATTTTATTATAACTGGAGAAGAATGATGGCAAAAACAAAAAATTCGACATCTGCATGGCAGAGAGCTTATAATGAAATTCAGGAGCTTATCATAAATTCCAAACTTAAACCAGGAGCAACTGTCACAGAAATAGGACTTTCAAAACAACTCAATATGAGTCGTACTCCTGTTCGGGAAGCACTTGTGAAACTAGAACAGGAGGGATTGGTGGTTTCTGAAAGTGGGCGGAAGAAGATTTTCATGCTTACAATTAGAGAAATCGATGAAATGTTTGATATAAAAATTGTGCTTGAAAGTGCAATATCGAAATGGGCTGCTAAACGTGGCTCAGATACTGATAAACTGAATCTTCAGTCTTTGCTTAATCAAATGATTGCACATGTGAAGAAAAGACCAAGCGATGAATCAGAAGAGGAAATCTGGTTTCAGGAGTGGCTTAAGCTGGATAGAAAGTTACATGATTTAATATTCTCTATGGCAGGAAATAAGAAAGCGAAACAATTCATTTTGAATATTAATAAACAATGGCATCGATTGCGCGTTGGTCTTCAGGCAATGGAAGGACGTATTGAGAAATCTATTGAAGAACATGAGAAATTCGTAACAGCTATTATTAAAGGAGACGGAGATAAGGCAATGATGGAGACCCAAGCCCATTTGTCTAGCCTTAAGCGTATTATAATAAAAATGTTAAAGCTGTTTAACTATCCCAACCAATGATCAATTAACCAAAGGAGGTGATTAAAAACATCCAATTGACAGTTGCAGAAAAGATAAACTCGTGCTTCAAATTTTACTACTGGCTTTTTGTTTAAACACTAGTTAACTAATTACTTATTAACTTTTAATTAAAGAAAACTAGGAGGGTTGAGTATGAGATTTCTGTGTTCAAGAAAAAAACCTACAATTTCCTTAGTTGCTCTGGTGATTCTGCTACCTGCAGTTTTATTTGCGCAAGGAAGCACCGGAAAAATAACTGGGATTATCACTGATTCTGAGACTAGGGAAGTTCTACCTGGAGCAAATGTATTGATCCAGGGAACATTAAAAGGGGCTGCCACCGATAATGAAGGACGGTTTTTTATAATCGGTGTTCCACCGGGAATTTTCACTTTAAAGGCAAGTTTTATGGGTTACGCCACAATTGTGAAAGAAAACGTGCATGTGTCAATTGGCAGAACCACGCCAGTGAACTTTGAAATGAGGGCAGAAACAATTTCTGGAGAAGAAATTACTATTGTTGCAGACAGAGAACGAGTAAAAACAGACGTTTCATTTACTCAGACATCTTTATCTGATGACGATGTTCGTCTCGTCCCTGTCGGACCTCAATTAAGAGATGTTCTTAAAACGCAGGTAGGAGTAGAATTAGACGATCAAGGACGGCTCTCAATACGTGGCAGCGGTTATGACGAGGTTGGATTCGTAGTGGATGGTGTCAGTCAGACCGATGCCCGTTTTAATGTTGCGTTCACTAACGTCCCTAAAGCTGCAATTAAGGAAGTTCAGATATTAACTGGCGGATTTAATGCAGAATATGGACAAGCACGATCCGGATTAATCAACATTGTAACAAAAGAGGGAGGAGACAAGTTAGTTGGTTCCATGAATGTTCGCTATCGTCCTTCTGGGCTTAAACACCGTGGACCTAATATTTACAGCGCTAATAATTATTGGGATGTCGGACGTTATTTATCAATGGAACCTACTGGCGATTTAGATGGCGATGGATCTGTTGATTTCAAGGGGTGGAGGCAGGCGGTTGAAGATGGTCTAAGAACTCCTGCATTTCAAGTAGGAGATCAAGAAAATTGGAAAAATCCGGCAACGGCAGAAGAAGCATTAGAAATTTGGAAATATCGCCATCGCGGTTTTGATTATGGAAATGAATCCGATTATTACATTGAAGGTACTCTTGGTGGCCCTGTTCCGTATACGCCGCTTAAATTCTTCTTTTCAGGATTCTATAATAAAGAGATGTTTCCATTTCCAATGATACGACCTTATTACGGTGAAATAAACACCAATTTGAAACTTTCCTGGGATGTAACACCAAATTTAAATATTAAGTTGATTGGCGGATATAATGAAATTCGATCGGCATCACATGCATATCTTGGTGGTTCACCTGATGTTAAAGAATACAATATCCAATCGAAATTTATGACACCGAGTTGGGACAACGCTGTTTACCAGGGTAATATGTCCTTAGGTGCCCGTGCCATCTATAATATGGATAGTTTTGCATCGCTATTAGACATTGATAGAAGTACTATTGGCACTCATATTACATGGGTGAAAAGTCCAAAGACCTTTGTCGAATTTCAAATCAACAGAAATCAGACTAAGTTTGCGACTCCTTTGACCGATCGCCGAGATCGAGAAACAGTCGTTAAAACTATCGGAGAAGTTAAGCTCGACGAGGCTCCTGATGGATATGATATTACCTGGCCTGATAGAGATCAATTAAGTGTTTATCGATTAGCCGGACGAAGAGGTTTTACAGATTTTTCAAAAAATACTTCGTACAGCAGCAGATTTGATTTAACGAGCCAGGTTTCACTTCACCATCTATTAAAAGCAGGATGCGGATTTAACTATTATTATTCAGCATTGGAATATGGAACGAATAGCCAAACTGATGATCCCGATAATGTAGAGCATAAAAGAAATTGGACGGAACGTGATGTTAAAGAAAGCGAGTGGTTCCTCTATGCTCAAGATAAGATTGAGTTCAAAGGTCTGATCATGAATCTTGGTCTACGGTTCGATGGATTTGCTCCCTTAACAAAAGATTTGGTCTATGATTTTGATCCCAATACTACTGCTGATTATAATTACTGGGAGTTGTACGATGAAGTTCTTCATGAGGGACGTGGTTTCCGCGTGAAACCAGAAACCCATTGGGCTTTGAGTCCAAGAGTTGGAATATCACATCCAATTGGAGAAAATAGTAAACTCTATTTCAATTATGGATATTTTTATCAGAGACCAGTTATTTTCAATCAATATGCTGATGTCAGGAATAGACGCGGCAGACTTGAGTATTTAGGCAATCCTAATCTCGATTTTACGAAATCTATTGCTTATGAGTTAGGAATAGAGCAAAACTTATTTACAGATTTCTTACTCAGAGTCAGTGCATATTACAAAGATATTTCAAGAGCCTGGGGTAGAGCTTACAACCAAGTCAGTCGTTTGGATCAAACCATCGGCTACAAAACATATCTGAACAATCGATATGGTGATATTCGAGGCATTGAGATTACATTGGAAAAACACGGACGCTATATTAGCGGACGTATAAATTATGATCACATGTGGAGTTCTTCTGGTTTTGTGGGCCAAACTACCTATTATCAAGATCCAAATGAAATTGTGTATCGAACTGACTTTTTTAATCCTAATGCAGAGGAGTTAGTTGCACGTCCCCGCTTAAATGCGATGGTTACTTTTAACTCACCCCATTTTGATAAATGGTGGGCGAGAGCTTTAAATAATGCAAGCTTAACCCTTTATCACCGATATCGAGCAGGTCGTCATTTTACATGGCACGGTTCACCGCTCTATGAAGGAACAGACGAGCGTGATCCCAATAATGTGCAATGGAAGGCCAACCATCGGACTGACATGAGAATCGAAAAATCAATGAAGTTGATGGGAGTTGAGCTGAGACCATATCTGGAAATTTCAAACCTATTTGATTATAAATACATTTATTGGCCTGAAGGTTCCGGAACAGGTTTTGGATTTAATGTCTATCCAGTACAAGATGCTTTTACAAACTATATGGATTGGATTAAAGAAGAAGGCAAGACTCCTGGTGACTATAAAGGTGCGCCGAAAAACGCCATCTCCCGACATCAGTATTTACTTTGGAATCAACCTCGGGATATTAGATTTGGGATAGAATTTGTTTTTTAGTCAAGAAAAAAATTAGTTGCGATCAATATGATCCCAATAATAAAAATTTAATGGAGGCAAACTATGAATAGAATTTTATTGGCATTTACAATGTCACTGGCGATTCTGTTATTATGTCTCATACATTCGCCTACAGCTGCCCAGGAAGGCACCGGGGAGACTCGTTTTTTAGATGCCGGCGACTTATTAGACAGCATTACAGATTGGGGAGGTCCTTTCGCAGGTGGGTATGAATTTGGCAGACCTTTTGCACTTTTTCCCCAGGATCACATCAGAGCTTCGCATTTAGGCCGCGGTAAACTTTTTGGATTTTGTCAAAAGGATTTTGTTGACACTGCTGGTGTTCATCACGATTTCCATAGTGAAAAATGGGCCAGACCTCCCGGTACAATCGGGCAATTTATTGAGAAAACTGTTCGATTTGAAAAACCAACTATTTTAGTTGATAATGAAGATATCAGCGCCACATCAGATGCAGATTTGGTCGATGAGAATATTACTGCTGATATAATCATACATAACCGTTTTAATAATCCTTACGGAATTGAAGTAGACCAAACATGGTACCAGTGGAGTGATCCACAATATGATAATTTTTATATCGTAGATATTAAATTTAAATTCACGGGTGATATGGATGGTGACGGTACTTCAGAATATCCGTATGATGAGTTGACACAGGTTTATTTTACGCCGAACTATTGTTTGGCTGCTGGCGTTGGCTATGAGCCATATAGTGACGGTGGAAAGCCATATTGGAAAAATTATCATAATAATGATCCCGGGTATCCTTTCCATGCTTGGACTGCTTTCTTGTGCGATGATTTTCGTACAGCGGATAAAATGGAAGAAGGATATTTAAATGAGACTTATGGTATTTTTGAGGCACCCAACTATTCAGGTTATGCTTGCTTGTATGCTGACATGAGCGAAACAGAAAGAATCGATGATGGCTCACAACCTACTGCTGCCCTCACATTTCTTTACGAAGAGAGACCTCCGGTCTGGTCTGATGTAACAGAATGGGTCACTGCGTTAACTACTCCCGGACGATATGCAGCAGCTACGGGAGACTTTATGACGATCGATGAATATGAACAACAAGTAGGTAGCTTTAACTGGGCAATGGCTTATAATACGTGGGTTCTCATGAGTTTTGGTCCTTATAATCTGAAAAAGGGAGACGAGCCAATTCGAGTCGTTTTGGTTTATGGTGTCGATGGTGAACCCTGGTATGATTGGGATAAAAGTGAACAGATCGCACAGCAATACTTAAACAACGATATTGATGCGACAGCCGTTAAGTCATACCTGAGACAGGGTGAAACGCGATTGCTCGATAGTTTTGTTAAAGCAAAGGCTATTTTTGACCATAATTTCCAATTACCTAATGGCATAAATCCTGTACCCCCTTCTCAGGTATCAGTTGAGCCTGCAAGCGGTTCTAATAGGCTTTCATGGAGTGCTGTCAACGATGTGATAAATTACAAAGTTTATCGTTCTGGAGGACCGCAAGAGCGACCAGTCTGGGAAGTTTTGAATACAGTCGATGCTAACTCCACTTCCTACATTGATACAAATGTGAAATTAGGCTTTAATTATTATTACGCCGTAACTGCTGTTGATGCTGCGGGGGGAGAAAGCGGAATTAATTATACCAAAACGATCAGAAAAGAAGTTATTCCATTTCCCCAAACAGGTAAATCTGTTGATGCAGTTCGAGTTGTGCCAAATCCTTTTTATTTGGATCCCTTGGGCGAAAAAAATTATACTGGCGAACCTGACAGAATCCAGTTTATGGGATTGCCAGGTGCATGTACCATTCGAATTCTTACTCTGAGTGGGACATTGGTCGCAAAGCTCGAAAATACGGATGATCGTTCTGGTTCAATCGAATGGGATCAGGTAACCTTGCATAATCAACGCATTAAGTCCGGAGTTTACATTTATCACATTGAAGATAAAAATAACAATACTGCAATGGGAAAATTTATAGTTGTTCGATAAATTTTTCAAAATAGAAAAATCCAATGGAGGAATATTATGAAAATAATTCAAAATTTAGTTCTCATTGCTGGATGCCTTGCCTTGTTATTAAGCTTCCTTGCACCTATAGAAGCTTACGGCCAAGGCGGAAATCCACGACATATAAAATTTACTACAAAGAAGGTAGCACAAGCAGGATTCACATTTTTAGAGATTGGTGTTGGAGCTAGAGTCGAAGGTATGGGAGCTATAGGTTCTGTGCTCACCAGTGATCCGGTTTCAATTTTCTGGAATCCTGCTGGTATTGGTACGATTGAATCAAAAATTGCAGTTTATGCTGGTTATACACCATGGTTCGCGGGTATTACCCAGCAAAACGCTGCGCTTACATATAATCTGGATAAATTTGGTGTTTTTGGTTTAGGCTTTATAAACATGAATTATGGTACAATTCATGGTACAGAAATAGTCGGCGATGATGTTAAAGGATTTAAGGACACTGGTTCTGTTTCAGATGTCGGCGATATGATGATCGGCTTAAGTTATGCACGAGCGATTACCGACCGTTTGACGCTTGGAGGAACGGTTAAATACGTTTATGAATCTTTAACGAGTAACTATTCTGCTTCAATTATTGCATTTGATGTGGGTACAATTTATGATACGAGATATAAGGGGATCAAGATAGCAATGTCTGCTTTTAATGTAGGAAAACAATATACATATATTGAAGAGACAACTGAGTTACCGTTAACATTCCGCGTTGGTGTTGTAGCTGATATGGGACAGGTTCTGGGCGTGAACCTGCCTGATGGACATGGATGGATTCTTGGTCTTGAGGGAAATAATCCCAGAGATTATAGCGAGCGTATCCATATTGGCACAGAGTACATTTTTGCTAAAATGATAGCATTACGTAGCGGATATAAGTTCAATTATGACTATGAAAGTTTCACTCTTGGTTTCGGAATTGAATTTAAGAATGTGAGAATTGATTACGCATTTAATGATTTTGGAGAATACCTCGGTAATGTAAACAGGGTCTCGTTAAATGCAGCTTTTTAGGAGTGACTATATTTAACCTTCCTTAATGAACAATTAAATACTGATTTCAAGAAACAGAGGAAAACCTTTATTAATTTTTATCTTTTCACTCATTAACATTGAATCCTGGTCTGGTGTTGGATGAACACATCAAGCCGGACCAGGAGATAATTTTTCAATCAATTAAAAACCAAAATATTTTTATGGTTTTTTTTTACAACAACAAAATAATTTGGATAATATAGAATTTTTATGTATGGTTTTTAAAAAGGATAATTTAATTTTAAGGGGATTTAAAATGAAAAAATACACATGCAGTGTATCTTGTGTATTATTTATTATGATGTTAGCTTGTACAGCAACTAAAAATATTCACGAGCAAATTATTAAACTCCCTGTTCATAATTTAAATGCTTCCGTAGACGAGTTGAGTTATGTTATGGGTGTCGGTGATTTGAATAGCGATGGAGAAACAGACTTTGTCATCAGGCTGTGGAGCGAAGAGAACGATCTGAAAAATGATATTGAGACATGATCCTATGCTTACACTCATGATGGGACGTTTTTGTGGGAATTGAATCATCATATTGTTCCGACGAGCTTTTTTGAACCTTGTGCAATGGTAGCAATTACAATCTGGGATTTTAATGATGATGGTAGAGATGAAGTCGTAACAACAATACAAGAGAATGGTCAGTACAAATTAGTGATGTTGGATGGCTTAAAAGGTCCGGAAAATATAATTTACCAAACGACACTTCCAGACGTGTCATATTTTGTCTTTAGTGCGCTTGCATATGTTGATGGCAAAAATCCATATATAGCGATTGCAACTGGACGTGATTCTAAAATTACTCTTTTTGATCGTTATTTAAACAGAAAAGGTCTTTTTGATAATCCAAAATATTACAGGATAAAGGACACGGTTTGGTTGCTCCCGTATGATTTTGACAATGATGGACATGATGAGCTTGTATATGGACCTTTGCTACTGAATGAGGATCTCACAATTTATTTTGATGCTACACAATTTGGTTTTCCGGATAGTGGACGCGTTAGAACAGAAAGATCATTTGTTGCAGATATTGATCCTGAGAATTCAGGTTATGAATGGTACATTGAAGCTGCGGGTAAGAACCGGGAATATTTTGTTGAACCGGATTATTGGAAAGGACCATATTTACTGGATGTGGATGAAAAAAATATAATTTGGCACGAAAACCTGAATGATGCTGGACAAGGATGGGGCAGATTACATAGAGGTTGGGTACATGATGTTTTTCCGGGAATCCCCGGCCTAGAAATGTTTTGTACCGGATATTATTGGGAGGAGAATGAATGGCAAGATGCTTTGAGTGGAAAATATAAAATCCGATCTAATGGTGTCTGGGTAGGAAATTATTGGGAAACTTACAAACTTTATTCTTCAAAAGGTGAAAATTTGACCTCATTACACGGTAAACGGGTTGGGTATCCTGTCATGTGGGATGATGATCCTGAGGCTGAGTACTTTATGTATCGCAATGGGAAGTTGCTGGACAACTTTTTCTCGGATGACGCAATTGCTCAATTGGCAAAACATAACGGAAGTGGAGAATGCACGATTGCTGATATTCAAGGAGATTGGCGGGAGGAAATTATTATTACAGATAATCAAGGTGTCGTACATATATATTCAAATGGTGAACCAACAAAATACACTCAGCGACCTTCTCCAAAAACCGGGCATAATTATTTGATGCACCTTGCCAGTATCGGCAGTGGTTTGCCTAAACCGGTTCCCCCTGATGCCGGATGGTTTGAAGATGTGGGGCAATAAATCTTGACAATCTTTAAAGAAATTCTAATGGTTTCAAATAATTCATTTTTTGAGAGTAAAATGGTCAAAAGCATAAATTCCACTTTTGTACCTCAGGACAGGCTGCTGTCTTTGGATTTTTTTCGTGGTTTTACGATGTTCCTTTTGATTGCCGAAGGGACGCACCTTTTTGCTTATCTTGTTGATCCAAGCCTTGAAAGTACAATCCTTCATGCTATCGGCACTCAATGTCATCATCATCCCTGGAACGGTTTACATTTTTGGGATTTAGTACAACCGTTTTTTATGTTTATTGTAGGCGTTGCATTACCTTTTTCTTTCGCAAAACGTTTGGAACGCGGTGACGAGTACTTTCAAATTCGAGGTCATGCCATTCAACGTGCTTTTTTACTGCTTCTATTTGGGTGGATGTTGCATTGTATTGGATCAGGTCGAATTACATTTCGGTTCCAGAATGTTCTGGCTCAGCTTTCCGTGACTTATTTAATAGCGTTCCTTATGATGAGAAGCTCTACTAGGACACAACTTGTTTTTTCTTTTGTTCTACTTGGTATTACAGATCTCGTTTATCGTCTTTTCCCTATTTCAGGTTTTAACCAGCCATTTATAGCTGATCACAATTTTGGCGCTTACGTGGATTTGCTCATTTCAGGGGAGCTTTCAAGTGGTCATTGGGTTTCCGTAAACGCCATACCAACTACAGCGCATACCATGTGGGGTGTATTAGCCGGGCAATTGCTAATGAGTGATCGCAATGAGAGTCAAAAAATAAAGATACTGGCTATTGCAGGATTAATTGCGGTGATAGTTGGTTACACATTGAATCCCATAATACCGATTATTAAGCGGATTTGTACTAGTTCGTTTGTGATTGTAAGTGGAGGTTGGTGCTTGCTTGCACTTTCATTTTCTTATTGGTTAGTTGATGTAATAAAAGTTCAAAAATGGTCCAAGTTTTTTGTAATTGTGGGGATGAATCCCTTATTTATTTATCTTTTTGCCCATGTGGGGGGTGACGAGTTAATCTATAAAGTTGTAAGACCATTTACGATGGGTCTATTTTGCTGGACAGGTGATTTGTCGGCTAAAATTATTACAAGTTTGGTAGTATGGTTCTTTTTATGGTATATCTGTTATTGGCTATATAAACGGAAAATATTTATCAAATTATAATCATGTAAAAATCTCTTTTTATGGTAAGGAGAAGTAATGTCTAAATCAATTTTTGATTTGAAAAACAACTCAAATTCATTTTCACGGATTCAAAGTTACTTTGTTCTCGTTCTTAGAATAGCTGTGGGCTGGCATTTTCTTTATGAAGGACTGTCAAAAGTATTTACTCCTAATTGGACGTCTGCAGGATATCTTCTGGTCTCCAAATGGATTTTTTCAGGTTTATTTCATTGGATTGCCGCTAATCCAACAGTGTTGTCCATTGTCGACTTTTTGAATGTCTGGGGACTCATTCTGATTGGCCTCGCTCTGTTTTGGGGTTATCAGACACGCATCGCTGCTTTGGCTGGTTCATTTTTGCTGCTCTTGTATTATGTGGCTAATCCACCGTTTATTGGAATGGACTTTGGCGTTGTTACCGAAGGACATTATCTTTTTGTTGACAAAAATTTTATTGAAATGGTCGCTTTGATACTTATTGCCCTTACACCAGCGAGCTCTCTTTGGAGTGTGGATCGACTATTCCACTACTTAAAAAGGAAAAGACAATTGCAAAAAAAAGATGGTTCCGATAAAGCGGGTGTCGAAATTGACAGAAGAGAGATCCTGAAAAACCTGATTTCTGTACCGTTTTTTGGAGCTTTTCTAATCGGAGTCCTGAAAAAACGCGGCTGGGAAAGTTATGAAGAAAAAAATCTAAACGGTGTAGATACAGTAACCAGAACTACTATTAAAACTTTTGATTTTTACAGCCTGAAAGATCTGACAGGAACAGTGCCACATGCGAATTTTTGTGGAATGGATATTAGCCGGATGATTCTGGGCGGCAATCTTATTGGAGGTTGGACTCACGCCAGGGATTTGATGTATGTATCAAAACTTGTCAAAGCATATCATCATGATGATAAAGTTTTTGAGACATTTTGGCTGGCTGAAAAATTCGGCATAAATGCATTTTTGACCAACCCAATCCTTTGCCAGATCATCAATGGTTACTGGAAAAGAAATATCGGTAAAATCAAGTTCATAGCCGACAGTGGCAGCACAAAGTTTATGGAACGGATTCAGTTATCGATTGACAATGGCGCTTCCGCCTGTTATGTCCAGGGCGGAAAGGCCGACGAACTTGTACAATTTGGTAAGTTGGACGAAATCGAGAAAGCGTTAGAGCTGATAAGGCGGAACGGTTTGCCGGCAGGCATCGGCGCTCACCGTCTTGAAACGGTAACAGCGTGTGTCGAGTACGGATTGAAACCGGATTTCTGGATGAAGACTTTGCACGTTAGCGATTATTGGTCGGCAAAGCACCCTGAAGAAAATGACAATATCTACTGCTGGAATCCGCAGGAAACCATCGATTACATGAAGAGCATTGAACAACCGTGGATTGCATTTAAAACCTTAGCTGACGGAGCTATCCACCCGTAAGTCGGATTTAAATATGCTTTTGAGAACGGTGCCGATTTTATTTGTGTCGGAATGTATGATTTCCAGATCGTTGATGACGTAAATATTGCGCTGAATGTCTTGAATGGCGATTTGCAAAGAACCCGACCCTGGAGGGCTTGAAAGTGGCTATTGGATAAAAAGTTTTGCTAAAAAATAAACTGTTACGACGGTCCTCAAATCCAAATTATTGTTATTGACCAGGAAAATCTAAAAGGAAAAAAAATATGACAATTCAATTCAAATGTTTGATTTTGATCTTTATAATTTTTTCCTCTATCTATTTTGCGCAAGCAGTAGCAGGAGAGCCTCAATCTGTCCCGGGAACAGCAATAGATGTACAAATTATTGATCTGCCAACAGATTGCTGGGGTGTACCCCTGGAATCTATGAGCTACAACCACGGATTAGGGGATTTGAACGGAGACGGCGATATGGATTTTGTCATTGTGGCCTGGGAAGAATACAATTGGCAACACAATTATATAGCCTATGCCTATTTGAGTGATGGTACTTTTTTATGGGAATTGGACTTAAAATGCCGGTATAAAGATAAAATGACTTATGAACCTTGTTCCGTGGCTGCCTTGTGTATTTGGGATATGGATGGTGACGGCAAGGATGAAGTGATCACTAACATTGCTGAAGATCTTGTAATGCTGGATGGCATGAGCGGGGTGGTTAAAAAGAGGATTGCACTACCTTCTCCGGAAAAATTTTTGTACTCTGCCATTGCTTACCTGGATGGTCAAAATCCTTATGTACTGGTATCTTTTGGTCGGGATACCCGGGTTCAGGCCTATGATCGTGATTTTAGCCTGTACTGGGAATTCGTGGATGAAAAGTATCGGGACTGCCACACCACCAGGTTTTATACCTGGGATATTGACAATGATAACAAAGACGAAGTAATAAACGGCCCGGTTCTGTTAAATGGGGATGGCACTCTTTATTACGGAGAATTGACAGGCCAGGCGACACGGTCCTTTATTCACGATATTGATCCCGAAAATCCTGGATACGAATGGTACCTGGTTATATCTCCGGGAGGTAGTTATGGAAGCGAAGAGATGCTTCGTCCCCAGGAAAAAGCCGGGCCATATTTGATTGACGTGGATGAGAAGAAAATTTTGTGGCATATTGGCGGTAATACGGACTCAAAAACCGGCTGGAGCGGCAGGACCCATCGTGGCTGGATCGCCGAATATGATGTGAATTCACCGGGCCTGGAGATGTGGCTGACCGGAGTTTACTGGGAGGGAAATGAATACCAACGATATCAGGACGGGGATTTCACCGATTTGAAAGAAAGGGCCAATGTCAGCAAGTGGGCTCGATACCGGGAACGTGATTTTATTTATTCCGCCAAAGGCAAAATTCTACAAAGGCGCAATCACCAAGTTGCTTACCCCATTCAGTGGGACGATGATGCTGATTATGAGCTCTATTTTTACCGGGGTGGGTATATTGCTGATAATTTTTCCGGTCCGACACTGGTTATTGGTTTGCCTGAAGCATATAATAGCGGAGAAAGTGTGGAGGCAGATATCCGCGGTGACTACCGGGAAGAGATTTTCGTAGCATCTCTGGACAAACTTTATGTCATAGAAAATGCAGCACCATCCTGTTACCCGGGACGCCCTTCGCCACGCCAGGGACACAACTATATAATGAATATCGCCCGTTACGGAAGTGGTCTGCCAAAACCACAGCCACCAGATCCGGAGTATGATGTTTTTAAGAGGGTGAGGCAATAAAGAGGTTAGATTTTGAACCGATTACCAAATGCGAACTTTTACGATAGGGTATTGGGACATAGGGACGTAAAGCATTGGGCATAGGGACAGAAAGGCCATAGGGATCTAGGGTATAGAGGTATATGGATAATCATTTTCCTCTATTTCCCTAAATAGTAACGGGGGATTGATACAGTAATCTATAAGAATCCATAAAATCCGGGTGTGTAAAAGGAGAAATAGAATGTTCAAAGCGATGTATTTTTGCTGCCTCCTTTTGTTTGTCGTAGGTTGTCAGCAGGATATGAAAAAAAATGAAATTGAGAAAGCAGACTTGAAATTTACGAATATGACGGAGCAGGCTGGAGTTTTCACGCGAGAATCTCTTGGTGGTCATGGTGCCATTGCCGGCGATGTTAACGGTGATGGTCTGGTAGACTTGTTTTACACAAATACGGTTAGCCATGGACAGGAGAATCTATTTATCAACCAGGGAAATGGTACTTTTACCGAAGAATCAGTTCAAAGAGGCGCGGATGATCCTCAAGGTGGATCCCATGGAATGGTGCTGGTTGATATTGATTGTGACGGCGATTTCGACATTTGGAATGGAGGAACGGGATCGCCCAATCACTTGTATTCTAATGATGGTAAGGGATTTTACACCGATATCACAAAAGAAGCAGGAATATTAGAACAATGGGCTGCTACCCGAGGTGTAACAGCCGGAGATGTGAACGGAGACGGACAATCCGACCTGTTGGCAGTAAATCCCTCTTGGACAAATGAAATATATATCAATAAAAATGGGACTAACTTTTTCGCCCTTGAAAACAATGGAAATATAAATTTAGAACCGGATTTGGGATTAAAAAACACCACAGCGCTTCTCGATGGTGGCATTCCAGAGGAGCGGGATCATTCGGGATTAAAGCAGGGTGTGACGCTTGTGGATTTTGATCACGATGGCGATATGGATCTTATTTCATGTATTTGGGAGTACCCGCTTCATGTTATAAAAAATGATAATAATACATCATTTCAATTGGAGGATGATAAAAAAATTTTTGGTGTAAAACCGAATGATTACAGCGGCTCTACTTTTTGTGATCTAAACAACGATGGTTTTTTAGAATGTGTACTGGCTGGGGATAGCGTCACAGCGGTTTTTGAAAACCTTGGAAAAGGGAAATTCAGAGATGTAACGATAGAAGCAAATATTCTTGGTCGAGGTTATCACGTCGCCGCTGGTGATGTTGATAATGACGGTCTAATCGATCTTTATGTAACTCGATCATACCAGACAAATCTTTTGTACCGCAATCTTGGAGATTTTCACTTTGAATTGGTAGAAAACGCAGGCGCATGTCTAGATTCAGTAGTAGCGCAAAAATCGGATTGCCGCTCCGCTTGTTTTGTGGATTATGATGCTGACGGAGACCTGGATGTCTGGGTTGCTTATAAAAGAAATAAGGGACAGCTTTTTCGCAACGAGCTGGGTTCGGAGAATAACTGGATAAAAATACAGCTTATTGGGACTGCGGGAGATGCAGGGGCATTTGGAGCCCAGGTGTGGATTTATAGAGCCGGATACATAGAAGAATCGAGACAGTTAATAGGCTATCAACAGGCACAGGCTGCTTATGGATATATGGGACAAAATGATCCGATTCTCCATTTCGGCATTGGTTCGGAGCAACAAGTGGATATAAAAGTGAGGTTTTTAAATAGTACCGAAATAATAAAGCTAGGCATAGTTGCCAAACAACTGGTAGTTGTGTCTGGGCTTGAAGCAAAACGATAGCTTGAAATGCTGAAGAAGAAGATTAGGATGAGACCAGTAACTCGCCGGGAGATGTTGAATGCTTCGGTGTTCGCCACAGGGGCATCTGTTTTTCCATTGTTTCCTCATAATCGGGAAATGTCTCTGGACAGAAAGCTTAAAGTTCTAGTTACCGGGGCTCACCCCGATGATATCGAAACAGGATGCGGCGGCACAATTGCCAAATTAAGTGAGACCGGTCATAAGGTCGTTGCTTTGTATCTTACCAGAGGAGAAAGGGGCATCCGGGGAAAACGCTTTCAGCAGCCGCCCAAATCCGAACGAATGAAGCCTTGAAGGCGTGTGAAATTTTAAAGGCGAGAGCTGTTTTTGCCACGCAAATAGATGGTGATTGCAAAATCAACTAAGACCGATATCTGGAAATAAAAGTGCTTATTGAAAAGGAATAAGCAGATGTTATTTTTACTCACTGGCCAGTAGACAGTCACCGGGACCACCGTGTCTGTTCTTCACTAGTCTTTGATGTGTGGTCGAGATCGGTAAAGAAAAGTGTATTATATTATTACGAAGTAATGACTGGTCATTAATCACAACATTTTTTCCCAACTGATTATGTTGACATTACATCTGTGATCGAGAAAAAACATCGTGCCTGTTTTGTACATCAAAGTCAAAATATCGAGACAAGTTATTCAAAAGATCACGGGAAAATGGAAATATTCCGCGGTATGGAAAGTGGTTTTCAATTTGCTGAGGCTTTTATTCATCATGTAAAAAGTCCAAAATTCAACTTTTTTTCATAACAGGTTGTCAAATTTTGACTCTATATAAATTTTTGAAAGGAAAAGAATGAAACCGTCAGAACGATTTGTTGTCTACCCGTTGCTGGTAATATTATTAATTCTGGTAATTTTAACATATTTCAAGCCTTTACCCGAGAAGCTGACTTTAAAAAATCTCTCAATCGTTGATGCAAACGATGATGTAAAGATAAACCTGTCTTCATGGCACGATGGAGGTCGAATCCGAATATTTGGCCCGACCAACAATGTCCGCGTTAAAATATCCACAGCCGGCGATGGTGGGATGGTAGAACTCTATCGCCACATCGGTAGAAGGTCTTTGTGGATGCAAGCAAACGATAATGGGGGGCTTATTAGAGTATTCGGTTATGAAGGCAAAGACGGGCTTACTTTATCAGGCTCTCAAAAGGGAGGGTCAATAGTTATTTCCAACCGAGCTGGCGAACAACGAGCAAAATTAATCGTAAATGACAATGACAAAGGAGATATTAAGCTAATGAATCCAAAGGATTAGCTTTCGAATGAAAGGCTTTACCTACGGGAGTAAAATTTGAGCAACACAACTACAGCCTTTCTGAGAACTAAGGATAATAAAAATTTTTAGGTAAAGCCCGGAAAGTTGTTGATTCCCCACCATGAAGAGTAGGATTAGTAATACATTATAATTGCAAAAATATCAATTGAATCTCCCTGCCACTTATGGCGGGGGACGATTCTTGTTAAATACAATTTCATTATTAAAATTAGAGGAAAATATGACTAAAATTCTTATTCTACTAATTGGTTTTATTTATGTTATTTTTTTGATGGGTTGCTCAACCAACCCGATACCAAAAGGATTGACAGAGTTCAAACCGTACTCAGGCAATCCTGTGCTGACCGGTACACCCGAAGGAAATTGGGATACTTTTATTCGCGAACGCGGCTGGATCAAGTTCGAAAACGGATTATATCATTTATGGTTTACTGGTTATTCAAAGAAGAGGGGATTTAAAAGGTTGGGTTACGCTACCTCAACTGATGGTATGAAATGGAGACGGGATAACGACAATCCCCTAATTCCTGAATCCTGGGTCGAGGATATGTCTGTATTCAAGTGGAAAGAGATCTATTTTATGATGGCTGAAGGTGTGCATGATTGGGCGCACCTATTGACCTCACCAGATCGAAAACAGTGGCAGGACCATAGCAGTATTTTGATATACGAACCGGATGGAACGCTTTTGGCCGATCCCGCAAAAGAGACCAGCCACGCAGGAACACCCGTTTTATTCAGGAAAAATAATACCTGGCATTTACTTTTTGAAAGAAGTGATGCCGCTATCTGGCTAGCAACGTCCATGGATTCCCTTCCATTAAACTGGACAAAAGTACAAGAAAAGCCTGTTCTTTCTCCTGGGCCGGAGCAATATGATAACGTGGCAGTTGCAGCCGATTGTGTTATTAAAATCGACGGTGTATATTATATGTACTATCACGCAACCGCAGAAGATCCCTGGAATAACTGGTGCGTTTGTCTCGCTTACTCTAAGGATCTCATCCATTGGACAAAATATGAGAACAATCCTATTGGTTATTATGGCGATGCCCCGGTTTTGGTTTTTAATGGGCAAGACTACCTTTTCTTTGTCACGGATTCCGGGAAGGAAATGAATTTGTATTATCCTGTAAAAAAGATTCCTTTTCCCGATGATATGAAATAACAAAAAATACAAGGAAAATGTTTAATGAAAAAATTTCTTCATATCGTCTTGGTGACTGTTTTTGTTCCGTCATTGATTTTTTCTGCAGTTCCCAAATATTCATTGTTTGAAATTTCCGATATCAATAACAGATTTTATAATAATCCTTTTGATTTCCAGGAGATTGAGTATAAAGTTACTTTTACATCTCCGACAGGACAAATTTACAGCGTTCTGGGGTTTTTTGACGGGAGCTCTGAAACGAATCAAATATGGCGCGCCCGTTTTGCTCCCATGGAGATTGGCGAGTGGCATTATTCGGCATCTTTTAGTGACGGATCGACCGCAGGTACCGGGAGATTTGAGGTGGTACCGTCGGCACTGCATGGACCTGTTGTGAGAGATCCGGTTCATCTTTTCAAGTTTATGCATCATGACGGCACGCCATTATTCATTCTGGGGAACACAATATATAACATTCTTGGCGCCACAAAATCGGAATGGGAAACGGTGCTATCGAATCAGTTGGAACTCTGTGCTAAAGTTGGTTTTAATAAAGTTCGGTTCGCTCCTTATTCCGAGCACGACTATAAAAACAATCCGGTTGGCTGGGATGCACATCCATGGCTCGAGCGGTCCGATGGCACAATCGATTACCTGCGATATAATTTATCTCATTGGCGGAAAATTGAAGATATGGTTCAGCGGTTTGGATTACAGGGAGTGATCACTGATTTTATTTTTATCATGCACGAACTACACATTGATGACGGACTTGGTGATCCTTATTCTAAACAAAGAAAACAGTATTATCAATATGCAGTGGCGCGGTTGCATGGCTTTTGGAACATGGGCTGGGATCTTGAAAACGAAGCTAATGAAATTCATACAACAGGTAACAGGGCTTTCTGGGAAAATTATGATTTGAAGTGGTACGATACGTTCGGTAAGCTGGTGGCCTCACTTGATCCTTACATTCAGAATGAACCATCTGGTTTTGGTCGAATGTTAGCTGTTCATGACAACAACACTCCGCCGGATTTTTCCTGGGCTAATCATAGCAAATTGCAGTGGAAAACCACAGTGCCGCAAGCATTGTTGTTTCGGATCGATCCGCTGATCAAGATATCTTATCGCGGTTACAATTATCAGAGAGATGTGACCCGTGCCGGTAAACCGGTTGTCTATGAAGAATATGGCTATGAAGGCGAACAAATTATCGAGTATTTGGCCGATGATAAGATGATTTTGAGTAAAGAAATCAAGACTGACAATATGATGGCAGAAAATAAGACAGGGATTCCGGGCTTGCCTCATTCCAAAGGCGACAAGGGAGATCGTCAAAGACGAGCTATATGGACGATCACTACTGCTGGGGCTTTTGCTTCTTATGGAGATAAAACATCACTTTTTGATGAAACAGGAAATCAAATAGATCCGGGCCCCAACGGACGACCTTACATTTCTGGCGATATTAGGGGTTCCACTGAAATTGGAACACGCTATTTGAGCGTACTATGCTCTTTTATTCGAAATGAACTAACCGAACAACAGTTCCAAACTATGTTACCTCATCATGATCTTATTGTTAAGGCAAAAATAATGGATAATGATCAAACCAGGTGGGAAAATCGTAGCTGGCATAATTACCCAAAACTTCCAAGTCCACCTTACCCAATGGCATTTTGTCTCGCTGATCCGGGAAAGGCTTATCTTGTTTATTTACCGTATGGTGGCTGGGTAGAGATTAATTTGACGACAGCAGGAAATTCAAAATTTCAGGTCATTTGGTTAGATCCAAGATCAGGAAAAAAGTTCAAATGTAATCCCGAAGTGATTGAGGGTGATAAACGGATTCGATTTAATCCGGTATCTATCCCGTTACCTGAAGATGATCCGGGAGATTGGGTGTTGTACGTGGCTCGTCGTTAATTGAAATTATCATGTAGGATTTAATCTAGAGATGTTTTAGCGCATCTTGAGTTTTGCTTTTTTTTTGTATTTAGGAGAGAAAATGAAAAAACAATATACTTTTACTTTATTAATTCTCTATCTGTTATTTAATTTGAATTTTGCACTATCTCAAACCTTTACTGATGTTACTGAAAGTGCCAATGTTCTGGGATTACAAAAATTTGGGGCACATGGAGTTATGTTTGCAGACCTTACGAATGACGGATTCCCTGATTTGTTGGTCACCAATATTAATGGTAGGGAGATCCTACCCAATCTTCTTTTTATAAATCAAAGAAATGGAACATTTCGTGAAGACGGTAAAAAAAGAAATGTATGGAATATCAATTTGATTGATAACAAAGATAAAGGATGGTTCGGGAGGGGAACACATGGTTCCGTTTTTGCAGATTTGGATAATGACGGGGATTACGACTTGTTGAATGCCACCACAGATATTCGAATTTGTTTTCATCGTAACGAAGGGAACGGCTTTTTTACGGATGTTACCGACCAAACAGACATTACATCTATGTTCATAGCGACACGCGGAGTGACTGCTTTCGATACAGATGGTGATGGGGATTTGGATATTTTTGGCAACAATGGCTGGCAAGGCGTTGAGGAAGGAAACGTACAAAAAAATGAATTCTACATTAACGAGGGAAATTTCACGTTTCGCCAGGTCGATCAGGGTCTGGCTGGTCCATTTGGCGGCCAGGGCGTTGCGGATATCGATTTGGATCTGGATGGTGATGTGGATCTATTGTGCGGTCGTCTGGATTACTTTCTGGAAAACGACGGAACGGGAAATTTCAGCAAGAAACCATTTAGGCATGACCATAAGGCAGGTGCCGGCTGGATGGCTGGTGATTTTGATAATGACTGCGATTTTGATTTAGCTTGTGTGGAAGATATTGTATTTCGAAAAGATTATGAGATTCTGTTTTATAGACAGGAGGATGACGGGACATTTCAGCTGACACAGCGTGTTCCTGCTGATAGAGGCGGTGCGATGGGATCATTTGGTGATCTGGACAATGACGGGGATATTGATTTCTATGCATCCGGGGATAATAAAATTTACCTGAATGACGGTAGTGGCAATTTTATAGCAAAGGAAGATTGTAGCATGAATACCGAGCGAGATGATCCGAGAGCTGTATCGATGGCTGATATTGACAATGACGGGGATTTGGATATCATGATTGCTTGCAAGCGTAGTTTTTGTATCATGTATCGTAACGATTATGAGGGATCAAATAATTGGCTTAAAGTAGCGGTGACGTCTCCGGCAGGAACCGCTGGTGGCTTTGGTTCAATTGTGCGAATTTACAGGGCAGGAAAAGCCGGGCGGATTGAACATCTTGTTGGAATGCGAGCGATTTGTGGTAATCAGGGTTATTTGGGACAACCCGATCCAGTAGTTCACTTTGGTCTGGGTGATGAGAAAAAAGTTGATATAGAAGTTACTTTTGTAGGTGGAGGAAAAATGGTTAAAAGTAATCAGAATGTGAATCAGACCATTTTTATTAACTAGGAGTTACAAGTGGGAGAAAATGATAAAATTTCCCTGGGGAGAAACAAAGATTTTTATCTTTGAGATATTTCAGCAAATAAACCTTAAATTAATCTCATAAATAATAAAAATGTCAAATGAAGAGTGTGATAAAGAGCAACGACGGATTTGGAAGGTCGCTAATGCAATCAAGACGACAATTTTTGAAAAATCTAACTACTTCAACCATTGGATTAAGTGTATTGCCCCTTTGGGGACAAAAAGTGACAAAAAAACGCAACATCATCTTTGTATTGAAAGACGACCAACGATACGATTTTTTAAGTTGCCTGAAGCATCCATGGATTAAAACTCCAAATATTGACAAACTGGCTAATAACGGAATCTTTTTTGAAAATGCGTTCGTCACCACTTCTCTGTGCTCTCTAAGTCGAACCTCTATTTTAACTGAGCAATATGCACGTATGCATCAAGTTCTCGATAACGACACGCTAATGAATAAGGTCACACCGACGTTCGCAACAGAATTAAAAAAGAATGGCTACACAACGGCATTCATTGGCAAATGGCACATGGGCGCTAGCAGCGATGTCCCTAGACAGGGATTTGACCATTGGGTATCATTTAGAGGCCAGGGATCATATAATGATCCGCTGTTAAACATCAATGATGAATGTACTCAAAAACATGGATACACACCGGATATTCTGACAGATGAAGCATGCAATTTTATCCAGCGGCAAGCTAACGCTTATCAATCCTATTGTCTTTACCTGTCTCATAAATCAATTCATGGGCCTTTTACACCTGCCCCGCATCATTTAGGGCGATATCAGAATTTAGAGGTTCCTCGTCCCGATTCTTTTAGTGATACAAAAGAAGCTGTCAAAGGTAAACCGGAACGGGTGAAAAAGCAGCGCAAAAGCTGGCACGGTGTTGAACGTGATTATTCTATTTTTGGAGATTATAAAAATTTTAATCAATTTTTTCAGCTTTATAACGAATGTATGTTGGGTGTTGACGACAGTATTGAAAAAATAACCAATGCTCTACATGAAACGGGAGAACTGGAGAATACGGTCATTATCTATTTTAGTGATAACGGTTATATGATGGGAGAATATAGACTAATTGATAAACGAGTTATGTACGAGGGATCCATTCGCGTCCCTTGTTTTGTGTTTTGTCCTGATTTAATAAAGAAACCCGGCAAAAACAAATCATTCATTTTGAATATTGATTTAGCGCCGACCATATTGGACATAGCCGGCATCCCCAAACCCGCATCCATGCACGGGCAATCTTTTTTTCCAATTTTATCCGGCAAGGATATAAACTGGCGAAAAGACTTTGTTTATGAATATTTCAACGATCCGGAGGCGCCGCACACACCGACAACTTTCGGCTTACGAACTGAAAGATACAGTTATATGACCTATCAGGGCGTGTGGGATGTGTACGAACTATATGATCTTGAAAATGATCCTAATCAACGGATCAATTTATCAGGTGATATAAAAACAGATCATGATTACGGAACATTTCTCAAGCACGTCAGACAACAAAAATCCGATTTATATCCGCTTGTAAAAAAATTGGATGACAGGTTAATCCAACTTTTAAGAGAAAGTGGCGGAAGACGACAACCGATTTTCAGAAAGGGATGTAGATTTTGATATGACGCTTCTGAATACCCTAAATATTTTATTACTTTTTTTACTGAACGGTTTATCTGTACCAAAGGTTCCTCTCTATGGTTTATATGAGGTGTCATTTTTTTACACTGCTACTGGCAATCCTTTTGATGTTGAATTTGGCGCCATTTTTATCAAAAACAACTCCTCTGTAAAGGTTGATGGATTTTATGCAGGGAATAACCAGTACAAAATTCGCTTTATGCCCGAAAAGTCTGGAATATGGACATATATAACTATTTCGGCTGTTCCTGAATTGAACGGAAGATCGGGAAAATTCAAGGCGGTCAAATCAGATTACAAAGGTATGATTCGTGTGGATTCGACGAATGCAAACACTATGCATCATTTTTTGCATGCAAATGGCGATCGGTTTTTTTATCAGGGCAATACGGCGAAATGTCTGTTTGGTACACCTGCCACACACTCAAAGATAGGAGGATGGAAGGATTTCATTGATTATTGCGCAACTTATCATTTCAATCATATTATAGTATTTCTTTATACACCGTCAATTACCACATCTTCTTCTGCTGCACTAGGCATGTCCAACTGGCCTGGTAATCCGCCCTCCCCATATGGCTACCAGCGCAATGGGAAAACGGATTATTGGTTATGTCCCTGGGCATGCAAAGGAGACCCGAACCACATCGCTCAATTCGATTATTATTCTCATTCTCTGACAAGTACTGAGGATATCGATTTTAACCGGTTTTATCTTCCTTACTGGGATAAAATTGATACGGTCATTAATTACATGAAAAAAAATGACATTATTGCAAACATTTTTTTTCATCCTGATGATAGTTATTGTCCTCTGGAAGGCAAAGATGAAGATCGATATTTCAAATATGCTATTAGTCGTTTGTCTGCACATTGGAATGTTAGTTATAACCTGGGCTTGGAATACCGTGAATACAGAACTGATGATTGGGCCAATAGCATGGGAGGTAAAGTAAAAGAATGGGATCCTTATGATCATATTCTTTCGATTCATGATCAGCTTACATTCCGCTTTAAAGATGAAAAGTGGGCGGATTATATTGTCTATCAGGCGACTCCCGGCACAAAGGGAAATAAAACCTATAGTACGGATTACTCAGCTAATAAGCCCCTGGTTAATGAAGAATGCGGTTACGAACCAAGATTGGTGACTCCAGATTCTCTTGTCAATATTATCTGGGCGATGATTATGCGTAACACTTATAATTCTTATGGCAATATTATGCAAATGGGGATGAATTTTTCCCATTTGAAGGATGATAACAGGGCTGCCAAAGCTCATAAATATCTTGTGGAATTTTTTAGAGACACGCGATGGTATGAAATGTGTAAAGGCGATGGCCGCGTTCTCATGCACCCATCCAAAACAGAAGCAATTCTTTATAACTCTTTGGATTTGCCAGCAGAACTTCATTCCGGTTTAAAAGCCGCTTTTATGGATATCAGGACAGGAGTAATAAGAATTGGCGGTACAACTCCTCATATTGTCAAACCTCCTGAAATTGGAGATGATTTCGCGTTGCACGTTAGTCCAGTGGAGAGCCGTTCATCTGAGAAATCAGTGATTGACGGGCTTTCATATAGCAACTTGGTAAATGACGACTTTACAACTAGTATAATTTCTGGTGTCCGATCTCAGGATCAAGGGATTTTAGACAAAAATGGCTGGCATATTAATTCAACAAATTGTCAAGTGAAATATGACCTGGGCAAATTTTATACAGATGGTATTGTTGAATTCGATGTTAAAGGTCCTCTTAGTCAAAGGGGTAAACGCGTTCTTTTTGCTGCATGGAACGAAGAATGTGCTAAAGATGGAGATCGAAAAACCCAAGGTTTTTTCCAAATTCGAGTACAGAATCACGGTATGATGCTGCGTTTGACATACCGTCCCGGTGGCAGGAGTTATGAAGGCTACACCAGTAAATTACATTGGGACAGAGAAAAACTGTACCACATAAAATGTAACTGGAACACGCAAAACGAAACGTGTAATTTATGGCGAGATGAGCAGCTTTTGATTTCTGGAAAATTCAACGCACCATTTGATGGTTTTCGTTGGTGCTTTATTGGCAAGGATAACTATAAACCAAAATACTTGTCTATAACAAATATCACTTATAAAAATTTGAGTATTTATGTGAAAAATCCTTCATTATAGTCAAGTATAAAATCAATTCGTTTGTCTTTAACAATGTGTGTTTGAAAAATTATGGCAGTTAAACATGTAGGAGTTGGTTTAAAATTTAGACGGGTGGTTTAATGAGATTGTGTTGATCAATTTTTAATGGATTGCTCTGTTTTACCTCTGTACAGGCTGGCGTGAGTGAACAAATTATTGATCTGCCAGTGGAAACTTTGGGCTGCGCTATTGATGAGCTCAGTTACGTGATGGGGGTGGTGGATATAAATGGTGATTCGAAAATGGATTTCGTTATCCGGACATGGAGTGAATCACAAAGCTTGAAAAATGATATTGAGACACGATCCTAGCTTATGCTCACGATGGGACGTTTTATGGCAATTTAATCATCATATTCTACCGACAAATTTTGGTGAGCCTTGCGCAATGGCAGCAATGACAATATGGGATTTTAACAGTGATATCAGAGATGAAGTTGTAACAACAGTACGAGAGAATGATCAGTACAAATTAGTGATGTTGGATGGTTTGAAAGGTCAGGAAAATGTCTTGTACGAAGCGTTGTTGTCGGATGTCTCATACGTTATATTCAGTGCGCTTGCATTTATCGACGGCGAAAATCCATATATTGCGATTGAAACAGGCCGTAATTCAAAAATTTTTCTTTTTGATCGTAACCTGAAAAGAAAGGCCATTTTTGATAATCCAAAATATTACAGGATTAAGGAAACGGTTTGGTTGCTCCCGTATGATTTTGATGCCGATGGTAATGATGAGCTTGTTTATGGTCCATTACGACTGAATGAAGACCTTTCTATTTATTTTGATGCAACACAATTTGGATTTCCGGACAGTGGAGAGATCAGAACAGAACGATCCTTTGTCGTAGATATTGATCCCGAAAATCCCGGTTATGAATGGTACCTAGAGGTAGCCGGCAAAAATCGGAAATGCTATGTTGAGCCGGATTATTACAAAGGTACATATTTACTGGATGTGGATGAAAAACAGGTTATTTGGCATGAAAACATAAATAAACCGGGATCAGGTTGGGGCAGGTTACATAGAGGCTGGGTACACGATGTTGATCCAAAACTTCCGGGACTGAAACTGTTCTGCACGGGTTACTATTGGGAAGACAATGAATGGTCGGATGCAATGCAAGGAAAGTATAAAATGGTAAATGGCAGTCATAGTGTTACGCCTGGTGGTGCCTGGATTGACGGCTATTGGGAAACGTATTAATTATATTCCAAAAGTGGTAAAGAATTAATTGCCGAACATGGTACGAGGATCGGATACCCGGTCATGTGGGATGATGATCCTCATGCGGAACATTTTAGGTATCTCAATGGACAATTGCTTGATAACTTTTTCAGTGACAAAAAGATTGCACAATTAGCAAAGCATAACGGCAGCGGCGAATGCACGATTGCCGATATTATGGGTCATTGGAGGGAGGAAATTCTGATCACGGATAATGATGGAAAACTGCATATTTATTCTAATGAAAAGCCAACTGAATTTCCGGAGCGACCTTATTTAAGAGACAGGCACAATTATCTCATGCATTTGGCAAGTATAGGTAGCGGTCTACCCAAGCCTGTACCACCGGATCCGGATTTGATCCCCAGCAAAATTTTAGAGCAAGGTAAATTGCTTGATGGTTTCAGATTAAATCAGAATTATACAAATCCTTTTAACAATGAAACAACATTGGAATATACAATTTCAAAACCGGGAAATGTTGATTTAGCTGTTTATGATACAATCGGTCAAAAAGTTGGAACTATCGATAGCGGGTTTCGTGGTGCAAATACTTATAAGGTCACATGGAACGGTGAAAGATTTGGCAGCGGAATATATCTGTGTAAGTTGACGTACAGAAATTCGATAGCACTGAGGAAAATTATTTTCTTGAAATAAAAATGTATCCTTGCTTGGCCTCCAACATTAGATATGAGCCTTATAAATGAAATGACAAGCCCGCGTTTAGGATACCGATATGATGAAGTAGATGGTAGAGCATTTATTCTATGTCAGAGCCAGGATGGTTATGTCGGGTATAAGCCTGGACGCAGAATTCCAGCCACGCTTCATTTGTGGTGGTCTAATGTACCTAATATAGAAAATGAACAATCCATTTTTGATGGTTTGGTAGAAGAATGATTTTATTTTGCATAATATAAATTAATGCAAGCTGATTGGATTTGTTATCTGGAAAAATAAAAATAATTTGGAATCATCTTTATTTTTTTTAGAATTAACTATATAATCATAATTTTTTCCTTACTGATCTCTGGTTCAATGATACATGGTTCTAACCAGATTACTACAACAAAAAAAATTGTCGCAGTTATCCCAAAGCCACAGAAACTTGATGTTTTAAATGAATATTTCATTTTGACACCAAACACTAAAGTAGTGGTAAATTCTTCGAATGCTGAAATACATAAAATTGCAGAATTTTTACTTGATAAAATGAATATTAGTACGGGATTTAAATGGTCGATTAGTAATGTTTCCGAACCAATGAAAAATTCAATTAATCTTCTACTCAATAAGAGAAATTCGAGTTTGGGAAGAGAAGGATATTATCTTAACATAAGCAAGGATTCGGTTGTTATTCGGGCGAATAAACTGGTTGGCTTGTTCTATGGTGTGCAAACTCTTCAACAATTGCTGCCACCCGAAGTTGAAAGCCAGAACCAAGTATCCGACATGAAATGGACGATTCCTTGTGTTGATATTGAGGACAAATCACGATTTCGTTGGCGAGGATTACTGCTTGATTGCGGCCGTCATTTTATGACCAGGGATTTTATTAAGAGATATATTGATT
>JABAOC010001140.1_pt5 | contig 30066 bp, 26 predicted proteins | sample 7062161 | NCBI WGS metagenome assembly JABAOC01 (sample SAMN14538625, study PRJNA623070) | marine sediment metagenome | biome: marine biome [ENVO:00000428]; feature: marine pelagic biome [ENVO:01000023]; material: deep marine sediment [ENVO:00002113] | place: India: Gulf of Khambhat ... | reverse complement strand
CTTATCCTCCTTGTCCTTCCCCTTTTCATCCAAAGTCAGAGATTCTTCCAGTTCGTTATTCTGATCCTCTGGTATGCATATCTCACAACGAGCTGGAACCTTGTTGGAGGATTCGCTGGTGTCCTCCCATTAGGCCATGCCACGTTTGCTGGGATCGGTGCCTATGCCTCTTCTGTCCTTTTCATCCATTATGGTCTCACTCCCTGGGTCGGCATGTTCGCGGGGGCCTTTCTGGCGGCAATTGTGGGGGTCATTATTGGGGCTCCGACTTTCAGACTCAGGGGAGCTTACTTCGCCCTGGCTACCATCGCAATCTGTGAGGGTTTGAGAGTTGTTCTTGAAAACATGCAGAAATTCCTCGGCTTTGACATCAACGGCGCCCGGGGGATTCTTCTTCCCCTGAAAGGACACGCTCCGATTTACTACCAGTTCCTGGACAAGAGGTATTTCTATTATATTATCCTGGTTATGCTGGTGATTATCTTCTATATAACCTACAGGATTGCCCGGTCCAAACTCGGCTATTACCTCATGGCAGGAGGGGAAGAGAAAGAGGCGGCTGAGGCCCTGGGTATCAATGTACCCAGATGTAAACTGATCGCCATGGCCATCAGCACCTTTTTCACGGCCCTGGGAGGCACCTTCTATATGCAGCTCGTCCATTACATCTATCCCCGGGGAATCGTGAGTCTCGATCTTTCTTTTGAGATTGCCTTCATCGCCATCATCGGGGGGAGAGGGACGCTTCTCGGTCCCATTGTCGGGGCGGTGCTTCTGGTCCCTTCTGCCGAGCTGACACGCACATATCTCGGCGGAAGCTACGAAGGGATCCACCTCATGCTTTACGGGGCGGTCCTCATGGCAGTAATGCTCTTCAAACCCAGGGGGCTCATGGAGCCTCTGGAAGCATTCTACAGATGGGTCTCGGCGAAATTCTTTCCTCAGCCGCTCTTGCAAACGGGGAAGGGCTAGTGATGAACATTCTGGAGCTCAAGGGAGTTTCAAAGAGTTTTGGTGGGTTGAAGGCTGTGTCGAACCTCGATCTTACCATATCCCAAGGCAAGATCGTTGGGATGATCGGTCCCAATGGAGCTGGCAAGACGACAGTATTCAACCTGATTACGGGCTTTCATCCTCTAGATCGGGGCGAGGTCCACTTCAATGGTGAAAACATCTCGCGCCTTAAACCGTATGAGGACTGCCTCAAGGGAATCGGGAGAACTTTCCAGATTGTCAAACCTTTTGCGACCAAGAGTGTGATTCGAAACGTAATGGTGGGAGCCTTCTGCCGGGTCAAGACCGCCAAGGAGGCTGAGGAAGTTGCCCGTGAAGTCCTCGAATTCACCGGCCTTGATCCTAAGAGAGACATGCTTGCCAAAAATCTCACCATTGCCGATCGAAAGCGCCTGGAGTTGGCAAGAGCCCTGGCCACCCGACCCAAACTCCTTTTGCTCGACGAGGTCATGGCGGGACTGACTCCGAAAGAAACGGATGATATGATCTCACTTGTGAGAAAAATCCGCGATCTGGGGATCACGCTGTTTATTATTGAACACGTTATGCAGGCGGTGATGACCCTTTCGGAACGAGTGGTCCTCCTTCACCATGGGGAGAAAATCATGGAAGGGACGCCCCAGGAGGTGGCCTCCGATGTCAGGGCAATCAAGGCGTACTTGGGAGAGGAGTATGTCGTTGCTCGAGGTTGAAAAGATTGACGTTTTTTATGACGACGTTCAGGCAGTATGGGGGGTTTCCCTCAACGTGAGCGAGGGCGAAGTTGTTGGTATCATTGGTGCCAATGGCGCGGGTAAAAGCACGACACTGAACACCATCTCGGGACTGATCAAGCCAAGAGCGGGGAGGATTGTGTTTGGGCAACAAAACGTCGATCATTTACCAACGGAAAAGATTGTCGAGTCCGGGATTGTCCAGATCCCTGAGGCCCGGCGTCTGTTTCCATTCATGACTGTCCAGGAAAACCTGGAAATCGGTGCGTATAACCCGCGGGCCGAAAACGTCAAGAGTCAGACCCTGAGGGAAGTGTTCGATCTCTTTCCCATCCTACAAGAAAGAAGGAACCAGCTGGCGAGGACTCTGAGCGGGGGTGAGCAACAGATGCTAGCCGTCGGCCGCGGTCTGATGGCAAAACCCGTTTTGCTGATGCTTGATGAACCGTCTCTTGGGCTAGCGCCCATGTTGGTTAGGACGGTTTTTGACGCTGTCCGCCAGATTAACGAGGCCGGGACGACCATCCTCCTCGTGGAACAGGACGTGAGGCATTCCCTTCAGCTAAGCGACCGGGGGTACGTGCTGGAAAACGGCCGCGTGGTCATGGAGGGAAAGGGAGGAGAACTACTGGAAGATCCTCATATCAAGAAGGCGTATCTTGGCGTCTAGAGGGTTTTTGACCGACTCTCACCCAAGATTGGAGCAATCAAGCGCAGAATCGTCCATCATGCTCGTCCCCAGCATCTTCATTTTTGCCCGGCGTATTCACCCTTGCCAGTACCTGAATTCTATGAGCCCTGAAATTCGGGTCGGGAGGGCCCGAGATGCCCAAAAATTCTTGAGGCTCAGATCCCATATGACGACGATGAGCTGCAAAATGGAGCTTACCTGATGGGTGACCGATGCTCGCTGTCGTGAAAGATCCATCCAAGGTTGGGATTTCCTTAGAGGATGTCCCACTGCCAGAGTTTGGTCCGTGGGAGGTTCTCCTTAAGCCGAAGGCTGTTGGGATTTGTGGAAGTGACCTCCGCATATATGGGAACACAGATCCGAAGACGAGGAAAAAGTACATTCTTGGCCATGAGGTCTCGGGGGAAGTCGTTGACTGGGGAGAAAAGGTTCACAGCTTCAAAAAGGGGGATCGTGTCGCCACCGAGATCTGTATCGGTTGTACCATCTGTCGGTATTGCCGGAAAGGACTTGTAAATCTTTGCAAGAGCCTCAATGAGTTTGGGATTACAATCGATGGAGGGATGGCTGAATATTTCGTGATTCCTGAAAGGAATGCCCATCCTATACCCGAAGACCTCTCATTTGAGGAAGCCACCTTCGCGGACCCGTTGGCTTGTAGTATCCGAGGCCTGGAGCTTGCGGGTATCGAACCGAAAAGTTGGGTGGCCGTCCTCGGACCCGGTGCCATCGGGCTACTCGCAACGCAAGTTGCAAAAAAGATCCGCCGTGCCAACATCATTGTGATCGGCACGAACGATGATCGCCTGGAGCTAGCCAGGAGATTTGGAGCGAATTACACCTTCAATGTCCGTACCGCTGACCCAATCCAAGAGATCCTCGAAATTACTGAAGGGGGAGTGGACTACGCCTTTGAGGCTGCCGGAGATTCGAGGGCGCTTCAGCAGGCCATCGACATCACAAGGAAAAACGGATCTATTGTGATCATGACTGTCCATAAGGAGATCCACATTGATTTGGAACCTGTGATTCGTAACGAACTGACCCTATATGGTTCTATCTGTTACAACTATAAAGAATTTGATCAGGCTCTGGGAATGCTCGCTAAAAAGAAAATAGACGTCCAGCCTTTACTCGGAAATACCTTCCCTCTAAAGGAAGCTGAAAAAGCTTTTCAATTCGGTCTTTCCAGAAAAGGCGTGAAGGTCATTCTCAAGCCATGAGAGGGACCTTCGAATGCCGGGGGTAATTGATAGAAGACCTTGGGAGTCTCTGACCCGGCTCTTCAGAAGGCCTACGGGAGGCTTCAGAGTGGACAGATCCATTTTACGGAGGTTTCTATGGTCGCGGGGGTGTTAATCAAGACAGAGCCTGCAAAAACCAAGCTCGTGTATGAGCAACTCAAATCAATCGAAGGTATAGCGAACATTACAGCGGTCTTCGGACGTTTCGATCTCGTCGTCATGATTAGGGCCATCGACCTAGATGCAGCGGGCAAACTCCTCTCAAAAATTAGAAGTGTGGACGGGGTCGTCGCCACTGAAACTCTAATCGCGACGACCTTATAACCCCGATCTAAGATCGAGGCTCTCGGGAGCCGCATGAACTCCAGAGAAAGAGTCTCCCTGGCCATTGGACATCGCGAGCCTGACCGAATCCCGACGGGTGAAATCACCCTAGCCGATGGGATTGTTCAGGCGTTTCTCCAAGTTGACCAGGTGGAATTCCCAGAGCGTCTGGAGTTTACAAGCCGCCTCGGAATCGATGCCGTGTGTGAATCACCAGAGTGGCCGAGTCCCTTTTCATGCCCACCAAAGGCGAGGGATGCCCGTTGGAAGGACCTCGGTTCATGGGCCACCCGTTCAGACCGGTTTGTCTTCGTCATCGTCGACGGGGTCTTTGGATGGGGGATAAGGCTCATGGGGTTCGAAACGTTCCTGAGTGCTTTCGTCAAGGGGACCAAGCAGATCATCGACTTGATCGATGGGGTCGAAAGGCTCAACATCGGCCTCGCTAAGCAGGCAGTAGCCCGCGGGGCAAACGGCGTCTTGATTGCCGATGATATCGCCTACCGACGAGGCACGATCGTGGATCCTGATCTCCTCAGAAAGGTCCTCTTCCCATCCTTAGCCAGGCAGATCAGGGGCATGGCCTCTACAAGAATGCCCGTATTTTTTCACTCCGACGGGAATCTCAATGCTGTCCTTGATGATATTGTGGAGCTTGGATTCCAGGGGCTTCATTGCCTCGAAGCATCGGCTGGAATGGATTTGGCTCGAATCAAAGCCAACTATGGGGAGCGCGTGTGCCTATGGGGAAATCTGGATGCCAAGCATCTCTTTCTGGATCGAAAAAAAGAAGATCTGGAGAAGGTCGTCAAGAATTCTCTGGAGGTGATGGCTCCTGATGAGGGATTTATATTCGGAACGAGTTCCGGCCTGGTGGAAGGGATGAGACGGCAGAATATCGAGGCAGTATATCGGGCAGTCCATTCTCAACGCCGCTCCCATTCGTAAAGCTCTCTCTTGACAGGAAATGCTCCAGCCCCAGGCATGAACATTGGTGCGAAAACACTGATGATCAAGGCCTATCCAAGGCCGCGCTTAGAAGCTCCAGAATGCACCGCGCACCCAGATGGGCGGTAATGGCACCCCGACCGTCAAGCAAAGGATTCACCTCTACGACGTCAAAGGCGATAATATTTCCACGGCTTGCGATCGATTGAATCACGTCAGAAAAATCCGGGAAGAATAGCCCCCCAGGTTCTGGTGTTCCCGTCCCCGGTGCCGCAGAGGGATCGAAAAAATCGATGTCCAGGCTCACATAGAAATCGCCTTCGCCCAACAGATCTGAACTTGGTTTGAGTGGCTTGTCTCTCAACTCCCGCGCAGTGATAACCCTGACGTCCTGTTCATTTATCCAGGAAAAGTCACGGCCTGAATTGGTCAGCCCTCGCACTCCGATAATCGTGATGGATTCGGCCAATCCCTCTTCCAAGATACGGACCACCGGACTTCCATGAGTGAATTTGCTCTCAAAGATCCGGTCGCAATCGGCATGCGTATCAAGATGGATGTAGTGCAACTTCGCTCCTGCCAAAGCCTTAACAACGGGATAGGTGACCGAATGGTCACCGCCCATCACAGCCGGAATCGCGTCAGCCTTCAGAATGGATTGAACCGCCTCGGTAATCGACTTCCAGTTTTTCTTGAGGCTAAGCGGTTCGATCTCCACATCCCCGGCGTCGGCGACCGCCTTCCCCGAAAGCATCCATCTCCGTCGGTCGGCGTCGTAAAATCGATCCTCCCGCCTTTCATAGTTATAGAACATGGAAGCATCCCGAATGGCCCGGGGCCCGAACCTCGCACCCGGCCGGTAAGTGGTACCCTCATCATATGGGATCCCCAGAACCACTGCATCCGTCTTTTTGTCGGGTTGCCATAAAGGGTAGCCGGCAAATGTCGTGATTCCGACGAAGGGCATCCCTCCCTTCGGGGGAGAAAAAGGCGAATAGGGAAATGACTCATCCATGTTCGTATCTTATGCTATGGCAGGTAGAAATTTGAACCTCGAAACCCGAAGGAAGTCGGAATGACTAAGGTCAGAGAATTTAGGAGAAGGCTTCTCCTTTTTTATTTCTGGTCAGCAATTGCTACCGGCCCCTAAGGCATTGGAGATTCATACCGCAGGGTGCGGGTTTTTCGAATCTCGGATAACCCCTTTCACGATGCTTCTGTATTACTTCGGATTTCCGGTTACTCTCGTTCAGGTATCACCCCATGTAACCCGGTGTACGGGGAACCCGAACTGCTCCCTTAAGGATGTTCAATGCAAGGTGGTGCCGCTTTTTTCCAGGCGAGCCTTCAGTGCTGCGTTGTTTCATCTGGGTCGCCCGAAGTCTGAGGGAAATCTTGTCTGGCTCTTTGAATGCCAAAGCTCCAAATTCACATTCCGCGACACAAGCTGGATTGCCACCGCACAGGTCGCATTTATAAGCCTTTCCGGACCCGTACTGCTCAATCATTCCATAGGGGCAAGCTTCAATACAGTCGCCACAGCCATCGCATTTACTGGCTTCAACAACGATAACTCCCCGCTCGTTTTTAAGAATCGCCCTTTCGGGACAGGCTTTCAGGCAGTCAGGTTTAGGGCATTGAAAGCATACACTCGGGACGGAATAGCCCTCAAAAGGAAAATTATTGATCTTGATACGCGCTTTTGACGGCATGAACATCCCCTCTTTGACTGCGGCGCAGGCGTAAGCACAACGGTTACATCCGGTGCAACGATTGGGGATAGCCAGTAGGTGCTTTTCCATTTAGATCCTCCAACAGTCATCTCAAGCTTTGGAGTCCCAGGTCACGCAGTTTCTCTTCTCGAGGTCGTCCCCCTTCGTCCCAGCCCCGTAGACGATAGTACAGCGTCTTCATTTCCTCGAGGCTCTCCTTACTCAGGACCCGACCGTCATGGGGGCCTCTCTCTAGCTTCTGTTTTGTCAGTTTGTCGGACAGGGTGTCATCGGCAGCCGTAAAGCCGGCCCTGAGGTTGTAAAGCCGGATCAGGTTCCAGATTCGCTCTCCGGCCTTGTCGAGGTCCTCTGCCGAAACCTGCCGCCCCAAGCCAGCCGTCAGCAGATCCGCCATGATGGTTGTGTCCACCGATCCCCAAAAATCGCAAAAACACATCGACCACTTCACAGCATTCTTGTTCTGATCGTCAATCACATCTCTGGTCATGAGCTTCAACTTGAAGGGATCAGGGGCCAATATCGTGAAGGCCCTCAAGTGACACGCCCCACGTTCACTGGTTGCATAGGCGAGCCCCATGCCGTAATTTCCCCTGGGATCGTATGCCGGCATTTCAAGGCCCTTGCCATGTGCTGCCTCTCCGACCGCGTTGTATTTTGCGGCGAGTTTGGCCACCCCCAAGGCCAAGTCTTGCCCCCTCGCGGTGGATAAATCGGCAATCTCCTCCACGACCGCCAAGTATTCCTCGGGATCGCCGAACCGCAATCCAAAGTCATGGACGCCCGATTCGCTCAGCTCCATGGCCAGCCCAACGGTTCCTCCTGTCGACATCGTGTCCAAACCGAGATCATCGCACAGCCAATTGAAGCGCATGACCTGTTCCAGGTCGCTCATTTCGCAGTTCGAGCCAGCCAAACAGAGCGTCTCGTATTCTGGGCCTTCAACCTGGACTCCATTCACCGAGGTGAAGTTCCCACAGCCCAAGGGGCATGAGGCACAGGCTCGATCGCCTATCTTGACCGAACTGATGGCTTCAGAATCGAGGGCCTGATGGTTGGGGTTGACGCCGGCGCTATAGTTCCGTGTCGGGTGAATGCCGATTTCATTCGTGAAATCGACCAGCATCGGCGTACCATCACTACGAGCCCAGAGGTTGGTTTCTGTCAGTAAATTCGACACTTTGTGCTGGGTCACTTTCTCCCAAAACACCGCCATATCTGCCACCTGCACTCCGCCGCTACCCCTACAGGCGATGGCCTTGAGTTTCTTGGAACCAAAGAGAGTTCCCGTGCCGCCCCGACCCATCTGGCGGTAGGCTTCGGAACCAATGCAGGCGTATGGAACCAGGTTCTCGCCGGCTGGTCCGATAGACAGACTTTTCACGCCGTGACCCATCCTTTGGCTGAGCCAGTTTTCAGTTTCGAAGATGCCCTGGCCCCAAATCGAACTGGCATCTTCCAGGCTAACCTTGTCGTCCTCGATGTGCAGATAGACTGGAGAATCAGCCTGACCCGTGATGACAATGCCGTCATAGCCTGCAAATTTGAGTTCCGGTCCAAACGCGCCACCCACATTGGACTCGAAGATGGTCCCGGTGTGAGGTGACTTAGAGACCAGGCAAGTGCGGGAGCCCGTAGGGGCAAGGGTGCCGCACAAGGGTCCAGTCATGATGACCAGGGCGTTTTCTAGAGATAGTGGATCGGTGACCGGATCGACCAGGTCATAGAAATACCTCGCTGCCAGCCCCCACCCTCCGATATAGTCCTTTAGCCAGCCTCGGTTAATCGGTCTCTTCTGGACCTGTCGACTCGTTAGGTCCACGAACAAAACCTGCCCGGCATAGAGATTCATCGGCTCTGGCCGCCTCGGCAGCTCAATTGTCTTGAGGACGTCCTCGAGGCGGTTGAGAACCTCATCCAGAAGGCCCGGAGGAATATTCAGGGCCGGCTCAATGCGAATGGTTTTGGCGTTGGTCAGGGTTCCCGCCGTCAGCACGCCTCGGGAGAAGAGACCGGCTGCAACCTTGTATCCAATCCCGTCGGTCGGAAACTCCATGCCAATCAATAGCCCCAATCCCCGGACGTCTGACAAAACGCCAGGGTAGCGATCCTGGAGCTGTCTTAGCTGCCTCAATACATACTCGCCCTTGGACTTGGCCTGTCCGGCCAGGTCCTCCTCGATGAGAACAGTGACAGCCGCAAGCGCCGCAGCGCATGCCAGTGGGTTTCCACCCGTGGTCGTCGTATGCATGAACGGGTTAGGCTCCATGCACTCCCAGATTTTGGGCGTTGATAAGAAGGCCGACATGGGTACCACGCCCCCACCCAAAGCCTTACCCAGACAGAGAATGTCAGGGGCCACCTTCCAGTGGTCGACACCGAAAATCTCGCCGGTCCGGCCCATGCCCGTCTGAACCTCATCGGCGATAAGAAGCACGTCGTAATGATTACAGATCTCTCGAAGACGCGGCCAGAAGTCATCAGGTGGCACCTGCGCCCCGGCCTCGCCCTGGACAGGCTCAGCAACCACCGCCGCGATGCCGTCCCCCACCGCCTTGGCTGCAGCAAGGGCCTGCTCGACCGCATCGGCATCGCCAAAAGGCACGTGCCGGACGCCCTCAAGGAGAGGCAAGAGTGCCTCACGGAAGACTTTCTTACCCATCAGCGAGAGGGAACCCAGGGTCTTGCCATGAAAGGCCCTTATCATGGCGATGAAGCCTTTACGGCCGGTATAAAGCCTAGCCAACTTCATCGCCCCCTCAACCGCTTCGGTGCCTGAGTTAGCAAAGAACCCGTACTGAATTTTCCCTGGGGTTAACAGGGCCAGAACCCTAGCCAGCTGGGCCCTCAGCGGATCAAGCATTTCCTGGCTGTATTGGGGCGAACGGTCCAGCTGAGCCTTGACCGCGGCAACGATTTTAGGGTGCCGGATGCCGTAAGAGTAAATTCCAAAGCCACCAAGAACATCGATGAACTCGCGGTCCAGTGCGTCCACCAGGATCGAACCCTGCCCCGTCCATTCTGTCATGGCAAAGTTAGTTGCCTCGGTGACCGCTTTGCGATAGTCCAGGAAACCCTTATTGATGTGATCTCGGAAGTTGCGAACCGTCTTCCGAGCGATCTCCTCGCGGGCCTCGAGGGGCGTCTCGTCGGGTGGGGTGAGAATGATGTCAACCATTTGTTGGGCCTCTTCAAGAGCCGCCCCCACGTCCCTGCTCTTGTAATCGCTCGCGTAATCCTCCTCGTAATCACGCATTTGTAACCCTCCGATTTCCTTGCCAGAGTAGGGATCTCAACTCACAACCGCCTTTTATCTGGACCGCTCCATCTTATCAGACTGAGTTTGATATTTCAACGAACCGAGACCGGAAGCAGGAAGGAAAAAGCTAGAACCTCAAAGGACTTCCGAGAATCCGACACATGAAAGCCGGAAAACGCCGGACACGGGTTTGGGAACTTTCCACACCAGGCGTGGAATCCTACGGACATTGGATTATGTCAGGTGTTCTTTTATTGTAGCCTGAACCTCCATTCCACGCTTTCCCACTTCCTTGAAGAAATACTCTGGATCGATGACCTGCTCCGGTCCCCAGACACCCGGTGGAATCATTCCCCCTGTTTGCATTTGAGCCACGATTGACGGGGGAACCCCGGTGGAAACATCCCCACAGGACAAACCCCAACGACTGTGCGTCTTCACAATGCAATCAACCGTATATTCGACTTCTCTCCCCCTCTTTTTCCCGATTACCTGAGCACGGAGACACTCCATGTCATTGATTCTGAGTTTAACGCCCTTGAATTTGTCTTTGATCTGTCTATCCACCAAGACCGCTAGGACCTCAAGCGGTGTCACCTTGACCCCCTTAGCCGCTATCGGCTCCTTTCCCGCAAAACCGAGGGAAGCCAAGAATTGCGCTTTTGTTTCAAATTCATGGGGGAGACTCAACCGCCAGGTTACTTCCCTAACTCCCTTATCCTGAAAAGAGGCAGGAATTGTTGCGGGCTCAGAATGCAACGTATGGACACAGGTGCGCCGACCGATGGGCTCTGGAAAGTCGATCTCCATAGCTCCAGACAATGGGGGGAGTGTTTTATACTCTCCATCAATAAACTCGACGGATTCATCCGAGTACTCTTCCATGATCGTCCTTCCAGAATAAGGAGGTACAAAAGCATCGATCCCTTTCATCTCCGTCATATCAATACTTGCGTCACTCAAACGGACGATTTCGACCGTACTTAGCTGATCATAGCCATACCGGGCCAAAACATTTGTGATGCCTGGAGCTCCACCCACACCCAAAACCGCTTTTAATCCCGTCCCCTTGAATTTACCAAAGAAGTTCAGCTGCTGCCGCGTCGTATGAAACATCCCTCCCAAATCATTGTAGTGAGCGCTCGCCCTCAGACAGGCCTCCATCACCTCTATGTTGACATCGTATTGAGCGGCATTGATGACTGCGTCATAAGCCTTCACCAAATTCGCCGTTTCGTCTATTTCGTGAGCATCGACGTAGCTTCCTTTGATTCGAGGATCTTTGAACGCCCGGGCACGGGCTTTTGCCTTTTCTTCCTGACAGTCGGCAACGAGGATCTCTTCTGCTCGAGGATTCTCGCTGAGATCCTGTATGATGGCACGAACCATCGCTCCCGCACCGCCTATGACTGCAATTCTCATCTTTTCCTACTTTCTCGTGACCTCGAGATCAAAGCCCAAGACCCTGCCCGTCCGCCGAAGGTCGCTAGACGAGACTAAACTCCCAAGCTCCCGAGGACTACCTTCCTGAATTCAGGATCAAGTTTTCTTCGCGGATCGTCCACGGCAGGCCCTCTTGGGGAAATCGCTCCATGAACGGAACAGGGTCGAGCTCCTCCGGCGAAAACACTCCCCTTTGGGTGATGATTCCCTGGGCAATCAGCTCTGCGGCAATAACATGAGGTATGCCGGTTTGGTAAGCGGTCCCAGTCGCTCCCATTTCACGGCCCGGGGAACCACCCTAATCTCATGAATTTCAATAGGGTCACTCCGTTTTAATCCTGGCTTGTGGAGGGTTTCGAGAGTGCCGATGAAGCAGTCTCCTAAGGCGTACTTGAAGTCTGCTTGTTTGCATGGGATGTGTTTGCGAATGGTCACGACCTCCTCGTACTCGACGTAGCACGATTTGAGAGGCCCGATTTCGGGATATTCAAAAATCTCGATGCCGGGAAAAAGATCACCTCATTGAAAATGGTTTTCTTTTAAAGCTTGATTGCGGAGACAGATCCCACTCCGCCAGCCCCCAGTACCATGATCCTCATGTCGTGCCTCGGATTGATCACTCATGTCCCGGGACGTGCTGAGACCTTTCTAACACATCGAGGAAACCCTGTCCATGGAGCACTCGATTCTCGAAATTCTTGTAGCCGCCAGTACATCCATGAAATCCGTACCTTTCTCTGGGCTTTGATTTAGCCATACCTCCAACCACAATCCACTTTACATTTTCCCTTTAGATGCTATACTGGGCTTGATTCAGACGGAGGCCGTGGGTATGCAAAATGTTCGAGTCTCTGGCGGTTAGAAAAAGGCAATTTCACTCGGCTTAATCCTCTATTCGGTTCGGGAAGATCGACTCCCTTTTTTTGAAGATATTCCTTCACCGGACGAACATGAAAGGGTTAGCACCTGATCCTGTGCAACAATAGAGGAGCGTTACGGTGGAGTTCACTGTCGAACTCAATCGAGTGACCAAGAAGTTTGGCGATGTCGTGGCTGCTGACAACGTATCGTTGCAGATCGGTCGAGGTGAATTCTTTTCTCTCCTCGGCCCCAGCGGATGTGGCAAGACCACCACACTTCGGCTTATCGCCGGGTTCGAAGAGCCAACGGAGGGGGAAATCTTCATCAACAACGAAAACGTCCGAGACAAAAGACCGTACGAGAGAGATGTGAATACCGTTTTTCAGAGCTATGCTCTCTTTCCCCATCTCACCGTAGCTGGCAATATTGCTTTTGGTTTGGAAAGGAAGAAGACCCCCCGCCATGAGATGGGACGATTGATCGAAGAAGCCCTGGATTTAGTCCGATTGAAGGGCATGGGAGATCGTTACCCACGGCAACTCAGCGGAGGGCAACAGCAGCGCGTCGCCCTTGCCCGTGCCCTTGTGCTCAAACCTGAGGTTCTTCTCCTGGACGAGCCCTTGGGGGCACTCGACCTGAAGCTCCGTAAAGAGATGCAATTGGAGTTAAAAAGCCTTCAGGAGAAAGTTGGCATCACCTTCATTTATGTCACCCACGACCAGGAAGAGGCCCTAACGATGTCGGATCGCATCGCCGTAATGGAACGAGGACGCCTCGAACAGGTGGGAACGCCGGAAGAGATTTATGAATTTCCAAAGACCCGTTTTGTCGCTGATTTTATTGGCGTCTCCAATTTCTTCTCTGGTCAAGTTATTCGGGCCGAGGGGGAGACCCTCCTCGTGCGAACAGACGGGAACCTCGATGTGACCCTGCCATTGGATCATGGGTTTACCGAAGGGCAGCGAGTCCAGTTCTCCATTCGGCCTGAGAAATTCAGCGTTGGACCTCAGGGCAAAGGAAGGGATGGAGAGAATGAGCTTGTGGGTGAAATCGCTAATCGGATCTATCTCGGAGGATCGATACATTACGTTATCGCACTCTCGGCTGAGGAGAAAGTGACGGTCTTCCTAAAAAACGAGAGAACCGCCGGCCAACAGCCTTCGTTTTCCGTGGGGGAGAGGGTGACTGTATCCTGGCATCGTGATGACTCGGTGATCCTCGGGGATTGACAATCCATGGAACGAATTGGTCTCAGAATACGTCTCCTGAAATTCTTCAACCGGCACCCGCACACCAAGGCCTTCGGTATCCTATTGCCCTGTATGTTCTGGATTGGCGTTTTCTTCCTTCTCCCCCTGGTCTTCATGGCCACCTATAGCTTTCTTGAAAGGGCCCTTTATGGAGGGGTTCAACTGATATTTACCTGGGAGAATTACACCCGTTTCGTCGACCCCCTTTATTTGAAGATTCTACTTCGCTCCTTTCGCATCTCTTTCCTAACAACCGTTATTCTCCTAATTATCGGCTACCCGATGGCGTATAGAATTGCCATGGCTGACAAAAGATGGCGGAATATACTCCTTTTCCTGGTGGTCCTTCCCTTCTGGACGAGTGACCTCATCCGGACCTATGCCTGGATGCTCATCCTTCGGGACACAGGACTCCTCAACTTTTTGCTCCAGTACCTGCATGTTATCAAGAAACCCCTCACCCTTCTCTATACGGAGGGAGCCATTTTGCTGGGGCTCGCTTATGTCTATCTTCCCTTCATGGTTCTTCCCCTCTACGCGTCCATCGAAAAATTGGACCGGTCCCTTCTCGAAGCCGCCGAAGATTTGGGGGCCACACCATTCTGGCGCTTCTTGAAGGTTACCGTTCCCCTCACGAAATCTGGAATTTTGGCGGGATCTCTTCTCGTCTTTATTCCCTCGGTAGGGGCATTTATCGTCCCAGATCTCCTGGGCGGGGCGAAGGCCATGATGATTGGAAACCTCGTTCAACTCCAGTTCGGACCCTCCAGAAATTGGCCTTTTGGATCGGCCGCTTCCTTTATTTTAATGACAATTGTCCTCCTCGCGGTATTCACCTATCTCAGGTTTGCCGGAGGGAAAGAGGCTATGGAGGAGGCTCGATGAAAAGAGGAGACTACCTTAAGCCTCTGGACTGGTTTACAAGTGCAGGCTATCTCTTTTTGTATCTTCCCATTTGTATTCTGATTGCCTTCTCTTTCAACACCTCCCGGTTTAGTGTTGTATGGGAGCGTTTCACGTGGGAGTGGTATGGCAGACTCATCAGGGACCCCCTTGTCTTAGACGCCTTGAAGAATAGTGTTATCGTTGCTATTGTAGCCATGATCTTGTCCACGATTATCGGCACCCTGACCGCATATGGACTCTATCGGTACCGGTTCCGAGGTAAGTCAGTTTTTGACGGCATTCTCTTTCTTCCGATCGTGACCCCGGAGATCGTGGTGGGGATTTCTCTTGTTATTTTCTTTGTCATGATTAAATACAATCTGGGCCTGACAACCATTATCATCGCGCACGTGGCTTTTGACATTCCCTTTGTCATGCTGATCGTTCGGGCACGTCTCCAGGGTATGGATCGCACCCTTGAGGAAGCCTCGATGGACCTTGGTGCCGATGAGTGGACGACCTTTTTCAAGGTGACTATCCCGCAGCTCCTTCCTGGAATCATTGCCGCAGCCCTTCTGGCCTTTACGCTCTCTTTTGACGATTTTGTCATCACCTTTTTCGTGGCCGGTGTCGGAGCGACAACCTTGCCGTTGAAGATATACTCTATGGTGAGGTTAGGGGTTTCCCCTAAGATCAACGCCCTGAGTGCGTTGATTGTACTTTTTTCGATCTCCTTGATTACTGTTGCGGACAGGCTTCAACGGATGCGAGTATAGATGCGTCCAGTTCCTATAACCCTAAATTCATTTGGCGAGTAGACGAAAGCTTCTCTACAAAACAAAGAATCAAAATGAGGAGGGCAAAAAAATGAGAAAAAGAAAGATCGATGAACTTGTTGAGGCATTTGCTGAGGGGAGGTTGACACGAAGGGATTTCATTCGAAAGGCCACGGCTCTCGGATTCTCCTTGGCTGTTTCAATGTCTATCGCCAGGGATTTTCAGTCCCGTGAAGCCTACGCCGCTGAAGTCGACCGTAGTAAGCTCTCCAAAGAATTGAACATCTACAACTGGTCTGACTATATCGCCGAAGACACGATCCCAAATTTTGAGAAGGAATTTGGTGTGAAGGTCAATTACGACACCTATGAGGACAACGAGGCGATGCTGGCCAAGCTTCAGGCGGGCGCTACAGGATACGATCTCGTGGTGCCGACGGGCTATATGGTCGAAATTATGCTCAAGCAGAACATGTTGGCCCCGATCAACCATGAGAATATTCCCAATATAAAAAGTGTATCCAAGGAGCTCGCCAACCCTCCCTACGATCCAGGAAGGAAGTACACCGTTCCCTGGCAGTGGGGCACAACGGGCTTTGGATACAATTCCAAGGAGGTAACGGGCAAGATCGATAGTTGGGGTCTTCTCTGGAGCTCTAAATACAAGGGGAAGATCACCATGCTTGACGACATGCGCTCAGTCATCTCCGTGGCCCTGAAAAAGCTCGGCTACCCGCTAAACTCAACGAGTGAAAAGGAATTGATGGAAGCCAAAAAACTCCTCATGGACCAGAAGCCCCTCTTGAAAGCTTACATTTCCGCTCCGGTCAAGAGCCTCCTGATCTCTGGCGAGGTCTGGCTCTCTCACCTCTGGGTGGGCGACGTCTTGATGGCTAAAGAGGAGAACGATGCCCTTGAGTATTGCATTCCCAAAGAGGGGTGTGAGATCTGGGATGATAGCTTGGCCATTCCGAAGACCGCTCCACATAAGTACACCGCCGAGGTGTGGATGAACTATTGCCTGCGGCCCGAAGTTTCGGCAGCCGTCTCCAATTTTGTTCACTATGCGACCCCGGTGGAGGCAGCGAAAAAATTCATTAACAAGGAAGATCTTGACAATCCTGGGATTTATCCCCCACCGGATGTCATGACGCGGCTTGAGTTTCAAGTGGATATCGGGGAAGCCACGAGAATCTACGACCAGATTTGGACCGAACTGAAGGCCGCATAGGACCGGCTGTCTTTAGGTGAGGGGCGGGGATTTTCTCGCGCCTTGTTGATATGAACTGAGACAGGATCACTCTGATAGCATCGGGTGATAAGCCAACGGTGTTTACTCTCGAAAAACAGAAATCACTCGATGCGCAATGGTTGTAAAGATCTCTAATGTGAGAGTGGGAAGGGTTCCTGTTTGATAAAAGGTGGATCAAATGGAATACAAACTCTGGATCAACGGTAAATGGGCTGACAGCAGAGGCGGGGGCCGCCTAGCAGTAGAAAACCCAGCCACCGGTGAAAAAATGGCCGAAGTCATGAATGCGAGTCGGGAAGATGTGGATATGGCGGTTCAAGCAGCCAAGAAGGCCTTCTACGATGGACGCTGGTCCGGGAAAACCCCTGGAGAACGCTCGCAGGCCATCTGGAAACTGGCGGACCTGCTTGAAGCGCGTTCTGAGGAATTCGCAAGAGTCGAATCTGAGGATAGCGGGAAACCATACGAGTTCCTTAGTCTCGGAGGGGATATTCCCTTTTCTATTGACAACCTCAGGTTCTTCGCCTCGGCGGCCCGTGATACCTCCGGCCATCACGCCGGCGAATTCGCAGCCGGTTATACGTCGATTTATCGCCCCGAACCGGTTGGGGTAGTGGGGTCGATTGCCCCATGGAACTACCCCCTGATGATGGCTGTCTGGAAGATGGGACCCGCCTTGGCAGCCGGGTGCACAGTCGTGCTTAAACCCGCCTCACTGACTCCCCGCACGACGCTTATGCTCGCCGAACTCACTGCGGAGGCAGGCTTTCCTGATGGCGTGGTGAATGTCGTCACCGGCAATGTCGGCGAGGCAATTGTCGAGCATCCGGATGTTCGGATGGTGAGTCTCACGGGAGCCAGTGACACGGGCCAGCGAGTTATGGAAGTTGCATCCCGAACCCTCAAACGCGTCCATCTCGAACTGGGCGGTAAAGCCCCACTTATCGTTTTCGAAGATGCAGATCTGGATTTAGTCGCCACTAAAGCGTCGCTTGCGGCATATGTGAACACCGGCCAAGACTGTACTGCAGCGACACGGGTTTACGGCGCCCAGGGTAAGGTGAAGGCGGTCCAAGAGGCTATTGTCGCAGCAATGCGCAAGGTCAAGGTCGGTATGCCTTTCGATAAGGGAACCGAGATGGGCCCGCTCATCTCCAAAGACCAGCGCGACCGGGTGGGCGGATTTGTGGATCGAGCACGGTCAGCCGGGGGAGTCGTTGCTACGGGCGGAAAGATTCCAGCTGACTTTCGGAGGGGTTATTTCTATGAACCCACGGTGATAACTGATGTTGACCAGAAATCTGAAATTGTGCAACAGGAGGTCTTCGGACCGGTTCTGACGATTCAACCGTACCGTGACGAAGAGGAAGCCGTGCGCCTGGCCAACGACGTCGTATATGGATTGGCCGCATCGGTCTTCACGAATGACATCGGGCGGGCCATGCGCGTGTCGGCCAAACTGGAGTTCGGCACCGTGTGGATCAATGACCATCTGCCCCTTGCCTCTGAGACGCCTCACGGTGGCTTCAAACAGTCAGGTTTTGGTAAGGACCTTTCAACCGAAGCCATGCACGATTACCAGATCACGAAACACGTGATGGTAGCCCTGTAGGAGTTGTGTGATCCTTTATCGATCCCCTTGAGCGAACACGCCTGACGCTTGCCTTAGATAATTCCGACGTGACCTTTCCCGGGCCGCTAGCGGCATCAGTGGGGAGTTAGGGAGGACTTCGGGACTCAACGGATTCTCTACTCTTAATTCCATTTTCGTATAGGGGAGGGTATTGCCATATGATAAGGTTTTACGAAAAGGAACCGTATGCTCCTTTCGAGTACGCCTATGAAGTTGAGAAAGTGCATTTTAAAGGTAAGAGCGAATTCCAGGAGATCCTCGTCATAGAGAATCCGTATTTTGGGAAGATGCTAATCCTGGATGGTATTGTTCAGCTCACTGAGAGGGACGAATTCTTTTATCATGAAATGTTAACCCATGTTGTCATGCACGCTCATCCCAGCCCGAAGAGAGTCGTCGTTGTCGGTGGTGGTGATGGTGGTGTGGTTCGAGAAGTTCTAAAACATGAAACAGTGGAAAAGATTTACTTCGTAGAAATTGACGAACAGGTCATTGATGTTTCCAAGAAGTATTTTCCAACGGTTTCATCTGGGGTTGATGATCCCAGGGTCGAAACAAGGATTATGGATGGAGCCGATTTCATGAGAAAAGCCCCTCCTGAGATCGACGTTGTCATCATCGATTCCACGGATATTATCGGGTTCGCGAGAAGTCTTTTTAGAAAAGAATTCTTTGACGATGTGTTGAGGTCATTAGGAGATAATGGCTTTTTTGTCACCCACTGCGAATCATTGCAGTTTCACACGGATATTGTTATCGAGATTCAGAGTATCCTGAAGAGAGTGTTTCCATTGGTAGACCTGTATGCAACAACGATTGCAACCTACCCGGGAAACTGGTGGGCTTTTTCCGTTGGATCCTTGAAACTGAATCCCAGGGAAGTCCGCAGGCCTTTCAATATACTAACACGCTACTATGACGATGAGATTCATCGACAGGCTTTCCTACCCAACCGTTTCTATCAAAAACTGTTGAATAAGGAACTTACCTGGTGAATCCGTCATTGCTGTGCTCAGAAGCATCACGGTCGATTAGGTCGCTGGAGTCGATTGACCTAGCTTCGACAAGACACCTTATCCGAATCTTGCTCGCCTATCTTTGGTTCACGAATCGGAGGAACTACCATGGATATCAGCAGACTTCGAGTTGACGGCAAACGCTTACGAAGCTCTCTGGAGAAGATGACCGAAATTGGCGCAACACCCGGTGGGGGAGTTCAGCGGCTTGCCCTTTCAGACCAGGATAAGCAGGCCAGGGATTTATTCGTTCAATGGCTTGAGGAGATCAATCTCGAATGGTCCACCGATGAAATGGGAAACATCTTCGGGAGGAGGCGTGGGAAAAAGGACGACCTACCTCCGGTCATGAGCGGGTCCCACATCGATTCGCAGCCTCGAGGAGGCCGCTTTGACGGGATACTCGGTGTCATGGGAGCGCTTGAGGTTCTGCGTACAATCCATGACCGTGGCGTCGAGACGGAAAGACCGATTGTTATTGTCGATTGGACCAATGAGGAAGGATCGCGATTTGCCCCGGCAATGGTAGGTTCTGGCGTTTGGGCCGGGAAATTGGAGCGAAATTGGGTATACGGGAGAACCGATATCCAGGGAAAGAGATTCGGTGAAGAACTGGCGAGAATGGGCTATCAGGGGGAACTCCCGGCCAGAAGATGGCCCGTCCACGCCTACTACGAATATCATATCGAACAGGGGCCCATTCTCGAAAGAGAAGGCAAAACAATCGGTGCTCCCAAGGGGATCGTCTGCCTTCATTGGTACGATGTTTACCTTGAGGGAACGGCCAACCAAGTGGGTCCGACGCCGATGGAAGGGAGAAATGACGCCCTCTGTGCCGCGGCAGAGATGATTCTAAAGGTAAATGCATTGCCCGCCAAAATGGGGGGCCATATGGTCGCCACGGTCGGAGAAATTCAAAACGAACCCAATTCAAGAAATATTATTCCCGATAGGGTCCACTTCACCGTGGACATCCGCTCTTGGGACGACGATCTCGCCCTTCGGGCCTGGGAAGACGTTAGGAGAGATTTTGAATCGATCGCGAGAAGCCGGGGATGTCCGATACGAATCGAAGAAACCTGGAGGGTTGAACACGCGTCCTTTGATGAGAGACTCGTGAAACAGGTCTTGAATGTGGCCCAAATGCTCGGATATTCAAGCCATTCGATGGTCAGCGGAGCCGGTCATGATGCCAGCTACATGAGTCAGGTTGCCCCAACGGCAATGATATTTGTGCCGAGCATCGGCGGTCGAAGTCACGTGGAAGTGGAAAATACGCGATGGGAAGACTGCGAGGCAGGGACCAACGTCTTGCTTCACTGTATTCTTCAATCCGCCCTAGAAGAATAGAGATCGGATTGCATCATATCCCTGGAGAACCACTCTGCTGTCAATCATCCTGCCTGGCACATGCGGTTGTGGTTCAATAGCAGTTCTCATCGACGTGAAAAAGGAGGGCCTCCTATGAATACCATTCTCGCTCTCTGGTCTGTGCCCCGATCTATTTCGACGGGCTTCGAGCGCATGATGATGGAGAGGGGTGACTTCAAAATCATCCATGAACCCTTTTCGTACTTCTTCTACGCCAAAGAAAGGCGAGCCGAAGCCGTGCACATGAATGTGGACCCCACGGCTCCCCTTGATTTTCCAGACATCCTCGCTTTCATCCGTTCAGAGGCCGAAAAGAAGCCGGTATTCTTCAAAGATATGTGTTACCACGTCATCAGCCGAGCGGACCAAGAGTTTCTCGGGAACTTTGTGAATACCTTTATTATTCGAGATCCCGCCTGGACGCTTCCCTCTCACCATAAGCTGAACCCCGACTTCACCATGGAAGAGGCGGGCTACGAAGCCCAAACAAGAATGTTCGAAATGGTCACCAAGATGACAAGGAAGACGCCGGCTGTCGTCGATGCGGAAGACCTGGTCGAAGACACACACGGGGTGGTCAAGGCCTATTGTGAGGCCGTCGACATTCCCTTTATGCCCCAATCTCTCACCTGGAAGGCTGAGTTCAAACCAGAATGGAAGACATGGGAGAAGTGGCACCTCGATGCAGCCGATAGCACGGGCTTTATGAAAGACATGGAACAATTCGATGTGACGGTCCATGACGTCCCCCGGCTGCGTGACGCCTACGAATCCTGTCGACCCTTGTTCGAGGTCCTTTATCCACATCGCCTTCGGGCTCGGTGACGAGGGCCGCCATGTCGAAGACTCCTAGGTGACAACTCCGTATGAGAGCCCCAGCTTGCTCACTATGGATGACACTGTTGACGCCCTCATGATGAAAGGGAGAGAGAATGACGAAGCAGGATATACGAGAGTCATTGAGGAACGCTATGGTGGCATTGGACGAGGAGGCTGTCACGAAGGATACGAACAGGGCCTTGGAGGGCGGGCTCGGTCCCCTCGACACCATCGAGCAGGCCCTGGCACCCGGGCTCAGTATCATCGGAGAAAAATTTGAGAATGAAGAGATATTTCTCCCGGAGCTGATGAAGGCCGCGGAAATCTTTCAATCCGCAATGGCCATCCTCCAACCGAAAATCCAAGAGCTCGGTGTCAAGAACCAGAAAAAAGGCACCATTGTGATCGGTACGGTCAAGGGAGATCTCCACTACATTGGAAAGAATATTGTCAAGATCCTCCTTGAAACGTCGGGCTACGAGGTCCACGATCTAGGCGTCGATGTGGACCTCTTCAAGTTTATCGAGGCAGCCGACCATTGCCATGCGGATATCATCGCCCTCTCGGCGCTCCTGACATCGACTCTGATCGGACAGAAAGACCTGATCGAGGCACTGACAGGAATGGGTAAGAAAGAGCGGTACAAGGTGATCGTCGGTGGGGGAGCCGTGACATCGGAGTGGGCCGATGAGATTGGCGCGGACGGCTACGCAGAGACTGGATACCAGGCCGTGGCCTTGGTCAACCGCCTCGTTGGGAAGCCGGGTGAAGCCTGGGGTAATCACGATGGGAAAGAACGAGGCGATGGTGACTGAACAGTTCAGAGATATTATCGCCAAAAACTACCAAATTGGAGATCTCAAGCGGATAGAGAAGCTCCAGAAGGGCTATGTGAACATCAGTTATGAAGTCGAGACGCTTAAAGACGGCCAAAAGGGGAGGTATTTTTTCCGGAGGTACAAAGACGGGATCAAGGAGGAGGAGGTCCAGTTCGAACACGCGATCATCGGCCATCTTGTTAAGAAGGATTTCGGACTCGTTGCCCCCCTTGTTCGCACGAGAGATGGGAGAACCTACGTCAAACAGTTACGGCATACCGGTAGGAAAGAGAATGGAGACGATGTCTTTTTTTCTCTCTTTGAATTCCTATCAGGGGACGACAGGTATACCTGGGACCACCCTGACTGTAGCGACACAGAGCTTCGGAAAGCGGCAGCCGTTCTTGCCCAATACCACGCCGCCGTGATTGATCTGGTCCCCGAAGGGAGGAGGTTCGAACCGAAGATCTTACATCTCCTCCCTGTGGCGGCCGAGAATGTGAGAGCCTTCGCCAAGAGAGCAGGAAGCACAGAATTTGACGCCTATTTCTTGGAGAATCTCGATCTGATCCTGGATGTCATCGACCTCACCCGAAGAGGCATGGACGAGAAGGGATACAAGGAGATGATCCACCTGGCAGTTCATGGCGACTTTCATCCGGGAAACCTGAAGTTCCAAAATGATGACATAGCAGGACTTTTCGATTTCGATTGGACGAAAATGGATGCCCGTTGCTTCGACGTCGGCCTTGCCATCACGTATTTCTGTACGACCTGGGACGGAGAGAGAGACGGGGATCTCAGACTCGACAAAGCCGCCGGCCTGGTCAAGGCATATCAAGGGGCCCTCACACATCTTAAGGGACTTCCTCCTCTGAACCACAACGAACGGCAATATCTTCCAGCCATGATCAACGCGAGCAATATCTATGTCTTGAACTGGGACCTCCAGGATTTCTACACCAAGAAAGTCTCCCCTGATGAATACCTGCGGTATCTCAAACACAGTGTGAGATTCATGACATGGCTCGAGGATGAAACCAACCAAAATAAGCTCGAGAGAACCATAAGGGATGCTAGCCAGGGATAACGAAATAGACCGAGAGATTGGAGAGAATATGCTCGATTTTACAGACATCTGTGTGCGAACCGAAGAGGGTCAGATGATGCAGAATATGGACTTCTACATGAAATGCTTCATTCCAAAACTCGGCGAAGTCGTCAAGAAGTACGACATCAAGTACGATCCCGATACACCGGTTCCCTCGGATGATGCCCTAGCAGACCGAGTCTTCGAAGCTGCCCTTGAGTTTTTCGTCGATGTAGGGATCTACGTCCCAACGACAAGTCGGAATGTGAAGTTCACCCGAAACGAGGTCGAAGAAGCCATGAGAGCGGTTCAAGGGGAAGTCTGGTTTGGTGAGGGGGCTGAAAGAAAGGTCATGAAAATGCGGCGACCCGACGACGGCGATCTGCCGTGGTTTCACCTGAGTGGGGGGGTCCACGCTTCGAGTGAGCAGATATTCTTGAATTTGGTTGAGGCCTTTGCGAGGATTCCTGGATGTGACTCAATCGGGGTTCCGTCTCTGGTGAAGATGCGAGAAAGATCCTATCGGGTCAAATCCCCTCTTGAGTTGCTCGCCTGCATCAGGACGGTTGAGCTGGCCCATCAGGGATTGAGGAGGGCAGGGAAACCGGGGATGCCTATTCTGAACAACATCTCGACTTCTACCCATGCCGCTTCCACAATTGCAGCGTGCAATCCGGACTTCGGACTCCGGCCGAGTGATGGTTTTTATGTGGATTCCTTATCCGAGTTCATTGTCGACTTTGAAACGCTCAACAAAGCCGCTTTCTACAATCGTTGGGGTGCCAATATATGCTCTGTATCGACTCCCCTTCTGGGCGGGTATGGAGGAGGCCCTGAAGGCACGGCGGTCCTCGGGACGGCCTACATGTTCATCGGGCCTCTCGTTTTCAAGGGAGAGTATAATCTCAACGCAGCACTTCATTTCAAGCACAAAGTATCGACCACTCGGGCCATGCTCTGGGTGGATGCAGTGATCAATCAGGCAACGACGAGAAATACAAAGTATCCAAATCTCAACCTCGGATATCTCGCCTCTGGTGGAGGCACCGACATGTACTACCATGAAACGGCTGCCTTCCTTCTCTCCGCCATCCCATCAGGGGGTCATGTGGAGGCGACTCACGCCTCGAAAGCCGTCGTTACCGACAGTGTTCTCCCAATCGAAATGGCCTTCAATGTGGAGATGGGACGCGTCGCTGCCGAAATGACGCGGAAGGACGCACTCCCCTTGGTCAAGCAGCTCCTCGAAAAATATGAAAATCGGTTGAAGGAACCCCCCAAAGGTTATGTGTATCCCGACGCCTATGCCATCGAATCTGGAAAACCGAAAGATCAGGAGTACCTGAAGATCGTGAAAAATACGAAGAAGGAGCTCAGAGAGATGGGATTACCCATCGAGGATGTCTTCTTTCACTAGCCCCGCTTCGGTTCACTCATCCGCCCACTCCAGGCCCAGCTCAATCAGTTTTCCTCGACTGGGCCGGCCCGTTTCCGGATCGCAACCAATAACAGCGTAAAGGAGTTCAACTGCCTTTTGAAATTCCTTCTCTTCGAAGATTCTCTTACCAGCATCCGGGCCATCGGGTTTCGGATCAAAAAGGCGCCCCGGCAATTTGTCATCTTTGACGGTAAATCCCTCACGGCTGTTGAAGACTCTGGCCATAAGGGTGCCTCGTTCTCCGGCCTTCATCAATTCAAAGAGGCTTCCATTCCAACCCGTAATGGCATTTAAGCACTGGACCATCAAATCCAAACTCATGACCCCACGGGGGGCATAGCCGAATACGCACAGCCCGAGAGCGTCCATCATTTTCCAGAGATTGTCGAGGATAACATAGGTCCGGACCTTTTCCGTGGTGATCTCCGTGGGGTGCATCGCCTTGTGCATACCCAAGGGTTTGACGGTCTGGAAGGTGAACGAGTTTTCGTCGACGAAATACGGATCATGGGGGGCGTTCATATGATCAGCCCCGTAAGTGCCAACGGCATACCCAATACCCACGCCAACTTTTGCCCGAGGATCGTGCATCGGTAGCTCTTGGCCTTTGATTGAGAGATTGTAAGGCTTGTCGGCAACCCCCCAGTTCCGGGCCAGGCGTGAAACACCTTCGGCCAAGAGATCGCCAAAGCCCTCACGCCGGGCGGTCATCTCCAGCAATCGGATCATCAAGTCAGGATCGCCGAGGCGTAGCTCGATTCCTCCCGTGTCCTCCTTCGTGATGATCCCTTCCTCAAAACACTCGCAGGCGAAGGCGATCGTCATGCCTGCAGAAATCGTGTCTAGACAGTACCGGCCACAGATCTCATTACCCTTGGCAATCGCCTTCAGATCCAATATATTCAGGTTCGTTCCCAGGGCGGCCATCGTCTCGTATTCTGGTCCGCTGTAGCGTGAATCGATGCCATATTTGGGATCATCCAGGGCGATGCCGCGCTTGCATCGAATCGGGCAGGCATAGCACCCCTTTCTCTTTTTCAAGAGCATTTGATTGTAGGTGTCCCCGCTGACAGGGGTTGGGTCATCCAGTTTGCTCCGGCGAAAATTGTCAACGGGCAGCGCTCCTCCTGCAGACAGAATCCCGCAAAAGGCCGTTGTTCCATAGACGAAAAGCGCGTTTCCCAGATTATTATCCTTAAAGGTCTTGGCGTAATTCCGGGCTATTTGGCGCAAGAACTCTGTGTCGAAAAAGGGGATTTTTTCCGTAGCCAGGGCGGCAACGGCCCGGACATTTTTAGAACCCATCAAGGCTCCGAATCCGTTCCGGCCATTGAAGTGAGCGAGGTTGTTGGTAATATTGGCAAAACGAACCCGGTTCATCCCGGCAAGACCCGTCTGCGCCACCCGGATCCTGTTGCTTCCCATTTCGTTGCGGATGGTATCCTCCACTTCCCGCGTGCCCAGGCTTGCGAGATGAGAACCGTCCTTGATCTCGGCCTTTCCGCCAGTCACCCAGAGGTAGACGGGCCGTTCCGCTATCCCCCGAAAGATGACCGCGTCAAAACCCGCCATTTTGAGTTCGGGACCAAAAAAACCGGCTGCCTCGGACTCTCCCGCGGCTCCGGTGAGTGGGGATTTCCCAACGGCAGAGAATCGACAGCTCGCCGGTAGCGGTGAGCCCGTCATCACGCCAGTGGCAAGAACGAGAATATTATCGGGTGAGTATGGGTCAATTCCAGGTGGGACTTCTTTGAGCAGATAATGGTATCCGATGCCCCGACCACCCAGATACGTGCGGTAGAAAGTATCGTCTTTCTCCTCAACCTCGATCTTGCGATTGCTCAAGTCGACATGGAGAACCTTACCTCGATATCCGTAACCCACCGCAGATCCCCTTTCGCGTTGCTCACGAGCCGGCTTCTAACACCGCGTTTTTTATCGCATCCCCCATCTCAGCGGTCGAGTGCTTTCCCCCCATGTCTCGAGTCCTGACACTTCCCTCGGAAAGGACCTTAGCGACGCCTTTTTCGATGTCTCGAGCCGCCGCCTCCTCTCCAAGATGGTCCATCATCATCACGATCGACTCGATGGAGGCCACTGGGTTGATGACCCCCCTCCCCTCGTATTTGGGGGCAGAACCGTGAATGGGCTCAAACATCGAGGGATAGGCTCTTTCTGGGTTCAGATTCGCACCAGCGGCAAACCCCATTCCTCCCTGAAGCATAGCTCCCAAATCCGTGATGATGTCCCCGAAAAGATTGGATGCCACAATCACATCAAAGTAATCGGGGTTCTTAACGAACCACATGGTCAGGGCATCCACCAAAGCCACGTCGGTCTTAATATCGGGATAGTCCTGCGACACTTTCTGGTAAACCGAATCCCAGAAGACCATGGAATAGTTCAGGGCATTGGATTTTGTGCAGTTTGTCACCATTCCGACCGGAGGAGCGCTCCCGAATTTCTGCCTCTTGCGAGCCAATTCAAAGGCGTAACGGATGACCCGTTCGCACCCCTTCTGCGTAAACACGCCGGTCTGCAAAGCGAAAGCATCGGGCGTTCCCATCTTGAAAAAACCCCCAACACTCGAGTACTCACCCTCGGTGTTCTCCCGAATGACGACCATGTCGACCCTCTGTGGGGTCGCTGTTTTAACCTGAGTTTCAACACCGGGATAGAGTCTAATGGGCCGAAGATTGACGTACTGGTCAAACCCTTTACGAAGCTGGAGTATGAGAGTTAGAGAGATGTGATCCGGGACTTTTGTGACATTCCCGATACACCCGAGAAAAATCGCGTCAAAGTCCTTGAGGATGTCCAGTATATCCTTCGGCATCATCTCGCCTTGCTTGAGGTAGTAATCACAGCTCCACTCGAAATCCTCCACCTTCACCCCGAAACCGTATTTGTCTGCCACGACGGTCAGCATCTTGACCGCTTCCCGAGCGACCTCTTTCCCGACACCATCGCCCGGGATAACAGCGATATCATAGGATTTCATGTTCAGCCTCCGAACACGAGGAACTTAGCGCATCTTTTCATGAATATGGACACGGCTCTTACTCATTGTCGTCTACAATATATCTCACCACAGAGCCACAGAGAGTTGTTTTTTTTTGTTTGCCGGGAGACGTCGCCAAACGAAAAGCCTTAGTCCTATCGGACAAAGATCATTACGACTCCGGACGAGAGCTCTCCACGACAAAACCTAAGTCCCTTCCCCGCAGGGGGATTATTTTTGCCCATCGCCGTCTCCCGATGGGCAAAAGAGAAAAGACCTCTGTGCTCTCTGCGTCTCTGTGGTAAACCGATGTTATGACAATACGCCAACGTGATTATGAAGTAGAGTTCGTAGTCAGATATCATGGAGCACTAGCTTCAAATCGCATTACAGCTGCATATCTTCTTCCTCCGCCCTGATGCATTCATCGAGGATTTTGATCGATTCATCGATCTCGGCTTCCTCGATGATCAGGGGAGGGGCGAATTCCAGGGCCTGTCCCATAACCTTGACGATGAGTCCTTTCTCCTTGGCCCGACGGACTAAACGCGTCAGTCGATCTATAGGAAAGGAGGCTCGGCTTTTCTTGTTCGTCGTAAAATCGATGGCCGCCCAAAGACCCGTCCCCCTCACTTCCCCAACGATTGCATGAGGCTCGAGTGATCGAAGTGCTTCCAAAAAGTACCGACCCATCCGATCAGACCTCTCAACGAGCTCCTCTTCCTTCATCACCTCGATATTCTTGAGGCCAGCAGCGCAGGCAACAGGATGGTTACTGTAGGTATGAACATGCATGAAGATCTCTATGGGGTCCATGACCTGATCTGTACACCCGACGCCCCCCAAAGGAACATATCCGCTCGAAAGGCCCTTGGCCATGGTGATCAGGTCCGGCTGAATGTCGAAATGATCGATGCCAAACCACTTCCCCGTTCTCCCGAATCCGCAGATGACCTCATCGACGATCAAGAGAATTCCATAGGCGTCGCACATGTCCCGGATGATTTTCCAGTATTCTTTGACCGGTGCCAGGGCACCAAAACCCTGCTGAATCGGTTCACCGATAAACGCCGAAATCTGCCCTGGATCTTCAAATTCGATGATACGTGCGACATCCCTGGCACAGGCAACATCACATCCAGGATAGGCGAGATGGAGTGGACAGCGATAGCAGTACGGCGACTCGACAAAAACCGTTCCCGGCGTGAGCGGTTCCATGATCTGCCGCATCTGAAGGACCGTACCCAGGGCTCGCAGTGCGCCACCCGTCGTTCCGTGGTAAGCTCCTCTTCTGGAGATGATCTTGTTTCGTTTCTTCTCTCCCGTGTACTCATGATGGTGTCTGGCCAACTTGATGGCCGTTTCAACCGCCTCTGACCCATCACAGACAAAAAAGAATCTGTTGATCTTTCCCGGTGTGATCCCTGCCAGGACCTCGGCGAGCTCCATAGCCGGTACATTGCTGAATTGGGAGGGGCAAAAATACGGGAGATCGCATATCTGATCATAAACGGCCTGGGCGATCTCCTTGCGTCCATACCCCACATGGACAGGCCGGAAAACGCCCGAAACGAGGTCGATATAGCGCTTTCCATCCTGATCGAAAACGTAAACCCCCTCGCCTCTCGTGATCACCGTGATCCCTTCGGCGACCTCTTGTTTCGAGGTCCGGTTGAGAATCAGGTGAGAACTGCTATCCATTTTCTTCATCGGTACACCCCTCAGAGAGAAATCAGGAATCGCCCTCTCCCATTCTTGGACCCAAATTCTCGTATTCTCTCTTTCTTTAGGTTCTTCTTCTTGGCGAAACACGCGAGAGCATATCAAAGATCAGACAAGCCTTGAAATACGATGAGCTCCGGGCAGTCGTCTGCCCCATTAAGCATTCGCGTGGAACTCAATGCTTCCGAATCGAAAAACCTGGTGGTAACAAAAAAGCCCCCACCAGGTTACGACGTCTGGATGGACCTAGAGATTTGGATGGTCAGACTCGGCTCTTTAGGCCCCGGCTGCGGCTTTCTGCCTTTTCTTTTCAGAAACGCCGCGTTCCTCCTCGGCTTCCTCGATGATCGACCGAATCGTTGAGCGAACGTCTTCGGGCAGTTCCGGCACCTTGTGAGTCTCCAGAACATGCCGAGCGTGCTCCAGGGCCTTTTGATAAATATCGGTACCACTGGCCTCCCAATCAGGGCGCATTCTCCGGTCCATGAATTTCGGCTGCGATTGCGTTTTCCGGTGTTTGTAGGTGTCGTCATGTGCGAGGTAGTCTTTGAAAATGCCCACCTCCTTGATGGCATCGGCCGACAGGGTCTCGTCGTTAACTGGGATACCATTGACGACATGCATAATCATGCCAGCGACTTCATCGTCGAGAACCAGTTGGGCTAAATCGAAGGTGATTCCCATTTCAAGCATCCCCAGCCCGTAGATCACGTTGGCCCCTGCCAACGCGGGTATAAGGCCGGTTATCGTCTTCTCATGCCCAGCCTG